>Ga0163217_1060621_pt1 | contig 17643 bp, 14 predicted proteins | sample SynspAceP_FD_185933 | JGI IMG/M metagenome (GOLD analysis project Ga0163217, IMG submission 185933) | Saline lake microbial communities from Ace Lake in Antarctica - Synechococcus sp. Ace-P (PacBio error correction) | ecosystem: Environmental > Aquatic > Non-marine Saline and Alkaline > Saline ...
GAGAGAGATCAATTAGGAAACGCTAGCCGGGAAAAGAAGGCGCCCACCTGATCCGAGCCCTCTCCAAAAATCAAGGCCTTTTGGGGCCCCCAATAAATCAAAAATCTTTGGCCCACTTTGGCCAACCCAAGTCCCCATTTTTTTTTGGAGCAACCTTAAAAAATCAAAAGTTTTTGCTGGGCTTGAAAGAAGAAAACCCTTTTGGGAAACTGGTTTCCAAAAAGTGAACTTGGTTTTTTTTTTTTTCATTTGGAAAATGAATTTCTTTTAAGGCTTGCCCGATTTACTTTCATCCGGCTAGTTTGTTTTAGAAAATATTTAACTGGAACGGTTTTTTTTTTTTTCAAAACCACTTACCTCCAGTTGAACAAGCATATTTTTTAATCATGGAGAAAATCAATTCTACGCGAAATTGGCCCGGCTTTTAGGGGAATTGAAAAATTTAAGCAAAACCCCATTTGGAATGTGGGCTTTTTTGGTGGGAAATTCGGTTGAAATACCGGTCCACTCGCTTTCATGATCTCCGGCAGATTTTTGGAGACGGAGCAAATCCCCCTATACTCGTGGTTCGGTCTCGATATGCCTGCCGAATTGCAGCAATTTGTGAAGGTTGGGGTTTCCCAGTTTTAGAGGCAGTTTCCCAACAGGCAAATCAGCATGTCCTATTCGAATCATGAAATCGAAAGCCCATTATCTTGCTCCGTGCAGATACTCGTAAGCATTGGCTATAAAAAATTTGCATGGAAGGTCAATCCCTCCAGATCATCCAGCTTAAATCTCCCCAAAAGTCACTCGAATTACACTTATTTTAGATGAAGGTTCATCGTCCATGGCCTTTGGCGCATTGATCGGAAAAGTCTTGTTTTGCTCAACGGAATTTTGTAACTTTATGGCATACTCCATGGATCATTTTTGATATTGGTATGTATTAGCATTATGCCTACAGCCAATTTTATTTGATGGTTTGGTTAGGTAATCCCTCAACCCCTTCGAGAAAAGGGGGAATTTGATCCAATTCCTACAAGAAATTGTTTTTCAATTTGGCTGCACTTAATTGGACTACATTGAGAATACTTTTATTGCTTCAAACCCAAAGAACTATGTTCCTCAAAATCAGCTGGCCGTAAAAAGCGAGTTCATTAAGCCCAAAAAGATCCTGATCTCGATTGCCTTCATCGGTTGGTCCTTTTTTTTGTTTTTTTGGGTTCGTATCCTGGATCAACGCCATCTTAATTCCTTTTTTAAAATCGCATTCACCTCAGCAATTTTCGATTCCTATCTAGTTGCTTTCGCTTTTTAACATTTCCTATCTGGTGATGTCTGTTCCCTGCTTCTTACTGCTTAAGCTGTCGTTTTAAAAAGGGGATGGATGTTTGGCCTTTTTCATTATGGCGGTGGGTGCATACATCTTTATTCCCAGGGCAATGGTAGAAACTATGAAGTGGTTTTTTCTTGGACTTTTTCACCTTGGGACAGGCCTCGGCCCAGTATTCAGACCGCTGCTAATCCCTAATGTGATATTTTGGTCCAAAGGATAAAGCCGTTCAGCGGATCAGTGGTTATGGGGATTTTCAATATAGGCGCAGGATTCTGGCTCCATAATATTTGCAGCGGTAGTCTAAGAGTTGGGGATACTGAACTTTTAATCAGCTGGAACCATGGGAGAGTCGAGAAAAATGCCGTATGGATGAAGCTGATAGAAGAGTAATTGACTCCTTATGGCCTGTCGTAGGAACCGTCCTTGGTGAGCTTGGGAATTCTGGTACGTTTTTCCCCCTCTTCAGAGATTGATTACCGAGCATGCAAAGATGCGGAGCTTGGCAGAGCAATTCCAAGCAAAACCTCCATTTTACAATTCCTATCCTTGATTTTGGGATCGCTTCGCTATTTTTTCTACATGTGGGCACCCAAGTGATTGCCATCGACACCGTGATGGTTATGCCCATCTAATCATTGGATCGGGTTTATGGAAACGCCAAAGTTATTTCCATCATTTACGCTCGCCTTTTACGCATTATCGGGTATCTTGATCGGGATTTCTCTGATTCCAACCCAAAAATGATTCCAGGTCAAATTTTAAGGATTTTTTGCACGCTGCTGGTACGACTTTTCACGCTCTTTGATCCTATTCTTCCGGCGAGGTTACGCTTTTTGGAATTACCACAGACGTTTCCCTCTGGTTCGTAGTCTTGCTAGGCCTTGGCGAATTTCATTGGTTTTGGGCAGGCTTGGCCTGTTGGCGCTGGAATTGGATTGGGGAGATTCACCAAACTGGGGCGCGTCGATCATCGATTATGGGGCTATGTGGGCATGCAATCATGCCTTGATCTACGGGTAATTGGCTGATTATATGAATGTCCGCTTTGCCTATTGGGTACTTTTCCCTTGTTATCTCTACCTCGTATTTATGCGTTTCGGGCATATCGTCAGAAAATGGGACCCTTTCAGTAATGAAATCGAGGCATGACACAAAGACTATTCGATTATTCTCCAAGCGAGATTTCTCCCGAATAAATCCATAGCTTTCGGACGGCGAGAGCTATTGGGGCATGAAAACGACTTATAATAATGAAATTCAAGGAAACTCTTAACCGAGATGGATCAGCGATCGAGATTTTTTTTCCGAGGAATATTGACAGCATCTTGAAAACAAAATCCTTTAGACAAGACTGATTCTCGGGCCGGGTTTACAGATTTCAGGTCAACGGCTACGGAGGATAGATTATAATGAGATTCAGTCGACCGAATGATCTGGCTGAGATTTCAGATTTTGTTAAGGAGGGAGTGACGACACATTTCCGACATCATCACCAACGATCCTTGAGCCAATCAGTCGGTTGATCTTCAGCTTGTTTTCCCTCGAAAAGGCGATGAGTTTTCCAGAAATGAGCATTGAGGCTTCATATTGAAGGACCGTTTTATCCACCCGATCGATGGTCCCCAGAGGAGCGCATCCCAAGGAAGTTTGTCCGTGCTCCTGAAGTGGAGCGCTTGGTTCAAAAATGGCAATGAATCCAAAGGCTTGATTAAAATGATAGCTTTCACGGAATGGGAAAATGCGTTCTATCGAAAGATCATGGAACACGGTTTCCTGGTCCCATTGGCATACAATGCTTTCACCAGCAATACTGGATGCGTGACTGCTGGAGCTAGTTCTGTCAACCCACCTTGGACAATGGAGCACATCCATCCTCGCCCGACTCCCAATTACCTTCTGTTCACAATTGTCCCCAAGATGATTGGAGCAATCGATTTATTGCCGATGGATTTTCATCTTCGGTTTGAAGTGGATTCGGCTTTTTCTGAGTGAAAAAAGAAAACCTACTTACTTGTGAAGCGACTCAGTTTTCCCTGTCGGGATGCCCGCAGGGGGTTTCCCTTCACTTGGCGGAGAAATTACATGAGCGGAAGGCAAGCTGCACCTCAATTCATCCTTCGATCCTTGGCCGGATCTGCTTCCAATATCCCGTAGTGAAAGTTTCCTTTCTTGATCAGAAACTAAGCTTTGCCTCGCATTACTGAAGCTGGGAAATGGGCTTCTGTCCGTCCAGAAAACTTGTATCCTGTACATATCCTTTTCGAAGAAGGATCAATTGCCGATTTGATTCTTTGCAAAAAAGGCGAAAATGGTGAATTAGAAGTCTTGAAAACGATTAACATGGGCAAGAAGTCTTCTCAGCCTGAGTATAAAAAAATGTTAACCATAAAATCTTTTACTATGAAAAAGCGTCAATCGAAGCAATTAATCAAAACGCAGCAACCGAAGTCAGGTTTAGGGTTGATAAGTTCCGGGCACATTCATTCATATATTAACCCAATATTCTCGGTACAAGACAAGGTTCGCGTCGCGATCATGGGTGTGATTGGGCGAGGTTCCAAACATGTTCAGGCTTTTTGCAAAAGTCGCGAATGCGAGATCGCATACCTCGTGAATGTCGATTCCAGCGCGGTTACGTGGTTTGGCACTGGCTGAAGAGTCTCTGGATAACCAACAAGCACAAGGGATTTCTGATTTTTCGGAAGGGCTTCTGGATGATAAAAATGTAGACGCAATTTCTATTGTTTGCCTGACCACTGCATACTCCGATGGTCTTTGATGGCGCTGAGCCGGCAAACAATGTCTACATAGAGAAACCTGGGAAGTATAATCGGCGAAGGGGATTGTTCGAAGGCAACTTCAATATGGAAAATTGTCCAGATGGGCAATCCGCAGGTCTTGGCCACGCGTGCCAGAAGCGAATCGCCGAACTCCATGGCGGATGATTGGCAATGCCTATTATGCCGTGCTTGGTACCATACCGTCAATCGATTTGGTTTTGGAAAAGAAGTCGCAGTTCCTGATGGCTGACTTCGAACCTTTGCAAGGGACCAGCCTCCGAGAGCAGCGTTCAAGACAATCTAATTCACTACACTGGCACTGGTTCTTGGAACTGGGGTACTGCGTGAAATAGTCAATAACGGGGTTCACTTTCTGGATTTGGCACGCTGGGGATGTGAATGTGGATTTTGCGAAAAAGGCTATTAAGCGGCGGTCGCATCATTCAAGGATGATTGGGCAGACCACCCAGATTCCGCAATTGCTTTCATTTGATTTCGAAGACCAACAAAGTATTCCTTTGGAAGGCAAGAAGCTGCAATTCGCAGAGGAATCAACGAAATGGTTCGGGTGTTTCTTTCCAACGGGGAAAATGGAACGCTGAATTGCTTGACAATTTCTACAACTTCTACGACAATGCAAACAAACTTATTAAAAGCGCCGAGCAACAAGCAATAAAGGTTGTAGATCAGCGAGGCGCTTGGATTTGAATATGGATATTGGGCATTTGTTCACGATTTTCACCAAAATGCAATTAGAAAGGCGAAAAGCAATTTCTTTCTCTCGTATCAGGGAATCGTAAAAAGTGTCATGCTTTCGGCATCTGGGCAACATTTCATACGAACAGGAAGATTCTTGTATGACAGAGTTCGGAAGAATCTAAATGACAAGGCGGCTATGAAGCTTTGGGGAGAGAATACGAAAAGGCTGGGAACCTAAGCATAATCCGCATGCTATTCAGCCAAACTCCCGTTCAAAAACGCCCTAGTAGTCAATCGATCATTGAGAAGGATTCGATATGTGATGATCTTGCGGGGCGGATGGCTTTTTTTTAGTAGCCTAGAAGGAAAGACAACTATGGATTGGCTAACGGGGCTTTCGCCTTCATTTTGAGCATCCGGTGGGATTGGCTTCACCTTCTATGATTTTATTTTCCCGCTCTTTCTATTAATCTCGGGCGTATCATTCCTTTTTCGTTGAGTTAAGCTGCGCTAAAGACTGAAATTCGAAGGAGATTTAACGAAAAGCTTGATCCGAATTGTTGTTCTGATTGCCTTGGTAAATGCGGTAAAATGCGCCTTTTCCCTTTCTTTGACTGGGCACAATCCGTCTTGGATCTGACTTGGAGAATCGGAAATTGCCGGCGTTATAACCACGGTACTTAATCTGCATTTTGAACTCGCTGAAGCGGATTGATGATCGTAGGAGTAAATTTTTAAACTACTATATTATGCTGCAGTTTTCTTGAATTCCTGTCAGGTTTTGGAGCTGGAGACTGAGTTTTTGAAGGGGAATTTAATCGGTTGGGTTTGATCGGACTTTCCTCCCAGGAAGGTTGCTGCAAGTCCAGTTCGATGAACTTGGGAATCCTGACCACCTTCCGGCAATTGTCTCACCATATGGAGCATTTGGGCGGGGAAATTCTGAAAACGTCCAGGCCTTTCTCAAAACCAAAAACTGAAGCAGCTTCTCTTAACAGTTTTGATCTGCGTTGTTTCTTGCATTGGTATTGGAATCTTCATTTCCCCGATTTCAAAGCGATTATGGACGAGTTATCTCATACTCTTGACTTCTGGATGTCCTTTCTATTCCTCGGCCTATTCTACTGGTCATCGATATCCCTCAAAATTCCAAAATGGTCTTTTCCTTCTTTGTGATTGTAAGGGATGAACAGTTTTTGACGATCTACATGATTTACCGCTTTGGGGTCAATTTCCGATATACCTCAAGGTTGTTGTTTGAAGGTCTTTACAAAACCTTAGACGAAACTGGTACCCAGTTATGGAAAGTCTATGGTGCATTGGCTTGGTTTGGTTGGTTTCTTTATTTCTATATAGAAAAGATTTCTTTAAAAGTTTAGGGAAAGTTGTCGTTGTCGTTGTCGTTTTTAAAAAAAATAAGCTTTTGACAATTGGTTCAAGGATCAGCTGGGCCTAATTCCCCTTGATAAGGGGAGTTAGGGGTATTTATTAAAAAGGTTTATCTAATTAATTATATATTTTTATTTTACTTATTATGAAATCATCACGTAGATTATTTATAAAACAGTCATCTGTGCTAGGGGCACAGTCAAGTCTCAGTACTTTACCTTTTTCGCTTTTTTTGGCAATCCCGCAGCAGCCTTCCTATTAAGATGGAATTATAGGCTTGGACACTTCCATTCCACTGCATTTACCAAGCTTTTCAACGGAGAAAATGCAAGACGCAGAAATTGGCTGGTTTTTAAAGTGACTGCGGATATCCTTATGGTAGCCGAGATACTCAAATCTCTATGGAATCGGATTCCTGATTACAATCACACAAGTCAAGAATGGGCGTGGAGATCACGGATTCTATCGAAGCGATGTTGGATAAAGTCGATGTAGTGCTTATAGAACCAATGATGGGAACCAAGACTTACCCAAGGCCTAGAAAAGTGAATTCGGCAAAAAAGCATTCTTCATCGATAAACCTGTAGCAAGCGAGTTTTTGCAGACCCACAATTGATCTATCAAGAAAAGCAGAAGCGGCTGGAGTTTCCGATTTTTCTCGGCTTCCTCCTGCCGCATATATGAGCAATGCACAGGCAGTTCGGTTGACGGCAAATCGGAAAGTATTAGGTTTGTGATTCCTTCGTCGCAGCCACCATAGAAGCTGACATCCAGATTTTGGTTTTGGTATGGAATCCATGGTGTGGAGATCTTTTCACAGTCTATGTGCGGTACAGGTGCGAATCTGTGAGCCGAGTAAACACACAGACACTGATGTAGTAATCGGAAAAGGAAAGATTGGGAAGAATTGGGAACTTTTAGAGCCGCAGAACAGGAAACCATGAATATGGTGGGAACGTTTCGGTTCTGAAAGGAAAATTGGTTTTTGGGAATATGAAAGGCTATGAACCCTTGGCGGATGAAAATTGCTGAGTTTTTATCAGGAGTATGCCAGTGGCTGCGACGGGGAACTCCTCGGAGATTTATGGCTTTTATGCAGGCAGCGGATGAGAGTAAGGGCGGGGAGGAGGAGCGTTACTATTGGCCCTTCTGATGTGAGAATGAGAAGAGAGGAATTAGAAGATGGAGATAAGAGAGTAAGAGATGAGAGCCCAATAGGTATCTGGAGAGAATCAGAGATTAAAAAACATAGATTTCCCAAATCAGGTGGCTATTTCTTTATTTGATAGACACCTAGAACTCAGCATCGGTTAGGGGCGAAAGATTCATTCGTCTTTCCACATAATGGTACATCCTATTCTGATTTTAGGTAAGGTTGTTAGATAATTAGCGGCTGGAGGCGCGAAATAATATCAGGCCATGGGTACAGCCCAGGTTAGGAAAATAGGAGAATATCCGGGTTTTTGGCCGAACAAGATTTCAATGCGGAATTCGTTTCTCCTCGGTGCCAAAACAATTTGATTTCAAGTTCTTTTCACCGCAGAGATTTAGAGAACCACGACCTTACATCCATTTTGATTCATTTTAGAATAGGATTTCTATCAAACAGCAGCATATATAATCAACTAATTTTTGCTTTTATATAACGGAACATTGTCTTTCCCGTTTTCAATTAAATTTAAAAAGAACCCTACACATGAAAAACTTTACTTTCGCTTTTTTTTGATCATCCTGATTCATGTATCCTGAGCAGCTGAAGAAAATGAATGCTCAAACAGGAATTTATCTCCGTAGCGGGAATCAATCTGAACATCACGCCTGGTGACAATTTCTTTATGCTGTGGAATGGAACATGGTATGACGTGCAGAAATTGCAGACGATTCAAGCTGGTGTAGGTTCCTTATTCATTTTTGAATTATTCCTCAAAAAGAAATTACTAGAAAACATACTGGAAGAAGTATCATACTCAGTCCATCCAAAAGGAAGTAATCGAGGCAAAAAGTAGGTGAATTCTATGCCTCCGATGGATTATAACGGCGATCAATGCACGTGGATTTGACCGACTTCAACCATTTGTTTGAACCAAAATCGAGCCATCACGGACTTTTTAGTCTAACCAAGTTATCGCTTTCTGAATTAAGTCAAATAATGAAACCTTGACGGGTTGCGAATTTCTCCCTGAGAATGAAATAAGCAAAGCATAACAATCATTCATGTTAAGCGCCAAACGGTTGGGGTTAACCAGACCGCGAATTACCTACTTTCAATCAGACTCTTCTACTAGGCAATCAAAAGGCCTAACGCAAACTTTATTTGACTACCTTATTTGAACTGACAGGAACGGAGCAGCAGAAGCTCAAAGGCGCTGCCAAATTTACACGATTGAAAAGCGTTGGCCGAATCCGCATAAAACACAAAGTCGAAGCGAGTAGTCAAAGAAAATTACCACAAAATGGGCTGTGTCAGCAATCGAAAAAAAAAGATAAAAATCCTGATAAGTTCCTGTTTTTGGGCCGATTTTTAGGATTGAATGCAGAATTCTGTTGATTGTAGGCAGCCGGCCTATTAATGATAGTTGACAGCATGAATGACTTTCGATTCTTTGACAGATTGGAAGGACTATTCTCAAAGCACATACGCTCGCTTCCTATGCAGATATTAAGTACACCTTTTGAAAATGCGGCTTTGATTATTTCAAAAGGTGGTTTCCGGACAAGCCAAGCAGTTGACTCGACAGCAAGCAAATAGGCAGAGTGATCGCCATTGGGGTTTTTTTTTGACTTAGGCCACTGTATGTGGGAAGGAAATACTTTAATGAACGCCAGCAGCGCGTGTTAGATCTGTACACCTTCAAAAATCCTTTGAAAACCGCATTGATCAACTTGACTGGATGAGTGATAGTACCAAGCTCAGGCAAGGGAACAACTGTATGCCATTAATAGAAAAATCGTTATCCGGATGGTATGAGGGAGTATCCGTTGAGCATTGAGCGAAACAAATACTTGAAAATGTCTGGCTGAAGCAGAATGAAGCCAGTATCAATTGGCAAATCACAAAGCACCCAATAAAGAGGAGTGGGCCACACCCAAGTACAGTGACGGCTATTCCAATCCGTCGTGAACGAAATGTATTCCAGCTGGTATCCTGCAAATTCCATATTTTGATCTCCTATGCAGATGATGCGATAATTTATGGTGGGATCCGGAATGGTAATTGCATGGAATTAACCCAGCCTTCGACGATCAGGGAGCACAATATGATAAAGAACGGAAATGTGAGAAGCACTGGTGGACGGAAACTGATTTTCTCGAAGTTTAAGCAAAACTCAGGCAGTTGATCGAGCGCATTATAACTTTTTACGGTTTTAGATTCGGTACATGTAAAAAGGTGCGATGACTTCGGTGAAAACACTGCCGACAAGGCGGAATTTAATATCGCATATGTCGGCATTCAAATGACAAAAACAGGGCGGAACGAACTAAAATCGGAATGGCTTCACGCCGATCAGCGGGTCTGTTTATCCATTGCTCAAATCTGGAAGCGTAAAAACCCGAGACGATGTTTATGCGCATTTTAATGGTTAAAATACAATTCCGCATTCGCAGCTGGTCTGGCGTGTAAATGACCATTAATGAAACCTTTGATACCCTTTTTATGCTTCTTTCCCGTACAAGCCGGAGTAAATACAAATCAGCAGCGGAAAGAATCAGATTTGGTAATCAGTTGTTTCCCGTCTGTGGGGAACGGCTGGGAGGGAAGTAGATTAGGATTGGTTACCCTCTTCCATGCCAAACCGGTGTGATTTACTTCCTTCTACCTTTTCTCATCCCCCGCAGCGAGACGCGTGTGATATGGGGTAGCATAGTCTTTTCACAGTGCGCTGCGCATCCTATGATTTTTAAGCTTGCTAACATAGAAGCCACAAGTATTCATATGCTTACTAGCTCTCTGGGTGAGGAACGAAACCTGGGTTAATTGAGATATCAATTGAATGGTGTTTTGCAGGATTGCCTGTCATCGGGAAATGGTGTCGCCAAACGAAGAGATGATATCTTTTACTGCAAGCCGCAGGGAAGCGAAGCAATTCGCAGAGAAATAATAATTTTTAACCACATAGTCATCATAGAAAACATAGGGAAATAGCTTTATTACTTTGTTTCACTAGTTTTATACACAGCTTTTTAGTAAGATGTGAGTGAGACCTCACATCGGCAATCATACCTTAATTTAAATTTGACGCAGAGCGGCAATATTTTGTGCCTTGGATGAGGAACGAATCTGGGGTAATTGAGATATCATTGAATGTGTTTTGGCGGATTGATGTCAATCGGGAATGGTGGCTCGCCCAAAACGAAGAAGATGATATCTTTTTTACTGCAAAGCGCAGGGAACGCGGAGCTTTCGCAGAGAAATTAATATTTTTAACCACATAGTCATCATAGAAAACATAGGGAAATAGCTTTAATTACTTTTGTTCCACTTCGTTTATACACGAGCCTAAATAAAGATGTGAGTGAAGACACTCACATCGGCATTCATACCTAAATTTAAATTGACCGCAGAGCGGTCATATTGTTACTAGCCGCTGGGTGAGGAACGAAACCTAGGGTAATTGAGATATCAATTGAATGTGTTTTGGCAAGGATTGATGTCATCGGAAATGGTGGCTCACCACCCAAACGAAGAGATGAATATTTTTTTAACTGCAGACCAATTTTGGGTTTAATATTTTTGGCTTAAAACAAGCTCAAACGATTTCTCGGAGTTTTTTCATATTTAATTCATGATGCATCCCTCTCGACTTGAGCACACGTACGATTATCATCGTCTGGAGCAGGTATTTCCGGTAATCGGAACGGCCTACTGGCTTCAGAAAAAACTGTCCCGAAAAGAGTTTTAATCCTTGGAAGCCTAGAAGGTTCATCGGAGGTAACTTGTCTCTCTCCAGTATCGGAAATCCGATCAGATTCAGATATGTTCACTTTCGGATTCAGGTTTAAAACTTGGGAATGACCCTCAGTTCGCTCTCGCAGTGAGATAAATTTTTAAAATACCTGAGCAAGACTGTGAAGGAAATTAAACTGGATCAGCTCATTTCTTTCAACCATAAAATGCTCAGCTCCAACTGGTCTGATGAAGAAAGATGCTGGAGTCTTACAGTAGAATCACCTGAGGGGATGAAAACGCTAAAAAGCCGTTTTTTAAGCATTTTGGCACGGCTATTATACATTATCAAGGAGGCCACCGTCAAATTTTTGAAGGGGAGAAATCTTTTCCAGGGAAAGATCATTTGCCTCATTCTGGCCCAAAGACCTGACTTTTTTTCCAACAGAATCGCAGTCATCTGAAGTGGGGGCTACCGCCAATACCTTGGTCCGAGCCTTGCGAATCAAGGAGCTGGGCAAGTGACAATGATTCAACGATCCTCCAACTTACGTGATGAATCTTCCCCAATCGAATGGACAGTTTTCTTTTCTAAAAAAAGTTTTACCCGAATAGTTGGGCGTATCGCTGACCGAAGTACGATATTCTGGCTTTCTATGGCCTCCTTTGGATTTTTCGAAGCTTTCCGAAATTATGAAAAGCTAATCATGAAATGCGGCAGCAACAGCTTCAGAAGATACCGGTAGATACGACTTTAATCCGAGTTATAATCCTTGGGATCAGCGACTCTGTTTGGTACCTGACGAGATTTTTTACGAGGCGCATTAATAGGGTCAAGCCAATGTCCCGTAACCGTGAAATTTCACTTTTTTCTGAGAAGGGAGTGCAATGAAAAACGGGGACTTCACGAAGCAGAACTTATCGTCTTGGCCACTGGACTTAAGTCAATTGCTCGGTGGGGCTTCAGATTTCGGTAGATAACTCACAGTGCAAAAGGTCAGTGATTTTATATTTATAAAGGAATGATGGTAAGTGGTTTACCTAAAATTTATTTTTGTTTTGGTTATACCAATGCTTACTGGACTTTTAAAGGTAGAATCTTGCTGCCATTACCTTTGTAAAATCTTGAAATACATGGTAAAATGAGTTGGAAGTCGTGGACTCCGAAGGTAAGCAAGATGAGAACGAAGAGAACTTTCTCAATTTTAATCGGGGTATATCACTCGCGCCGAAAAGGCCTACCAAGCGGGTTCAAGCGTCATGGCGTGTTTACCAAAATTACTTGTGATATGCTTACCACTCGATTTGGGCTATTCGGGGATCAGGCCTTACAGTTTGTCCTAGGCTAAATGCTAGATTGGCCTTCATCTTTTGGACAGAAGAGCAAACAAAAGTGGGGGACTTGTGTTAAAATGACATGTCGAACAAGCCGCATAAAACCCAAACCAGGCCAATCAGTTTGGGACTATCCCCGAGCCTCCAAAACTTGAAATCTTGCGGAAAACAGTTCGTATTGGTTGTTTAATTGGTGAAATCATCTGGATACGATCTGATCGTGTTCGAATTCTGGAAACTAGGCATCCACCACGTATTACAATTCCCTTGGATGCTTTCAAAGAAGGGTTTTGATTCCTGTTCCGGTTCTTCCTTTTGTTGAGTGGAAAGGCGCTGCCAATATTACGGATATCCGGTAGGGGATTACTACTGCTTTTTCGGGCGCTTGGGGTACTTAATTAATAAGACTATCCTGACTCAAAAACACATATCATTCCTACGCCCATCACATGGAAGCCTGCTTCTGTAAATGATGAAAAAGTCCAGCGCAGAAGGAGATTTTTTACGGTGGCCTGGATCACTACGACCATTGTGGACCATCAAGGAGCTCCAGGAACTTTGGGAGTAACAGGACTGAGGCCTTTATTGATTTCAGAATTTTTAGGATTTACGGATTCAATTAATAAGAAAGTGAGCTGCTAACTAGGGCTTAGTGGGGTAAAATGAGAATCATAGCTCTCGGGTTTAACCGAGGTTAAATGTGAGATTACGGTTTATTGTTTTGGCGGAATTGATGTCAATCGGAAATGGCGTTTCGCCAAAACGGGTGATCGTATTTTTACAGCAGCCGATAGCCTAGGAATAGCAATTCACAAATTCCTGAAAAATAAAAGCTTAATGCCATCTACGCTAGTGGGGTTTTACGACTAGTTAGGAATATGTTGACCTAGGGTTACATGCGTATTCAGAATACGGATCCAATTATACTCCGAGGATTTTCAGCGATATTCAAAGTATCTCTGTTAACATCGAGAGTACCGCACTATTCTATGGGATACCTCTTTTTATGTAATTGAATACCTGTCTATTTCAAAAATAGGAATTGGGTATTTTTTTTATTTTTTTTTCATAAATTAGGTTTAATGAACTAACCACAACGATTTGCTTCGCTATTGGTCTTGGAAATTGTTTTTTGCATTTCTGTGATTTATTGATTTTTTAGCCTAATTCAATTCTTGAAACAATTTTCCGAGAAGATAGGACCAAGAAAATTTCGAGCTCGGATCGAAGCATGGTAATAGAAGTGAAAAGTAGTTTTATTGATAAATTTTAATTTAAAACAAACATCAAATGGAAAAGTATTTTATCGAATGGAAAAGAAGTTCCTGTTACGGGAATTGATCAAGTTTCGGCTATCCGCTAGAAGAAAGGTTTAGCCAAGAATAACAAAATTGAACTACCGGCAAATCATTTCATTGTCACGGATTTCCGAGTATCAAAAGCAAAAGTCAAATTACTGAAGCTGAAAGCTCTGAGTTTTAATAAAGCTGGTGGAGTTTGTTGAAAGGTATAAAGATCATGGATCTAACCGATCTTCTAAGGATACTTCGCCTGATATATTTAATGTGAACAGGGGAAAAGTTTATCTACAAAAAGATGGATACATGTATTGGTGACGTAGCCGACATTGATTGTTCACTACAGCCAGAAGTTTTTCAGCTAACTCGAGTTAAGAACAGAATTCAAAAAACGAAAATTAGAAATTGTTCGGCGTTTAGCTTTTTGCTCCAATCAACTTTCAAGTATCGGTTGCCCGGATACCGGACCAATTGCGATAGCAAATGAAACTACAAGAAAGTGAGTTGCACTGGCCGCAGAGCCCTGAGTTTTTACGACTACCTCTGGACAACGTTTTAGGACAACGTCCGACTTACACTCAGCAATGCACCATGATAATAGGGGAGGAAGTGGTGAGTTGTTGGAGCAGACATTAGGAGAGACGATTTGGGACTTTACCTTGGCGAGGTAATTTCGTGTAAGCCAATTATTGACAATGGGTTTTGATGTAACTCATGCCAGATTTAGCTCCGCAATCTGTCAATCAATCTGGTTTTTTTTGAATTTAATACTGGTTGTTTTTTCGTCAACGCTTAGTAATATCCTGATGTCGACGCATGGTACCTTCTGGCGGGTATGACGGGTGCAAGGCTAATAGACGGACAAAAGGATGCGGCTCTGCACCAGATTGCCGAACTGATGCTACTTGGCTAGTTTGGGTGACCAGATTGCGGACCGCAACAAATTGCAAGAGCAGTTTGCCTATGCTGCGCCCAGAATGGAAATAAATGGAGAAGAGTATCTTCCTGGGGCAGCCTTAATGTTTCAAGGTTTAGGTCCAAATGGTGGCTATTGGCCACTGACACTGTCGCTTGATAATGCCTTAATTGCGAGCCAACAAGGTCGCCCGTGGACTCGGTACTCCAATATTCTGGGTTCCCAGCAATGGAAATAATGTTTGATATGCGCTTTGAATGAACGTAAGTGTCCCAATCCAAATGTAATGCAGTAGGTCGATCTACTAGAAATGATACAGAGAGGTATACTGGCAAGGGGGAAAGAACTTGATTTTTGGCCCAGGTGTTGTGTAGTCAGTAACAGCTCAGGAGGGGGACGCGCACTGCACAGGCACTAGTTATGCGCTGCCGCTTGCAGCCGAGTAGGGGCTTTAGTTTGAGTATTAACAACTAAACTTCTGCTTTAGAGTTTGTCAAGATTATAGAGAGACTTGTGATAAAATCGGTTGGAGTAACCTATAAATGCTGCTGGGCACAACATTGACTATGGCATGGTCCGTGTAAATGCTTTTCGGGCGTAGTAAGGTTCCATGCAGTCATTAATACGTAGTTTAGTAAAAACCGATTTGAGATGGTGACGGTAGGGCAGACATACTTTGGTTAGCTCTTGGGATTAGGTGTTCTCATAATATTCCCCATCGGATTAACTTCTTTGGTATCGCTCGAAAGGAAGTCGTTTTAATGGTTGGTTTTGCTAAATTTTACAGTGATACGAGTTTCCTGCAATGGGGTGATCTTGACAACGACGGAGGCTGATTTCTGGTTACTAGCCCTTGGGGAATTGGAGTATTAAAACGCTTTCCGCAGCTCAATTCAGGAGTGTGAGCTGGCACTAATGGTACTCGTTTTGGCGGTGGCTTTTGAATACAAGCAGATAATTCTTTTCGGACCTGTTGGTGATTTTTGATAATGACGGAAGACATGAGGTTTTAGTTCGCAGTCCTTGGGAATCGGTTTGTTGAAATGACATAATCCATTTTTCCCCTACTTTTCGGTCGAATCATGATGAACCCAATGGTACTCCCCCCCCGGTTTTTTTTCCCCGGGGGGGGTTTGGGCGGTTTGTTTTTTTTTAAAAATACAGCAGATATACATTTGGGACCCAATGGGGGATTTTTCGATGGAGATGGCCGAGATGAGATGTTTGTTAGCCAGTCAGTGGGGATTGGTGTTTCTTGGATTTGAATGGGATTCCTTGGCAACAAACATCGTTAAGCGCCCAATGGTAACAAGATTTTGGAAACTGGCTGCTTGATACAAGTAGAAATTGGTTAGGACCAGTTGGGGATTTTGACGGCGTGGCGGGATGAAAGTAGTAAAGGAGCCCATGGGGAATCGGTATTTTAAAACTCTCCGGGATATTTGATTTCCCTATGTGCAGCTCCAAAATAACACTGTTCTTCGGAGGCTGGCGATTTGAATAGTTTTTTGATAACCGGGATCTGTGGTGCTGCCGATTTCACGATGGAGATGGCGTGATGAATTCTCATAACAAGTCGTGGGAATTGCTGTTCTCAAATGGAAATGGAAGCACCTACAGTTTGATGTTGGCCCTAATGGTACACGCTTCGGTGGTGGCTCTTGAATACCAAAGACAATCAATTTTCGAGTGCGTACAAAATATAAACCGGATCAGGAGAAAGATATAATAGAAGTATAGAGGATACGGGATTCATGAGACGCTAGTGGAACTAGTTTTCAGGTTCCTTTCATGTACCCAAATGGTACACGTCTAGGAGCGGTTGTTAAACTACTAAAGAAAATCAGATTTATAACCAAATTCTCGTGAATAAAATATTATATATTAGTTTTTAAGTTGATCATTACCGTCCTGCATAATAATTCCAATCCGACAATGATCTCTGATCATAGTGCTATGGCAAATGGAAACTTATACCAAATTGCATTACGTTTGGTCCTTGAATAGCAGAAAGTCAATAGTTTCAATTGCGAAAAGTTGCCACATCGGGAGAATGGCCTGCCTAAGAAGTAAGCATGGAAAACAGGATTTATTTAAGGGTGTGTGTCTTTTTTTTACCACCGAAGACGCATGAGAACAGATATATACACAGAGATTTTTGATTGACCAAGAAGTGGTCAAATCCTTTATAGCCACGGATTTTAATCGGGGATAAATGGTATCGTTAGGTTTTGTTTTGGGCATAGGGGATGCAATCGGAAATGGTGTATACGCCAAAACGGTGGTAATAATGCTTTTAAAGCGCATAGGCCTAGGTTGGAATTACAAATTCTTTTTGGTATAGAAGATAGAGATAATAGTGGGTAGTTAATTGAAATTATACAAAGCTTTAGCTCCATACTAATCATAGGAACTAAAATTCTTGTGGTTTCATTTCTACCAGCCCTATTTCCTTATGGCTTATTCTCAAATATAATAGAGATCTCTAGTGTGATAATCTGCAGCAACTGTTTTAAAAACTATTTTCTTTCGCCGTAAAAGAGTGAAGGCAATTTGAAGGATTTCAGAAATATTCGAGTGCTTGCTGCATTCTGCACCAACGGGTTTTTTTATTATATATAGATATCTATGATGGCAATAGGAATCGTATAATAATATATATAGGATAGATATATTAATATATATATATAGATATATATAGTATGCAGGCTACCCTGAACTTACTCTACATCATAAATGAGACTTCCTCTCGAACTTGTTTTTTGATATTCACCGCTTTTTCAATGCAGGGGTAATCAGCTTGTGCACACATCTCTTTAATAAGCTCTTTTGTCCATTAGAAAAATTAGAAATAAATATTATTCTTAAGATATTAGTTTGAAGCACAACAAAAAAATCGTTTATAAACATGGGAGCGTTCTATTAAACAGTTTCTAAAAAATGGAATCGATTCCTGTTGCAAGTCTCTGAAGTGATCCAGTAACTTTAAACATTCAAATCCTCCGTACTCTCTCTCACAACAC
>Ga0163217_1093423_pt1 | contig 17642 bp, 6 predicted proteins | sample SynspAceP_FD_185933 | JGI IMG/M metagenome (GOLD analysis project Ga0163217, IMG submission 185933) | Saline lake microbial communities from Ace Lake in Antarctica - Synechococcus sp. Ace-P (PacBio error correction) | ecosystem: Environmental > Aquatic > Non-marine Saline and Alkaline > Saline ...
AGAGAGATTGTTGTTTCCCCAATGGTTCCTCCCGTGCATCGCCCTCCATTGATTATTTCAAAACATTACTGTCAACTACATTGAACACCCAATTTAAAAGGTTGAGGTTACTTAAATTCTTCTATAAGTAAATATCCTGTGTAACAACTGGGTGGATCAAATGAAAACCGAGGTAGCTTTCCCAGAAAATAATTCGGTTTAAAAGTGAATTGTTGGTCCATTTTGGAATTCCCCGCCCAATTGGGAATAAGGTTTAAAGGTTCCCCTGAGGCAAATCAATTGAAAGTTGGTGGTTTTAAAAGGTTGGAGGGTCCTTTCCCCGAATTTTACCAAACCTTCCGTTAACTTCCAGCTTTGCCCCCAAGAAGAAAAGGTGGTGTTATTGGCTAGGTGCATTGTTCATAATTTTATTTTACATACACTATTACCGGTTGTTGTTTATTACTTACAACAAGTGGTATTTGGCAAGGTAAAGCTGTGGCCTTTCCTTCTGAAATAAGGTTTGCCAATTCAATTGGTGTTCGACAAGGTGTATAGGTAGACTTGATTGCACCTGGCAATATCGGCCAAGTAGTACCATCTGGCGAATTTTGCCAAAGTATAACTTATTGTTCCATTAGAAGTGGCGTTTGGCCGTACTTGTAATTGTAGAATATTGGCTTGACCCACATAGCCGTTTGTGTTTGGGAAATTGTTTTTCCCTTCCGCAAGTGGAAGATTTAAAGTCGACCCAATGTAGGAAAGACCTTAGGGCTTTCACAAAGGTGTTTCCATTACTGGTAGAAGTTACATTTCTTCTAAATAAGTAGATGTTGCCCAATTCCGAGGAAAATGTTTTTAAATCCTCTCCAGTTTTCTCCCTGATATTACAGTTGTAGATTACATTATCGTGAAGAATACCACTGAAAATTCACCCTACCCCTGCATAGCTGTACCCGTTTGTACAGAAATTGTTGATGGTGTTCTCGCCTTTTCGCATACCGCTTGGTCCGCAGATCCCTCTCCACCGGCCAATTGTGCCTGCTAACATTCATGTCAACGACGTTGGTATAGTTGGAGCAAACCTTTAGCGGTTCAGTGTAGTGGTATCCAGTCTTCTATATTTTGGTGATACTGCAAGTACCCCTGGAGTTAATAAGTAGCAACTGTTGCAGAGGCTATAACATTCCAGTTTACACGTTGTCCCGTGATGATTCCCAGGACATAAGTTATATTTCCTGCGGCTGTAGTGTTTTGGATACATTTACCAAAGTACTTTGGGTGCCTGTCCAGCAACAAACAATCTTGATTAATTCCAATTACGGCCGGTATTCAAGGGTGTTTAACAAAAACAAGTTTTGTCTCAGTTGAATTCTCCAACATATTTTTGAAATTATTGGGTAATTATAGTTTGTCTTCTATATTTTGTAGTAGACGCGTTGGCGCAACGCGCAAAGCTTATAGTTAGCATTGGTTTTCCCCATTTAATATTTGTCAAAATTACCGGTAGTTTCCAGATTGCCATTGATAGGTTTATTGTTTGGGCCAGCAGCCGTACCCGCCGCTAACGGAATATGGAATTGGGATTTTCCAAACCCCTGCACAAATACGTTTTGAAATTTGTACTGTTTGTTCCCGCCAATTTATTTGACTTAGAACGTAATTACCTATTTCAATTGGTGTAATCTGAACAGGTATACCCGTTATAGTATACTAATCTTGTCTTCCTAAAGGTAGTACGTTGGAAGGGCAGTTTTGGCTTGGTATTCCGCATTGTTGGCTCCGGAAATTGTTAGTCCAAGAATTCCGTTAAATCGTTTCCCATTATAGGAAAATACTTTCCTGAACCATTTTTTGCATTGGTGTCAGATGTAATTGTGTTTGGGGCGGCAATGTAACACAACCGTTTCGGTTCCTGTAATTACTTCCCACTCCAAAATTGGTATAAGTAATTGTAGCTACAGACTACTAATAACTTGGCAGCTTTGCAACCTGAAAAAAAAAAAAAAAAAAACCAAAAGTTTTTTGGGGGTAACCCACGCCCTTTTCCCTAAAATCTTGAATGCTGGATTTAGGTTAGAACTTGCGTTTATAAGTGCTAAGGGTGCTCCACTTACTATTTGCCCAGTTACTTCCCATTAATTTTTGCCATTGAAATAGGTTCCATTGTTTTCCGCCCATTATTTATAGTTAATAATTGAAATCACTTAACCACAGTACATATTCTGATTTGTGCCAGTACCAACCTAAAAACCGCAGAATTTACTATAATGGAGACGGCAGGTGTTTCTTTAAAACAGCGTAAAACCCCGTTTTAAGGAGCGTTGGTAACTCTTCTTTTAAACGAGGTGTTACGGATAAGGCGGGTAAGGTTGATAGGAAATTAATTTGTTTTGCTCCGGGAATTAGGGCCATGGGCCAGAATCCGTTTTATACCACTGATAGGTTTGTGGTACTGTTGGTGTTACAGCAACATCCAGAAGTACTCAATTGTTGGGCGTGTTTTGTGTAGCACAACATTTTGCCGGTTCATCGGTAAATACTAGCTCATATATTTCATTTACTGTAATGGTGCCGGGGTACGATCTGTGTACATGACTCCCCCGTATAACCGTAAGGAGGTAATCGTATCGTATCTGCTAATTCCATTAGGGAAAAGTGGACTTGTTAACCATTAGGGTTTCCGTGTTGGATTGGCAAAATGGCGCGTCCAGGTTCCGTTTACATCCTTTTCCATAACAAAAGTTCTGGTTTGGTTTTTATATTGGGATCCGTTATACTATCATTCTGAACGTCATCTAATGGGCGCATACTTTGTTGGTCTAAAACCCCAGTACGCTCCAGTTAATGGAGTGAAAAGAAACGGTAGCCAAATTTTGGGCATCTACAAAGATTTATTTTAATTGCATTCCCCATTTAAAATATATTTCAATTACCGTTTGTAGTTGTAAGCGCCGGAATTTTAAGTTGATTCTAATATTTTCAATAAGTATAAATATTCCTTGGTTTTTGGGCGGAGCAACCGTAAGGGTTAACTTGCACCTAGAGGTATTATTCCAGGATCTTTGGACAAACAGACCGGCATTGGTAATATCTGCCCCCGATTTAAGTATAAGGTAAGTGGCATTAATTGCAAAATTAGAAGGCAGCCCTCAACTAAAAAGGTATAGTACCTGTAACCAAAATGCCAGTTACCCAAAGAACTTCGTCAAAACCAAATTGCCAAGATTGAAAGCTCGGATTGAGGAAGGCTGCTGGCCGGCAGGAATTAAAATTGGATATTTTGTAAACTCCTGTTACCTGAGGCGATGCTCCTCCAGATTCAAAACTAAACAACAGGAAAGCAGTAAACAGCCTTTGCAGTCATTTTTTATCACTGATATTGCCCCTTATATTAATAATTGCGTTACAACAGGTACTTTTACTTCTCTCTTGTAGGAAAAGACCTATAACGGGGAGCAGAAGTTCATATATTGGCAGCTGTTTTCTCTATTAAGGCCAGAAACTATTGTTTTGTTGTGAAACTTGCATTTTTATTGTTGGTGTAGGACTGGGAAATAGACAATTATATCTGGACCACAACACCTCTTTTTGTAACTGAACAAAGCCATTTGTACAAACGATCAGTTTAGTCCTTAAAAATGTGTTTTTTGGACTTAAAACATGCCTACTTAGCCTGTATTACCACTATTCAAAAATTTAGTATTTATGATTGGTTTCGGTTGTAAATTATAATGCAATGGGATTTGACTTTCAGTGCAAATAATTGTGTGTATATTGGAAAGTAATGTGTTTTTTAGCAATATATTTTTGGTATTCCTAGCAAGGAAAGATTAAGGTTTATTCCAAAGAAAAATTAACGAAAAAGCAGGAAGTTTTTTAAATATTGGTCAGGCCTAGTTCATATAGGTTTTTTTAGTCAGGATTTGTGCTAGCAGAAATCGATTCGGTGATAAGATCTGAAAGCTTTGGTAATTCATTGGAAAATATCTTAAATAATACAGTGTTTTGATTTAAATAACATTGTTCAATTGAAAATACTGGGTCTGAAATGTAACTTTATAATATCTATCCAAATTATTTCTCTTCACAAATCATATCAGGCTTACAATACTTGCAGTTTCATTTTCTCAAATCCGGCTTTAGGGTCCCACAAACAGAACAACAATAATCCTGCGCAAAGGTCCTTTAAAATGCTGTTCCCAACCATGGAATTGTGATTTTAAGGCATCCCCATAGGTCCTCCCATCGTAAACGGTGAAACAAGAAGGTACAATTGATTAGACTTCTTTCAATTGGTGCCAACATTGTAAAGCTTAGGAGCCTCTTTCTTAGTTACACACCTTCCAACTGTCGAAGTATGTTTCCTTAACTGAAGTTCCATTAAAAGGCCCGAAAGTTCTATCTTATCTAACGTCTTGTGCATACACCTGATAATTCCTTTGGTATTGGGGTCAAAATTTCTGAAATGCAATTACGTTATAAGTAGGCCTCACTCGCAAAAATCCTGAACTATAGTGGGGTTGGGTATTTTCTCAATAATAACGGAGGAGAAATGGGTTCGTTTACCGCTGTTTTCATTGCTTATCCCAACAGGTAAGTCCATAAGCTAACTTATGTCCGTTCTGATCAAGAGCTGAGTACAAGAATTTTTTAAACTCAAGGCTTCCATATCATCTAACAGGTAGATGCCAGTTTCATTTCCAATTGTGAATGACGAATATTTATTCCTTTTTGTCCGCAAAACGCTCCAGTTCGGTCTACTAGCACTCTTAATTCCCTTGATTATGAAGGAATTTCCATGGAGTCATACAATATTTTTTCAATACTATTGTCTAACAAAAACCGCCACAAAGTTTTTTTAGGAAATCAGTCGTATCTATTGTTTTCTCCAATATAGACCCAGCCAATATTTGATCCAACCCCATCTCGGTTCATTCCTTCATAATAAGGAAATTTAATATAGGGAATCTCCAGTTCCCGCATTTAATAGTCCTATTATTGGTGTGCAACTTTTTATTGAGAAACAAAAATAGTTCATCTAAATCCGCTAATTGTCACATATATTTCCCAATGGCTTTAGCCACTGTATTAAATGTCCCAGCTTATAAGTTAGGACCGGAATAGTAAACAGATTTGTTCAGTGGGGCACTTAAACGTTTCAGGTACCAAATAATCCTCAATTGTCAGAAGCTATAAAGTTTAGGTTACGGGCCCCCTAAAAAAAAAAAAAAAAAAAAATTTTTTTGGGGGGGGGAAAAAAAAAAAAAACTTTTAAAAAAAACCCGGTTTTTTTTTTTTTTTGCCTTTGGATCGGTTAATGTTGTAGCTTCAACTTGGGCAGAATAAATCAAAAAACCCTCCAAAATATACAGTAGGTAGAACCCTTTTTAGCCAGTAAGTCATATCAAAAACATCGCGCGGACACATAGGCAACTTACTATGTTTTGATAGCTTCTATCAGCAACTATATCTGTATTAAATTTGGATATTTTGTTCCAATTGGTTTCCTCTTTGGCATTTTGCAAAGGAAACAATAGATCTTGTCTGGATCCAAAAAACACCTCTTTTCAACCCGCCTGCTTTCCAACATGGCAATGATTCCTTTATTCTCCCTGGAGAAGGTTACCCCCCCTTTGATCAGTATTCTATGTAATCATCAATTCCATAATATTATAATTTTAATGAAGGTACAGGTTTGTAAACTTGTTTGCGCATATATTCCTGTATCTCCGGTTTACAACTTCCACACCCTAATCCGGCTTCCAGTTTCTGAAACAGAGTTTTAGAGAAGTCCCTCAACAACCTCCGTTGATGGTTTCTATTAGATTGCCCCTCCCCGACCTGAATGCAGGAGCAAACAAATTTGCCTTTTAGGGAACCGACATTGGATTGTTCTCTAGCAGTTCATTTCGCTTTTTTCAGTAGTTCAATTTCCTCTTCATTGAGTCTCTTAAAACTCGCCAAACTCATTTTTATCCCCCATTAAAATGGCACCTTTAAGGTAAATCAATCCTTACCAATGCATTTCCTTAATAATAATTTCTTACTGAACATCCATCAGGATTATTTCTTCATAAACCTCATTATCATCCAGGGTGCGTTCACTCATACTAAGACTACAAAGATCTAGGTTTTCGAATTTAGAATATTCATCAGATTGGATCGTTATAGGATACTGTAAAGGTCTCCCAAAATATATTTGGCGCCGTATCTGCCTGTTGTTCGGCTCGGCAGGGTTTATCCCAAATAAAGGCAATCTTAATTCCGCAATTCGCCCAAAGCAAAAATATTGGGATCATTGGTCCTGTAAATATTCATTTGACCACCACTCCCTTCCGGTTTTTTAAGCTCGGAATGTTTTTGCCCAAATTCAATGTTGGGCGTGTTACCTATGGCTAAACTATAGCAGTTGGCAATCTTTTATTAGTCCTTCCCGTTTTAGGGTAATCGACAGGGAATTTTTGTCATCCTTTCCCTCAATACGGTACTATACTTCATTGTCAAATAAACCTTTATTCCCCGTCATAACATCTTCCCAATAGTCGAACTTGCAATCGGTCCCAACTGTCTTCCATTAAATCTAGGGGCACGTTGGATGATGCTGATATTAACATTTCTATTCTTTAGTGCAGCGGCCAGCTCTAGGCCCAAAGGCCACCCCCAACGATAACCACATGTTGTTCCTTCCGTCGGCAGCACCTGATCCTGTAGATATTTACGCATTTATCGGCGGTCACTTACGTTCTCCCTCAGTCGTAAAGCGCCAGGGCATATTTATTTGCACCTCAACTTGGCACAAAAGCACGACTACCGTGTTTGCATAATGGAGAGTATCATAGAAATATTCAAACCATTGTCGTCCAATTATGGTTTTATTTTTCTATGCTATCTCAGATATGCTATCCGCTGAATGTAGAGTGATATCCACTTTTGCAGTTCTCCCTTCTTTAATTTTTTCCAAGGCTTCCCAGAGAGTTCCTCACTCACAATATTCCCGGGAGTAATACCCGATTGTAAATGCGATCCTTTTCTTTGGAGAATACATGGAGCTCACTCACTTCATTTTTCTCCCTATAGTTTGAATAAATCTATATGCCCGGCTCCTGCCCCGATTATCATGATCTTTTTGTTTGGGTTTTATATATTTTGCACTTCTACTTGCACAATATTTAAAATTCTGGTTCTTTGGAAACGGGATCAACGAGATCTTGGTCAAATTATTAGCCCTTTCCAAAATCATTGTTTGAGCACCTTGCCCGTGCATGGGTTAAGAAATACTAACCTTTTTCAACGGATGTCGAAATTCACCTTTTACTTAACTCGACGTTCCCCCTTCTACTCTTTATGACCGCAATAATCCCCAATTTTTTATTTCGCAAATAGGCGTCAACCTTGTTCATTTCCAGATATGGAATTTGGAATACTGGGGTAAGTAGCCCGCTTAACTTCCCGTTTGGTACGGGTATGCCAATTTGATTCCCTTACCCTACCGGTATTGAGTATTAAGGGGAATATTCAGGGGTTGTTAACTACTGTCAGACTTTGGTATAGTGAGCAGGGGGCCGGTTAAACGTCGATTTTTTGTCCATTGGTAAAGAATTGAATAATCCGTAAACAATCTGGAGTACCACACAAATGTGGTGCTATGTGGGACTGGCACTAAAAACTACCTTCCCCGCTTTAAATCGCTGGCTCATGGAAAAGTCCCGATATATCTATTTCTTTCTGTGCCCTTTTGTTAACACAGGCCAATGTTCGTTCATATACTTTCACTGGCGTCTATAATCAAATCCATGATAATTTCCCCATTTTTTGGCGAACTTCCATAAAATTTCGGCAATCTGGTAAAGCCTTCGCCTGGTGCATCGATTACTATTTTGGGAAGATAACTATTACGCCTTTTTCGGAATTTTGGTCACGGTACCGACTCCTTTTCAACCAACCGGCAGCAGGTAAGAGCAGGTCTGCAAACTTGGGTAGTTTCCGGAATTATGGCAATATCCTGACCACTACAAAACTGGCATTTTTTAAGCCCGTTCAGCCTTGTGCACATTGGGCATACTTACAATGGGGTTGGTGCAAATGATCCACACTGCTTTCATTTTACCACTTTTCCAAAGGCATCGAAACATTCTGTTGCCGTATATCCGGGTTTCCGATTTTTTAATTTCTTTTTCCTCCCAGAAATCCGTCACCCCTCTTTACGGTTGCTTTGGATTGCCCAATTTCCCTATGTGCAGCAATAACTGGCCATGCCCTACCTCTCTACCACCATGGCAATTCGGCTGTCCCGTAAGCGAAAAACGGTCAGCTCCAGGTTTCCAATTTGACCTGTAAGAAGGACACAGGTTATTAAAGAAACATTTTTAGAGACCCCATGACACTTTGGTTTAATCCCATGGTCTCAATGCTTATGAAAAGCTTTTGCATTGCCAATATCTTGCCGCTTTTTAATATCCTCTACAGGAATACACAAAGTTTCAGCTGCTTTTTTAAAGTGAAAGTTGAAAAGCAGACCTGCTTTAACGGCTCAAATTTACAGTGTTGCTTTTTAATAAAATTCTATCAATTTTTTTCTTTTCTATCACCAACGTCGCCCATGGCATTGAACAGAATTACGTCTGTTCCTGGTAAAATCCTGTAAATGCAGATGCAAGCAGAAGCACAAGTTTGCGTTTTTCCGTGGATTCTACAACAATTTATTTTTACATCGGGATTGGTTCTCTTTTTGTGTTTTGTCTAATTCTTCTAAAAGAAGTAATGGGGGTGGCACCAAGCCAGGAATTTGCCACCGCCGATTAGAAACAATCAGAAAGTCTATATCCTCAATAGGAAAATAGGTACTGAATCTTCACCCTAGCATTTTTGTAACCCACTACTGCAGAACTGCATGCAGGTCTAGAATTGGTAATCAATATTATTGGTGCCAATAAAGCCTTTGGTCAGTTTTGTTTTACCAAGATACTCTTCTGTAAGACACTGGACCCGAAACATAGAAGCCTACACTATCGGGAGCGACGCATGTTTTTTTCAATTATGCTCTTGAAAACACGCAAGCAGCCCTGTCAAAGGCCGTATCCCATGAAAACTCCTTGTAAAGGGTGGTTCCCTACTCCACCTCATTTCCCCGGGTACAAAATACGATCGCTGGTATCCTGTCCACATAGTTAAGGTTCTTCTTTGGAACAAAGCATTCCCTCTTGTTCACATGGATAATTCCGGGTCTCCTTCAACGCTGGATATTGCCTTTTGGGCGTCGCTGTTCCACCAAAATCTCCACATCCAACTCGCAAATAAGGAAGCAAATAGTTTTATGTTCGTTCTTTTTCTGCAATAAAAACATCCTTGTATAAAAGAAGCCCATTTATAATCATTCTAAAATTACCGAATTAAGTATAAATAGTAGTATTTATTGATAATAGTTAAGCAAGAATATTGTTGAAAAGACAATAAAAGTGAATGTTATATTATATAATACCAAATTAACATTTAGGGCAGTAAAAAGTCATATACTATTAAGTAAGTAAATGATTGGTCAATCAAGCGGGTGTCTTATACCAACTTAAATTCTTGTGCTTTCCTTGGCCAAGGGTCCATGAGATGTTCACTCCATCTTCGGCATTAATAAAGCGATGGGTTTTCTATGGTACGTTTGCCTTTTTTGAGTTTTTTTTCTGAAATTTGCTTGTTGGAAGTCTGATAGTAAAAGTTCCGAATATTTGGAGCTGCCTTTACTTGGTTATGCAAAGGTATTATTTCCATTGGTTATGGGGTGATGGCTCTCTTGCTTGCCTGTCTGCACCAACAATTATTTACTAAAACATTGAAATGTTCGCCGCTGAAATATTTTCCACCATTGCCTCCACTGTGGAAATTGCCTTAAGAAAATTCCTGTTTTTCCAGTAATCCTTTATAAATAGCCATTAGCGCCGGCCACTAACCGAAATTTAAGGCATATATTCCTCCGAAATCGTGCATGGAAAGTATGATACATTTTGTGGGCGAAAGCCAGTGATTTTAAGCTTCCTCTTCAGCTTCTATGCATTCATTTTGGCTTCGGATACAATAATTAAGAAGATGCAGGTTTTTTTTTTTTCCCAATACCATTTGAACGCTTCCAAACCATTGGAGCCTCAACAAATAACTAATAGATTTTCATCTTCTTCCAGAAGTGCACGAATTCCATCCCTTACCAAGGAATGATCGTCTGCAATACATATAACGCGTTTTTTTATTCACAATAATTCTTTTCTTTCCACACAAATATAGGATAAAAATTAAAACTAAGTATTCCCATACGGTGAAAAAGATGTTGCAATTTTCAGCTATATCCCTATCTATGCTTTCAAGTAAAGGCTGTATCGCAAAAAGCTCACCAAAATGGTGAGGCCCTATGCTTTTTAATTTATCTATTTGATGTATTTAAAAATTAGGTTTAAGGACCAGCATGGCCCATGCCCAAGTTCTTGACTACTGGCCGAGGCGTCCTCTGTGATGCCTTTTAATTCATACATACCGTCAGCGGCAAAATTTGGATAACGCAATTGTAAGAATGCCATTGAATGCTTGTGAAATACAAGATCTATTCCGTAACCCAAATAATTTTTTCCCCGCTGGGTAATGCTTGCTCTTGTCCACTAAAAATTAAGTGCATTTATCAGAAGGCTTGATTTTTCACCAGTTTGAAATTGGCGCTTATAATGAACATCGATAACCCAACTGAATTAGCATGATTGCTACATAGAAAATAATCCATAAATCCTTGAACTTATGATTGGTGCCATACAGGGGAAAAAATGCTTCCATTTTAACGCACTGGTATTGGGCATTATTACCGCTAATAATTCCATTTCCAGCCCAAGATTACTTTTGCTGATGCTTGCATAAGATTAAAAATCAAGCCCCAACAAATAAGCGCAACCGACACTCAACCGGCGCCTGCCTTCCCTGTTTGAAAGATAAGCGTTTCAAAGCAGTCGCGAAACTACCTTTTTTATAGTCCAAAATGTGTTCCAAAGGTTTGTAAACTACTTATCCATCAGCCTGAGTACCATCCGTTTCAAAGTTTGCGAAGCCATTTTCAATAACAAAAGGCTTGCTGTAGATTTTTCCAACTTTCTTTAATAAAGGTATGCATAGTTCTTTATAGGTGAAGAAATCCAGTTGTATTTATAGGCGGTACCTACCGATTGAAAACGGGCTGGGGTTTCATAAATCCTGCTATATGCCAATCCAAGATCTATTTGGAAATTTCTCCTATGGCATATTTTAAAAATAGCAGCATCGTGATTCCGTCCCTGTTGTGTCCACCAACACTTTCCCCCCCCCCCAATTAAATAAAACGCCTCCGCTGGTTTTTTTCGTCATATCCAAGTCTGCCTTCTAATTTGGCAGAAAAACCACTATCCCCCCCCCCCCCCTCCCCCCCCCAAAGGTCAATATCTGCCCATGCTCAAATACAGCAAAGGATTTATTCTCATCATCTGTAGCAGCTGTCTGTTTCTCCCCAAACCATAACCATCTGAAGGCTTACATAAAAGGTATAGGCCTCCATAGCGTAGCCTGCATTTAATCGTAAAACGGGTTGAAACGCCAAAACCAGCCTCGGTAATCATCGTCCATTAAAAGACCAACCAAACAATGACGCAATTCGGTTCGAGTCTAAATTCTCCGTCCAAGGAAACTGCGCATTCAATAATGCCCGCACAATAGGGGGCTAACGGTAATAATAGTTTAATATTCTTTCATTTTAAAATTTGTAATTTGTTTTTAGTGGTCATGTAATTCGCATTAAACACTCGGTTTATAAAAAAACTTCAATGGCTTATTCATGTTTTAAAATCAGTGTTAACGGAAATAGGTATTGTAATGATCGTTCCTCAATTCGAATTTTGGAATTTTTTTATAATTGGTGTTCTTTGTGAGAACCCTTTAAAGTGAGTTTCCCACTTGATATTTGTAACCTATTTTGCCTATCCCGATAATAAAAGTTCTCCTGGTTTCCGGAATGACGGCTTTTTTTCTTCGGCGTAGCAAACCTGATTGCTAGTGATTAGTACGCTGCAAAACTATGAATTCCTCCAATAATAAAAATATCACATTTGAAACGGCTGAAAGCTGCTGCCGTAGTTTGGGCTGACTCCCTGCTGTTCGCCTAATTGGCTGTTCGCTGCTTGGCGGCACTTTCTGCCCACTGCGATTTTGATTTTAATAACATGCAGCCAAAAATGCACCCACATTTCCAACCAGCCACCGACAAATTCCAGAAATAGAGCTATCCGCTTTTTTATATATAAATGGGACTACCAAGAAGTAGCGCCCTTCCGCCATTTGAATCAGTGAGGACTAAAGCAATCAAAAATATCTTCGAATACCAAACTGTGGTTACAGAAAATACAGAGAGCATAATACCTTCGGCAGCCAATATCAAGGCAAGAAAAAGATTCCCTGCCCTTAGGCCACGGGACTTTTCCGAACAGATCTCCGAAATGCCACCCAATGTTCTTGCCAATATGTTTCATTTAGGCAAAAGGACAGTACCAAATTTCTGCGGTAACTATCTAGGCCAACCTATTCTGAGATTAAGTCAATCCATAGTACCATATACGCGTCAACTCTATTCCAAAACAAGCTGCCATAATAACCAAAAACAAAATCCAAACCCTATAAGTCCTTTAAGGTGCTAAGGCAAGACACTCATCTTTCTTTAAACTCGGCCCTTTTACCTTCTTCCTTACAGTTCTTAAAATTGCCTTCGGGTGTCTTTTGTAAAGAAGCTAATATATAATGCCCATTGCCAGCAAATACCTTCCAGCAAATTACATGGAATATCTCCAAAGCTATTTCTTCTTGAATTCACACAGGCTATAACTCGCCGCATCAACGCATGCCAAGCGATTGGCTCCTCACCAAGATTTACCCCAACCGGCTGAAGTGGCATTGGCTGTGCCCACAATATTTGGGGCAACATATAGAAGTATGGAATTGGGTTATTAGAAAGAAAGCAACTATAAAAACCAATAAATAACGCTACATATTAGAATTGTGAAGCGGTGTTTGTAGCAAACCAGCAGTATCACCGGATGGAAACCAAGAATTAATAAACTAGGTGTAACCTAATCTAAGGAACCGTATTAATCAACATAATTTGCAAATTAATAGTCTAGCAAATACGGTTTCCCGAAACTGCTATAATGGAGTTCCAATTTTTTTGGGGTTGGGGTCAGCCCCAAGGTCTTTAACTACATCGCTAAAGGGACAATACCAAAACCATGCAAGAAACAAAATGAAAAATGCTATAGAGGTAAATCCAAAATGTACGTATAGGAACACTCTGAAGTTTAAAAGTTTCTAAATTTTTGTAAGCTTTGGCTGAGACAAATTTCTTTCATAACTGAATGTTTTTATGGATTTAGTTATTTAATTAAAACATTCAAAATTTACGTATTCTACGTATTATAACGCTTATTATTATACGTAAATTATGGTAGTGATTCTAATTTTTTATGAAGGTGAAAAATTATGGAGGAACGTGATTACGAAATCAAAGAATAATGATAGATTAATTTATTATACTGTAATATTCGCTTGTAAGTTGATTCCTTAATAGTTGAGCCCTTTGGGAATCTCCTCTTCAAAAAATGATGGTGTTCTGCTACACCTCCAATTACTATTAATACTGGCTTGTGATTTAATCTAATTTTGTCCACTACTGATTGAGCAATGCACTTAAGTATTCCTGTTACAACAGGATTCGTTTTTGGTTGTCCCATTTTTGTATAATGGCGAAGGACGTCGATCTTTTCTATATAGTGATACTTTATTTGCGATTTCCAAAAATCTACGTATTCCGCATTAGTATGATACATGGTAGCCGATGACTTGGAGAATTTCCAGGTCTTGCGAAATGAACCATCTCGTTTCGTGGCCGTCATTACCCAAAAGCTATGCTTATTCCGCGTCGCGTTACGGATACCCTGACTTGCCGGCACGGCTATGGCATTTGTAACCCCTGGAACCAACACGACTGGGATTTCCAAAAAGATTCCACATATTCGCAAATTCTTCGCTGCCTTCCAAAACAAAGGGGTCACCACCCTTTAAACGTACAACATGCCCGTATTCAAAAGGCTTTTCCACGTATTAATCTATTAATGTCTTCCTGGGAAAAGGAATGCTCCCCCACATCTTTTTCCCTACATATATTTTTGGATGTTGGGATTTAGTCATCAAGCAATTCATACTGACCAAAGCATCATATAGAATGATATCGGCATCTTCCCAATGATTTATATCCTCTATGGTGATAAGGTCGCTACTCCCAGGAACCTGCACCTACTAGACTTACTTTTGGGGCTTTGGTATGCTCATAATTCTATAGTTTAAGGTATTCAATTAAGAATTTCGCAACAAAACTACGTATTTTTTCATAAAAACACATTATTATTACGTAAATATACGTAATATTGCTACGTAATAATTTAAATATATACGTATGAAGAACCGTAATATGTAGTTGGAAATGGAATGGTGGGATATAAATTCTGTGAGAAGTTTGGTCGCCAAGGTAAGACCAGGACTCCTTTAAACTAATTGTTTTCGGAGAAGAGCCAAGAGTTGCCTAATGATAGGGTTGCATTTAAGTGAATATTTTGAAATGGCGACGCAGAACGTTTTTATCCATGGGCTCCTCGTGAATGGTACGGCAAGAGAATAATATTGAGCTTTTACAACAACGAGAGAGTTCCAGACATTCATCGAAATTCGAAACCATGAACAACCCTAAGGCGAGAAACCCTTCAATTATGATTACCTAGTGTGGCAACAGGATCTTAGTCCTTTGTGCCACAGATAATGGAGTAGATAAGGATGTGGCGTTACTTTGTGTACAGGGACCATAGAGGATTTTGGAAGAAACTCTGGCCTATCGGAAAAAATAAAAAGACAGTTCAAAAACCAAGGCTGCTATTCTAGGTGGTGGACTATTGGGTCTGGAGGCTGCCAAAGCGGTTATGGATATGGGTATGGTAACCTCATGTGGTTAGCAATTTGCCCCAAAAATTAATGCCTAGGCCAGTTAGAAACCAGAAAAGTAGTAAGGTGCTAACAGGTATATTGGAATCTATGGTATAAATATCCAATTTGAGCAACAGCAACCAATTCAATTCTTGGGAACTGCCATGTAACTAGGAATTGGAATTTGGAGAGGACCGACATCCTTAATGTAGACATGTTGGTGTTTCAGCGGAAATAAGACCGCGGGATGAATTGGAAAAAGCTGTGGTCTAAAAATGGGCACAGAGGTGGAATTGTGCGTGGATAATACAATGAGAACCTCAGATCCAAGTATTTTGCTATCGGGGAAATAGCACTTTATCCACCAAATGAATATTATGGTCCTTGTGGCACCTGGTTATGAATGGCTGGCGTTGCCGTAAGATCAAATAATAGGTTTTGGAAGCAACTACCATGGCTGCGAAATGATATGTCTAACCAAATTGAAATTAATAGCGTTGATGTGGCCAGTTTTGGAATCCCGTTTAAATGCCACCAGAAAAAGGTCAATTCCATTATTTTTGAAAATAAGGACGGAGAAGTCTATATAAAAGAATAATTTAAGGTCTGACGAGAAGGTCCGAAAAAGAACTTTAGGGTATTTCCTAGTTGGTGACGCTAAGGATTACAAAATGCTATTGCAGATGTATCTTAAATGAAATGCCACTACAAAAAACCCGGAGAATCTACATAATTAGGAAGCCGAGTGGCGAGGATGGTTTCCTTTGGAAGCGCATGGACTTGCCAGATACGCTGTCCGTATGTTTCTTGTGGAAGCAGTAACAACAAGGCCAAATATGCTGTTCTGTAAATAGATGACGGTAATGAAAGTGTGGAAAGCTTTATAGCTAAGGCAACTTAAAGTGCTACCAATGGTTGCGGTGGTTGCAAACCTATGGTAGATGAATTTGGTAAAAAAGATAACCTAAAATCGCTCGGAAAAGTAGTTAAGGAATCACTTTGCGAACATTTTTGAATTTTTCCTAGACAGGAAATATATGATATTTGTAAAACTCAGGAAACTTGAAGATTATGACCCTTATTGACGAGGTGGAAAGGTCATGGTATGTGGGTTTTGTAACCTGCAGTGGCTTCGATATTTTGCCCGCAGTATTTATAATGAACTGCTAATTAAGAAAGAAACTAATTCAGGACACAAACCGATCGGTACTTGCGAATATTCAAAGAAATGGCACCTATTCTGTGTACCGAGGGTAGCGGCCCTGGTGGAGAATACCCCAAAACAGCCTTTTAGCTTATGGGTAGAAATAGCCCAAAAGTATGATTTGTATACCAACATTACAGGGGGTCAGCGTATCGACATGTTTGGGAGCCCAATTGCATGAATTACCTCTTTATTTGGGAGGAACTGATTGCTGAAGGGTTTTAGAAACGGGTCAAGCCTACGGTAAATCGTTTACGTACGCGTTAAAAAGTTGTGTGGCTCACAAACATGGTGTAGGTATGGGATGGATGAACGTGTGACTTTTGCCATTGATATAGAAAACCGCTATAAAGGAATCCGTTCCCCCACATAAAATAAAAGGTGGTGTATCAGGATGTATTAGGAATGTGCCTGGGCCAAGGAATCAAGGAATTTCGGTTTTTTATTGCGTTGAAGGTGTTTGGAAAATGTTTTTAACATATGTGGAAATGGAGTGCCATCCACAACACGCGGCAGTTTTGGTTGGGGAAAAGGTCGACAAAGCAACAGCTACGCAATAACGTGGACCGATTTTTAATTTAGCTACATACAAACTGCCCCCCTAACCGTACGCTGCTTGTTGGACAAACTAGAAGGAGGCATAAGATTATGTGAAAGATGTGGTTATAAACGATTGTCTTGGTATTGCCGACCAACTGGACCTGAAATGCAGTATTTAGTGGATACCTACAAATGTGAAGTGGGAAAGAGGCCGTTGAAAATCCTGAATAAGGAGCAAAATACCACCCATTTTGTAAATGCCGATGAAACAGATGAATACATTGAAAATTCTGGTTTCTTAAAGGGACAAAAAATGCTAAGGCCTGGGTGTAGTTGTCATCAGGAACTGTAAGCCCGAAACAATAAACATGTTTTGAAACAATAGCAACAATATATAAGTGTCCGCATTTTAAAAATAATGAAAGATGATTCTAATTAAGTACATACGCCAGTGTAGAATCTGAAATGTTTCGAATTTGGTTCAAAAGCCGCAGATTGTGGCTAAATTTTCCAAAAAATGGGGGGTGCTTTGTGAAATACCAAGGATAAGCAAATTGCAGTTTTCAATTTTTAGCCGAGAAATCCACTTGGTACGCTTGCCAGAAATTTATGTCCCCACAAGATGGAAAAAAAGAGAAATGGTGCTATCGCAGAGAATGATTGGAGAAGATCAACGGGGAACCCAAAGTAGCCTGCCCACTACATAAAATTCCTTTTCGCTAAAAACGGGAAAACACCTAAATGGTTGACCTAGAACATATTGCAACCTATCCGCGGTTAAAATTGAGGATGGCTTTGTTTATATTGGTTTTTTTCTGAATAGCTTTGGAATAAACCAAGATAAAATAAGTGGCCTCAGAAAAACTTAATGAAGCCTTCCGACTTTCGACGAGGCCTATAG
>Ga0163217_1093819_pt1 | contig 17634 bp, 15 predicted proteins | sample SynspAceP_FD_185933 | JGI IMG/M metagenome (GOLD analysis project Ga0163217, IMG submission 185933) | Saline lake microbial communities from Ace Lake in Antarctica - Synechococcus sp. Ace-P (PacBio error correction) | ecosystem: Environmental > Aquatic > Non-marine Saline and Alkaline > Saline ...
AGAGAGAGATCCCCAGAATGGATCGCTTTTTTTTTTTTTCCCCACCGGGGAGAGAGAGAGAGAGGGCAAAAACGCCGATTTTTTTTTTTTTTTCCGTTACCCACCCCAAATCGGCCCGGACTTCCAGCCCAAAAAATCCCCCACACATTTTTCAAGGAAAAATGCCACGGACCCTTCCCCGCCTGGCAAAGAATTGTACAGGTTTCCGATCGCAAAGTGGGGGTCCCGGACCGAATGCCATCTGAAAATGTCCCGGAATCACTCCATCCCCGCCCAACGACGATGAAACTCGCCGGTGGTCCCCGCCAATCGTCCGGGCGTGGTGATTTCGTCCTCCCGGCCGCCCGGTTCTTATTCGAACTGCGTAACAACCGGCCCGCCGCGGTCCGTCCCTCTGCCGCCGCGGTTCCCTGAATTATTGCCAACGTAAAGAAGATCGGCCGATTGGCGACGGCGTTGGCGGAAACTGCGGCCTTTTCGCCCAAATGGTCCAGGTTTGCCATAAAGAATTTGCCCCAGTTGCCGGGTCGTGCGGATCGGTAAAACCAAATGACCGCCGACAATCAACTCGGTGCGCTGGGAATTCCTCCACAAAAAACGGGCTGCTAAATTGGCGAGTTCTCGTCCGATTACGATCTGCCAAATTTCCTCACCGGATCTTCGTGTCCACGGGCGATCAAATCGAATTGCCCCGTCTGGATTGTCGACTTGAACAAAAAGCCGAATAGAGAACCAAGATGTTGGCGAAACTGGCCGTTCCCCAACCGGCGCGCATTTCGGAAAACGAGCCTCCCAGGTCCCTTTTTTGCAAGATCGGATTGCCCGTCCTGTCGAGAAATGCAAGCCGTTCCATCGGAAGGTAGCATAGATCCGCTCGCCATCAGTGACGGGCGTTTTCGGTCGCGTTAGGTTTATTTCCCGGGGCGTTTTTTTTTTTTGGCTTATGGGACAGGTTGGGCCCCCCCCCCCCCGGGGGATCGATGGCTTGGCCTTCTTTTAACATAATACGTCGCCAAAGTTCATCTCGGCCCGTGGTGGATGGGTCCAAACAAATCACTCTGGAATTTGAATAAAACGACGCTTTCACCAAATCGCCGCGGTCGCAAGTCCGTAGCCGCCGTTGTACGATTCGGGACCGAGTGTGTTTTCCTGGGCCGGGTTCGCTGGGACCGCAAGCGGTCAGGTAGATCGATCCTCACACGGATTTGGTTTGCGAACCCAACCTCCCCGCAACCGGGATTTTCACCGTACGTTTTTCGCCTCGTCGCCGAGTCCGACCATTGGCAGCGGCAGAGCCGAAGCGGCAATCGCGTTCCCGTTCGCCACCCCGCGAACTGCGGGTAGTTTCTCGGACCGCGTTCCATCTCCGCGAACACACACGCGAGCAAGCCCGACAGGCAATCGTCGATCAGTTTTCATGGATATCAACTCCGGTCATTTCAAAAGAGGTTACAGATTTCTCAGGAGGTGCGTAGACGATCGATCATCGTGGCGGCACGAAAAAAATGGGGAGAGACAAGGGGCCGTTACTCGTTTTGTCGTCGAATGCCGCGGTCGGGTTGTGGTGGGGTGGTGCGATTCATCGTGAGCAGTTGGCCGATGCCCGGTGCGGGTCGCGATCGTTTCGGCAGCCAGGAACGCGCGAGACCAGAAAACGCTCGCTCGCGGACCGCGTTGTCGAATTGGTCGAACGACATCGGGCGAATCATTCTGGGGGGACATTCGCGTCGATACAGCGCGAACTACGTCGTTCCAAATAGCACCATGGTGAACTGACTGGCTCGGCAACGTGGCAAACCAATTTACCCAACGCACATGTAACCGACCATTACGAAATTGGGATGGTCCGAGACCGCCGGGGTTGGACGGGCAACACCAGACGACGCTGACGCGCCGTGGCCGTGATGCGATGTCGGCGATTCGTTGATCAATTTCTGCTCGCCTGGATGGGCCGAACGGTCGTGACGAGCAAAGGTCGATCATCGGGTGGTTGTTTTGATCCGAGCACTTGGATCGCGAGCGGTGAATGCGCATCCCATCGAAACCCATCCCCAACGAACCCAATCGTCGAGTGGAAAACCGTGCCCGCAGCGGTGCGACTCCCTCGCGCGGGAGCGCGTGCGTGGCGGCAATCTCCGTGCAAACTCGGCCGGGTATACACCGAGGACTTGAATTCAGCCGACGACTCGCCACCATCATGGAACAACCGCCGTTGTCGCGGCAACCCTCCAACGCCGGCGACGCTCTGCGGTTGATTCCGGGTCCGATCACGCGATCCAAAAAACAGATGATCGGCCGAGATAATAGGTTCAATCGATCAGACCGTGACCAAATCGCGGGCAAGATGTAACGTGACAGTCCACGATCGGGCAGCAACGCGGGCGGTGTTTCGCGTGCCGCATCATCGCGGGGGCCTAAATGCACACTCGCTAAAACGCACTTCGGGTTTGGTTTCGCGAAACAACCGTGACGGCGAATCGAGTGGGTGGGCGACGAGGACGGTTCGTCCGTGACGTAGTTTGAATCGATGAAGCGCAATGCGGCAGCAGGAAAGAATCGGCCAACTCGCTGAGCAAGCGGCGGGCGCCGGACCAAGGGACGCCAAAAACTGTTTGCTTCCGATGCGACGCGTGGAACGTTTCGCGATCGATCACCGACGTTGGCGTTCAACCCGGCAGCCTTCGAACGATTTCAGCGTAGGGCTCGCGAATCACTGACGTGGCAATCGTAGCCGAGTTGTACGAGTTCACGTCCGATCGCGGACATCGGATGGGACGGTCGCCAACGGGAACTCCGGGGGGCGGAAAGAATCGCGAGAAGGCCCGCCATCCAGGTCGATCGATATCGTATTGGTGATTTTCCCGGTAGGCGGTCGCCGCGGCTGAATGCCGAGCAGTTTGGCCGCTTCGGGAAACACCGCCGCTGGTCCGAGTCAATGCTTTCTCGATCAAACGTCGTTCCCAAACGTCCGGTGCGCAACGTATCGATAGTTGGACAATCCGGCATCGCGGAAGTCGAGATCCTCTCCGACGATTTCCGGGTTCGTCGGCCATCACCACGGGCGCTGTCGATCACGTTACGGAGTTGCCGCAACGTTGCCCCGGCCATGGGTAGCTGAGTAACCGTTCGCGTGCCGACGGGGAAGAGGGCGAAGTTGCGGTCGGCCGTAGCTTGGAAGAGCAAGAAGGGGCGCAAAACTGGTCCGGAGAAGGATAATGATGTCTTCGCCTCGATCTCGCAGCGGCGGCAACCGGCATGTTCGAAACACGCTGAGTCGATAAAACAGATCCTCACTGGAACCATGCCGTCACGAACGAATTCGGTCAAGATCGGCGGTTGGTCGCGCGATCCACTCGAACGTCGAACGCGAACTTCTTTACTCCGCTCACGAACCGGCCAGGAAACGCGATCGCCTCGAGAATCCGTAGCAACTTTCGTTGGCCTTCGAGGCTCATCTCGCCCGATTTCGTCGAGGAACAACGTACCTTGATCCGGCTTGTAGACAAGCCCCTTTGTGATCGGCTGTCGGGCCGGTGAAGGACCTCGTTTGGTGTCCAAACAATTGGCTTTCGAGCAGTTACGTGGGATCGCGGCGCAGTTCACCGTCAGCATCGACCGGGTTCAGCTCGATTGCCCGCTCGTGGCACCGCCTTCCGCCGCCAACGAGTTCTTTTCCGGCACCGCTCTCCGCCTCGAATACACAATACCGACCCGCTGGCCCGCCGATCCGGTCGATGCGTTCTTTTGAAGTTTTCCGCATCACTTTGCTATCGCCGACCAAACTCGTCTTGGTCCGCGTGCGAATTGGCCTGCGTTGGTTTTTCGCCCGCAGGTTTTCCCGGGTGACCGTGGACTGGGTCAATCCCATCGCGAGCAACCCGGCGGCTTCCGACAGCGAGGTCCGAATCACCACCGGGTCACTGCTAGGCTCATAGATATTTAGAGATATCAGCACGCCGAGCGATTTTTCGTCGCGAAATAGGCCACGATGAGGCACCCGGGTGGGGAGGCGCGGTTTTCTAACGTGGCCGGATACTCGCTCAGGAAAACCTCACCGCCTTTGGCAACGCGTTGAAGTTGTTTTTGTCGAAAACTTTAAATGGAACACTCGCCACCGGGAAATTGGCGTCGTGTTTTCCAACGCCCGCCACCCGCATCCACTGCCAGTGTGATCGTATCGATTGCGTTGATCGCGAAGGAGTTAAAAAGAGAGCGTGTCGATAATATAGATCGGGTTTTTTGACCGTGCAGCACGAGAGGTTTGCTGAGTTGATAAGATCGAGCAGGTTGTTGGGGCTGCGGAACGAGTTCGCCGGCTTTCCCGTACGACGTCGGATTCGCGTGCTTTCCAATTGAATCGATGTCGGCGTACAGGGTTTGCGATAGGCGCATCGCACGAGCATATCCTCGGTCCGTCGTGATCAATTGCAAACAGGTTTTTCCGCGATTAAACAATTTTGGTTTGGTCAACGAACATCTGAAGCATCATCGACGCGCTGCCCGTTGACGAAGCGTGCCGTTGGCCGGCTGGCGGTGTCACGGAGATACCACGCGTGGTACACCGTAATAGACGACCGCATGAAAAACGGCTTTGCTTGTTGGGATCCGAACAACATGATGTTCGCAACCGCTGGGCCTCGTAACCGATGTGCATCGGAACGATCCGGATCGAGCGGTATAAGAGAAAATGGCCTTTCTTGGCCGGTTTGAAAGCGAGAAACGCAGCCATCAATTCTTTCGCCCTGCTTCGCCCGAATAAACACCACTGCCAATTGTTTCAATGCGAATCGGAAACGCCGTCGCTGTTTTCCACAATCGTGCCACCTCGTTCGATCGACAACGCGACCGATTCGGAATGTTCGAATCCGACCGAGGAATAATTGCGCACATCTTTTTTTGATCAATCGTGAGACATGTCCTCGGGGGACCACCACATGATAGAACGGCACGAAAAGTCTGCCCCGGCGGACACGACGCGGTCTCGCGGCTTGATTCCAAATCAAAGGGAATGATGCGATCGACCAGGGCAATTCGACGCCCCGGGGGGGTTTTTTTTTTTCCCCCCCCCCGCGCCCGAACCGGGATTGACGCCCGGGTTGCTGCTCGAACTAAAAAACTCGAACTACCACTCGATGCACCCGAGAATAGATAGAGCATGGTAACGGGGGTTTGCGTGTCAAATCGCCAACAGCGGAGTTGAATAAACCAAAGCAACCACTCGGGAACGTCCGGCGAAATGTCCCTCAAGACCGCTTTCGATCCAAACACAAGATTGAAAATCGCTAACGCCCAGCGGCCCGTTGCCAAGCGGTTGGACCGGCATGCACTGTGACGCGTCCCGAGAGATATATATTAGCGGCGACCGTTCCAACGCTGATGCCCGATCGAACGAACCAAACCCCGGACCATAACTGCTCGTAGGCTTGGCTTCGCGGCCGCGTATCGTAAACCGTAAATTGATCCGGTCAACAGAAGGAGCGGTCGGTAGTCATCAGCGGCGGCAATGCTCGATCGAGCGATGAATCGCAGAGAGACGATATATAGTTAGAAACTGAGAGAAAGGGCCGCAGTAACGCGACTCACATACCTGGGCCGTCAACGGTGCGTCATTGCCCGACGACAAGCAGTTTTTCGTCGATCAGGTGATTCCCAGAACATCGACTCGGAAATGCGATGCCGTCAAATCAATCGAATCGTTCACCGCTTGGGCCCTCGCCGGTGAACGAGCGTTCGCGGCAGCGTCCTTGAAGAGACCAAACGGCTTCGCCGACCCCTGACCCCGCCGTCCTGACGCCGAACCGATTTCCGTGGCGGACGTCCATCGCGAGTAAAACTGGTTGTCGGCGCAGGATCGAATTCGCACGAACCCGAACTTCAACGACCGTTGAAGTGATCCAGTGGAGTTTCCACAAGTTCGTCTCGCAAGTTCTCTTGAATCCACTGTTCGAGTTCTTCGAAATCAACCGTCGGCAATTGATTTCAGATCCGGCCGGAAGCTGGACGGCCATCGCGGATGTAGACATGCTGAATCCTCGATGGCTGCGATCGGTGTTCCAGTGCAACAGAATACGAATGAAGAAGGCGGATAAGACCGACACCGTCGTAACTGCACAGCAAACGGCACTTCGAGCAAACCGAGTTGCCGAGCGCCAGGGCGGGAACTCGCTCTGTAAATCCTTGTCACCCAGATAGAAAATCGCGATCGCGACCAGTCGGCGGTATCGATCTCGTTGCGGCGGATCATCAAGCGCGAAGATCACTACTGGTCGGTCGCTTTCCTACTCTCGTCGCGATCGCTCCGGTGTCGACTGTCGTCCACCGCGAACCCCCCGGCACGTCATCGCTGCATGCACGATAAATGCTTTTCAGAAAACGAAAATGGAAACCTGACGTTGGTAAACGAACGCCAGGGAAGAGAGAAAGTTCCTCCACGGAAAAAATAGAATAAGCCGCTTCTCTCAATTTGCGAACTAGCGGGCGTTTCTCAAATTGCGACGATGCCCTAAAGTTTCCATCAAATTCCGAGGCGTCTGGCGGGCTGTTGATTTAGTTAGCCGATGGGCGTTAAGCCCCGGGTTCACACCGGCAACCGGGCTAACGCCCATCGACTATCTTTTGCTAACGCAAAAATGGTTTCACTCAACAGCCTACTAACCGAATCTTGGGTAAGGTCCGCTGTTGGAAAATCATCGAGCCGATCGCTGTAACGGATCGGGCGAAACGTCGGTACCAACAGGACGCGGGATTCGCGCCGTGTTGCCGGTGCCCGACGTGTTGCGACATACCTCCGCCGCCGATTCAATCGGGACGCGATTGGTGCAAATCGTTTCATGCTCGTGCCGCGCGCAAGGCCCGCGCGTCGCCAACATCGCTCGTCATCTCCCAAATAACGGATTGGTCGCATTCCGCCGCACCCGTGGATCGGCTCGACGTCCAGACGGTCGCCGCCACGGCGATTGCGAAAATAACGATCGCCCACCCGCAGCAAGACCGAGTGCGATAACCACCGAGCGTCCACGGAGCAACACCCACCGCCGGAATCATCGCGATCACCTTCCCGGTCAAACCGCCGCCCGAATCGCGGCGATCATCGTTGCCCAACCGAACTGCGCAGCGCGTTTCCCAAGATTGATTCGTTGTTTGACGACGATGTCCGCATCGGGGCAACCACCGGACCGGTGTCGCGCTCCCGATCACACCCATAAAACCTCGGCTGCGATCGAACGCCTCGACCCAGGCGTGGGCGTCCCGGTTTCTTCGCCACCCATAACCACCGACCGAGTTTTCCTCGGCGGCGACGAAAACCGGTCACGTACCGATCACGGCACGCCGAGGCGATTCGCAACAACATCGCGCACCGCTTGGCAAGTACTGCACAATGCGCGAGGAAGAGATATAACTCTAACGGATCCCCGTCGATGGAAGTTCGATTGCCGATATTCGTACTCGTAATATCGTTGAAAAAAGACACGAGCGTGCGATCTTAACCGAACCGGAGACCGCGTCGCCGACGATCCGCTCAGCAGTTCATCATTCTGAATCGAGCTTCGCCGGGAACGTCGTCAACATCTCTTGATCGGCCAGCGAAGTGCGGCGTTGCTCGGATGTGATGCCCGAATCCGTTGTGTCCGCAGAACCACATCAAGCGCGCACGGTTCGGCATCGCGTCGGCGCGAACACCACCATGAGCCGTCGACCGTCAATCCGATCGAAAGGGAAAGGCGGCCAGCGTCACGAATACATATAGAGACGTAGACAAATCAACCGAACGATTGAGCCGGCAAACCTCCCAACGTTCCCGCCGGATCGACCGGTCCCTGATCATGAGCTGAAAAACAATCGAGCGGATTTTTTCGAATCGGGTTGCTCATTTTCGCCTCGGTGACATCGCTCGTGATCTTCCCTGATCCGAATCGGCGGCAACAACCGCTTTCGCGTCGATGCTTGAACGTTGCCCCATTAGGCCGCCTCCGGTGTACGTATCGGAAACACCTTGCACGTAAATAAACCCCTAGGCGAGTCCCCCGCCAAACCACCACCGAATCGCCACCCGCTCGCCGCGTTTGGATTTTTTTGCGAACACACTGCCGATGCGTCCTTGCCCGAAAACGCCCATTGACTCCGGAAGAGAGGGGTTTCAACGAACCGTTTGATTCGTGTCCTCGATCTCGCGGCCGTACGAACAAACCGCTTCCGACAGTACAAAACCAACCCGATACCGATCAACCAACGAGTATGTCCACGCGATCGCACCGGACCGTTCCGGACGCTGGTGAGGCGACTAAGATATAGAACGCAGATAGACGCGATCGTCATCAACCTGAACAAGCAACCCGCAGCCCCCGATCGTCGACCTGCTGCCACGTCACAGTGAATCCCATCGCCGTGATGCGACAGAATCGGAAATAGCCTCGGCCAGCGAATTAACGGATATTAACGCTCACGGCATCGCATACACTGATTGAACCGATCGCGTCCGAACCGGACCCAAAAAGACGACTTTGGGATATAGAATCATAGCGCGATCAAACACGCGCCCGGGAACCAGAAGACTGAATCCACCTCCCGGACAGATAGAGAGATAGCTGCCCACAAACATCAACGGCAGAAGAATCGGCAACCGCTTGCAGCCACAATCGGCAACGAACGCGTGAGTGTTCGTCCAACCAAACCGCCACAATCACGATTCGGTGTGAAGACGAGTGTTCTTGCAAAAAATAGTGCAACGGTATAGATAACTAGCAGACAGGCAACGATTTCGTTGCGGCTCGATTCGGTCCCGGCAAGATTCTTCCAAAAAAAGCCGATTTCCAATAGGTTTTTCAAACCCTACCGCCGTTTGACATCCGCGAATCCCGAGTGCACGATCTCCCGCTCCTCCGCGATCCGATCGGCAACCGTCCGTCGGACCGTTCCTCGGACGATGAAGATTTTCACACAGCACCCGTGTTCGAGTGCCGTTCGACCAACTCACGCCGTGAGTCCATCCCATCGAGAAAACGACAGAGAGTCGCAGCTTTAGATATCTCATCGCCACAGAGCGGGGCGACAGTGGTGAAGGGATTCTGGCGACAGGCCCCGGGGCCCCCCCCATTTTTCGACTCCGCCAAGAAAATATAGAGAGATATAGAAGTGGCGGTGTGCAAGCCTCTGGTTCGGAAAACATCAACTCCGGCCGCGGCGGCGAAAAAACAAATCGATCAGTACTAAGAGATAGCGTCCGCGATCGACGCCGACAAACTGACCGCCGCCTCCAAGTTCGCGAACCCTTGGCGAGGCTCCTTGACGCCCGACGGAACGAACGTGTCGAGCACCACTTTCGAATTAGGATATATATATTTAGATATACCGCACAGATAGGAGCGCCCCAGCCGAGCCCACGAGCGTAAATGAATACGCCGAATGAATCACCCGCCACGTACTCGCGATTGAGATAGATATAGGCGACTCACCGACGTTCGACTTCACGCGATTTCCGCCGGTTTGGTACATCGCACCGACGGGCAGTTCGATGCGGTCGATCGGATGCAAAAATGCGGCAGAAACGAGCCGCTCCAAACGGTTCCGATCGACAACGACCACACGAAACAAAATGAAACGGGAACGTGGAATAACCGGCGGCTTCCGGCAACGTATAAATCCCTCTCCGCTCGGCTTTCAATCCGCACACGTCGTATAGACCGATTCCCTGGCAAATAAATCCCGACATAGTAGATACTCCGGCTAGATATAAGAGCCGAGCGCCGTGATGCCGGAGCAAATCAAAGAACCCCGCCTGCAACGCGAACGCCGAGCGAGCGCCCCTCGTTGTCACCTCAACTCGACGTTAAAACGTTTCCCCGCTGTGTTACGATCGCTCGTCGCGTGCGTGATCGACAGGTTGGGACGTAGGCGTAGCCGAACTGTCGATCGATGAAAAAGACGCCGCAACTGCAAAAATCTGAATATGATCAGAGATCTCGCCGAGGCACTGCTGAACATCGACGACAGCATCAAACGCCGGCGACAACAAGATATAGAGAGATGTGAAGGCCGAAAACCGCCAAGGAAAATCAAGTAGCGGCCCGCCGGCGATGTTCCCAGCTTTCAAGACGGAACCGCGACGGAGTTTCAAATCCTCGTTGACCGAATTTCTTTCCGCCGTCCGTGCCCGCCGTATTTCGATATATATAAGGCGTGAGGATCAAAGATCGAGATAACGGAGCGAGACGTTGCATCGTCGTCAGAGATATAGCCCGGCGGCGAACGCGCAGCCTGAGAGGCACGGAACAACATCACGACCCGAGGGACTGGAACCGCCAATTTCAATCGCCCGTCGTTTGCGAGTCTGACGAAGATATAGTGATAGGGAGACTTTCTTACACAACGTTTCGCACTGCGATTTGAAACTGCACGCGAAACGTCGTTCTTGACTAGTACCGTTTGACAGAACATGCACGGATGGGAAATGCCGTGGAGCGTGCCAGGATTTGCACTTAGTTTCGATAGATTTACTATGATTTATGACACTAGAAACCGATCGAGCCTGCAGATAGAGAAACGGGTTACGTGCCATGGATTCGACCGGGTTCTGGGTCGCGAGCACGAGAAACGCGACGGTTAATCGTTATTTGCTGACCTTAACAGAATAGTGACTTGCAAATTTCGCTTCATCGCTTCGAGCAATGCCGACTGGTCCCCGCGGCCGGAAGGCCCGGTTTGATTTCATCGGCCAGCAACACGTGAAAAAATCCGGCCCCCGAACGAAACTCCGAACGATCCCCTCTTTTCGGATGAACTAAACCGCGACGCACCCAAAATAAGATGGAGCAGCATACGGCGGTGAACTGATCCGATGAACTGCACATCGTGGCTTATAAGAGAGATATGCGAGCGTCGTCTTTCCGACACCGGCACGATATTGCATCAACACCGACCGCCCGAAGAAGCGCAGATAGAGAATACGCTCTCGCGCGTACTAGAAGAATGACACGCAAAGCGCATCGGGAGAGCAGTGATCGTTTTCGTGCGGTTGCGTCCAATAGAGAGAGAAAAGCCGTTTCAATCGGAAGAGGAGCGTTGGTTTCGTTACCCAGGATACATATATAGATAGAAAGTAGAGGCAGCAGGCGAGGGTTTACCGGGTTGGACCCCTTCAATAATAGATATGATGAGATACCAGTTTCATCTCGCAGAGACTAGAGAGATATGAGCGGATATAGTAGCAGGCCATCGACTAAGACATCCTAAAGCAGATTGTCCGTAGAGTATATAGTACGGTTTTGGGTGTCCGTTTCGATCGCGCCAACAATTCCGCCATCGGGGCCCACGCGACCGCCGTTCGGGAACCCACGCCCTCGTTTCCAACGCGGATATTATATCCCGCAACGATTATATGAGATAGATAGATCCAGTGTCGTGCTGGGGCAGCGGGCGGGGTACTTGGGAAAACCACCCGATCGTGCCGCGAGCCATCCCAGCAGTGTGCCAAAGACACAGACAGGTGATAATAGATACTTTCGCGCCCCTTAGTGCCGGGCCGGCCCAAACGTCGTCGCAAATTTGGGCAAACGCAAACCGTTGGCGTATTCCAAAATGTTACAACCGCGATCCCATCGACGTGGCGAGAACTTCGTCGTGGAAATCGGTGCGGCATCGACGAGAGAAATGCGGAGGGATCGCCGACCAATAGAGAGTGTGATGATAGATCGACATGAATGATATATACACTTGACGTTGTTGCCATGGCATCCCCAGTTGCGGGATTCGCTCGCATGTCGAATGGTCGCCAAGACCGGGTCGGCCGAGTTGCCCTTGGTTCGATCAACGTCTTAGCAGGACATCCGACACGGAGATAGTAGAAGATTATATATAGAGTTTTGACACACAGCGTCACGACCGAGAGTAAGAAGAGACGCACGATTTCATAGAGATATATGCTGAAACAGCCCGCGATCGGTTTTCTGAGCAAGATGCCAAGCGAATGTGAGAACCGAAGGACTTCGGAGACAAATTTGAACGAATAACGGGTGGACGGCGATTGTCGACCCCGCGAATCGATTCGTCGGCAGATTTCGCGGTTTAATCGCACCCAGTGCCGAGGGAATCTCATGGCCGTCTGGCAACCTTCGGCGGCTTGCTTTCTTGGGCGTTCGAAGATCAGAGATCGCACACGATCGAACACGCCGGCCCGGTAAGCGACGCAAGTGGCAATCCGGCCATGCTGAATCCGGCACCGATGCACTCCGATCGGCACCGTGCGATCGATCGGCATGGCGCCATAACAGATTCAAATCCAGCGGGGCTTCCTCGCGGCGATTCACATTTTCCGCGTCCATAGAGTAGAGATAGAGTGGGACCGATTCTGTCCGACCAAGAGATGTCGGCGTTTCCAATCGCTTGCTGGGAATCGTCAAAACGTCGGTACCGATCATAAGCAGGACCGCCGAATCGGGCCAATCGAAAAGATCGGCGTGTAGCGTGGGGTGACGCGATTTCTTGATAGAGCAGTCAGATATAGATTTGGCGAATCTCGCTCACGAACACGACTCATCCGACCAACGCGGGGATGCTCGCTGTGATTTTGAGATAGCTGCGGTCAACAGGTTCGCATGGACACGCACACACCGGATTCCATCTGCGTGACGAGTATAGAGATATATATATAAAGAATCTCGGCCACACCGCTCCGGGTCCGCCGCAGCCTGTGGCCGGTCCAATTGATGGGAATGCGTCCGCAACGATAGTAGAGAGAGATGACTTTGCAAAGGCAACCGTTTTCGCGAGTCGGCTGGACTCGACGAGCAATGAAACAACTGCTAGATTCGGCGTCAGGACACGTTTGCTGTAGCAGTACCCGTATCCTGATGCCACGTCCCAAGCCCCGCGACAACGAGCGTCTTTCATGATCATTTTGGAATGGTTAGTGATAGGGTTCGTCCCGTAGCAAGTTGTTCGTAATGCGTGAAGCATTCGATCGCAAACGTGGCGAAACCGCAGCGTAGACCCCGTCAACCGGGATGTTCAGATAGAGCCAAACCGTACCCCTTTCGCGTCATACAGAGAACATAACGATGATAGCTTTGATTATTGTAATCACTTGGCGAATCCGACCCAGCAAATTTCCGGACTTCGTCCGCTTCAAACAGAGCGGCGCCATCAAGAAATCCTTGCCTGGTCGTAATCAGAAATCCTGGGCTTACCGTTGAAAACATGTTTTTCCGGCAGATCTCGTGGACGGGTTTAGGGGAAGAATCACTCCCCTCCCGACAATCATAACGCGATCGGCGGTGCTGAGGCGACGAATAGGATATATTGGGGGATAGGCAAGGCCTACCGTGTAATTCACGGAACCGCCAAGCAGTAGACATAAGAGGATTATATATATGATATATAGAGTGACTCGTTCGTTCGGGCGGCTCAGCTAAAATCCCTTGTATGCCCAGCGCATTCCGTACTTTTACCGAGCATGACGAATGACGAATCTGACCGATCTTGAACACATTCGCAAAGCGCCCAAGCAGGTACATTGGCGACACCACGGTGCGGTGGCTTGCCACCATCTTTTTCATGAGTTACTCGACAACTCAATTGCCCGTTTCTTCGCGAAGAGCACTCGTAGGCCGCAATCAACTTCCGGCTCAAACTCTGGAGTTCTCCGACGATGGGCCGCGTCTGGCGTTCGGAGCGACGCTCGAAATAACTGAATCCCTTGCAACCTACTATCTCACCGAGATTCGCCGTGATTCCACAACTACCGCTCGATGGGCACACTCCACATTCCACCTTGGCGGCTGGGGTTTGCGGGTTTGCGGAATTGTCTACCGGGCCCCCCCCCCCCCCCCAAAAAAAATTGACCGGACTTGCGTTGTGTCAAAGCGTCGAAACAAGGAAATCTTTGGCAGCAGTCCTTTTCAAAAGGCTTGGCGGGACGGTTCCGCCACAGTGACTTCGCAAAACCGGCGATCGCGGCACCACCTTCCGTTTGGGAATCGAACCGGGAGTTTTTTTCTTTGACTGGTGCCAAGATCCGCATTGACCAGCGATTGCAAGATGCTGCCTACCTCTTCCAGGACTTTGCGTCGAAATCTTCCGAATCGACAGTTCATCGGCAGAGGCGCGGGCTAGCGGACCCTCGCATCCAAGATTGCCAAACAAAGCAGACTCATCCAACGCCGACAAGTCTGGTGGTTTAACGAATCAACAAGACGACATGCACATTCAGGCTGCCATCGCTGGCACGATCGGATGGCGATACGCAAAATGGAAGAGCGTTTGCCAACGAAGGCGAGCCGTCCGAAATGGAACTCATTTAACTGCATTCAAAAAAGTTTGGTCGCAGCCTGCAAAAATCAAACACTGCGATTGCATTAATTCACGTCGTCATGGCGTAATCCAACGTTTTTCGTAGGTTCCCGGACACGTACGTAATTGGATGTTCCGGAATAACTCTTGCCGATTTTACGACGCTTTGAAACCAGTCCTCACCGATTCGTTTCGAATTCATAGCGCTTCCGTGGGTCATGGGGCCTAACACGTGTCCTGCTGATGTAGTGGAATCGACTTTTGCTTCGCGGCCCGTGTTCGCATTCGTGGCCGGCAGCGATCGAAATTCTACGATGGTGGGATTAAATGGTTCGTCCATCGTCCTTCCCCTAACAGCCAGTTCACGCTCGCCTTGACGCTGGGCACACGATCCTTAAAGCAAACGAAGGCTCATCCGCCGTGAAGGCGTGCGCCGGAAGGTTTTCGAGGCATGGCTCCAGTGTCCAATCAGATTGTGGTCGCCGTTTTACAACCGTTAAGCCAGGTTCGGGAAGTGTTTTCGGTGTATTAGCCGTTTTTGGCGTAGCCACGGTTCTCCGCGGTTAACCGGAGCTAACGCCCGAACGGCTAATGGGTTTAGACGCAATGATTACTCGAACCTGCTTATCTGAGCGAAAGCGGGGTGTGTCCCGACGTTTCGGTCGGAACCCGAGCGACATTCATCGCTCCGAAGGTTTTCTTAGCGACAGCGAGACAAATCAAACCGCCTCAATGGTAGTGAAATCTTGTTAAAGATCCGGGCCTGAATGCAGGCACTTTGCTGCGAATTTTCTGACTGCCTGTTGAAGGGGTGAATGAAGCCCACAGCCCCAACGCATCTTTGCAGGGGCGAGTTTATCAGAAATGGTCTCCACGTAAAGCGGTGGAATAGCAAAAACTATCGAGCGACTTAGCTAGTCGTCAACGGTTGGTTTCCAATGATTTCGCACCAAAATGTCTTTGTCTTTGTTCAAAAAGTTTACTCCTCAAGAAGTTGGGAACGGCATGAACCGCCCCCTGAGAATCATTCTGCCAGCAGAAAGTCATTCTGCAAACAATTGGCGTCCTGGATTTCAACGGACGTCGTAGCAATATTGGCGGGATCGTTCGCAGGGGAGTGGTGAGGTTTTTTCAGGAAAGAAAGGAAGTTTTTGATGAGTTTTGCCGATGACTTTGCAGGCCAGCAAGCCCTGCCCAAACTAAACGGACCTCACCAGGTGTGGGATCCGTGGGATCCGTTTCACACACCGGGGTCGTCCCGTTGGGGGGCCCCGGGGGGGCATCTTGCCAAAGGACGCTCGGCGGCGAGTGTCGCGGTCAGCAATCGATCAGGCGAAACCTTGGGATCGGTCGGTTTTCTGTTTTGGAGTTCCCAGGACGCAACCGCGAGATTGTACTTCTCAATGCGGTCATCTTGGTGGTCGTAAAGTTTCGATCCTTGCTCACCGTTATCCCCAAAGTGTTAGGTGTATATCGGGAATCGCGGATCGTGTAGCCGTCAAACGAATTGGGAACTTGCCGCCGCTGACTTGACTGATCGTGTTAGACCCCGACCGAGTTTCGCGGGCGTTCGGCGAGCATCGGTGCGAGCGTTGACCGTGCTACATTCTGAGTCCACCTCCACATCGCACAGATCAAACCAGCCCGTGGGATACAGATCAGATCAACCCGACCGGCGATTTACAAACGCCTGCCACCCTGTTTGGGAACCGCGGGTCATTTTGGGCAAGGCGATTGATCATTGGGCACACGCGGCGGGACTCTTCGACCCAAACTCATTTTTTGCCACAATTCCTTTGCACCCAAGTGGTATCCGTGGTCGCTGGTGAAGACGACGATGGTGTTTTTTCGCCCTCGAGTCGCCGTTTTCTCGAAGCGTTTTGTTCAACACCTTTCCGACCTGAGCGTCCATGAAACGTGGTGCTCGCTAATACGCTTGGATCGCCTGGCGTCGCAGGTCCGTCTGTCCAAGCAGCTCGTGCTCTTTCCTTGTGGCTGAGAAGTGCAGCTGGCGCAAGGTTCCGCTAGCATCCGCTCGGACATCGTTTGGTACTGGGCATTTCCGCGAGCAGGTAATGCTCAAAGTACTTGGCTGGGGCACCGGTAAGGCGTATGCGGACGGTAGAAACGACCGGCCAACAAGAAGGACGTTTTCGTCCTTGGCACACATCGCTCCAAGACCCAACTGGCGTCTTCGGCCATCATCCCATCGGTGTGCTGCTCATCCGGACGGGGCGAGGCCGTACCAAGGATACGTGGCCGCCACACTTACCTTTGCGAAGTGTGAACGTGTCGGTTTGGTTCAATCAGCCGGTCGCAGCAGCCGGATTGATCTCCATCTCCCATGAAATCAGGATCGTCCGTGACCGGTTTGGATCCGACGCTGGACGGAACGTGGTAGTGATACAATTTAACCCGAAATTTTTTTCCGAAAAAAAAAGCCCCCCCCCCGGCCCGGGGGAAAAAAAGTAACCGGAATTGCCGGAGAACGCTTGGGGTAACGAAACTCGCTGCGTGATTTCGTGTCGCGAAAGATTTCCGCGTTGCGAATGATCGGTGCTGTCGGGGTAACGCCCGCACAACATGAATTGCGACTGGCCCGCAAAGAGGGTACTGACAGTACGCCCGCTTCTTAAAAAGGAACAACAGTGCGGCGAGACCAGAGTAATGGTTCGGTGAGAGAAAACCTGCTTTATCACCATAGCATGCCAAGTCGAGTGGGTCCAGCTCGTCGAAGATGAATAACAACACGTTGGGGCGTGACGATTCATCGGCAAGAAGCGCCGAGCGATGCTGAGCAAACAGCAGAGCGAGGAATTGAGTTTCAATTGGTTCGAATTCAAAATGGGGATCGAATCGAAAGGAGCAGTTTTGGAACGTTCGTGTATTAAAACTAACCGATTTTAGAACCGCATGTTGTCTTCCATCCTAAGCTGACAGCGAGACAAGAGGACTTTCGTTTTGAACGTTGCGAAAGTCCGTGCATGACTTTTCGTTTTCAGGTGTGATCCGAAACTCACGCATGAGTTCCGCGACGCTTGCTTAGATTTCGCCATTGCTAACCCATCGAGTTCCTTTTTTGAAGACTGGGGAGCAGAGAAAGGTCCGAGATCGGAGCTCGAGCGAAAATTGCGGGGAGCCTTGTTCGCCGGGATTGCACCCTCGCTCGCTTGCGAAGGCCCATGCTCGGCTCTTGCATTTGAATTCTCACTCACATTAAAGATTCTCTCTAGCCAGCAGCTGTCGAGTTCAGAGCAGCCAGCCAACTCTGTTTTTACTGAACTACGTCAAGCTTGAGATGTGTCATGTCCGTTTTCAAGTGGATTGTCGCGCCGAGTCGGATTCACTTTG
>Ga0163217_1027752_pt1 | contig 17633 bp, 2 predicted proteins | sample SynspAceP_FD_185933 | JGI IMG/M metagenome (GOLD analysis project Ga0163217, IMG submission 185933) | Saline lake microbial communities from Ace Lake in Antarctica - Synechococcus sp. Ace-P (PacBio error correction) | ecosystem: Environmental > Aquatic > Non-marine Saline and Alkaline > Saline ...
AAGAGTAAAGGAAGCCAGTTAACTTGTGTTGGTTTTTTTTTTTTTTTTTTTTTTTTTTTTTTTTTTTTTTTTTTTTTTTTTTTTTTTTTGGTTTTTTTGAAAAAAAAAGTTTTTTTTTAAAAGTAGGAAGCTTTTGAAGGACCAAAACATAGTTTTTTTCATATTCGGGTCAGATAAATAATCGGACGTACGAAAAACGAAGTTGGGTATTGTGCGTTTTTTTTTTGTTTGAACTTATTTTAAGTGGAGAGTGGCGTTTTTGAGGTTTCATGTTTTGTGCTATTAGTTACCTGTTATATTTTAGATAAATTTTTTAGAATCATACTATTTTTCCTTAAAATTTTTAGAGATGAATTTAATGAGAAGTGAATGATTTAAAAGAAATCTATTTGTCATTTTTAAAACGTGATTGTTATTGTGAAAGTTGCTCCAATTTTTTTTGCCGAGGTTAGAAGATAGCGATATAAGTTGACTAAATCCATTTTAGATGTTCAAGTTTAATTTTCTGGTGTGTTTTAGATTGTTTTAAGATGTAAAAAAGAAAGAAGAGCTGGAGTTTTTATTTCTGTTGAGAATTTTTGTAGGATAATTGAAGGTTTAGAATCTGGTGGGAATGATATATTTACCATTTTCCAATTAGCAGAATTTAATGCTCGGATTATGCGGTTGTGTGGTATTGGTGAATGTCAGATGATCATGAATACTTGATAGCAATAAGAACGGTATACATTGTAGTATTTTATAGCGAGATTGATTTCCTATTTTTTTTATTTTAATAGGGGGTAATTTCAAAAAGGTAATAGTGATTTTTGGGGAGAGATTGTTACTTGATGTTTTTTGATTTTATTTAAATCCATTATAGCTAGAAAAATTACGGTGAGGGGAAATATCTTAAAGGTTAGAGTGTATAAATTTTAGATTAATGCTGTAGAATATAAAATTAATTAGAACCTAAAATTTTTTCTGGACATTTTTATTTATGTGTGTGGTTATTGAGTTTTTTTTATCTATGTATTTTATTGGTTGAGTTAGAGACGGTCTTTTTTAACGTAGATGTATAGGTTTTCTGGGATCTAGAATGTTAACATAAGGATTCGGTTATGGGTTAATGTGCTAAGATTAGGTGTTAAGTAAAGATACGGTTATCGATTCCTTAAACCGGAAATTGGAGGATTTAGAGAGTAACACTTAAATTAATGATAAATTATAGTTAAGTAGAGTTACGTAATCTTATTTCTTGAGTAGTTATGTTTTTTTTTATTATTATTCTAGTTTTTGTTTCTTTTTTTTTTCATAGGTCGTAAGGTTATGCACTTTTTTTTACGTTTGAATGATTTTCATTGACTTGAGAAATGGAGTAGCATAGTACTATTTTGGGTGAGAAATTATAAGCCATGGGAGACTTAACCAATTAATTGAGCTGTATATTTGAACAATTTTGAAATGTATTAATAAGTTTACTATATGCTAAATATAAATCATATAAGAATTTAATGATATTGTTTAAGCCTTCCTTTTCAGATTTCCGACTACTAATGATCAGCTTACCGTTTAACGAATGAGATATCGTTTTTATGAATTGAAAATTTCTTATTCCAATCTTGAAGAGAAATTAAACTTCTTGGATTTGATTGACGAATTAAATTAGCATGGATTGAGGAGATTTGGGTTAGGCGGTTTATTGGAGGAGGTGTTTATTGGCTTTCAAAGCATTAGCATGGTTGATAAGGTTTTTGATATTAGTAGTATAAAATGACTTTCCTATTGAAATTTGGTATAGGCTAATGATTTTAGGCGTTTTATGAAAGTCATGAAAATTACTGTGGTCTATGCTATGTAGTATTTGTTGAACTCGGTTTGGATTATATGAAGTTTTATAGAAATCTTCAATATTTTAAAAAATTTATTCTGATTTTTCTTGTTCAAATTTTCCTGTCTTTTAGAATCTTAGATTTTGATTTAGTTTGCAAAAGAAATTTGAATGAAAAAATACGCTTACTTATTTTATCTTTAGTTTAGTTTTTATTGACAGAACGGTCGTTAGCGTCAGTTGTATGATGCAGAATAGAAGAACTTGCCTTTCGAACGTCTGCTTTATTTCTTGTAATGTTTTGGTTGCGGGTAAGCAATACGATATAGGGATTTTAAAATAGATTGGCTTTGGGATATGAATTTATTTTCGTTAGGGTATTCAGGTGCCAAGACTTCTGGCAGGCGGATCATAGGTATTTGTTAGGAAAATTGATTACATTTCGGACTTGAAAGTGAGTAATGATTAACAATTACCGATTTACAATATCCAGTCAATGGGATAATTGCAAGCTGGAGGTTGTTTGACGCATGAATATGCCAGGAGTTGTTTCGACAAGAGGTAGTGGTTGTGGAAGTGATAGGGTGTTTTTAATTGATGGAACAGTAGTCTTACAGGTTTCGGATAAAGGCTTAAATCCAGGAATAATAGAGAGTAGAATTTAATCACTTTGCAAATATGATGCATGGTTTTGGGTTTTCCCCATTTTAAAGAAACCAGGGATAAATGTGATATAGTTTTGTGTTGTGTGGTGTGATGAAGGCGAATACACTCAGATTGGGCTCTTTTTCTGTGAATCGATTCTGTACTCATTAAATTATGAGATAATAAGTATTTTCTAATGATTTTTGTTCAAGAAGCATTACAGAACGAATTTACAAAAGAGTTGCAATGTGCCATATTATTTGCAGTCCTGATGAAGATTTGAAGCATTATGGTGGGTGATTTGATATGAGACATAGCATAATTTTCAGGTTATGATGCAAAAAACTATTGATCGCAAGTACTTTTTAGATTTAATCATATCGATATGGTTTTTAATGCGAGATAGGTTAAAGATACTCGGAGCGTAATATGTATAATTTGAAACAGGTACCGTTTGTGCTATGACAATACCGGCTTGAATTATTTTAGATGTCCTGTTGTTAATGGGTCGTGAAAAACTAAGGACGTAAAAATCAATATAGTTTTCTAAAGAATCTGATTGAGATTGGAATCGGTGGAGAATGGAATCTGGAGAGTTGAGTATATTAGAAATATTGTGTTTGATTACACACCTAAGTCAGTGGTTATAAAATTCTATATGTATAGTTCTGGTAGCGTCTATCTGATGGGGTGAAATCTTTATGCTGTAATGTAATTATCTTTTAGAAAAGAAACTGATGTCGAGCGGGTTTAGGTGAAAACTAATGTGTTTTTTGATTAGATCTGTAATGCTCTCCTATATCGATAATATGATTATTTTGATTTTTATAGTGTAGGTTTACCTATAATGAAAATAAATATCTGCTTTTATAATCGAAGAATGCCTGCGGGAACTGAATTGAGGTTTTTCCTAAATGAATATCGATTATAAGTAGGTATAGTATTTGACACAATTTAGATCTTTTGAATTGCTAGTTCTTGGGGAGATGTTTTTGTTTTCTGGTGTATTGAGATTGATCAGTAATGGCATATTTAGTATTGAAAAGTAACCTGATCGTATGTTAACCGATTTCAATAGGTAGTGGCATCCGTTAGACTTTTATTAGTAAGAATTAAACAGTTAAGTATGGCTGTTTAATGGGTTTTGTCCATAGTAATGATGCTATCAAGGTACTTATCTTTTCGAAGTCGTTTTTTACGAGGCTTCAGCTGTTGCTTGGGATACAAATTACAGTATTTAAATTGCCTTGGAGTTTAGAATCAAGTGTATTTTTTGAATAGAAGATAAGCACAAGCGAAACACTGAGTCGCTCCCTCTTTAGATTTTGGTTCAAAAACGATTTGGGATATGTAAGGAGATAGCTGGGCACTGATTCTAAATTTTGGTATTCGTCAGTATCAGTGAAGGTTTTACTGTGTCTATAATATTTGACCAAGTGATTCGGTAGGAAGAATATAGGTTTTGAAAAGAATTATATAAAAATTTAGATTTCCTTTACACTTAGTTTCGTTTAGTTTTATAACTATTAGAGAATTTTATGATGAAATAAGTGTTATAAGTGGCGAATAATATTTTTTTGCTAATGAAAAATAGTTGATTAGGCGAAACTTTAGGGTTTGACCACTTTAAGGTTTAGGTAAATAGGTTATATAATTAATTTTTATTTTTTTAATGTTCGGTACGTGTATCTAAAATTGTGTTTTTTTGGTTGTCCATAATTGCGAAACTATTTGGAGGGAGATTGATTTTATGGATATGAGTTAGGATAGTTATACGTATGGAGTTTCTGTTTTATTGTTAGTTTGGCCACTATTTAGGGTGTGGTATCAAAGTTTAAGAATTTGATTCTCAGTTTTTGAAAGAAAAAGACTATTTTTTTTTGGAAGAGTTTTTTTAGAAATGTTTTGGGTTCTGATTTGGCGATTATATTGTGAAATTGTCTAAGTTTTTAGTGGTGCTTGGTATGCAGTTATTATTGTTGGTATTTTTTCATTACTTTTCCAAGTTATCAAATAGTGGTTGTTTTGATTGTATTTGTGTTCCATCCGATGTGGAGATTGGAGATTTTACCAATATATAAGGTTTAGACTAGGACTACCAGATAATTTTTTTATGCTATTAATAGTTTTAATTTATTATTCATGAAGTTAAGAAATATTATAAAGATATTTTAGATTTCTTTTAACATCTTAGATTAGGTTATTAGTTTTAGTAATTAATTAGATCATGAAAATAATTGACGATTGGTTTTTACCTTTTAATAGGGCCTGTACTTCGCATTTTAAACCGTGATAATCGAAATAAAGAGTTGCGAAAAATCTAGTGTAAACGTAGATGGGAAAGGAGAGTGAACCGAATGGAAGCAGAATTTAATGAATAAGTCAGCTTTCTGCGAACTTTATTTAAGAAGTGTATTGGCCAGAACAGACTGATTAAAAATGCCATTCTTAAATGTAAACACTTTTAGAGGGATTTCTTTAGGTATAATAGTAAGAAGCTGATTAGAACCTAGCGCTGGTACTGTGTTGATTTGAACTTGAAAGGAGAAATGATGGAAGTTCATTGATACAATGGTAAATTAAAAGACCATAGAAGAAATAAGAAGATAGGATTAGTTTCATTTTGTTTGTTTGGGATTTTGTTACTAGTTGGTCGATCATCGAATTTTTTAGTTTTAAGGAATTTACATTTCTTTGAATTAAAGCTTTATATATATAAATTGTGGTTTATTATTTAACGTTTTGCAATCTTAAAGCTTCGTACTTGTTTTCTTCTCTTTCTACTTCGTAAGCTCAGCTTTTGAGTTTGGGATTTTTACTGAAATCGATAAGGTATCTATTCTTTTCAGAAATTTTGGAACAGTTTTTTTTTGATTGCGACGGTCTTTTTTTCGCTGTGTTATGTATTCTATCTTTTGTTTTCCCATAAATGGCATGGTTCATTCTAACGAATATTATCCTATTGGATTTTTTAGGATTTATATCTTTTCTTTTTTTGGAGATTTAACTTTTGGGAGGAGTTTACGCAGTTATTTATTGCTTGGTGTTATTTTGATTTAGTACCCTATGATTGTAAAAATATTAATGATCATCTTCTATTTAATAGGATCCTTGTATGTTGGGTGATCTATATTTTTAGTTTTATATACATTTACAATATGCAACATTTTTAGAAAGGTTTTGCGTACACCTTGGTTTTAATGGATTATCTTATTTATTTTGAATAATGATGCCTTGAGAATGTCATGGTAAAAATGAATTTCCTAAAGGGTTTTTCTTTTTTCGTGCTTTTAGAAAAACCAATGACTTGCTATAGAACCTATAAGTATCTGAAGAAAGGTTTTGCCGTTTTAAGGCTACTCAGTATGGCGATCTTTTATAATCTTTTGAAAGATTGGCGTAAAGTATTATTCAGGGAGTTTTAAATAGTACAAACAATTAATTTTTATTGTTCGAGTTAGTGTAATATTATAACTCCTAGGGAGTGATTGCATAGTTACCACACTCGATTGCCTGCATGGAAGTCTTTTCTTTATCTTCTAACACAGGGGAGGGGGGAGATTAAGAAGACTTTCATTGGACAGCGATGAGTGTTGGGTTTGAGATATCTGAGTTTACTATTTGCATTTTGATACGATAAATTAATTTGTTTTGTGTCTATTTAAATCCTGAATAATTTAACTTTACGCTATTTATTTCCAAAGGATTTATAAGTTGTACGCTTGATGTGTAGTTAAGGCAAAAGCTTCCTTCAGATTGTTTTTATGAATTGTATACCGCAATTATGTTTTAAAGCCGCGAGAAATTCCGGTTTAGAGAGTTTATTGTGTACCGATTTTTGGAACATTTGCGCTGATTATCAAAAATAAAGTAGGATAAGTTGTTAAAAAAAGGTGTACGGCATATTTGTTTAAAGTAGTTTCTGTTCGATAGGCTTGTTTTATATGTTTATTTTAAAAACTAAAATATGTCGAGCCAATAAGAATAGGGATCTTGATAGGTGATGGGTCATTATTTTTTACCAACTCATAGTATAATAATAATAACCGATAAAGTATACTGGGTGACCTCAAAGTATTCTCAAAAGAAAGTAATGAATTAATTCTAAACAAATAATTGGGGAATTTTGTGATGATATAGCCTTTAATGGAAAAAAAGATAAGTAAAGGAAGGAAAAAGAGCGTCGCATTAAAAGAATCTGTGCAAAGTTTTGAAAGATAACTATCTTTATGATTTAGTAATAAAAAAAGTGAGTTTATAGAGTAGAAATAGAGAGAACATAGCTTTTAGTTGAAGGTTTGGAATATTTAAAATTTTTTTTATGATGATTCAGTGCTGATCTAACAGGAAAGTTAAGCCAAAACTAAAAAAAAAGTGGTCGGACTTTTTCCGAATGTAATATCTAAACGATAATGAAAATTTCTTATCTTCTTTTTTCCTTCCTTATTTCTTTTTACGTTTTAATTGGTTAATTGCACTTCCATCATTGTTCTTTTTAGTTCATTCATACCCACGTACGCTGTTTGAAATTTTAGTTTTATTTATAGTTAAATTTTTCGCTAAGTTGTTTTACTTTAATGGATGGGCATTTTTTTTTTAATTTGTTCCTGTTTTTGCAGTAATCTTCTAAAAATTGCCAGAATAGTCTTTATTCCATTTAATTCTGTTCATTCGTTTATTCTTTTCCATACTTTTTTCATAGGTGTTTTTCGCAAGGCATTTTTATTTTTTTTGAGGTATATCGGTTTATGCGAATGTAGTCTATTATGAAACCAATTTTAAAGATTTTAGATTTGTCAAGATTTATTTTTAATTATACCTAAATAAATATTATTAAAGATGGTTAAGAAATTAAAGATATTTATATGTTTTTTTCCTTTGAAGCGTCGATGGGAATATAATTATAAGCTATTATGCATCAAAAATTGATGCTGTAAGGTAGAGGTTAAACGTTTTATTTTATGGTTTGGTTGAAAAATCTCAAAGTTTTCCAATGGTCGAGTGAACAAATACAATCAACAATATTTGTTTCTTTGAGAATATGGAATAAATTAAGGAATAAATGCGTTACAAGCCATAAATATTAGAACATTTCATCATATATAGCAATCAGTACCTTTGAGAATAAAATGTGTCAAAAATGTCTTTTTTTTTTCTTTTCAAAACTGGAAGATACTTAAATCTTATTTGCTAAAAGCTAGATAGTTTGCAACCACATAAACAACTGCATACGTATAATAGTCCTATTCTATCCTAACATGGAATTGTTCTAAAGTATTGTGCAATTATGAAGCATTAGGGATATTTTTTAATACATGTTCTCGAGACATTTAATAAAATGTATTATATCTATTGTATTAACTAGTTTGTGATGAAAATCTCTAAGTTTGCTAAGGTGTGCATATCATTAGAATCTGGTTTTTTCAGCATTTATGAACTTTATTTCTATTAATTTCTTATTAGTTTTAAAAAACGATTAAAGTGTTTAGGATTAAGTTTTTTATTTAATATTGTTTTCTAAGACTTTTCATTTACGATCACTTGGGTTTCATATGTTTCCATAATAAAACCTTCACTGAGATTCGTTGAGAAAAAAGTTTTAGGATATTGGGCCTAAGCCTAGTTCTCTTTACTATCAGTTTTTTGATCCATCTAAGAGGAGCGATCAGTTGTTCGCTTGTGTATATTTTATTTGAAAAATACCTGTGATTGTGCCCTGATAATAAGATTTAATCATGTTAATTTGTATAAGGTCAGTGAGCTGTAAAACGGATGAGGAAGAGTAAGGTCTGATGGCGTATACTTGAACCCTTATAGCGATTTTAAAGTTTTGGAATATTTTATGATAGTTCTAACGGTATTGGTCGCACTAACTTTTGATAATTCGTTAACATATGTATAGGTTACTTGTGTAATCTAATATTCGCATGTATGATTTTATATGCCGATGATATGAGAACAAGACCATTCGAGAGTATTATGGGCATTCAAAAGCTGTATTGTGTAATGGATTACGTATTTTATATGGATATCAATTAGGAAACTATTCAGGTCGCCTGCGGTCTATTCTTCGATATAGGATTTTATGTTGTATTTGTTAATAGGGTAACCGTCATAGGACAGTTAAATATCTTATGTTATAGGGTAGTAGGCTTACAGGTATATAACTTGTTTTGTTCCAGCTCTAAGACCCGTTGTTACTAAGTTTTCTTTTTCTAAAATATTATATAGCCAGCAAAGATTTCACCAATCAGAAAGGCATAGTCAGGATAAATGCGTTATGTTGGTTGCCTGGGTAATTGTGTATAAGGTTAATGTTTAATACGTCTTTGCTCATCCATCCGCCGATTTAAGGTGCAATAGCTGTAATAACTGGTGTGTTTTCTAGTTATTTTTTTTAGAACTTCGAAGTGAGTCTTATTTTAAGATGGTTTCTCTTTAGCCTGATTATATGTGGTTAGCATAACGTTTGGACCTGTTGTTCAAATTTAGACGATATTTCTGCTCGTTTATTTTTGTAATCTTCCTCTTCTTGATTTAACTTTTGAGTATTTTGTTTAATTTATAAAGTCTTGGGGTATGATTGTTTCGGTCATAAGTGAAGTTTGCTTTGTTTCGTCGTATATAATCACACCATTAATTATGTTATGCTTTCTTTTTCGGACTTGGAATATTTGGAATCGTATTAGTTTGTATTGTTGTTTGGTTGTATGCTTCTGACATAATTGGTTGTAGAAAATTTAATTTATCTTTTTATAATTTAGTTGATACTGGAATGTTTTGGATTCAAGAAGCCAATCGGTTGGAGTTGTATTTGCGCCTCATCGACAGTACAAGAACTATATAATTTAGCCTTTTGTTTTTCCTTTTTGTATGATGTTTGACAATACCGCAAACATTGCATCATATTTGAGGGGGTTTTAATAATTTTATTCTCTTTGAGCTGGATGTTTTAAGACTTTTGATTCCGAAACCTGTAAGAATATCTTGTTTTCATAATTAAAGACATTTTCTTAGAAGCGCATTATCTTGGTCGAAAGCAGCCGCAATAGTTTTTCCAATTGGTTTAAAGAGAGCTCTTGTGCAAGTTAGTTGATGCCCTTGAGATTTTGTTTATCTGATTTGGGTGATATGTGGCTATCGCTTTTGAAGGCTTGGGGCGAGGTTTTATTCAATTTTTCTAAATAATCCGTATGGTGCCTGGTAGTGTTGGGGAATGAATAGCATAAAGAAAAATATTTTTATTTTCGTAAAGGAATTCTTGAATTGAACCGTCGTTATATTGTATTGTACGACCAATTATAGCAAATGATGTATGTAGTTGGCGAGGATGGTTTTTTGTTTGCATCTACTCTGGTACGTAACCCTTTTGTGCAGATAAGTATTATAAGATAAAAATAAGTGTAGCGTTTTTTTTTTTCAATTTTTTTTTGCCAAAATAAATCTAAGTGGTCAAAGCGAATTTTTAGAAAAGAAGAATAGTTAAAATAATTTTAAATATGAGATTTTCTATAGATTATATGTACTCCTAAGCCGAGGTTCACCATAATTTTACATAGCTAGACCAAGTAGTGATTTTCCCCGTTGTCTTTATTAGAAAGTCCGTGTAAATTTGGGATTCATAAGCGGCTTAGCCATATTTGCAATAGAAGCTTTATGCTTAGGCTATATCAATATACTTATAATGCCTTAATTGATTGGAAGAATTTTACTAACATGATAAGTACATCTCAAAATCTTCCATCTGTATATTTATTCTTTCTAGAAATCAATAAGTTTTGAATTTCTCTTCATATTTGGTATGAATTCTTTCGATTTAAATGATATTCATTTCGTTAAGCGTAATTTTCTTTGAGTAAGGTGTGATAGTTTTGATAGGAGTTTAAGTTTTTAAAATGATTTATTTAATTTCGGTATGTTTTTCTATTTTAGCTGAATAATAGCTAAAGCGTTTTGAATTCGTGGAGTACTTTTTCATATTGTTCAGATTTAATAGTTTGTTTTTTTTATTTGTAGGTTCATTTGACTATATAGTTCGGATCAATTTATTTATGTATGCAATTGTTCGGAAGTCATTGAAATTTTCATTTGTTTAATGGTATTAAAAGTGCATAAACGTGTTACGCCCTTTTAAATAGAAAAGAACAAAAATAGAATAATAATATGAAGATTGTTATATTTATTGTGATTCTACGATTAATGCCTTAACGGTTATACTATATTGTTTTATTATTTTTTAAAGGTTTTCAGTTCTTATTTCTTCGTTTGAGAAGATGTATATTACGTATTTTTAATCTTTAAACATAGTTGACGATGTTAACGTGTATGCGGAATTTTTTGTCTTGCTGATTCAGGACTTATAACGATCTTGTGAAAGAACGTTTACTTATTACGCATATACTTAGTAATAGGAATGTTCACATTAAAATAAAATTGTCAGAAAAGAGTTTGTTTTTTCTGATTTTTTAATTTTTTTGATTTTCTAAAGCCATTTAATTTTATAAATTTATACCCCATTCCGTAAGCGTTTAATATTTTTGGCTCAGCGTAATTTTTTTGTTATTATGGCACATAATAAATAAATTATCAAAGTAATCACTATAGCTCCAAAGATGTTCCTACTATTATCTCTTTGAAGTAGCGATTTATTGAGTAAAAAATGTAATATTTCTTGGGTTAATGAATAGTTTCCGTTTATGTTAGTTGATTGGTTATGTTTTTATTGAATTCAATTGTAGCTCTTCCATATTTAACGAGAGTACTGATTATCGGCATTAAGTGTTGCTAATGAATGGTTTTTGTATATCTCCGCACCAGTTAATATTTATCGCAAGTTTGGAGATGATATATCAGTGTTTTTTTTTTTTAATTCCTTAAAAATTAACATACTAGAAATTATTGATTCTAAAATGAAAATATTGTTATGCGAATCCTTTCTAGGTGTAAATTGGAGGATACAGATATGACTAGTTGTAATAGTTGAAGTCTTGTATAAATTCCCAACTTTGGATTATTTTCGTCTTAATTTTGAAGTAATTCAGGATGATTTATTTTATCTAAGATATAATCTAGTGAATATGCAGAATCATGATCCAAATGGCTTTGAAATAGTAATAAAAAAAGCCAGTAGTTGGGTTTTTCGTCTGCTGTTTTTTTGTGACCGAGGATGAACAGTTGGTCTAGTCCGTTGAAAAAATTAAAAAAAACAAACTAGTCTTGTAGCGTTTTGCGTATTATTTTTCAAATTAAAAGGGAGAGGAGAGAGAGATAAATAGGAAAACGCACAAGTGTTTGTGTGTTTTTTCTGTTGTGAGTTTATTTTTCAAAGCGAGCCTTTGAGGACCAACATGTTATCTTCCGAGGTAGATAAATATGCCAGTAGGAAAACGCAAGTGTTGTGGTTTTTTTTGTTGAACTTATTTTAAAGTGCAGTTTTTGAAGTTTCATGATCGTGCTTATTCATAGGGATATTTTTAGATAATTTAGAATAATACCGTTAATTTACCTTCAATTTTTTTAGAGAATGAATATCAATGAGGATTATTGATTTAAGAATTACTGTATTATTTACCAGTGGATGGTCTTTGTGAGTTTGCTAATTTAAGTTTATGAGATAATTGTATGATTTCATCATTTTTAGATAATTAATTTCTGTAGTGGTTTAGAATGTTAGAATGTAAAAAAGAAAGAACTGGAAGAAAGGTTATTATCATTCTGCAATTAATCTTTGATCGATAATTGGAAGGTTAGATCTGGGTGCGGATATTATATTAAAAATTTATTTAGCAGAATTATGCTCGGATTATGGGTAGCTTGTCGTGTGATATGGTGGCAGATGCTAATTGGAATTCAATGAATAAAATGATACCCAAATAGAACGGTATACTTAATATGAAAGCGTATTCATTACGGGAAGATATGATTTACTATTTTTTTTATTTCTATAGGGTTTTCAAAGAGATAATAGTAACATCTTGGGGGCGATGTGATTTATTTGATATTTGTTTTTTATGTGCAACTTAATACCTAAGAAAAAATTAAGTGTGAGGAAATATTTCAAACGGTTACGGAAGTGGTATAATTTATAGAATTAAATGTGCTTGTAGAAATAAAATTAAAAATCAAAACTAACCTTTTTTTTTGCAGTTTTTATTTTATGTGTGTGAGTATATTGTGCTTTTATTTTTCTGTTTTATTGCGTATGAGTGAGAGGTTTTTTCAAGAAGAATGTGTAGAGGTTCTGGTAGAGTAACTATTTACGCATTTATGAGTTAAATGTGTAAGCTAGGTGTTGATAGATTAAAAGATAGGTACGTACGATTCTAAAGGAAATGGAGGAGTTTAGAGAGTAACACATTTAAAATTAATGGAAAGATAAGTTAGACGGTTAGGCTTAATGTAAAAATAATTTAATTGCGTATTTCTGTTTATTTTTATTATTATTTAGTTTTGGTTTTTTTTTCTATTTTATAAGGCTCGTGTAGCGTTTATGGTAGTTTTTTACAGTTAGAAAATGAAAAATTGTTCATTGTTGAGAATTGAGTTAGTCTAGTATCATTTGGAGTTCGACGAACTTAATAGAATTGAGATAAAATAGGTAAGCGCTATATTATGAAATTTACTGAATGTTTAACATTCAAACGCCTTTTAGCTATTATCGTAAATAGGAATATATATCGCGAAATTAAATGATTTCGTTAAACTTAGTATATTAAGATATTCACGAGTTTTTTTTTTTATTATCCAATAAAAGGTACGTTTTTAGAAATTGAGAATAATCGTTTTGAATGAGTAATTTTTATATTATGAAGAGAAATTCAAATTTTGAGTTTCGAGAACGAATTACTATATAGAATGAGGGATTGGGGTTGATGGATCTCTTATTTGGGAGGTGTTATGTATATTTGTTTCAAATGCCCAATTAGATGGTGATAGGTATATTGATATTAGCTAAGTATAACTGCTTGTCTATTGCATTTGGCAAGGTATGATTCGTAATTGTAACGGTTTCTATGAGAAGGTATAAAAATTACTTGGATTTGGTTAGTATTGAAAGTATTTGTGAATCTACGGTTAAGGATTAATATGATTTATAGAAATGTCATTTTTTAATTTTATTTTTGATCTATTTTTTTAAGTTCCTGTTAGATTTTAGATTTTGATTAGTTTGCAAAAAGAAATTTGAATGAACAAACCTTCATTATTTTTTATTCTTAGTATTATTTTTTTATTGCAAAAGTCGTTGCGTCCGTAGTGATGCAGAACGAGAAACTTTGCTTTCGAACGTAGCGTTATTGCTGATATGTTTGGTTTCGGAATTTAGATAATTGAGGACGTTTTCAAATTCAAGATTGCTTAGGGATATGAAATTTATTTTCCCGTTTAGGATTTAGTGCCCCACGACACTTTACTGGCGGCGATATTGTATTGAATTTGGAAATTGATTACAGACTTCGGACAGCTTGCAAGATCGGGTAATGCACATTAAAAAGTTCAATTTTAACAGAAATCTTCAGCCCGATGGGGATATATTGCAAGCTGGAGGATTTGTTTTTAGAGCTGAATATGCGGCGTTGCTTTGACAAGAGGTAAATGGTCCTTCGTGGAAGTGATGAAGTGTCGTTTTATTGATGGAAACAGTAGTCTACAGGTTGGGATTCAAAGGTTAGGACCTATTCGATATAGAGAGAAGAATTATTATACTCTGCAATTGAAGTGCAAGGGTTTGGCGGTATGGTCGAACATATTTCAGAAAGAAAAAACAGGACTAAATGGTGATATAGGTTTGTGTTTGGATGGTGTCGTTGGAAGGCGAAATGGACCACTCAGATTTGGGCTTTTTTGTATCCAAACTGATTCTAGGTATATTTAAATTAGAAAGTAAATTACTTTTTTAATCCGATTTATTGTTGACATTACCACAACGAATTTCAAAGTGTATGACGATGGTGATTTATTTGATTCTGAATGAAAGAATTTTAGAAGCTATTCATTGGTGGGGTTTGATTAGATATCGTACGAGACAATAGCATAATTTTAGGTCTTTATGATCGGAACCTATCGATAGTCAGTGTTTGTAGTTATACAATTGAGAATAGGTTTTATAATGAAGAAGGGGTTACAAATATATAGGAGCATAATTATCGATAAATTTGACCAGACGGTCATAGCGTTTAGTGCTTAGCATAGTACTCAGGGTTAGAGATGAAACCTATTTTGTATGATGCTCAGTGTTGAATTGGTCGTGATAAAACCATAAGGCGTAGAACGTACAGTAATTTCTAAGATATGTGGACTTTAAATCGGGGAGTGAATATTGGGAGAATTGGTTTAAAGATTTGTTGTTAACGATTACGAGGACAATTACATTTATTGATAGGTTGCTATTTGATGGGTTGAGATTTTATGTGGTATGTTTATCTTTTTAGAATAAGAAATATGAGTAGAGGGGTTTAGATGAACTATGTGTTTTATGATTTAGATCTGTAGATGTACTACTGATACATAAGTTTGATATTTTGATTTTTTGTAGTGTAGAGTACTATAACTATGAAAATAATATCTGCTTTTTATAATGCGGAATAGACCGCGCGATGAATTGGGGTTTTTCTGATATGATGATCCAAATTATTAAGTAGGTATCCGTTTTAGAAAAATTTACGGTTGTTGATTTGCGTAAGTTCTTGGGAGATGGTTTTGTTTCTTGCAAGTGTATATCGCATGATTGATAGTAATGCGTATATTTGTATGAAAAGTCCGATTAGATTTGGTTAGCGAATTTTCAATACGGGTGTGGAATACGGTTTAGAATTTTATCAGTCAGATTAAACAGTTTAAGTTGTATTTTTAATGGTCTTTGTTCCATGTTAGAGTGCTATCAGTTTCTCTTCTTGAAGTCCTTTTTTATCGAGTTGCGATTGTGTGGTCGAATTACCAGTGATTTTAAGAATTTGTTGGGGAGTGTATAGCACAATCAAGGTGTTTTTTTTATGAAATTACGACAGGCGATGGTTCGTTCTTTGGATTTGATTCAAACAGAGTTTGGGAATAGAGTAGGAGATTAAGTTAGGGACCTGATATTTAATTTTTGTATTGTCGAATATCAGTGAGTTTTACTGCTGTTATGAAAACTATTATGAACAAGTGTTGGTAGGAGAAATATTAGGTTTTAGAAAACCTGATTATAAAAATTTAGATTTTCTTAACCATTTTAGATTTCGGTGTGTTTATATATTAGAGAATTTTATGATGAATTAAGTGTTGCATATAGTGGTGAATACTTTATTTGGTAATGAGATAGGTTGACACTAGGGAACTTTACGGAGATTTTTTGAATACTTTAGGTTAGGGATACATAGGTTTAGTATTACTTTTTATTTTTATTGTTGTGTATAGTTGTTTGCTATAAATTGTGCACTATATTTTTGGCTTGTCTAATTGTGACATATTTAGGAAGGGATTTCGATTTGTATGTAGGTTTAGGCTAGTTTATAATGAGTTGGTTTTTTGTTGTGTTTGGCATATTAGGTGTGGTATGCAAGTTAAGATTTTAGTTTATCCAGTTTTTGAAGAAAAGGCTATTGTTTTGACAGATGTTTTTTCTCAAAAGTTGGGTTGCTTGGATTATTGTTAAGTGTGAAATTGGGTTAGTTATCTAGTGGGTGTTGGTAATGGTTTATTGTTGTATGTTTATTCCCATTCTTTCCAAAGTAATTAGTGTTTGTTTTTGGATTGTATTTGTGTTCATGCGCTTTGGAGAATTTGGGATTTTCTAAACCTATTAGTTTCTCTGTACTTTAAGATAATTTTTTATTGCTATTGATAGCGTTTATTTATTTTCATGCAGCTTCATGAAATTAATAAATTTTAGATTTATTTACCCATTTTAGATTAAAGGTATTAGTTTTATAGTATATTAAAGATAAATCTGAAAAGATAATTTTCGGAACTTGGTTTTTACCTATTAATGGTGTACATTCGTTTAAACAGTGATGAATACACAAAAAAGTAAAGGCTTTGGCGAAATCTATGGTACATGTTAGTGGGAAAGTGAGAGTGAAACGATGGAGCAGAATTAAAAATGATAAAGCGTATTTGCGACTTTTTGAAGATGGTAGTTGCCAGAACGATTAAAAAATGCATTCTTAATGTAAAACATTAGAGCGGATTTTAGGTAATCTAGAAGAAGCTGAATTTTTAAGAATTGCGTGGTCTGTGTGATTTGGAACTTGAAATGGGAGGCAAATATGGAGTTGCATTATTCATGGTAAAACTCTTAAAGTAGGGGAAAGAAATAAAGGATAATGAATTAGTTTTTTCATTTTTTGTTTGAGATTAGTTTCCTAGTGGAGAAAAGTTCACTTTTTTTTTGTTTTTAGGATTTAATCCTGATTCAAGTAATTGAGTATCATTAAAAAATGTGGTTTAATTATTTCCAACGCTTTGTTTAAAAGCTTTGTATTGTTTTTCTTTATTTTGTTGTAGCCGTTTTGGTTGGGATTTTCCTGAATGAACGGTATTTTATTTTTTCAAATTTGGCAGAATTTTTTTGATTGGAGTTTTTTTGTTGCTATGTATGTTTTTAGTTTTTTTAAATGGATGGTATTATAAGAATAATTACTATTGATTTTGTTTAGCGATTTTAATCTATCTATTTTTTTTTTGAGAATTTCGGTTTGAGATTTACCGCGGTTATTTATGCGTTGTTATTATATATGAGTTGTAAAATATTAGTGATTATCGCTTTACTATCTATAGATACTATTGTATTGGTTGGTATGTATATTTTTAGTTTTGTTTAAAAATTAACCTTATTTAAAAGCCTATGGAAGAACTATTTAGGCGTTTGGTAACTTTGGTTTTTTAATGGACTTTATTTGTATTTATTTTGAATAATGATGCTGCAGATGGTAAAATGTATAATGAATTTTAAGCGGAATTTTTTTTTTTGTGATTTTAGAACATGATTGCGTTCGATCTATAAAGAATTCTGAGAAAGCTAGAGCTTTTAAGGCTCTTGAAAGCCTATTGGGATATTTATAAATCCTTTTGAAATGAATTGGTAAAGTATTATTGGGTTTAATGTAACCATACTAATGTAGTTTATTGTTCGGAGAGTGCAAATACCATAGGGAGTGCTTGCAGATTACCATCCCGATTCGTTGCATGAGTTTTTCTT
>Ga0163217_1107806_pt1 | contig 17631 bp, 18 predicted proteins | sample SynspAceP_FD_185933 | JGI IMG/M metagenome (GOLD analysis project Ga0163217, IMG submission 185933) | Saline lake microbial communities from Ace Lake in Antarctica - Synechococcus sp. Ace-P (PacBio error correction) | ecosystem: Environmental > Aquatic > Non-marine Saline and Alkaline > Saline ...
GGAAAAAGGGGAGGGGATGGTTTGGGTTGGGAAAATCGCCTTTTTTCCAGAATTCCCAAGCCTCCCGCCGGAGCGGCGTTTCCCCTCTGGCTAGCCTCCCCTGAAGTTTTGAAGGGCGCCTTCCCCATGGGCAGAACTCCATGGCCGGATTTTTTCACGCTTTCTCCTTGAAAGGCGTCGGTCAGGGCCATGAAAGGCGCATCTCGGTGAAAATCCCAGCTCAAATGAAAAGGTGTCAAGGAAAGAACGGTTCAAGAAAAGCCGGTTCAGTAAAAGACGGTTGGGGCAAGAGGAAGAGAGTCTTCTTTAGCACTCCACTTGCATGAACCCCCTTTTACTGCCTCCCCCCCCGAACTTCGTCAACCTCTCGGCGGCGATTTCGTGGGCTTTTCTCCCAGTCCAGAAAATCCAATTCAGCAGCACCTTTTCGATTGGATCCCTCTCCCCTTCCACACAGCAGCCCGAATCCCCCGGCTGGCGAAACAGGCTTTTGGAAGCGTGGCTTGGAAGAGCCCTGGAGGATTCTGCAGCTGCCAGGCCCCTCACCGGTTGGCGCCGTGACGGACGCCTGCGCCGCACGACAGCAGCGACCTGGGTCAGCCACACGGTTTGCTGCGTGGGTCGCACCCGAAACATTTTTTCTGAGCTACAGCCGCTCCCAAGGGCAACGAACCTCAGCACACGATGCCGGCCTAATGGCTTCCTGGCCTCAAAGCCAGGAGATCACTGGTGCGTCCTGCGCTGCTCGCTGGCTGGAAGGCCCATCAGATGGCGTCGCTCCACCGGTGTGCCTGGAAGCCAACCAACAGTCGGCCCTGCAGATCATTCGCTCGAATTGCTGCGCAGACGCCGTGAAGGCGTAAGAGCAAAGGCTAGGCGGCTGGCCTGGCCTGCTTCACCAGGGAATCCTCGCCTCCGTTCCAAGCCAGGAATCGCCCGCTCTGCTTCCGGTCCCTGCACCTCCAGCAGTTCCAGGCAGCTGGCTGGCGGCCCGTTTCCGGGGGCTGAACAGCCGCTCGACGGTAAACGAAGCCCGGAACGGCGGCCGAGAGCGGCGTTTCCGTGGTGCGGGATGGAGCAGCGACACACAGGCCAGAGGAAGCCCGCGCCGCTGCCACTCCAGCGCGAGGCAACGCAGGAATGGTTTTCTGGCCGCCTTGGCTGCGCGGTAGCCCCATACCAGCCGCCGAGCTGGTTGTCAACCGATGCTTGCCCACCCGGGGCGAGGGCTGGCGAACAGCACCGGCTTCGCTGCGGCTCAGCAAGCGGCTCGAAATCGCCTTGCCAGCAGCGGGGCCCGTAGGCATTGACGGCAAACAGCTGCTCAAGGGCCTGGCGGTTCACCTGGCGCAAGGCGTTTTTTCTTCTCCGGCTGCAGCCGCTTTGATGCAACAGGCGCTGCGGTGTTTGATCACCAGTCCCGCAACGAGGAGGCAGCGCTTCGAGCGCCAGAGCGACCGCTCCAGCTGGAGTCCTCAGTCAGCGGTCGAGCGCCCCACGCTGCGCAGCCTGTGCGGGGTCGTCCCGGCCTGGGCACCAACCCTGACGGCTTTGGCGGCCCAGAGCGTCAGGCCGGGGGCCCGGCGGCCCACGTTCAGCAAGCAAGGGCCCGACCGATGCCGCCCGCAGCCGACACCAAGGGCCGTCGCCCCGCCAATGCCGAAGGCCGTGGGCCCCGTCGGCACTGGGTTTCGTGGCTGAGGCCAATGACCATTCCCGCTTTGGATGTCGCATGATGGCCGGGATGGGCGATGCGGATCGCGTTTCTGGGACAGGTGGCATGGGGCCGAACCCTCCTCCGGTTTGTCGAGGCAACAGGGCCATCGGTGCAGCGCTGGTCCGCAACGCATCCGAACGCGACCCGGCCAGCCTGCTAGGGGCCAGGACCTGTCATCTGTGCCGGGCCATGGCCGGTGTTTCCCCATCGCTCGCTCGCCAGCTGGAGCCGGCCTGGCCCGATGGTCCCTGCCGCTGTTTGAAAGTGGCACCAAAGGGCATTCGACCTGGAGCAACAACCTCACCGCCTCCCAGTCTGGCAGCAGAACCTGCGGTAATGCGCATGTGGTGCTGAGCGGAAAACCGAATCTGGCCCAACCGAGCTGGAAGCAGGGCCTACCGGCCGCCAGTTGTTTTGGCTTCCTCCCATGCCGCCCTTGCCGCTGAACTCCAGCGTGGAAGCTCAGTAGTGATTCGTTCGCCTCTACAACCAACAGCGATCCGGTGGGCACCGAGTTGGGCTGGAGTCCCTGAAGAACGTGATGGCGGGGCGGCCGGGAATCTGCGATGGGCTCGACCTGGCACGAACGCCAAGGCCTCCTTGCCACACGGGTCTGGCCGAGTGGGCCGTCTGCTGGTGGCCATGGCGGTGCCCCGCCACCCTCTACGGATTGGCCGGGTTGGGCGATCTCCTGGCCACAGCCAACAGCTCCTTGAGCCGCAACTACGCTTCCGGTCGCCTGATGGCGCAGGGGGTGAGCGCAGCCCGAGGCCAGGGAGACCCTCCAGGCCCACCGTGGAGGGGCCGATGGAACTGCCAAGGCGGCCATGGCGCTGGCCCCTGCCCAGCACGATCTGAGTCCCCCCCCTTTTTTGGGGCCCGGAAAAAAAAATTTCTGTGAACAGGTGGTGCCTTCGTCGAGGGGCTATCCACGGCCCGATCAGGTGCTCAGAATCCTGATGGAGCGGGAGCTCGGCCAGGAGAAGCGATGAGAGGCCTTCCAGACGGGCCCACTCCGCCGGCCGTGCTGAAATCACACGCGTTCGCCGAAACCCTGGAGGCAGGCCAATGGGGCGGGGCGGTGGTACCGCTCGACAAACGTCCTCAAGCAGCCTGGATTCAGTCGTGGCCTCCTGTTTCCAAAGCAATCAGGAAACGCCTTCCGCTTCCCATGGCCGCCTAACGAGATCCGCTGGCCGCGGGCCAGGACCCTGCCCCAAACCCTGATCAGCCGGCGTGGGCCCTGCGCTGGTTCACGCCGAGCTGGTGAGGTGCCGCTCTTGGCGGCCATGCACCCTCGCCGCCACCTTGGCGTTGGCCCACTGGAAGCGATTGGCTCGGGGATCGGCCAGCTGTTTTCAGAAACCCGCAGTGGCGGCTGACGGTGGCGTTGCCACCCCGACCACCCGCGAGGGCGAAGGGCCTGACCAGCAGAATTCCACGTGCTGGTTCGCCGATCTGGTCTTGGCCTGCAATCGTCCCCTGGAGGCCTGCCCCTTGCCCCAGGATCTCTCTGCTTTTCTCGGGGTTTTCCCTGCAGGCCAGGCTGGCGGTCCGACCTGGCCTATTGGTCGCCCTGCTGGCTGAAGCCGCCGACCCTCGCGAGCTTGGATGGCCAGGCCTTTGCGCTGGCTCTGGCCGGTGAAGTCTGCGCGCCGGCCTTGTATTGATGCAAGGCTCCCGAGTGGCGAAGGACGGCCGCTGGTGAATGGGGAAGCCCAGCCGACTACCAACTCCCTTCCTTCGCGCCTGCCTGGGCATCAGCCGGAGGATTCCGTCACCGGCTCAAGCCATGCCCCTGGTGCCCCGTGGTGGTGCGCCCAACGCAACGCCCGCCAGGTGGTGGGCTGGCAGGCGTCGAGCAGGGGGGCGGAATGCTCTGCGAACGGCTGTCTTCAGGCATGATCCAGTGACAGGCTCGGGCGATTTAATTTTGGGATGGCGTCCTGATAACTGGCTGCGCCGTTGGCGCGACCGCCGGATGGCGTGCGGTGCCTTCCAGGCAGCTGAAGCAATTTTTTTACTGGGCGCTCCCCTGGGCGTGTTGTGCCATTGGTGTGGCTTCCCTGGCCCAATCGTTCGCCTGCCCCGCCCAATTCCCGACGACCGCGTCCTTGATGCGGTCTGCTGCCGCCGTCACCGGAACTGCCAAAGATCAGGCGTCGAAGAGCGCCGCCTCCGAAGCCATCGAGGCCGCCGCGCCGAGCCCCGGCTCCTTCTGCTCCCCGGCCTGCCCAGATGGGTGCAGCAACCCTGGTGGACAGCCCGGCCCCCGGTCAGTCCCGTTGCCCTGGAGATCCAGCGTGGCGGCTGTTGCGGCAGGTCGGCCAGCCCAGTCTCACGGCCACCGGTCCTTGGACCTGCGCACAAGTGACGGGAGACGTTCTGCTCCAGGGAGTCCGCCCAGACACCGCTGGCACTGCGCGCGGCCCTGCCGCGGGGCGCCAAACGGCCTCTGGCTCTCCACCAACTGCTGGCTCTGCCCTGCTGGTCAACCGGCCAGGCCTACGAGGCCGATTCGCTTGCTTCGCACGGGCGATGGCCTTGATCCGGTGAACCATCTTCCTCTGAGCGCTATTTGAATTCGGTGGTGGGAGCGGAAATGCCCTAGCTCCTGGTCGATCCCAGGCCCTCAAGGCCCAGGCGGTTGGCGGCCCGCTCCTACGCCCTGGCGCATATGGCCAGACTGCCGACCCCGCATCTGGCATCTGGGGGACAACCACCCCCTGGCAGGCTACCGGGGCTTGCTTCGGTCACGGACCGCACGGCGAAGCGGTCAGGCGCCCGATGGCTCATCCCTCAGCTACCAGGGGGGAATTGTTGAAAGCCTCTACGCGGCCAACAAGCCAGATCACCGTGGAGGCCTGGTCATTCTGGGCGCCAGCCATTACCAGAAGGCGCGCAAGAACTGGCCCCTCATGTGGCCTGACCTACCAACCAGATTCCTCGGCCGTACTACCAGGGAGCCCCTCCCTGGCCGGCTCCAGATCGTGCCAAAGAACTGAGCGCCTGCTGGCAGGCGGCCCTGGAGCGCAGCGCAGAGGCTTGCGCCAAGGGCAGTTTAGTCCCCTGATCACCCGCCTCGTCAGCCCAGAGGGCTGGGCTCCGTTTCAGTTGCGGCTCGCCTCTGCTCAGCCACGCAACGCCGAAAACATCTCAGGGCAAGCAGGTCCCCGCGCCAATCCCTTCCTGCCCTGGGAACCCCCGCTGGAAGTGGAGCGCCTGGCGAAAGCCATGTGCTTCTGCTGAACAAGTATCCGGGTCCAGGCGGGACACTGTGCTGCTGATCAACCCAGAGGTGGGCTTGCGCAGAACGACCTGGCTTTGGAGGCGGCCGACTGGCGGTCTGTGCTGGCCGTGGATCAAAGACCACCACCGGGCTGTGGTTTCTTCACAATTTTCTGCCCAGGCTGGAGCCGCCAACCCCACCGTCACCTTCAAGCTCTTGCCCCCACAGGGGGAGCCTTCCTCCCCGCTGGCGAAGCCTGCCTCCGCGCCCAGCTTCGCGGGTGATGCGGCGGCCCTGGCCCTGGCTGGTATCAGCTCAGGGCGCGGGCAGCGGGGAGACCCGCCTCTGAACCTGGCGACCCCACTACCGCGAAGGGGCGATCGCCCGGGCCTGGGGGATCCCGCGCGCCGGACCCCTCGCCCCCCTACAACCTGCTGTTCTGCCCGTGAGGTGGTTCCTGATGGGAATTTCCCCCGGGGGCCCCCGGGGGGGGCCCGCCAGGAGATTGCCGGCTTCAGCATCAATGCGCTCGGCCTTTGCCGGTTATCTGTTGTTGACCGAGCACTCCAATCTTGGACTGGGTTGAAAGGCCATGGACCCTGGCCCTGCTTGAAGCGGTGGCCAACCAAGGTTCCGTGATTTTCAACGGTTGCCAGATCGAAGCCGACGGGGATCTTTGGGAAAAAAGGAAGCGGGCGTCCCAGCGCCCTCGCTCCCCAGTTCCCTCCGCATTGAATCGATTGCCTCCGCTCCCTTAATGTTCCCACCCCATCGCTGTGGATTTCGGCAAGAACCGACCTCGGTCCGCTGCGAGAAGCTCAACCAACGCATCGCCGCGTGGCCAGCTTTATCGCGAGTTGGTCCGGCCCATTGCCCTTCACTACAGCGCTCTGAAGCCCCGAGTAGCGCCGGACGACCTTTATTTCCAGGTTTGGCCTGCTAGGTTTTGATCCGGGCCGCTGAGCTTTTTCTACCCAGCCTGGGACGCCGTTTTCAGCCTTTGCCCGGCAGCAACATCCGCGGTGCATCCTTCATTTAACTTGCGAGATCAGGCGGCGCCGAAATTCGGTTTACCCAGGCGCCAGCAGGAACTCGAAAGACCGCTTGCGCCAACTGAAGCGGACCCTGGCCCATGCAGGCCGGCCGCGAAACTCCAAAGCACGGAGATCTGCGCCGGCCTTGGGCCTTGGGCCTGACCCAAGTGGCAACGGGTTTTTGAGCAGCTTCGCGCCTGGCCAGAACCGGTGTCTCTGATCTCCACGGGATTGAGTTGGCCCGCTCCAGACCAGCCCGCAAGCGCTGGCTCAGGGGCTGAGGGAGGAAGGGCCATGGCGGTTCTCGAGGGCTCGATCGGCCCTGCAAGCCGGTGGTAAGGCCGGGTGGTCCTGGAGGGCTGCAGTCTCCGCAGGCCCGCCAAGCGATGAATGTCAGCCGATGACCCGTTCACTCGCCGCCTGCCACGGCTTCTCGTCGAGCTCAGGAGCCCGACTGAAGGAAATCAAGCCCAGGATTCTTTAGTTTCTGAGTTGAGGTCCATCCCCCGGTGCATCTGTTGCCCAGCGTGTTGATGGCCGCGCTGACAGCCGCCACTGCCGTTCCACACCGTCCCGCCAGAAGGTGAGCATGCGCAGCTTGCGCTCCTGGGTAGGCACGGCGACTGGCCTCGGGGTCACTGTTGCTGCCGGAGCAACAGCCGAAGGAAGGGGACATGGAAAAATGGTTCAGGACCAGACGGTTCTAGCGACCGTTCAGCGGTTGCGGTGAAGGGTTGAATCGACCTGTGCCATTATCAACCCGCTATGAGATCCCCTGTTCTGCGCGCAGACAGATTCAGTACAGCCGGATCGATCAGCACAGAACCAGTCTTTTCGGTTGTTGGATCGCTTGAATTTCAGAAACGCTTTGCCGTCTCCAGGGGGATGCGTTTCTTTCCCTCACCGTGGCCCTCTCCGGCGCCGCCGTTCTTCAGGTCGCTCCGGCCCAGGCCTATGTCTCCGCTGATGGCGGGGCCAGCTCCCGCCCCTTCAATGGACTTCAACAAGGTGCCCGTTGGCTTCCACCCAATCAGCCGGAGGAGGTGTTCGGACCCGGCATCTGATCAACACCGCACCGGTTCCGCCTGGGCCCGGGAGACCGGCCAACGGCTTCGACAATGCCACCTTCACCTTCAACGGTGAATTTGGCCTGCATGCCCATCACAAAGTATTTCCCTGAAAGAGCCAGCCGCCTGGGCGGACGCATATGTGCGCGGCAAGCTGATCGAATTTGCCACCCATCGTGAATCAATCCGTGCCGGGGGCGAAGCCTGTCGCCCTCGGAGTTCGACCGTGTGGCTGGTCGCAACAGTTTCGAGGCCCCTAATTTAGGCAACCACACTGATGGGAGTGAATCCCTGGGGCCGCGCCCCTGGAACACCGGACCGGGTGATGCCACAGCGTGATCAAATGCTGCGCAATCAACTGGAATTCGAAAGATGCCTGCCAAGCTTTCGTGATCCCTCCCAAGAGCCGGGCGTTCTCTTCCAACACCGGCTGCCGGGCCCGTGCATTGCCAACGGCCCTGTGCGGGGGCGCAAGCGACGGACCCGTTCCAGATGGCGTATCGCCTGCGGAGGATCCCCAAGACCCGAATGCGACCTGATTGGCCGTCCTTGATCAGGGTGTGCTTGCTCCAGGCCGCACCTATCTATGATATGTTGCCCAAAAATCATGATGGCAGGTGTTCTTCCTCCCGGGTCGGTGGTGTGGCCCTCGGTGATGCCTATGAGGCCCGTCTCAAGCCACGATCCCTCAGCAGCGGTCCACTGGCATGTGCAGCTCACGCAGCACCCCTTGCGCCACAATTTCCGGATCCCCGTGGAACAGTCCAGTAAATCAGCTGGCGCAGCCCGCTGCTGGATTCGGCTCTCGACAACATCGGCACCTACGCGTGCGTTTTGAATGTCAATCTCGATCTCAAAGGCAGCCGGGCCCTACGAGTTGGTTTCTCAGCCCATCCGACAGCTCCTGGCAACAAAATTCACCGCCTTTCGCGTTCGATCGGCATCGAAACCAGCGAAGGGCTAAACCGCGAAGTTCACGTGGGGCATGCAATCCGGGGAAAGCCTTTCCTGGGTTCCACTCAACATCTCCCCGGGGTGAACAATCGCTGAGGTGAGGCCTGGTTTAATCCGGCCTGAATGCCACGCCTGGCCACTTACTCAGTTTGTTTGTTCCGGCCTCTCAGCTCGCCCAGCTGCGTCAGCGCGATTCTGCCAAGGTGGAGGTTTGCCACGCGCGAAGCGGCAGCAAGCAGCAGCGAGAAAAAGGACAGCTTCCTCCAGCTCCCCCGGCCGTGGCGACCGCCAGAACCGCCTGTCGTGGCCCCATGCCCCCGCACCCGCTCCGGCGGGCCAAACAGTCCAGTCAGGCCAGCCACCACCCAGGGTCAAATCCCTCCCCGGCAACTCCCAGGCCTCCCCTTCCTGCCTCTGGGCGTCCGGCCGTGATCCCCCGCCTGGATGCAGCCCTTACCACCCTTAACCTTGCCCCGGCTGACCGTGGCCTGCCCCTCAAACAACTCCCAGGCCTCCCAGGCAACCGGGACACTCCCCAGGTCACCCAGTCGTTGCTGGATCGCTAATCAGCAGCCGCACTGCCCAGCAAAAGGATTTTTCTCAAACCGATGATGGAGCGCTAGATCCTGCGCCGCCGGTGAGCCAGAGGTAGGAGCAGTCGTGGCTGAAGCCTGAACGAACCGATACGAAAGCGCTTCAGCCATCGATCTGCCATTGGATCGTCTTGCGCAGTTTGATTCAGCTCTGAAGCGAGGGGGGTAAATCGCAAAACGGGCGATGCATCTGGAAAGCGAACCTTCTAACCATCTGTTTTAGCAGTGAAGGAAGATCTCGAGACTGAAGACGACACCGAAGCGGCTCGCTTGCCATGAGAATGGTTCTCTGTGCTCCTGGCCAACAGTCAACCAAGCCCGACTGGTGTTTCGACTTCGAAGCGGCTAAGCACTCCGCTAGGTGCTGAGGGCTTGCTAGCTCCGGAGACCACGCGGAGCGCTGAATCCGCAGCCTCCTGCAGGATCAACGGCAGAGGCTCAAGGAATCGATCGCCCGGATTTGGTCAAGCAGAAATCCGACCGCTTGCGGCAGAGCCTGCATCCCGAAGCGACAGGGTCGGTGCGAGCCAGGAAACGCGCTGCCGCCGGTTGGCCCCGATCGATCTGGTCAAAGGCCTTGCTGGCTAAACAAGGGAGCATTTGGCTTCAGTCTTTATGGCACCGAGGAATGCGGCGGTGCCTGGAGGCCTCCCAATGAATCTGGCTGGCCCAGGAGATCTGGCCCCGTCCGACCAATCCGATGGCGCGCCCCCGTTCACCTGGTCGGTTGGCTGAAAGCAGTGGATTCTCGGTGTCATTCCCGCCTGGCCTGCAGGCCGGCCAGTTTCGATCGGTGAATGGTGGCTGCGGATTGGCTTGGAGGATCCCTTAGCCACCGAAACCCTGACGCTGCGGAATCCCAACCTTGATCCGTCGTTTGTTGCACCGCTTTCCGCCCGCCGGCATCCGCGGCACCTCCTTCCGACCCTGGAGCACAACCATGACGCTGCAAGGGGGCCCTGCGTCAGCTGAACCTGCCCACGCCAGAACCGGGCATATCGCCTCAGTCTCAATCAGATCAGAGAGGCTTCCGCGAGCAGGCCCTTGAATCACCATCCCGAGCCCGGCGGCAGCGCCGATGCGATGCGCCGCCTTAACGAAGGCCTACCAGATTGCTGAAGGAGCTCTATCGCGCTAAGGGCCTGAGTGCCTCATGGTTCGCATCTTGGTCCCTTATGTCTAGTCTTGAACCTGAGTCCTTGTTTGAGTTCGGTGATCTAAGCGATTTGGGCCCTTGGTTCTTATTCGCTCTCGCCCCTGAAGCCTGCAGCTTCAACTAGCCTGGTTTCAGGTGCAGCCTTCGCAAGTTTCGGGTTTTTGGTCATGGGTGAAGGTGGATGGCTTTTTTGGTTGCTGGGTCCCTGGTTTCTCCAGCGGATTTTTGCTGTCCAACTCCGGTCGTTGGCCCACTGTCCAGTACTAAGCGAGCCCTTCCCTAAACCTTGCCAGGACTGGATTGGCCTGGTTCTTGCGTTAACCTGCTTAAAAAGCAGGTTAAACGCAAAGCTGATGAAGCGCCTTCGCCGTGCTCTCTTTATGGTCCAGCAACGCGATCAGGACGAGGGGAAAACAGGGAAGTTTTGGTGAAACTCAAATGTTCGATCGAGGGCTTTGGCCCGCAACCTGGCGATCGCGCCGGGCGGGCCCAAAGTTCCAGATCAAGTTGCCAGTGCCTAAGACTCCGATCTCATCGTGTTTTCTGATAGCCTGACAAGACCAAGGACTGAACCCGCGCCCGGTCTGGTTTTTGTCCAGAACCTGATTGCGACTCGAACTAGACTGGAGAACTCGAATCATCTGCGATGTGCTTTTGACAACTCTTGAAGCGTTTAATGCGTTTGGTTTTGGGCCGCCTTTGCAGTGGTAAACGCATCAAAATGGGCATCAATGACGTTTCTCACGGTAAGCCCCGTGGAAATTGTCCCCGCTTAATAAATATCTTCGCGAGTTTTTTGTGGTGTTTCCGGAAAGAATATGTCAATTCCGAATATCAAGAAGTAGGGCGGAAATCGCAGCAAGATTGCGCTCGAAATAGGGTGTAGAATTGAAAGCTTTTGGGTTTGGTCTAAAACGCTTGTAATGCCAAGCTGGAACGTTTCATTTCTCTGCCAATCGGAATCATATTTCAGGGCCAGTTTGAGCCACCTTCCGATCGCGTAGATTTCGTATAAGCCGGAAAGGATGTGACCCTGTGCGATGTGTTTTGCTCAAGATAGTTTTTAAAATCTTCCCTCCACGCAAAGAGACGCATCGCAAAGGTGGTGATTTCTTGGCGCCAAACCATGTTCAACAACTGCATGAGTAAGACGCCGGCCCCAGTTTGGATAGCACGGCTCGTTTTTCGCTAATTCCATCGACTTGGCGCGATCTGCTTGCTTTGATTTTCAGCAATTCATGCGTCAGGCGTTAGATGTCTTTGAGTTGAACTGATTTCGGGCATTCACCGAATTGCCAAGAATCGCCGCCGGCAGAAGATTGGCTGCTCTCCTAAGCGTACGAATGGAGCCCGAGGTACCAATCACCCGGTCGAAACCGATGAACTCGAATCTGGTCGATTGTCTGCTGGGCAAAGCCTGGATGTGTGCTTCCAAGAAAGTGGCAAGCCTCACTAACCTACGGACCTTGATCTTCAAACTATCGAGTAGGCGAAGCACTCCCCACCTGCAGGCTCATTGCTGAAAGCAGGTTTTGCGTCACCAATCGACAGCTTCCCGTGCTTGCCGCCAACCGATATCAAAGATGAGGGCTTTATCCACGCCAAGTGCGATTGAATTACGAAACGGCCAGAGATCAGCGGGCTTCCCTCTTTGCCGGAAATCATCCGGGAGTCAAGCCCACTGCGGCTCTCCACATCGCTTAAAAAGGCTTCACATTTCTGCGCTTCGCGTATGGTTGGTTGCGGCGGTTATCAACCTGATCAACGCCAAACCTGTTTCAGCGGGAACGCACATAGCGCTTGAATCACGTCCCTAAGCCAGTTTCAAAGGCGCGATCGCCGATTTGCCTGGTTGCGAAAACCCCACCTCCCGAAAGCTTGACCATGCTCTTTTTCGCGCTCATCACTTTGAAATTCCGCTCAGCGATCGCCTCCACGATGATCAATGTGAATGGAGTTCGGTCCCAATATCGATCGCGGCGAAGTTTCATCGATCAGCCAAGACTCAGTTCGGTCAATCAATGACGCAATTTTTTCCGTTGATGGAGCTGACGTGGACCCTAAAAAACTGAACGCAGTCCTTATGAGAGCCTTCCCCTATTGGCCAGACTTGGCCAGGAGAAGCACAATGAAACGCAAGCGCCACAAACCCAGAGCAAGGATCATCCGGCAAGCTTCGGCAGGCCGAGCAGCCTGGCTCAACCAAGGTCAGCTACTGTCGCCGAGTGTCTGTCGGGCCTTGAAGGTCTCGGCTCCCACGTACCACCGCTGGCAGCAGCTCTACGGAGGGAAAATGAAATCCAGCGAGGCAAGAGAACTCAAGGAGTGGAGGCACGAGAAATACTCCAGCTCAAACATTGTTGGCCAACGCAGAAGCTCGACAAGGCCATGTTCAAGGAGCTTGCCGAGGGAAACTTCTAAGCCCGGAAACGACGCGCAGAGCCGTTTGGGTTCTGCAGGATCGATTCCGGGTTTCCACGGCGCGCCCTGCGTCTGACCAGGACAGAACCGCACACACCCCAACGGCCGGACCAGCACGCGTTGTTGATCCTTTGAGGAGCACCAAAGCTTCGGCAGAGCATTCTGGCGTTGCAACGTCGCCATGTGCGCTGGGAACGCGCTTGGTCTATCGCCGCCTGCTCCTTATGGCTGGAGGTGAACCACAAGCGGGTGCAACGGATCTGGCGGGAGGAAGGGTTTTACAAGCGGCCTGCTGGCCCCGCAAAAGAAGGAAGCGCTCGAGGCGGCAAAACGGATCGAGATAGCTTCTGAAGGGCCGAAGTACCCACATCCGTATGGGCGATTGATTTCCAGTTTGATCGAGACTATGAATGGCAAAGAAATCTCAAGTTCCTTTGAATGGTCGTTGGAAGGAATTCAGTCGGCGTCCTGTCTGGCCATTCGAGGTTGGGCCGGCGCGCAAGGCTGTGGATGTGATGACACGATTGAGGAGCTACTCAAATAAGCAGCATCCAGCACCCACCCACTTTAGGATGGACAATGGACCAGGTTTTTATTGGCCCATGCCCTGCAAGGAATGGTGCAACAGGAAGTGCACTGGCTTCGCCTATATCCCACCAGGATCACCCTGGGAGAATCCATTCGTTGAATCCTTCAATGGCAGGCTTCCAGGGATGAATTCCTAAAATATTGAACTCTTCTCAATCGGTCAAATGAAGCCAAAGAATCTTGGCGGAAAGGCACAGAAAGGAGTACAACACAATACAGACCGCATTCGCTCTTCCAAGGGCGTAACGCCCCTTGGAAGTCCTCAGAAATGAGAGCGGCATGACAACCCCACCCAGCTCTCACTGGGAACTGACCATGAGGGGGTCACGTCAGAGCCGCTCGGTGAAATGACCGCAGTCATCGCCAACCGTTCGCTTGCAGCTGGATTGAGCTTGGACTTGTGCACCCTCATTGTGTCGATGCCAAGTTGGGCTCTCTGCGGCCCGCTTTGTTCTGGCGGCACGCGGCGGATTCACTTTGGCAGCCGAAAATTCGGGTCGTACTGCTGGTGGCTTGATTGGGAACTGTCTGCTTCAAGGCTCCTGTGATCTCATCCAAGTCCTGTTTTTTCTCGGTCTTGAAAATGATCTTCAGCTACTCTAAGGTGTCTCATACAATTCTCTTGAAAGTCTTCTTGCCTTGAACTCATCTGCGTCAGTTGAGTCAATCGCGCTTTGCATGGTTTTGCTGGTTCACGTGATCCCGCGCGTGTGTTTATTGGCTGCGTTCTTCCGTCGAAGCCCCGCTGAAGTGATGTATCAGACATCCCAAATCAGGACTTATGGCTAGTCCCATTCAAAGAACCCCATTTCTAGAGTGAAAGCTGACGCGACTGTTTCTGCGCCTAAATCGCTTGTCATCGCAGAAGAAAGTTGCGCTGTTCCGAATGAAAAGTGAAATGGGTCCAATACTGAATCCAGAGCTGGAGTTCGCGAGTAAAAGTTGTCAGCTTCCGCAAGCCGGCCCCTGGGGACCTGTTTCCGCTTCCCCTATTGGCAAAGACCCTCTGAGGGCAGACCCTTGGGCGCCACAAAAACGCCTGCCTGGCGCGGAAGAAACCTCGGCAGGTTAGCCACGTCACCCCTGGAGCAAAGGGTGCTGACGGGGCGGAGTTCCAGCTGGAGTTTTTAAGACCGAGGTCTGCTTCCCTGGATCAAGGAAGTCGAAATAGGGCCTGGCAACGCGAGGCGTCTTCAGTGCCGAGCAGCACCAGGGAGCGGCTTTCCAGGCTGCCGCATCCCCCTGCACATGCCCGCCATTCGGAACGCCCAGGCTGTTTTTGTACATTCCCTGGCAACCGACCGAACCGATCTCCTGGATTTTTCAGTGCTGCCGGCCATCCGCCATAGGTGACCAGGGCAGTACCAACTGAAATCACGCAGGCACTGGCCCGCTGCCGCTGACCGGTAGGCATTGCCCACCTTGGGGCGACGTAAGTCGGGCTTGAGTTCGAACCAGCTGTTTCTGGCCGATTCACTGCAATTTTTTCCTCGCTTTTCGCTCAGCACCCGGGCAATCCCTGATTGCGCCTTGGGTTACCGCCCCGAGAGGAACTGCGCATCGAACGCACTCACCGCCGCTTGGATAGCGGAGCTGATCATCGGCTTGCAGGATCAGATCCGACAACGCTCATTCACCGACCACGCGGCCCGGCATCCTATCGACCTTTGGCCCAGGGGACCCCAAAAGGGAGCCATGTGTAAAATGCCCCTTTGCATCTAGGTCAAAGGTTTCGTTTCTGCTGGGCGAACCCTAGGGATGCGGTGCTGGGGTCTGCTGATGGGGTGCTGTTTAATGGTCCTCTAGCTTGACCGGCAACAGGCCATCGAACTGGAGCTGTGCATCCACGGCCTCAAACCACGAGGGACAGGGTGTGGCCCGTACGGCTGGATTCCGCCAGAAGGTGAGTCTGGTCTGGTGGTTTTTCCGTGCCAATGCCCTCCCTGGGCGAGAACAGTGCGCGTGCCGTGTTCCAGCACCGGGCCCAGCGCCATCTGGTGGCCGAGCTATCACACGCCACAACGATTCCTGCCGATCGCCGCAAAACCGCCCTGCATCCTCGCTAACGACTGTGGTGGCTGCAGTGTTTTCAGCACCTTGAAGACCAGGCCCAGGCGCGCTGGAAAGCAGACGTTGGTTCCCCAGGAAACCCTGCGCCGCAATTGGCGGGCTGAGCATCGAAAAGCGAGCCCGAATCATTCCCGGCCCAGGCCTCCCACCGATTACAAGGAACCAGGCGGTGATTCCCCTCGAGCGCACCCTAGGGCTGCTTGCGGAGCTGGCTTTTACCGCAATGGCAGCCACCGATGTGAACTTGAACCGCTGTCCGGTGCTCGATCCCCGCCTGGATCGCCCTGATCGTCCGCTCAAACACGATTCTGGAGGTCAGTGACTGGCCGTGGACGTTGAAAACCTCATGAAGCGGTGGCTGCCCGCCATCTGCCCTGCGGCTGGGCCATCCACACCGCCGACGTGGCTCCCTACCCTAATCAGCAGCCAAAGACGACCTCCCCGATCTGCGGATCCAGGCCGCGATCTGGGATGGAGCGCTGGCCTGAAGCTTGGTCGGGGTGTGCCTCAACCTCCAGCCCCGCCCAACAACACCCGAAATGGGCCCGAACCACCCGCTGCATCGCCGGTCGTCCCTGGTTGAGTCGAGCCGTTTCGCCGGCCTTCAATATCAGATCGGTCCCGATAACTTTTTCCAGGTCAACACCGCCCAGGCAGAGCAACTGCTGCCCTTGCTGTGCAGCCCTGCAAGCCCTCGCCTGAATCGCAGAATTGTCGATGCTTAACTGCGGCCAATCCGGCAACCTTCACCGAACCCTGCCGCTGGCGTGCCGGCGCCCAGGTCCTGGGCCTTGAACAACAGGCGGCAGTGTGAGCAGGCCCGCATCAATGCGCCCTCAACGGAGCTGAACAAACGTCGAACTGAGGTCGCCGATGTGCGATTGGGCCTGCCCGAAGCCCTGCGCCACGGCGCGGATGCCCTGCTGCTGACCCCGCCACCAAGGGCCTCCGCACAAAGGTCGCCGAGGCCATCGGCTGACCCTCCCGCTCGGGTGGCCTTTACCTCAGCTTTGTAACCCGGCCAGCCTGGCGCGGGATCTGGGCCAGGCTTTGAGTGCGAATGGCCGCTTGGTCCGTGCGCAGCATCCCAATCCGCCTCAGAACTTCTCCCCAACCCAGCCATGTCGAGGAGTTGGCCGTCTTGAGCCGGTGATCAAGCTCCCTGAGCTGGGCGCCCGAACTGCTTGGCCAGGCGTCACGAAATCGCGCTGTGGCTCCGCCTCCACATCGCTCAGTCAGGCTGCGTCGGGGAATCGCGGTAGCGCAGGCGAAAGCCTGGACTTGAGGCTCCGGCGCCGACCTGATCAACCCGCAAAGCGGTCGATCAACTCCGCCGGACTCGATGCATCGGTTGACAGCTTTGGCGAATCGCAGCCAGCAGTTCGCCTGCTGTTACCGGTGGCTGGCACTACGAGCGCCAAGATCTCTCTCCGAGGCCGCACGGTTCGCGTAGGGGGCATAGCTGGGCTGCCAGCGGTTGCGCCGTGTGGCCGCCGTGAGCAAGGGGGCGAGAGCCAGCCTGAAAACAGAATAGGTGGCTTTCTTGCAGGTTCGAGGCTTATCGCCGCGAGCGGGATGGAAGTTTGGCCCGAACCAGCCGGGCACCTGGCCCTCGACCACTAATCCTCGGCGCCCGGCCGGATGCAGCAGTAACGGGTCACCGAAGATGGCGATCGAACCGCAGGGAATGGCAGGCTGGTCAGCGGCCTGTTGCAAAGATCCCGCGCGCCTGGAAAATAATCGGGTGGCTGGGCTTACAGCCATTGCTCCACGACTCAACTGCGCCGCTAGCGCAGATAATTCCCGGGCGAGTTCGAGATGCTCCCTGAACCTCGTTCCCTCGGCGGGAGGAGCGGGAACAAACCGTGCCCGATTTCGAAGCCCCCAGAAACCCGGCTCGCGACGCCTGCAGATTGCGGCGAAGCCGCCCTGCAACATCCCTCTTGATCAGGTTGTCGCGCAGGTTCTGTAATTGGCGAGAGGGGTTGGCCAGGGGCACCCGCAGCGCACGTCCCGAGCTGGATTCCGCCGGCCCACCAGGGAAAGGGCGCAGAGTTCCTGCAAAGCAGCTGAACCAGAGGGCCTGACGCCATGCCGTCGCTCCCGCCCGTTGGACTGGCTCCCAGCCCCTGGGTCAGATCGGATCAGGCAAGTGCTGCGAACTGTCGTAGCCGACCAGCGGGCCACTCTTCGATCAGATCGACTCCCGTTTGCAGGTCCATCGCCGCGATGGGGGCACCGTCAGGTCCAGCCCCCGTCACCCGCTTTCGAGCCGGCAGCCGAGGGCTTCGAGGTGCCGGTGATCGTTGATCGTCCAGATCCACTTCCGGCGCCGTCCACCACACCGGAATCCGAGCAGCTGAATGCAGGGCGTTGCGGCGCAAGTTAGGGGCGGCGGCGGCGGGCCAGGTCCCGTTGATGCAGCCAGCGTTCGCCCACCTGGGCCCAGCGATCTCCTGCAGGACGCGAAACCGGCTCGTCCGCTGCCGCCAGGGTCACCCTGCCGCGCATGGGCCCTTTTCAAAGCGCGAGGCTGGCGTCCTGTGCGTAATCCGACGCTGGCGGCCCTGCGTCGCACCGCTGGGGCGCGAAGACGGCGGCCTCCGCCCCCAGAAGGTTTGGTGGTGGCGGCTGTACCAGCTGTTCGCCCCGCCGTCACCGGCCCAGGGCCACAGGTGTTGCCGGCATAGGTCACCACCAGGGCTCGCTGCTGAGCGAATGCTCCAAGCCAATCGAGGCTGTGAAGGCTTCCATCGCTGCCGCCTGGCGCAGGCCAATCCGCTGCGCCGTTGGCCACCATAA
>Ga0163217_1094071_pt1 | contig 17623 bp, 11 predicted proteins | sample SynspAceP_FD_185933 | JGI IMG/M metagenome (GOLD analysis project Ga0163217, IMG submission 185933) | Saline lake microbial communities from Ace Lake in Antarctica - Synechococcus sp. Ace-P (PacBio error correction) | ecosystem: Environmental > Aquatic > Non-marine Saline and Alkaline > Saline ...
CCAAAGGGGAAGGAGGGGGGAGATTTAAAATTCCAATTTTTGAATAATAATTTTTTCCCCCCCGGTTTTAAAAAAACCCAGGCAAGGATCAGAAGTTTTCAAGCGTTTTAACTTGGAAGAAATGCCTTCAGCAGTTTTTGGGGGGTTATCCAACCAAACATTAAGCTTACAGAAAATGGGGTTTTCCCAAATTACAAGAAACGAATTCACACAAAAAATAAAAGGGTTTCGATAACGTCCGATTCAAGCCTATTTTAATGTTCCAGCCCGATGACCTAATAACCGATCTCGGCCTTCGGCGGCCTGTATTTGCCCTCATTTAAGAAATGCAACCACCAACTTAGAACGTAAATGTGACTGAACAAGGAATTTATCCAGCAGTCGATCCATTGGCTTCAACAATCAAGTTGCACTGCACCGAATTGTGGGGAAGAACACTACCAATGTTTGCTATTGATGTTAACAACTATTGCACGCTACCGTGAAATTGCAAAGATATTATTGCTTTTCTTGGAATGCATGAGGTTTTATCCGATGAGCGAAAAAAATTACTGTTTCACGTGCTCTGTCGTGTCCAATTTCCTTCTGTCCACAAAACTTCCATGTAAGCCGGAAGGCCTTTTACAGGAATACGCAGGCTCATAACGGTACCCGTATCCGAAACTCATATCGAGCTTTAAAAGGAATCTTAGATGGTCCGTTATGACGAATTCTTATCCAAGAAAGATGCTTTTCCCGTAACGTCGGACGTATTGAATGAAGTATGTAGAAAAACGCTAAGGCATCTTGGTTTAATAGTAGAGGAGGACAACTATAATGGCGGAATTACTAGTACAGATTGTGACCCCAGCCTGGTATTGTTTTATGACAAATGGCCGCGCAAGTCTTTTGTGATTCGTAAGATCTATCGATGGGACAATTAAGGTATCCCTTCCAGGCCATACACCCATCATTGTTCCTTTAGCAATTGATAGTGTCCCGAATTTGAACGTGGTATCGGTTGATGAAGAAAACTTAATTGCAGTAAATGGTGGGATAATGGAAATGCGTGATAATGTTTGTTCGATTATTGGCTGAATTAGTCCGAAAGAGCGATGAGACATTGAAAATGTTGACGTGCCTTTTGCAGCTAAGGCAAGCGAGCAGAAGAGAATAATATAGGAAATCAGAAGCTGTTCATAATAATAAACCATACATAAGACGAGCAGAAATTTCATTGCGCAATAGCCATTTAACCGTAATTTCTGTTTCCAAACACAAAAAGTAAGCAAAATAATAGAAACTTTTAGCGAAAAGCTGTGAAGTTTTTCTTATTTTTATTTGCTGAAAAAGAAATGAAAAATAAAAAGCACTCGAAATTTCTTTTTAGAATAGGACTTATGTTTAAGGAATGCCAAGAGGAGCAAAAAGAATGGAATTTTATAGCCACCGCAGCTTTTAAATAAGTCTTTATTTCGCATATTTTTCGTTTACATTATTAACTTTTTTGGGCATTAAGAGGATTGATGATTGAAAAATGGATTAGAAAAAATCACAATGTCAAACAAGCCTCGTTTGCTCTATTTAATTTTTATTCATTGCAATTGTTCTTTAGTGAGCTCATTTATGATTGAATTTATACTACTGTCCAAAATTTGATTTTTTTGTTTTGAGAACATCTAATTAATGATATGGGTTTGGAAATGATAAAGCATGTGGTGGCTATTATATCAAAGATGCTGTAATTTTTAGAGCAACGAGCAAAGGTTTGTTGGCACAGAATTGTCGGAGGGATATAAATCATCGGGAAAAAATGATTTGTTCGTGGCCGGGTAAAACGTCTCGAAGGAAGCAGTAAATAGTAGAGGGCGCAAAAAATGCTTGTTTTTACGCCATTTTAGCAGCAACCATCCCCTGCACAGTAAAGGGAAATAGCAAGTTAAGCAATGTACCTATTTTAGTTCAGATGTTTTTCATATAATATGAAAGTATTACGTCACTTTAAATTTAACCGTAGCTTTAATGAAACCGACAAGAAGATACACTAGACGCTTTCCAGGAGAAAGCTAAATTCGAAGCACCGTTTGAATACGTTAGGCAAAAATGAGGGCATCCATTGTTGTAATGGTCCGTTATTGGCACGTTTAGGACATGCGAAAATGCCCTTACCTGGAGGTTGCGCAATTGGAACACGACGCAATTCGAGTTACAGCTTAAAAAGAGGTCTCCCTCTGATCGCATCGGCGAGCCGTAAGTATAAATTAATCCGAAATGGGCTACATTTGAAGCCTTCTTTGGCGATAAATATTAAGGTCTCATATCTTACTGGATCTTCAACGTAAGGAGCAACCCAAAAACAATTATGATGGCTGCTTACATTAGGCAGAAGGAACGACTTAACCATTGAAAACGTAGCAAGAGAGCCTGAATTGTTGATTTGGTAATTTCTTAAATCGTATGGGAGCTAAAGTTATTGGAGCGGTACGGCCATGCCATCTCGAATAGAAAGGAGGTGAAAGAATTAGTTTGGAATAGATCATGGTCATTATTCCAAGACCGCATTGAAGCTGGTACGTTTTATGGTAGCAGCAGCAGTTACCGAATTGGAAATGTTTTTATCGAAGATGCTGTCTCTGAACATAAAAACCATTAATTTCCAAATTAAAAGAATGGGCGTTACTTTTATTGCAGAAAAACATGGTTTACGAGTAATTGGTCCAGACAAATTAAAAGCCACAGATATTAAAACAATGCCTCATCCTGGTTTTTTCCCCCACAACTGCATTGCAAGCACAATAACCATAGCACAATGCTGTGGGCTGAAGTACGAGCACTCAGAAGGAAACGGTATTTGAAAAATCGAGTTCATGCATATGGAGAGAAATGCGTCGGATGAACAGCGAGTTCGACTATGAAAAATCAGCTCTGTTAATATATGGTCCAGCTAAAATTGCAAGGTCCGAAGTAGCTGCAACGGATTTAAGAGCAGCGCTGCTTTGATTATTGCAGGTTCTGGTTGCAAGAAGGGTTCACTCGTGTAACACAGCTTAGAACATCTTGATCGTGGTTTTATTAATCACTTTCATCAAAAATTACAGCAATTAGGTGCTGACTATTGAACGATATCAATGAATCAAAAAATGCTATTTTTACATAGATAAGAATTAGGTATTTTATTAAGTGATGATTATACAAGCTAGAGTATAATTCCTTAACAGGTTTTTTATTCTAGCTTTTTTAAAGTGAATTTGGTCAATGAATCAAATTAACAGAAAAATGTTTTTAAAATAAATCAACGTTTCCGGATTATAACCGTAAACGGTGCTGATAATCATAAGTGTAGACGAGATTAAAACTAGGAAATTGTACTGAGTTTGGGACAAGAGTTTGAGAAGGGGAAACAGAATAATGGCTAAAGACATAGGAATAGATCTTAGGCACTGCTATGTATCTGGGATTCCAAATGTAAACAGGAAAAGGAATTGTTTTAAATGAACCTTCAGTAGTGGCAATAGACACTACAAAACGAATCGCGTTTTAGCGTGGTGGAAGAAGCTTACTTAATGGTTGGCGTACGCCGGGCAATATTCGCTGCTATTCGTCTTTAGATGGAGGAGTAATGCTGACTTTGAATTACAGAAGCTGTTAACCACTTTATCAATAAATTAAAAAAAAAAAAAAAATGTAAAGGATTTCTATAAACCTAATTATTTTAATTTGCTGTCTACAATAGTTACAAACATTTTGAACTAAAAAAGAAATTATCGAAGCGCTGAAAAAGTGGTGGGGAATAAATGTGTATCTTGAAGAAGTAGCCAAAAGTGCTGCTATTGGAGGCAGGATGGAATATATTTCAACCAAGTGAAACATGGTTATCGATATAGGTGGAGGTTACTACAGACATTTGCGGTTCTTTCAATGGGTGAATTGTAACAAGTCGCTTCGTTAAAAATAGCTGGAGACCGAATGGATTATTGAAATTACGTCAATATCATTAAGAAAAAGTATAAATAATTTGATCGGTGAAAGAAACGGCTGAGTCAATTAAAATGGAAATAGGAAACTGTTTTCCCTGGCCGTCGAAAGACACCATGGTGTCAGAATGGTCGTGATATGGTAAGTGGTTTGCGAGGACAATTGTTATTAATTCAAGTGAAGTATTCAAGAAGGCACAGCTGAATCATATGGCTATGCTTGTTCAACAGCAAAAGACGTGCTTGGAACAAACACCACCCTGAATTATTCAGCGGAATATCCTCGATCGCGCATTATTTTGACTGGTGAGAGCAATGCTGATGGCCTTGATCAACTCTGTTGCTGAAGCACACTGAAAAGTTCCAGTATTTATGCAGAACACCTTTGGACTCTGTGGCATTAAGGAACAGGTATTTTTATTAAGATAAATATGACAAAGAACAAATTTAGTTTTTTAAAGGAATGCAATAAAAATGAGGTGACACGTATGACAAAAGGGAATAATTGCCGCCAAATGGGGACGTTTTACAAACTAAAAAATTTTATTGGTCTTGTGCTAGTTATTATTTTTGCCCTAATTCTTGAACAATGGTAGGGTATGGATCCGTTGGGATGGAAATCCTTTTGCCATATTTGATATGTTCAACCATGGGGTCCACATTTTCAAGTTACTTTTACAAAACCTACTTTATTCGTCAATGATAAAAGGTTAACGTACAAAAAAGAGTGGGGAAGGTTAAACCTTTTTCATTCTTTTTTATTTTGTTATATTGTTAGATCTCCTGTACTAGCAAAATAGATAAAGTGAATTTATGTCATTCAATCTAAAAAAAACGGAATAGTTTTCTATTTAGCAGATAATTAAAGTGATTAAAATAAAATAAAAAGGGGATGAAAAAATGAATCAACTAAATTTAGTAGGCTCGAATCGTTAGAGAGATTTGATATTAGAAGAACTAATGGTGAGTGGAAAAGGTTGTTTAACCACAACACCTGTCTAGCGTTAAAAGAAAGTTTAAAAATGAAAAAGGGCAGCCAGCTGATTTTATTCCATAAGTTGCAGTGGGGCAAGTGCCTAAATTAAATTCAGATATATTGTGATAAAGGTAGATCTTAGTTGTGACTTGGGCATATTCAATCAAAGGTTCTTATCAAAACAAAGAAGAGAAACGGTTTGTATAGAAAATGTTTAGTAAATGAAGTCGATTTTTTACAAATGGAAGAAGAAGCACACCTAGCTCTTCTATTGAAGAGATGGAACAATAGCACATTATATTGTAACAGTCATAAGTATGTTAGTTCAAGGTAGAAGATTGTGGGGTTTTTCCCCCAACTCTTCTTTTTTTGGGTCTTATTTTTAAATAATTCTAGTTACCCCTTTTATAAGAACAAGCTTAACTATTCAGTTTGCTAAAAAAAGTGTAATACTAAACTAAGCAGAAAAGTGAAAAGAAAAGAGGGTCAGTATGAAAATAATTAATGATCGAAGATAACCCATCAAGTTGTGAGATGATGAAATGTTTTTTCAAAAAGAACAATGGGAATCGGTGTTATTCAAGAGTGGAAAAGAGGGTTTAGATACTTTTCCTTGAAGAGTAAAAAACAATGGGACCTTAGTTATTCTTGATTTGAAATTTACCAAGTATGGATGGTATGCAAATTTGTCCGCGAAAATATCGTAAAAATATGTAAAAAAATTCCGATTGATTATGTAACCGCAAAAGATTCAGATAAGTGATCAAGTCATTGGATTAGAGATAGGGCGCAGACGACTATGTCTACAAAACCTTTTAAGTCCTTTAACATTAAATTTGCACGTAATCAAAGCTTTAAAGAGACTGCTAATTGACTTTAGAAGAATTGACTCAACAGAAAAAGCCTTACTGAAATAACAACAAAACAATTTGAAAAGTAATAAAAAAACCCGCGAAGCCTTGTATAGCAATCAAGAAATTGGAGGACTTACTTCCAACAGAATTCGAATTATTATATCGTTATCTAAAAATCCTATAGCAAGTTTCAAGGGAACAATTGTCTAACGATGATCTGGAATTATGAGTATTTTGGAGAATGAGCGAACCAGGTAGATGCACATATAAAGAAACTAAACAAAAAATTGGACAAAACAGACCATCACAAGTTATTCAGACAGTTTTTGGGGAGTTGGATGTAAATTTGATGAATACCGAGGTTGAATAAATGATGAAGTTTAGTATATTTCTATCAACAAATGCTAGCTTTTTTTATGGTTAATCATGACGATGTTGATTATTTGGGATTTTCTTTTTTACAGTTTTCTAAAAATACAACAATAACTATATACAGGAAGAACAATTGTATCGGATACGTCAGCGGCATTTGTATCTGGAGATTTTACAAAAAGCCAATTAGAGTTAAAATTTTAAAAAATCAGAAGTTACGCTTACGTTGATTAACAACGATTTGATTGATGTCAGAAACGGTTTAAAAATTATGCTGAGTGGGATTTCAAAAGAAGGATTTTAAAGAGGTGAAAAGATCAAACCGCGCACACTCACTAACATTCGTCCAAGCGGTTTTTATGGTAATGATCGTAGAGCTCTCTGCCATCGTTTATTTGCCTTCTTTACGCAAGATAGCAATACCTTTTCAGGTTTGTGAGCTGTCTAGTTTCACCTATTGCCGGAATCGAAGCAACCTTAACAGCGTTTAAGAAATAATTTGTTTGCGGCATTTTTTATTTTCTTCGACTAGCGGCAGTAAAGTTTTAAGTTTATTGTTTGCTAATAATCAAGTAATAGAATTAAACCCGTTTGAGAGTGCTACTTCATAGCAGTTTGCAGAGGGGTAAGACTTTCGGATATTCATTTAAAAATAACAATTAAGGATGATTCGATGATTTTAAGCGGGAAGTTTTTAACCTAATGGCGGAATCTTAAAGGCTTCACAAAAAGAAAATTGGAACATCAGAAAATCGTAAGAAGAACAATTTATGGCAGACGTGCCCATGAAATTGCGTACACACTCTGGACTGACAATAAATGGCTTGTTAGAATAGGTCTAGAATATGAACATAGATTCCAAGTAACTCAAAAAACGAAAGTTTGAATTAATGCATAACGAACTAGAAGATTGATTCGCCCTGTTTAATGAGACCTAGATATGAATAAATTCGCCGCTCGAATCAATTTTTTTTGGCATAAAACAACATTTTATGCAGAAAGAGACACTAGAAATGGTTGTTAGGAACAGCCTTCATTAAAAGCAGAATCTGCAAAAATGTCTAAAGATGAGATTTGCCCTTCAGATGTGGAGATAATATGCTGACTATGAACCGTTTTGTAACAAATAATAGTCAATCTTACGCAAAAGTGCTATTCAGCTTTAAACTCAAGAGGGTGAAATCAAACTAATAGGCGTAATCGGAAGATGGTGCCGCGAGTATGATTTAAAGTTAAGATACCGGTATATGGGATAGAAATACCAAAGAAGTTCAAATATTTGGGAAACGTTACTACAAAGGCGGATGTATCTAGAAAAAGAACACCAGTATATGGAGCATCTGGTTTAGTTTTGGCATTGTTCAACAATTAGTGGAATCTTACATGGAGCAACGATTTCAGTGTACAGTATTCTAGGAAAGGGAACGATTTTTACTAATCTAATTTTACCTTCGAAAATACAACGTAATAAAAAAATAGCACACATTCACCTAAAGTCGATGTTAGTGCTAATTTTTTTGTTCTTTTTATTCGGTTATTTCGATTTTTGGTCTCGGCATCTTTTTCCTTTCATCAATCGGAGCAAAATTTGTTTTTATATAGATCCGTCCGTTTGAAACGGTTGCCATTTTGAGAATAGAAGACTAGTTGCTTTGTCTCCTAAATCGCGATTTTTTAGTCATTCTTTCGAACTGGTTTGAACGATAGAAGAGTGGGTCAATCTCATTAAGGCCTCTGGAGTATTAGAAAAATCGCAATAATCACTATGCAAAATGCTTTATCAAGAATAAACTTAATATGAGTGCACCAGCTTCTTTAATTGGATCTTGTTCAAAAGAACTTTCTTCTGAAGGTTCTTCAATGAGCTTGTTCAGTAGCCGTATCAATAAATACTCAGAACCATTAAGCGTGGTAGTTAGGTGTGACAACAATTACCCAGTTACGGAAATGCAACCTGGTTTGAATCCTGATCAGCTGAGAATAAATCTGTCCTACATGACCTTATCTTTGTTTCGATACCAGCAAATGCAATACAATAGTAGAAGCATATCAACTTGCCCACTTCAAACTGTTCATTTATTTTTTCGCATTCGTTGTCCTTGGAATATGATATCATCAGCGGAGATGCGTTGCAATCATATCGATTGTAACTGTTCCAGGTTTTCAGGCGCGCAAGCACTGGAGCTAATGCTTGGGTTTCTTGGATTAGAGATACCATATATGATCACCGATATAGAATAACCATTGAATTTATCATATAACCAGAAGGGCTTTCCAATAATTAAGAATTCTCTACGGCTTGATCCAGATAATGAGCAAGTTAAAAAATAATTGTTGATAGTTTCATCTGAATGTTTTGAGCCGGTTTATAACAAAAATCAACATCGCTTCATCTAAAGGATGAAGGGAAGGATTTGAAACAGAAATCATTTTTGTTATAAAACGGTTGAGGCAATGTTTCAAATACTTTGCAGCACTCATTAAAAGAATAATTTCTTTTCAAGGCCATATTCCAAAGTAATTGTCCCCCAGAACTAAATCATAGGAAAAGAATCAAAAGAAATAATCAACACCCATTTGTCTTATTAGGTGTATCACGATTCCAAATGAACCAACATTTCCATGCAATGACAGCACTCGTATAACCTTTTTCGGATTCTAAGATATTATAAGAAGATTCGAAAGTATTTGCTGCCACCTACTTGCGTAAACGCTCCACCTTGAGTAAGCCGAACAAGTGAGTTTTCTCAAAACATTTCGGAGTCAGCTGTTTTACCCCTGTCCTACTGAAAATGGAAACACAGGTAAAGCTTTTTGTGTTTGGTTGCTCATGAAATATGCTATTTTAAGAAAGGTGTGACTTCCAATGAATTCCACCATTTTCATTCTTCTAATTTAATAGTCGCGATCAACGCTTGTTGGAAACTTTCTAATGGAGATAAAATAAATTCTTGTTTTTCAGCTCACACCCAAGCATATCTGGATTTAGTTCAGCATAATGTTCATGTACATAGAAAAAACAGCATCCATACTCCGCACTTCATCCTGCATTCGCTTTATTTTGATTTTGATTGAGCCTTTTGATAACCATTATAGAGCTGTGAAAAAATTGATGCTAAGATATTTAACAATGTAATTTCGAATCAATAACGTACCGGACTTAAACAGTTGGGGGACGATTACTTTCTGATAGAGCTCAGTTCCGCAAAAGTGTTACAGCTACATAGCGAAGTCAATTGCAATAGCTGAGCGTTTTTTTATATAAACGAGCCATCTAGCTTAACGTATTTGTTGCTACTAATACCAGGTAAAAACAAAAAAGTCTAGCCCAATAAAAAACATCACGGGCTTTTAATAAAGCCATCCGTGCTAGCTCCAAGTCCCTCCTGCAACATTCCCAGCAACTAAAAATAGTGGTTTACTGCAAAAAACAGAAATTCTCGATAATATAAAATGTTGGCAAATGAAAAGAACTCATTACAAAGTTAAATTAAAAAATAAAACAGTGTTAAAGATTTTTTAACTTCTCTTTTAAAATAAAGTGCAAAAGAAAAGAAAAAGAACCGTTGTTGCTATAGATTAATGAACAAGATGACATTGTTGCATGACTCCCGTGACACCGAGCGAAAACTTCTTTGTGTAATAACTGGAAGTATGTTTTTTTGCCCAAAATAAAACGACAGCTGAATGGAAAAGAATCCAATTCCGAGTATTAATAATATTTTTTTAGGTTTTATTCCAGATTGTACAGAAATCCTCCTTAAAACGGCCAACGATGAAAATAAGTATTTAATCCAGGATGAAATAATTATTTTAAAAAAATCCTGAATTGCTTCAGTCCACTATGATTATTATACAATTTTTAATCAGGTAATTAGCAAGATTAGTCATTTTTTTTTGTAACTATTTTTAACAAGGTGGAAAAAAATAGATTTCGCTTTCAAATTAAGTGTTAGTAATGATCAATTTTTTTTCAAACAATTTCAAAATATTTGTTGCATTTTTAAACATAAAGTTAGTAGCAAATAAGTTATAATGATGAGTATTCAGATAAAGGATTTTGCCTTACATTGATATTTTTAACAAGGCTTTTTTGACGTAATGGAACAGTCATTACAGTGAATCCATGTAATCATTTTCCTTAATCAGAGCTATCTTTTAATAGTGTAGATACCAAACCTTGTTTTTTATTTCATAGTATGGTTAAGCAATTTCGTATTTTATTTGTCCCATTCTTTAAAAAGGGAAGAAGAGTAAAGAAATTTACGTCGAGAAGTAAAGTTTAGATGCTTTTTGTTTTCTATGTCATCTTTGTTTGAATATCACCTTACAGGTTTTTTTTCGAGAAGAACACAAGTATCTGGGTAATATAGAGTTTTAACATGCGCTCGTTAAGCACATTAAATTTGACTCGTTAACTCATACTCTATGAAATTGACTCCAAGGGGTAACGTTATTTTGATATTAATTATAGATTTTTATGGAATATTCTTTGTTTTGTTACCATGGGATTTGCAGTAGCTTACTTGCTAAATAAGAAGGCCCTATTTTTTAAACAATGCTGATGGTTTTTGTTTTTCATTTTCACTTGAGATCGCTTCAGTTTTTTTTTTGGGAACTGGAAATACAGAATATTGAAATGATTTAAATTTTTAATACGGATTGGAACAATGATAGGAATTAATCGTTTGTAAAGTGATCTGAAAAAAAATGATCTGAACTTTACAGTATGAGAAAAACCGAGAAAAAAAAGTATAGATTGACTAAAGTCCAAGAGTATACAAAAAAGGAGATTTAATTGGTTTGTGGAAAAATATATGTTAACAAAGACGAGCTCAGAAGAGCACGTAAGGGGTAACCAATACTAGTAATTGAGGAGGGATTTTTTGTTAAGAACAAAGCTTCCAGAAGGAACCATTGGGTTCAAATGTCTAGAATGAACACAAAAAGTTTGTGGCCAATTGCTTATTTAGCAAAACAAAACAAAGGGCGATGGTTGGATTTTAACAGACCCACCAAACAGAAATGATAATCAAAATTTTCTTTGAAAAAATTGTTTAAAGAAGCAATGATCAGGCGTTCAATTTTTGAAATTAAACGACAACAACGGCTTACCGAGTAGTTAATGGAGAAGGCGACGGGTTAGGTGGCTTAACGATTGATTTTTAACGATAATTACTTATGTTTTTTAGGGTATAGCAAAGGATTTAATACTTCATCGGGAGTTAATTCTAAAAGCTTTCAAGGCGGGTTGTATCTGATTAGTAAAGGACTTCTATGAAAAAAATAGATTCAAACAACAACAAAGCCAAAACAGATTTGATTTTGGAGAATCTGCTCCTGAACCATTAGTGATTTTAGAAAATGGAATTTCACTATGGGCAACTTATTTAGAATGATGGACTGATGAACAGGGATTTTCTTAGATCAACGTGATGTAAGACAAAGTCTAATTAGAAAAATAGCCGCAAATGGGTAAACTGTCTTAACTAATACGTTTTTAGATTTTTTTTTATACGGTGCCATTTTTATAGCACGCAGCTTTGGGGTGGAGCGATAAACACAAAGTGTTGACTTAGCTATAACGCAAGCTTCGCCTAAAACCGGTTGAACAATTTGAAATCAATAGTTTAGAATGTGAATGATCATGTTTATTTCGAGTAATGGGATGGTTTTTTTGATTCTTACATATGCTAATTCGCCATAAAATTAACCCTTTGATGTAGTCGTGGTTATCCTCTCAAGTTTGCTCGTTCAAAAAAACGGACTCTTCAGGCGCTGCTAAAGACTAACGCAAATTTATTAGAAGAGGTCATTCAATGACTAAACAAAAGGCATTATTGTTGCCTCAACCAATGCGCAGCCAATGTAACAGGACTGATAAATTAAAGGTTTTATTGAAAGAAGCTTTCAAAAAACCAAAATAAAATCTTATTACAATAGAAGAAACGTATACATTGCCAGCAGATTTAAATAAATCCAGAGTTTTACCCAAGGAAAATTATTTAAAAGTATTATCATCCGTAAAAAATAGCATTCGTTAAAATCCCTTATTAAAGAAGGTGAAAGCAACATGAAAAAAAGGAAAAACAACAGAAACAAATGCTATCGGTTGCTAGACAAAGCAAAATAACATATCCGCCTTCATGAACTATCCTTGGAAGCGAAAGATCATTCAAATAGCCAAAAGATTTGAAGAAATGGATATCTCTAAACAGAGCTATTTAAACCATTGAACAAATGGGGATAAAACGGGTTATAGTGGTTGCCTGATCCAGTACAAGTAAGAATCAAATCTAAAAGCTCTTGCCAAAGTTGCGGCAATACAAAAATGGAGTTAACTGCATTTAGATGATAGAAAAGCGACTGGTTCTTTCGTGGAGGTTGTTCAACCAATAGGGATGAAAAATTATCCCTATTTTACCTTTCAAAAGAATGCGAAACCTAGATAGCATAATCGTATCTGCTGGAAGACGAGGTTTTTCAAGTTGAATTAGCTCCTCAACCTAAAAAAACTCGTAAGCTGAAATTCGCATCAATTGAAGCCTAAATAGAACACAAAGAGGTGGAGACATTTTGCTCCACCTCTTTTGTGTTCTATAAAATTTATTGCTATTAAAATGAATTTTACCGTTCTAAAGCTTCTTGTGCCGCATGCAATACCTGCTACGCCGACCAGTGATAATCGCACCAGTAATATTGTAGCCACCATATACCCATTATAATCCAACAATTCGCCAGAAAAATAACAAGCCTCTTGTAAATTTACTTTCATTTGTTTTTTGGATTTACTTCTTTTGTATTGATCGCCACCTGTGAACAAAGGCCTTTTTCAATAGGCAAAGTTCCCATTCGCAGTAAAACTACAAATCTTTAAGAAATCAACGAAGGCTGACAATTTCTTCATCGGAACAATTGTTTAAAGTGTATTTTCATTAAAGTGATAACCGGTAAAAGCAAAGAGTTAAATGCGTCAGGAACATATCCTTTAAAGCATTTTTAATGCTTTTTTCGCCTCATTTTTTACTAAATTGGCTGCATCTGCTGTGTGAATTCACCTTTAGATAGAATCAGGTAAAGCGTCTTCGACATCATCACAAAAATCTGTTTGGGTCCTCTTTGCATCGTTGAATGCACACATCGAACAGCGCAAAACAGCCGGTCCGGAAATACCAAGTGAGTGAAATCATATCCATTTGAGCTGATGACTTTTTTTCCTTTTTTTAATTCACACACTTAAAGTCACATCTCGCAAAGAAAAGTTTCCTTGTAAGGTTTTATCTCAATAAGTCATCTGAAATAAGACAAGTGGGGGACCTTCTGGTTGGGTAAAGAGGTTTGATACTGTGACCCAGCTTTCTTAGCCCACTTGTACCAATCTCCTGTTGAACCAGTTCTAGGCAAGCTTCGTCCCTCGTTTGAAAGAAATGATTTTTTTAGCAGATAATTCACGGTTTGTCTTAAGAATCAATCCGTTACTTTTTATCCTCAAAAAGATAGTTTCAACGGTTGCATCTGTATAATAGCAATAGACAATCTATCCATTATGACAATCAAAGCTTCTAAAAACCGTTCGAGACTTATCAGTAGTGGGAAAACATTTCGACATCGAATCTTTCTTCTTTTGTTTAAACCGCCATTTGAGCGAAAGAAGTCTATAATATCGTAATTATCGTAATTGATGAACAGCGCTGTAAAGGGAAACGACATCTTCCAGGGATGTGTGCAACAATTTCTTCTTATCCTACGTTATTGGTGACGTTGCAACCCGACCTCCGCAGTAACCAAGCACTTAACGACCAAGGGTTTTATTTTTCGACGACGGCAACTTTAAGGCACCATTTTCGGCCGCTGAAATAGCTGCCATCATACCACTCGTGCCACCGGCCAACTAGATACATCCGTAAATCGTCATGACTTCTCTTTTCCTATTGACAACTTAGATTTTGTTTAGCTTAGGCCATTTTGACAATCAATTCCATGTATTAGTAAAAAAAGTAAGTGAAAAGCATTTTATATTGTAGATATAACCGTGTATCCTTCGTATGAAGAGCAAGTTGAAGAAAAAAGAATAGAAACGAAGAATTATCAAATGGAGGTCTAATTGGCGCTAATTCCAGCTTTTGCTTGGGGCAGCATGGGTTAGTAAGTGGGAAGTTAGGCGGAACGCACAGCCAGCAAAACTTTAGGAAATGACAATTGAATCCTTCGTCCTTTGCAATAGGTGCTTATATAGTATATCAACCTGCTTTTGAAGTGCAATTAGAATTGTTGGATTAATATCGGTTTATTTTGGACACTTGGTGCAAAATAAACAATTTAAATCAAGTGAATTGACTGGGTGTAGTCAGAATACATTGCCAGTTTCTACTGGCTTGCACTGATGGCAAATACCTTAGCGGAAGTCCTATTGGTTTCGCGGAATGGAACAAGTAGTCGAGCCTTTTTTAGGACGTCTTGGCATTGGCATTGTTGATTATAGGCGTTCGGACTTCGACAATAAACAGATCAAAAAAGAATTCCCAGGTAATGAAGCCATTTTCAGTAAAAAAAAGCTTTGGATGAAAAAACTTTAGCTTATGCCACACTAGGGACGCTAACGTATACGATTTATTTATTAATGCTTCAGGAGTAGATGCCTTAGCGGTTATTTTGCCACAATCGCTAGGGATGGGTAATAGGTGCCTTGCTATTTCTAGAAAAAGAAAAAAATTTGGAACACTAACACTGCATGCACGAAAACATTCTTTACAAGGCTTATCTGGGTGTTGGAAAATATCTTTATGCTCATTTTCTATGAAGCAAGCGATTAGCTGTATTTTTCGCTGTCACAAATGGGCAATCAATTATTTCTACATTAGGTGGAATAGGCTTTTCTTGAGAAAACTAACTCAAAACGCGATTTAAATACATCATTTTAGGTTTGGTTATTAGTCCGATCAGTGGTGGAATTGTTTTAGGTTTAGTTTTGAAATCATAAAAGACAGGTTAGGGTTGAAGAATGAAGCTTTTTTTCGTAAACAAACCATTGAATACAGCATCAACTTGCAAAAGTCATTTATTAAGAAAAGAAATTGAAAACATTTGATTTAAATTTTATTAAGGATTAAGGAGCAATTGTTTGGAACAGGAATATTTGTAATCACAGGTCAGCAGCCAAAAGCTGCAAATCAGCAGGTCAGCCTTTTTGAATTATTTCGTTTGTCATAGTGCACTGCATCTTTTCGTGTCACTTATCAGCCTTAATGTTATGCGGAATTTGGCCCTTCAGGGTACCATATTGGTGGTGGAGCTTATGGGGAATACTTATACAGATATTTGGCGAAATAGTTGTTGGTTTTTTAGGTCGGGTTGCCTACTCATTTGAATACCTATTAGCAATGCATCGGTTGCTTCTGGCTGGTTCAGGATATGTTTCAATGATTTTTAGAAGGCTTAGGTATTAATATGTCACTTAAAGCTTACGAGCATCTTAAAAGCTAACGGAACTACGTTGATATTATGCAATAGTTATACAAATTACCTGTGACGACTAACTTAGTAGCACAAGGAGCAAAAAAAGCTTTGCAATTAATATAATGTGATGTCATTGTAAAGTTTAAGTTTAATATTTGCCTCCCTTATGAGTTTAATCTAGGATTTTACGTAAAGCCCGTTAACTGGATACGTTTATGCCTTCGGATATATGGTGGTGAGCGCTGCAGACGTGCAGCAATTGGTCTTTTTGCCTTTTTCTCTAGGGGTTTGAAGGATGGCAGCAGTACACGTGCCGCGTGAAGCCAAGTGAAGGGAAAGGGCCACAAAAATTGATGTACCAAGGCAGGACAGATAATTGGTTCAGCTCGGTCTATCTGCCACCTATTGTTTAATATATTGGCGGACCACTTGGTGTTTAGCTGCTTTAGGTCCCCTTGATAACTCAGATTATAACTGTAAATGATCCCGAGCCTTGTGGAGGGAGAGGGATTTATTGACCAGACTCTAAAGTTGCGGTAGGTGATTTTCAAAGTATGGGAGCCTAAGTGTTTAAGCGAGGTAACTGGGGTTTAGGAATATCTATGGGACATCCAGTGGGACGCTAGGCACGCTTGAATGTGTATGTTATTAGTCGATGATGGTTGTCTGCCTATTAGCCTTAAGTCATTTTGTAGAATGTAAAAAACTAGAGAACAGGCGGCGCTAAACAATCATGTGGGTGGGCAAGCAAACGATCAGTAGTAGGCCGGTTTTTGTTTCAGCATACCAGCAGGGGATTCATTCCTTTACGAGCAAGTTGAGCAGCAGTAAGCCACTGATTCCCGTCGGACTGTTTAATGGTTGTTATTATATATGCAGCAGTGTTATGTCCCCTGAATGTAAGAAAGGAATGATGGACAGCCAAAACGCAGGGTGAAATTCAAGTTCCATGGGTTCCATGTGCGGTCCCAACTTATCCTCATCCGTAGTCCCTGTGCATGTATCTGATGGACGGTCAATTATCGCTAGGCCCGATTTGGCTTATGTTTATCATCTGTGGTCACATTAGGACTAGAGCAATCTATTTCCTTATATTGGCCCGGTGGGTCCAACATATACATTCGGCCGCCGTTGGCCGTGAGTGGGGGCGCAGCAAGCCCTCAATTCAACCTCCAATAGAGCGAAGCGCTTCCTGTTTAAGCGTATGCAAAGAAAAATAGAAAAATGGCAAAGAGGACAATGCTTTTTGTAACTCCTCACTATAGGCAGTCATCTTTGTTTGTCCCTACGAATCACGCCTAGAGACGTCAGACAGGCTCAGGGAAGAGGAATTAACCAAGATGCGAAGGCGCTCTGTTTTAGGTTATCTGAAAGAAAAATAGGAAATGGCCAAAGCAGGGGGGCCTTTTATTCCTCACAGCTAGCTGTATCTTTTCCGAATATCCCCGTCAGAGCCGGACAGCTCAATTGAAACCCAAGGATCGCGAAGCGCTCTGCGTTTAGGCCGTGTATAGAAAGAAAAATGAGGAAAATGGCAAAAGTAGGATGCTTTTATCGCTCACAGCCAGTTATCCTTTTTTCCGAATACCTAGAAGCGCCACAGCTCATTAAACAAGATGCTGAGAACAACGTTTTAGTTTCCGATAAAGAAAAAAATAGGAATCAGTCAAAAGAGGATGCTTTTTTATCCTAATTGAACTGGTTAATCTTTCTCGAGAAACCGGGTTGTTCAAAGCTCAATAACCAAGTTGGGAAGCCGCTCTGTTTTCAGTATGAAAGAAAACAATAGGAAATCGGCAAGAGGATGCTTTTATATCCTCTACAGCCCATTATACTTTTTTTCCCGAATACCTAGTAGCGCCACAGCTCAAATTGAATACCAGCAAGATGCTGAAACAACGTTTAGTTTCGATAAGAAAAGTAGGAATCTAGTTCAAATAGGGGGGATGCCTTTGTAATCCTATATAAGACTGGTTATCATTTTTTCTCGAGAAACGGTTGTTCAAGAGCCT
>Ga0163217_1065856_pt1 | contig 17622 bp, 11 predicted proteins | sample SynspAceP_FD_185933 | JGI IMG/M metagenome (GOLD analysis project Ga0163217, IMG submission 185933) | Saline lake microbial communities from Ace Lake in Antarctica - Synechococcus sp. Ace-P (PacBio error correction) | ecosystem: Environmental > Aquatic > Non-marine Saline and Alkaline > Saline ...
CTAAGAAAAGAAAAGAGGAAGAATGGCCGCCACTCAGTTGAAAAGAAATTTCAAAAATAGGTTGCCATTTTTAGAAAGAAGCATAAGACATAATTTGCCAAGAAGGTTTTGTTTACCTGAATAGGCTTGAGAATTTAAGCAAAATGGAAAACAACCCATCATTTTGGTGCTGTAAAACAGTGGGCTTAAACGAAATGACACAAGCCATGCAATACTTTTACGTCACTTGAAATTGAATTGTTGAGAAAATGCGCTGGATGATGGGACCAAGAATTTAAATTTAAAACTTTAAAAAATTAATAGAATTACATGGGTTATTGAGAGTTTAGGTTAGGTTTATTAATTAATTTAGTGATTGCCAATATTCTTTTTACGATTGAGATTCAAAGTTCGGGTACCACAGAATTTTACTGATAGAAAGAAAGATTTTTTTTCCAACTCAGTGCGACAGAAGCAAAAATTTCAACTAATGATTGAAAGCACCTGGTTTAATGACTGCCATTCGTACCAAAAACAGAGTATCCTTTTATAGTAATATGCGCCTATCTACATGGTGGTTGCTGATCATATTGGGAAAGATGAAGAAAACATTTAATTAGTAAAGGACCCTTCTTTACTCTCCCAAAAAACAGCCAATAATAGAAGAGTGATGTGGAGGAATTGAAAAAAGGAGAATGCCTTTGGAGAAATAACACACATACCACTCGGAAGCTAACACATAACTGACCAAACCAAAGAGAATTTTCGTTATTCTGGTTTTTTACATCAAAACCGAATCCAACAATATAAAGTAAACTAATTTAAAATACGATGGAACGAGTATTACTTGACCTTAACAAAACGAAAACAAAGATTCAAGCAAACTCATAAAGACTTATTAGCATAGGGCCATAGTTTTTATTATTGCCCATTGCCTATAAACCTAATTATTATTTGTACGTTTCAGTCAATTTTGATGAATTGACAACATCATTCCCTATTCGACATTCCGGACCTTGGTTTATTAATAACTCTAAGATTTTATTACGTTAATGTTTATTATTTCCAACTTATTATCCAGCCATATGTTTACGACCACTAGAGCGTGCATGATCAGCCGCACACCTTTTAATCAGATCTAATTTATACTCACGATTAAGGATTTATGATCGCAATTTGTAGGAAGCAAAAAAAGCAGTTTAAGTAACCTGTAAATGGTGATAGGATCCAAGAAAGATCCATCTATAGAACGAACTGGGTTTTAACCAAACCGATGTTTCAAGATCTGATTGAAGTGAATTGAAAAGTCTGATGGTTTATTCTGCCTTCTATTCATAATCCTGTTTCCATGGTGAAGTAATTATAGTTCCAAAAACTTCCGGTGACTAACATTAAATGTGAAATCACTGACCATTATAAACATCATTTTCGGGAGGAAGTCAACTTCCGTCGAACACACAGAAATCATCAAATAAACACTTAAAACACAGCTTATTTATCCTGGACTTTTATTGATTTGCAAACTTAACTTATCAGACCACAAAACCAACAGTTGAATAGTACCCTCATCTGAAGGTTGGAGTAACTAATAAACTTTTGAAACAACGAAATTTTACAATTCATCATTATCTGAATTCAGAGAGCTTGACAAGAAGCTAATCGAAAGATTAGACGGAAAGGTAAAAAAGAAGCAAGCGGGAGAATTATTTTACCCAACAATTTAGTTCCAATTGTTTGGCCTTCAACACCTCAACATTTTTTCGACGAGATTGAATGAAATTCTGATGGCGAAATAACTTGTCTTCATATTGAAGTTGAACAACATTTCATTAGATCCGATTAGTGCGAGTGTGATGCTGCAAATGAGCTTCATCGAACATTGCTTTTGAGGCATTCTAAAACAAGACAAATGCAAACTGGCAATAAAGAAAAAGAAAATACCAGCTAGCAATAAAACAGTCAATCTGGGTTAGAGAGAAGAAAAAGCTCAGAAAAAAACTAAAGAGTGGAAAAATCAATTGAAGAGGCCCGAATTAAGCTGAAAAGAAAATATAGCAGATCAGAAAAAGCTTGATAAGCATTATTAAAGAGTGAAAAGCATAAAAATCTAACTCAAGACTGAATTAAGATTCGATAATGTCCAGCCGTTAACCACTATCCCTACTATTTTTAGTGTGTAAATACTATCTTCTATACATGCAATAACGCGCAGACTGCTACAATTAGCAAAATCAAAATGAACGGCCTAATGTATGACTCTTAATGCTGATTCCAAAACAAGAAAGTTGGAATTGTTGATAGCGCACACAAATACCATCCAATGGAACTAAAAATCTGTATTAGTTATCGAATTTGAGGCTTGCTATTCATTTTTTACAGTGAAAATTGAATTTATACTAGTAAGGATGGCGACAATGCAACGAATCAATAACAACGAAGACCAAAAGCTATATAAAAAGAGTTGTTAAAACGAGTGGAATTCCAGAAAGATCGAATTGTTCCTAGATTATGCCCGGATCTTCGCAACTTTTGATCATGATCCAAGCAAAAAGAAGCTTTTTGAGACAACAAAGAATAACCCGTTATTTCACAACCTTTCACAACGAAGGGCCATTTTTATTGGTCGCAAAATGGAATGATGTATTGGATTCAATGCAAAAAGATGTAACCGATACACTGCTTTAACCAATTAGAGAAAAATTGCACGAATTAAAAATGTTATTGGACATTTATCTTTTAACCACAACCTAATTTTAGATGAAAAAATTGAAATCACCCTGAAATCAAGTCATTCCCGCCTTTTCTATTGTCATTTTGCTGCTAGTTGTTTAGCTGTACCCAAAAAGTGGAACAGTAGACACCAGTAATCGTGAAATCCACCGAATATTCTACTGGGCGTTTTTGTGGCAACACAATTCAAGCATACAGCAATTATGTTTTAGCCTACAATATCGGCGAAAGGAAGAATAGACTGAGATTACTAGCCAGAATAAAAGACGGAAAGCCATCTGGCTGTTGTGATGGACTTGGATGAAACCAGGTATTGGATAACTCATCTAACAATGCCACTTTAAATTGCCAACCAAACAACGTTATAACTAAGCAAAAAAAACGTGGATGGAAGTAGGAAACTTGTGCAATTCAGAGCGTGATTTAGTTCCAGGCCATATGGAGTTATAATTCATAATCTAAAATAGAAAGGATGTAAAAGTTATTCTTTCTTTCCAACGATATGGAAGAAACGCAATAATGACAACACATCATCAGCAACATAATTGACGATGGATGAGACAACAATTTCCAAAGGAGATTTCTCCTCCAAATCAACACATCCGCAGAATGAGCGCCCGTCAAATGTTCAGATACGCAAGTAAGTTGTTATTTGGTGACATAGGCCAATTCATGCGTATTTTGATAAGCAACAAGTATAGAACGCAAAAAAATGTTGACCAATTTTACGACCGTGCTGTTGGAGTAAATTAATTTTTCTACTAAATCCACATATAGGGAAGGGAAGCGCCTTATACAATTACGATTTAAATAAAACCAACTGCCAGACATGCAATAGAATGAACTGCACAACATAACATTTATCAGCATTCGGAAAAATAACTCGAAATAAAACAATGTTTAGGAGAACTATTTCATTTTAGCTGCAAATATGGCAATGATCAAGCCAAAAGAGATTACCCTATACCGCAGAGATTAAACGGAGAGGATGAATTTGGGGAGAGCTGAAATGATCCGCTGCAAGAAGGAGTGATTATGCCATTAAATTCTACCCATCACTAAAAACGGAGATTCTAATTTTATTCACTTTAAAAAATGGTGAAAAACCATAGAGACAGACCGATGTTACTGTGGTTAATGATTCGTATTTATTAAAACGGCGTTTCATTCAGAATTTAAATTGAAGATTGTTGACCGACTAAGTTATTGATCAGGAAAAATGGTTCAATTATTACAAAGCCAGAGAACTTATGCCGATGATGTAAAGTTTGTCCTTTGGCAAACCAATACCGATTCAAGACCAGCAGCTAAAACATCTTTACAGTTAGCAGAAAAGTACGAAGATCAACCTTTAGCGCCGAAACCGAATAATGAAATATAAGCAACGTTTGTTTCAGCAAAAGGTGATCAAAGTGATGGGTCTTTGCAAACAGAAACAGTGCGATACCGTTACCTTGAAGGACAAATTATTGAGAATCACTTTACCTTTCCACTTTTGATGCGCACATGCTTTCTTTTTGTAGCTAGCAATTTGGAAAGATAGTATAATGGATGGTACTTTTTATTCAGGAACTATTTTTATGAATCATTTTCCTTCTGGTACTTCAAATCCATCAGCTGCTTTAAAAAATCCTGATTTTCATGAACAATTTATAAAATAAAAGATGGATTTGGTGATTTTGATTTAGTTTGCGGAACACCTTGAACAGCGCGAAAAGTGAGCTTGAAATTGATAAGCAATTAAAAACAAAGTTGTTTTAGTACAGTTAATGGAAGCTGGTGTCCCCGAACGTATGGACGAACATTCTTTTTAAGTCAGTTTTACAACGAATATCATTCACAAGGGTTGGAGATTAAGCTTTACAATTTGACGTAACTAAAACCAAGGAAAAGTCCTTAGAAACTTGAAACGGATGCAAAATATAATTGCAATTAACCTATGAGATTTTTATTCAAGGAAGATAACAAGAGAAGATAAAGCTAAAGAAAAAATTACCAATGCTGGAATCACTGTCATGTCTTAATCCCACAGCGAATTAACTATCAATAAGAAAGTAATTGGTTTCTAAATTCACTACCGATTTTATATGGTCCCAGGATACTGGTGAATAATTATGAAGAGTATGTTAAAGAAACGAGTACGAAATTGGAAAAGGCCTTTTGGGTTGAGTATTAGTTTTCTACTTCCGTATTAATCGACCACCACCAATTGCCCTCAATGCTTTTGAACTCATCGTAGTAAGGTCTCTCTCTACCCAATGTGTTTCTGATTTTCAAATATACTCGCCTGGCGGCAAACCAACACCTCTCCATATTGAGTTAAGAAAATCAAAATGGCAGTGTTTCTTCTATTTCCAATCCGTACGGAAGGAATGTACAAAAAACAAAAAGGAATTTGCTCTCATCATCGATCACCATTTTAATTAAGTAGTCCCATTGGGTATTGCAAATTGAAAGGGTGAAATTTTGAGATCCCTTTGCCACCTTTTCATTTTATACCCTAAGTTGTCAAATCCCAGGAAATCAGCGTCAACAATCAAATGCTGATACATGAAATCGCTCTATAATTTGGGAACTTCCCTCTCTTCTTATAGACAAATCGATCTCTTAAGAATGAAAATCGACTTTTTGCCAATTGCTCCCTATCTCTGATAAAAAAAGAAAAGTTATCTTGAAAAGAAAAAAATACTGTTGAAATTCCGAAATATATGCGAAGTCCTTGGGTGGGAACGATTTGCTTCCGTTTCCATCACTTCTAATTAATTACCAACTTGGAGTTTTTTGTGCCTTAAAAATAATCATTTAACCAATGGATATGATATCTTTCTACCCATTGGTACAAGTATGACATGTGGAGGTCTTAATATCCTTCCGTATTAGACTTAAAATGGTTTCGCTCAATCCCCAAAGAATCATTGAATTCCTGCAGCCGGTGTGAAGATTCCCTAAAAAAGCCACATCAATAGAGCCGCTTTTTTCATATAAGCGTATAAATCCAAGAGGTATTTGCAGTCTACATTTTTACGAAAATAGATACCCATATTTTTTTAAGAATAAGGAGAGAACCAATAAAGCAATAAACAATGCTAATAAAAGGCAGGGTAAACAATGCAAATCATACTGTAATAAATTTCTTCATATCAAATCACTATAAATTGGAAATATCACCAAATTCTTGTGGATTCCCTCAAAGCCCCAAAAATGAGGAACCACCAATTAAGAAAAAATAAATTCCTCGAACCTCAACCGTCCGGGAAATTTAAATATATAAATATCTTCAATTTACCTTTCCGGATTGTTGAAAGTCACAATTGCTAATTGCCATGACATGATTAAAATAAACAATGATCTGCTTGTTCAATAAAACAAATTCTTTAATAAGACCTCTTAATATGTTACTTCCAAGCTGCTAAATTTGATCACCAATATGACCAATAAATGCTGAATCAACACCAATGCCATCTTCCACCAGATTTCTGCTCTAAAAAACAACAATTGAAAAAGCCAAGAGAATTGAACATAAATAAACACTTTAATAGCAGCTAAAACGTGGTACTTTCACTAGCCCACCCGCCTAATTGAATCGAATCAAACAACGTTTCACTTGTATTTCCAATAATGAGGTAAACATCCATGTAATGCTCCCCATATTACAACAAAAGCCCCACTGGCCCCATGCCAAAATCCACTGATTAAAAAGTAAATGAATAAATTTAAATCGCCACCTAATTAGATCCCTATTTCCGCCAATGAATGTATTAATAATATCTAAAACCAATGTAACAAAGTAATGTTGCCAACGTGCCAAAACTCCGCATGGATTAATTGCAAAGGTGTTCTAAAAAATTGACACAATTTGAAATTGAACAGTATTGAGCCACGCCAATGCCGTATCAAATATCCAGAGAATCGCAGTAACTGGATGGTGAAATACACCGAATCATGATTAACAGAAATCCATAAAAATCCTCCGAGATCATACACAATCAGCTAGCAAGCGAGCAAATGTTATCTGCAATGACCAACCTTTTAGAATAAGCCCCAAAAGGATTTTCGCAATCCTGCTGTGGCTTTTGTAAATGCGAAATTTCGTTCTCTAGGAAACTTGGCAATAAAATCTATCGGCCCGCTCATGGCACTGCAAACAACTGTGGGAAAAAGGCAACAAAGCAAAAAAGGCAACAGGATCTTTTTGTTGGAACTAATTTCTGCGTAAATTATAATCGTATAGCTTAACGTTTGAAAGGTGTAAAACTAAATCCCTACAGGTAGTAAGAAGACTTCTATGTGCTTTTGGTTTAGTGAATTCCCTGCAGAAAAAAAAGGTGCGAATAACGTGTCCACAAGAAGTTGTAATACTTGAAAAAAGCCCAACATTCCCGAGTTGAAAAACTATGCTGATGAATGAACACAGTCGTTTCCCTTTTTTCGAAATCTTCCTGTGCTGTAAATTTTTTGACCCAACAAGTAATCCAACAGTGAACTTAAAAAAGATCAATGAACAAAAAAACGCCAAATCCCAAGAACATAGAAATAATATGCTGGCAGAAGGACTTAAAATTATTTTGTTCTTCTCACACCTCTTATTAAATATCGAACATAGAGAAAAATACACTGAGAAAATAACGCGAAAAAGCTAGGGATTAAAAAGCAACTAGTTGATTTTTTGTTGGGGCTAATATACTGAATTGTCAACATCTATTTATTCACCAATCTTCGGTCAATATAATCTTTTAAGAATTCCAAACCAGTGGTTCCAGTATTGATACATCAAACAATCACTCTTGCGCTCCATCTACAATGTCTAACGGAGTTGAAAATCGTGTACCGTCTCTTTGTTTTACAGCTCCACAGGTTCGTTCATCCGTCACCCAAAACCGTATCTACTGCATTCATGTAAATAATCCCGTCTTTGGCAAAACTCGCTGCTGAAGTATCGTATCATCAGTTCAATGCGGCTTTGGCCATAATTGTATGTTGGATGCCCGATCTTCTTGTGAAAACGGTGGAATTACCTTCCCATTGTCAGATAACATTAATTGAAATGTCTTGATGCCAGTATTTCCTTACTTCATCAAGGTTAGATAAACGGTTGCCAACACAAAAGCGCTACAGCATTTACTAACTGAACTTCTATCATTTCAGTGTTTCAATTTCACCCAATCGCAAAATCCCACTGTTGGTTTTCTCAAATCTAACCTTGCTGTAGAAATTCTGCATCTAATTTACCAAACCGGAAAAATTCTTCGGTCAGTGGTATTGTCACAAACTGTATGGAATTGTGAACAGCCGAGCCCGCACACCTTTAGTCCACATTGCCGATGTTCCAAGGTGCATGCCTAACTCACAGAAAAGTATTGTTTGGCTTGGCTTTGGGCTTACTTTTCTTCGTGATTGCCAAATTCAATCAATAAAATTGTGATTCCCTCAATAAGGAGAACAATACAGTTAATTGTTCAATAAGGGGTTTCTTCCGACTGCATCAATTGTTTTTGGTTAAAAACAGTGGTCTCTTTACAGTTGGAGATCCCGCATTATTAATAAAATATTCTTAATCGATTGTATTTATGTTTCGATGAAATTACAAAACAAATTCCACATTGAATGTGACGTAAATCTAATCCGTGAATGTGAAGACGTGTCCCCAATTTCTCAAAATCTTCCTCTTTGGCAAATCGCCTCTCGCTGAATCTACCGCAAAACGAGTTGTTGCACCAACTGGTTGCTCCTGCAGCGAAACATCTAATTGTTATGTGAGTAAACCAATCTTTAATCGAGAGCCTGTAACTACTTGCCACTTGGCTGTTAAGTCCGCCGTTGGAACGTTTTGGCATAGTTTAAAATCACCAAACATTCCGACACATCGTATCGTAAAAGTGGTGTAAGGTATGTACATGGTTTTTGCAAGACGTAAGCAGTTCCGAGGTGATTTTTATAGTTTGTTAAAGCTTTCTGCTGAATTTTTACTCTAAATTCAGGTAACAATTTAAGTGAAGCAAATAAATACCGTAGCTTCTCGTGCACTTCTATATGCGTTTTGTTTCTGAAGAATGCCGATCTCGTTTCCAATTTGTTTTCGGTTTCGTCTGCTTGCTGGTGTCTTTCCGGCGTTTTGTTTAACGCATCCTTTGATGACGTGATCCCAATTTCCCAGCCGCCTTTCATTAGTCGACTCTCTGCCTCCTCAGACAACTCCACAAAAAGGCCACTGTTCACGATCATGCTGCAAAAATGGCGAATGCAACTTATCAATGTCCTCCCCTTTTACTCAAAATGGTCTCGGCTTTGCTTCTCCATGAAAATTTTAAAAAAATCCAATTCAAAGGGGCAAAAATAACACAAAAACTAAATGTGAATTTTAAGAATGAATTAAATAGTCCAACCAAAATAAACACCGAGAATATTATATCTTATTTTTCTAAAAAAAAAAGACAATTACAGGTATATTAAAAACTCTGTTTCCTATTTCTGAAAGGTATGTACTAGTCCTTGCGTATGAATGAAACCTTCGGAACATTCGCTTTTTTAAATACGCGACTGAATAATCGGGATCTTAATAAGATAGATGTGTTTTGGCTCAAATGAGTTAACAGAAGGAAGTGTAAAGCGCGCGAGAGAGCGCGAGAGAGGGTATACAAAACATTATCATAAAAGATTAGGATCGCCTTCAGCTATACGATGTCAAAACTCTTCTTTTAAAGGAAATAAATTTCTCCTATACGTTTTTTTTGCTGCATTAGATTTTCTCTGATTAAACGTCTGAATTTTCGTTAACATTGGCGATAACTTCTAGCATCATAAACAATCTCCCAAACAAAAATACATACCCCAAATTTAAATATTGCTCTCCTCCTTTAGCTAGATATGTCCCCTCAAACTTTTGACCAAGTCGAATCATAAATAAAAAAACAATAATTTTCTGTAACATATCAAATTTAGCTCTCTCTTCAATCAAATCTTTAAAATAAAATGAAAACATAAGTACCCAAAGAAAATAATCGTTCATGAAAATGAATGCCCTATTTTTTCAAAAACCGAAACGAGAAAGCTTACTGCCGTGGAATCGAATGTAAAAAGCTCAAACTTATACATTTCCCCTTTCTAGTGGCTCTAGTAATGTTCCGCTGTCAAATGTTCGCCTACCCCAATCCCAATTTAATGATTAATTCAATAAAGCATTACCACCTGTCAGATGATATCCATCAAATGTATTATAGGAACGAAAAAGCTTAAATTTTTCGCTATCTGAAATTAAAATAGATCACTGTTGTAGGGGTTGTAGTTGCCAATCATTAGCGAAAAAGCAATCCAAACAAAAACTCTTTATGTATAAAATTACATTATTCTGCAAGCTTCTATAATCTTCAAGAACTTCCCATTTATTACTAAGTTCTGTCCTTTAGAAAGTTAATTAAGGAAGTATATATACTAAAAATAAAAGTTCGTTTCATCTGTAATAAAAGAAATTCGGTATCAAAAGATGGTCTCACATAATCATAAAATGAAAGTGAAGCACAGTGGCTGTACATGACATAGTAATTATTATAGTTAACCATTATAAATACCCCGGGAACGAATGAATGAGCTTCTATAATCCTGGTCCAAAATTACTTATGTAATTTTCAATCTATATGATATATTTACAGTCTCTCCACTCGGTAACTAGGACCTCTGAATAAAATTCCGATCCCCCTTGCCTTCTTTGACTAGATTTAGAGTCTTGATTGTGGAGTTGTAGCCACTTGATGTTAAAGCGATTGAATTATTATAATAATCATCACTCATTCCTTCATATAATAGATTCGCCAATGTTTTCCTTTTCCAGCTGCATAATCGCTCATTGCTTTGAGTTCTAAATTGCCATAATAACCTTTGGAAGTCCAGTGAGCTTTCCCTTGGCATAGAACTGTGAATCCGTCCGTTCTTGGCTGCACCCCCCAAAAACCTATTACCCGCTCCTATGGCAGTTATTCCTTCCTGATATACCTGCCAAATTTTACACCTCCAGATATAGCACCATAAACCACTTTCTAAGGTCCACTCAATGTAGGAGTCTCCAAATTATTCCATCAAACTAATACTATTTCCAAAACCTGAAATAAAAACCACTAGTTCCACCTCCTAATGCACCGGAGCAAAAAACCACCCAGAAACCGTTTCCAGCAGCAAATTCTCCGACTCCTGCCAACCTGCACAGCAACCAACAGCGAATTCAGAATCGCCCTGCATTCCAATAGGCCCCTGATTCCCTGAACAATAACCGTATTTATATTCTGCTTAATAAAACGTTGCAACTATCCCCCAAAGGAAAGCCCCGCAAAGCAAGCCGCACTATTTTATCCCATAAACCCCAAGTCATCCCCTATTAAAACTGTTGGTGTAAAGACAAACTCCCCACTAGGATCTGTATAACTTTAAAGTGAATTATAGTAACAATAAGAAGTACCTTTGTACCCTTGATGAAAAAGCATCTTGTATCAAAATTATCGGACTCAACATACGCCCAATGATGGTCAATATAATCGCCATTCCATATAATGAGCTGAAATTCTTCATGGTTCGTGACCAAAGTATATCCCTCTCAAAGCCAATCAGGTAGGGTCGGCATTGTACTTGTTGCACTCCAATAGTAGCTCTCTATATCTGCCCCAAGGGTCAAATTCTTGATGTGCAAATTCCGACCCATCTTCAGCGTCATACATTGATTGAGCCTAAAATAAATCATTATAAACAGTAATACACTAGTTCCCACCGCCACCAGAAGGTGAATAGTCCCTCGAACGACTATTGCACTTAATCCGTTCCAACCTGCAATGTTAAATCTACGCTATATAATAAATCTCCATTTTGTCATAACTGAAAACTCGAACTCCAACTATACTCTTGTATGGTCATGTCCATTTGGATATAATTGAGCTCTATCTATGTGATTACATCACATTCAACGTGCCATTCAAAACTCCATCTCTATATATTGGAAACTTGGATTGTGTAAATTCGATCAATTTAATGTCTTTTGAGTCGTAGAGTGAATAAATCCGAAATTGTTATCAACTTAAAACGACCCATTCTTTTAAGTCGGGTGATAAGGTATAATCTCCATATCTATTTTTTTCCTTAGTAACCATCTTATGCCTCGTAAATTCATAACCAAATAGAGGTTGGTTGCTCCGTTCAATTTAAGCTGTTTTCAATCGATCTTAATCCATCATAGGGTAAAACGTTTCTTCCTAAATTGTTTAATAATCTTTTCGATAGGTTAAAGTTAGCTGTTTTCTATCAAAATTATACACTCTTTCATAACTCCAAAGTTTGTTGTAGTTTCTGTCTCCTTGTTCATCGAAGTTAAAATTGTTTTCCCAAGACCATCGTTTGAATATATTGTCCAGTTAACCATAATTATCTTTTGAAACTCCTTCCAAAAACAATCTCCCTGTTTGAGGAATCAAACACTTTTTCCAAATAACCTTCAGAATTGTTTTATAAGCCACTCAGTCCCCGTGGGTTCCGTCCCAATTGACTCTTCCTTCATTTCGTAACCGAATTCTTTAACATAACTATCCCTGCTTATTTGTCGGTTCGCATCGAGAGCCTGACCATTGGTGTTGTAATGATACCTACTACAGTTCCAATTTGAGCTGTTTCTTCTTTTATTGTCCAATACACCCCTGAGTTTAAAATTAAAAATAATTAAAAGTTCCTTGTCCGCTAACAATTCTTTGCGCCCATTCTCCAAACACAGAATCGTAAAGGATATTACCGTCCGTATTATTTTTTTACATCTTCTTGAACTTTCAATCTCCAATGTCATTAAAGTCATAGAATGTTGTTCAGAATTTCAATCAATGTAAAATGAATTGCTGACCCCAGATCTTATACTCTGCACTAGAAACTAGGCTTCCATTTATTTCGTTGCCAACACTTGACAAAACTATATAAAGTATTGCTTAACTGAAACAATGAATACAAGAGTAGCTATAAGCAAACCTGTGGATCGTTCTAAGAACTTATAAAGTGCCGCATCTCTGTTTATCGTAAGTCTTCAAAAAATGTCGTTTTATATGTTAATTATAATAAAAGGCAATGGCATCTTTGGAGTAGTGAACGTTTTGAAAATAATGAGATCAAAGGAGTTTGGAGAATAAAATGTGTTTAACACTTGACTCGACTAATCTATTAAAGTCAATCATAATCAAACTCTGTAGATTCTCACCATACAACAAATGGGTTGAGCAAGTTTTTTCATTAACCATCAGCATCAAAAGTTAGTTATCGTTTGTACATGATTTCCCTTCAAAGTCCTGTTTGTAACTGAATTTACGTTTTTCTACCCTAAATGTCATAATATTGATTTACTCATTCCGAGTTCGGAGTCACTTTTGAATCGAAAAATATGTCTTCCACTTCAATGACTTACTTGGCGAATTTGACTCGATGATAAACGCTCTTTCAATGTGTGGTGTTATTACCAAAACTCATCGTGCTGGACTCCATTTGACATACAATTGTAATTGTAATAGGCCTAATGAGTTTTGGGAAGGTATCAATTATATGAAATTGTAAACAAACCAGTTTTCATCTTCAGAAGTCCAAACCTCTCTAAATAATCCTGTAGTATTATTAATAATCAGCAGTTTTTTCTAGAACAGAAACGACCTGCTGGGTCAAACTTAAAAATTTAGGGTTCTAATTGGACTTGTATGTCCAAAATGTTTGTTTTAACATTCTTTTGAATTCCCAAAATCAATCATAATCCAAAAATTCTATCTGCTTTATGCTTGGTTGTAACAGATGTAATTGATTCTATAAGATTTGAGTTCCATTTGTACTATAAAGTTGAATGTTTCAAATAGATATTTTGCAGGAGGCAGTACAATTTGGTCTCATACGCACTGTTGTGGTTGTCTTTTAGAATATGAGCTGGAATACTGTAACCAAAGGTGTTATATTCAAACTCTTGTTGTTTTTAATCACCATCACTTTTGCTAATACCATCACCTCTTAGTCTTAATTACTTTATCTACATTTCCATTCTTTTTGAGTTAATGAATATATACATTCCTCCGTTGTAACAGTAATATTTTCTACATTAAACTTCTAAAGTATTTGTATACTAATCTAAATAACCTTTCTCCCCCCCACAATTCAACTGTTTCATGAGTATATTCAATAGAATAGATGTTTTTGGTTATATGATCGCTCTGTAAAAAACTCAATTTGATCTGAAATTCTACAAAAATTGATGAAACGCAACAATTGAGGTATACGAGTATTGTGGTTGAAAAGTCCATACTCCTCTGAATTTCATATTGCTTTATTTGAAATCGAGAATAGAAGAAGGACTCAAACTTTCGAAACCATAGAAAGCCCTTTCCTCTCAAATTTAACCCGAGCACGGCTATACAATAATACTTGGTTTCTCTTCTATTCCGTTCCCATTAATTCCAAGAAACCATCAGGAGTCACTATTGAAGAAGTGACATAGAATGGTTTGTGAAATTTCATATTGGGGTATAGAGATTGGTCTGTGTTTTCATACAAAAAATTTTCCCCCAAATAAATGATTGATCTGAAATTGATTGTAATTTACAGTTATTAACTCGTAAATCCCAGTTGAGGCATCCCTTAATTGACCGTCCCTTTTGGTTCTTTATTAAATTGATAATAAATGACTTGATTAAGTTGGAATCAAACACATTTGTACCAAATATTTTAGGGAATCCAGACATCAGAGTCTACAATAAAAAGGAGTTCTCGCATCTATCGGTAGGTTAGTAGGAATATCGTTTCAAGTAACCTCCCATTCTGTGAATAAATAACATGCGCATTATATTTAATCACCTGACTACATTTAAAGATGTCTGTTTTTTACCATCCAATTAAATCTGCAATAACAAAAACGGTTATTCAGTAGTACTCCCGAAGCAAAAATTTTGAGCTCGATATAACTGAAGTTTATTCCGTTTGATGAAATAAAAGTAAGACGTTGTTAAGTCAATTTTGGGAGTTACCAAAAGATCCCGACTTCCATCTCCAATTAAAATCACCAATCAACATCACAAACCAAAGTTTGGGAAAGCTGAAATCGAAGTATATTGGAATCGCATTCCAAGACACTATTTTTTTGTATAAAGTGATCCATATTCTTGAAATTTTCAAACCACATCGACTCTAATTTGGTTAGCATGCTCAAAGACAATGCATATTTCTGCTTTCCCATTCCATTCATATGTCTAATACATACACATCATTATTAATTGAAAAGTTGGCAGCTTCAAAATTATGATGATTAATAAAAAGTTGTATTAAAATTTGGAAAAGAGTAGTAAAATTTAGAAATCCCGAGGAAAATAAACAACTGGAAGGTTAATTTATCGGGGTCCAACCGATAAAAGAGTGCGCATGAATCTGATATTTAAGAAAACGTCAGTGGCTCCATCGCCATTAAAATCTGCAAAGATAAATGGGTTTTCTAAGGGCCATAATAACTGTAAATTTAACAAAATTTGAATTAAATGAGGAGTGTTGGTTGCATCTTTTGGTAGCTCTAATGACCATTTTAGTAAAACTTAAGCTTGCTCTAAAGCTCAGAGAAATGTTATAATCAAAAATTAGTTGGAAATCCTTAAAAAGGCTTCTGCAAAAGAAAAAAAAATATTATTCTACAAATTGCAAATCCATCTCGTCCATCGCCCATTAAAATCACTACTTCAATTAATGAAAATCATGTCTCCATAGCATCTCTTATAATATAGTATTAAATGTGTATCGGTTATTTAAAAGTATTAAGGCGAATTAATAAGAAGGAGATGCTGAAAAACATACTTGAACTGAAATGTGTAATTATCATATTCCCTAAAATAAACTCAATCTGTCCCTAAACCAGTTGTTCTCAAGAAAGAATATCTGTCACTCCATCGCCGTTGAAATCTCCAGTATAATTAAATTTGAATTTTGGATGTATGTATAGAATTTTTAACCCAATTTCCTTGATATCATGACCTGCATCATAATAATTCAATTGCAAGAATTGTATATTAGAATTTTCTTGTTTTTTCCATAACATCAATCACTTCATTCCAAGTAAGAATAAAAATTTAAGCGTATTTTAAATTCATATTTCTTTAATTGAACTTCTGGTTTCAGACCCCATAAGACACTTTTTTATTTCTGTCAGAGTTTTTGATTCCAATAACTTTCCTTTTGGCAGTTACAAACGCTGACTCTTCAATCCATCTCTATTTTTAATAATTAAAACTGATGTTATTAATAAGAGTCAAGCTTGCCCGTCAGCATTTACCTGTATATTGTATCGATTGATTAGATTTTCACGTAACTTGTAATTGGTATAGTTGTAAGCACATAATTTTCCATTCTATCAATTGTTTTATTAACTTCCATTGCAACAAACTTATTTGTGAGCATCTCCTATACTCTAGAGTCAGAATATTCCAACTCCATAACACCCCATTTTTAAAGGTCACTCTAAACCATTCTGCCCTTCTCCTTGTTGACCAATTTGCCTCAATTTAACAAAGGTTCAGCTTTCTGTTTTAATAATATAATTCGGTTGTCCATATAGCGCCAGTAGACATACCATTCTATTTCCATCTAGTGCAATAAATCACTTAATTCAAGTTGGACATTGTATTCTTCATCGTGATTAGATCCTTGCCATTCTTGAAATGGAAAGAAAGCCCCAGATATTAGACCATCCATATCCAGCAATACAACTTCCAGACTGCTACTGTAATTTAAGCGATAAGTTGGTTGCATACTGTCCTACCACTTGGAATATCAATCGTAATTTTGATTATATCGAAGCTCCAGTTGCTGACACCGTCTGACTGGTAGGAAGTTTTCCTACTGATCAATCTTGTTTGAATCTCTCTATTTGTAAATTTGAGATTCGGGTAATTAATCGATCGTATTCGACTGTTTTGTCCAAAAAGCTTGGAAGAATAAAGAGAAAATACAAAATGTGAGGTAAGTAATGTGCAGGTTTTTCCATGGTTTAGGTTTTTAATAATAACTCAATTGCTTGATTTTATATTTATAATACTGGAGAATATACTCCTTTATGTAAAACTGGAGAGGTCAAATTCATGATTTGGTTTATGGTGGTATTGTTTTGTACACATTTCCTTCATGTCCAAAAGCACCATACTCGAACTTTATCAAATCATTTTGAACGTTTACAATTACTCATCAGAAGTTGTGTTTGGATAAATTAAAACACTCAATCATCTACTTCATCTTGAAATTTTTGAGCTTTCGTTCCATAATCGTGTCAATTAGAACGTAATACATCTTTTTTAAACCCTATTTCGCTTCATCATAAAATGTACCAATCTTTTTGGTTGAGCGTTACAGGAAAGAATAACAAAAAAAAGAAAATAGAGAAAAGAAGTGAGAATAGAATATTCTCTCATATTTTGGTTTAAGTTTAATATTAAATTACGTGAAAACAAATTAAATACATAATTTTTTAGTAAATTTTAAACAAAAAAAATTTGATAAATTAAAATATTTATAAATATCCTTTAATTAAGGATTAAAAGAACTAACCCCCATTATAGAGAAAAAGCTACTCCAACTAACACTATTCTAACATTTTTTAACTTCCATTTTTATGTTGCTCCAAACTTTTGAATTGGGTAAAAAAGTATAAAAAATATCTCCCACTTTTCTATTGTTTCATATGAAATCAAAATATGAATCATATGGAAATGTATAAATTATGGGTTTTTATGCAAGACTCTATTCCATTTGAATTCCATACAGGCCAAAAAAACATTAATAGGTAGATCTTATATATTAAAGACCAGAATCGATATGGCATTGTTTTTATGAAAATTCCAATTGGGTTTTTGGGGTTTATGATTACAGTAATAGATCCCTATGTAGTCGGGT
>Ga0163217_1071365_pt1 | contig 17612 bp, 17 predicted proteins | sample SynspAceP_FD_185933 | JGI IMG/M metagenome (GOLD analysis project Ga0163217, IMG submission 185933) | Saline lake microbial communities from Ace Lake in Antarctica - Synechococcus sp. Ace-P (PacBio error correction) | ecosystem: Environmental > Aquatic > Non-marine Saline and Alkaline > Saline ...
AATGGAAAGATGGATCCAGCCCCGAATCAAAATGCCCCCCGGGGCCCCCCCCCCCCAAAAATGGGGGGGGGGAATCCCCCCAAAAGCGGGCCCAGCGGGGGTAAAATTGCTTGACCCAAAATACCCGATTTAAAAGCCGCTGCCCAAAAAACCCAAAGGTGCTGCAAAGCCCTTGCCCCTCAGCCTTCCGGTCCCCAACCGCTCCAAAAAATGGCCAAGACGCATGCCCGCAAAAATCAGCGGAAAGGCCTGAATCCGCCGGCCCGCCAGCCGGCGGCCCACCGGGTTTCCCAGTTGAAAGGCGGATACACAAGATGCCAAAGGTGTTTTTCCCAGAAAGCGCCAAACCGCCCCGCCGCCTGCCGAAGCTGGCAACAACAGGTAGCCCCTGACCCACCGGCGGCAAGAATCTCAGCGTAAATGCACCACCCCGTTGAGCAAAAGCCACTTGCCGGCACCTGCCAGCCGCGCAAGGGCCATAGGCCACAACCAGACCCCAGCGGCAGACTGGGCCAAGCGTCGCCCAGAAGGAAAACGCGCAGGGAGAGCGCGACCTGCTGCACTCGGCCCGGGCCTAGCCAGTTGCGCCCAGTCCGCAATCAATCCAGCAACCTTGTAAGCCACGGCGGCAAACGCGCGCGCGCACTGTCCCCGCTCAGGTTACTCAAAGAAAATCGGCAGCGATCGGCTACGTGCTGCGTTTCAGAATGCCGCGGGATTAGACAATAAGGCGCATGCTGGCTCGGCCAAAGTCGCAGCGATACTGACTTCGGTTCGCCCTGGCATCTGTCCGCGTAGACAATGCCAATAAGGCGTCCTCCACACCCCGAAGCAACCAGCTTCAAGCCGGTTGACGCCAACATTGGTCGGACTGGCGACCATGGCGCCTGTTATAACCAGGGGCCAAGACCAGGGACGTTAGCGCTGAACTGCCGTAAATGCCCGCTGGCAAACCGGCGTCGACCATTGCCATACCGAGCCGTCGCTTGGCAGCAGGCTGACAGATCAATGCCCGGCCTCCAGCGTGACCGCCTTTTGGCTTGGGGCTGCCTGTGGGCAATCAGCACAGGCTAATTGCCCGAGCAGGTCGCGGCGGCTTGCCTGGGACGTAGTTCGCCGGCGTTTCCAGTGCGTCCATCCACTCCCGCTGGCGGCAATAAATACATCCGCCGGTGCGCCCTGCTGGATTTGCCGCGCCAGTGCAGAACTGCCGGCGTAGGAAAGCGAACAGCCCTGTGGACCGTGTCTGGCTTCCCCAGCGCTGAAGACCTTTTTGCAAGGTTATCGCCCCAGCCCCGCCGCCGCAAACCCACAGATCTGTGCGAATCGCTGAGATTCGCAAGCCCAGGATAATGGCGACAGCATACCAAAGCAGCGTCGGCGGAATTGCAAAATGCGGGCGCTGTAACAGATCGGGTAAGGGCCGGTCCGAAGAGCTCAGGGCGAGTCCTGGGGCGGGTCGCTAGCACATATCAATCACACAGGGCGCCGGCAAGGACTCCAAAGCCAACTCCGCTCGCCAGCCAGACCACCAAGCGGCTATTGCCACGGCAATCAGCAGCGCGAGCACACGCCGCCGCGAGTATCTGGGCTTGCGTATCAGTTGGTGGTGTTTTGGTGGCCATGAATCATTGGCCCCAGCAAATGCTGACCGCGTAGCCGTAAACCCCAATCGCCCAGCACAAGGCAGCGCTCAGCAAGAAATATAGTAGCTCTTCTATTCAGCCGATTGCAGAACGACCAGTTCGCTGCTCAGCGCAACGCGGCACCAGTGGGCCAGCGGCCCCGCTGAAGGCATGTCGTCCGCTTCGCCACCCCGCTGAGGGCCTGAAAGGCAAATAACCGCGATCAGCGCAAACACCGAAAGCGCGCCAGCGGATTATGCCCAAGCCCCTGCCCCGACCTGTGAAGTAGGCTCTGAGTTTGCCCGGGGGTGGGCACAAACTGGCCAAAGCGCGCATAAGGTGGGGCCCGGATCAGGCCCAGACCACCGAAGCTCAGCGCCCCAGCAACGCCAGACGCAAACGCGCCAATGGCCAGAGCACCGTTTACCCGCCAACTGCACCGTAATCAATGCGCCACTACCGCGACCCGTCAGCAGCCCAGTGAAAAACACGTAAGGAAGATCCAGGACCAAGCACCCGCAATCGACAATACCCCTTGCAATAGCCGCCAAGCTACCGCGGCCGAAGCCTGCGCAAGGCGATTAGAGCTGGCGTGCCAACGTGTCGCGCAGACAGCTCGAAGTGTCGCCCGCAGCCTTGTCCAGCTCCGCAAGTTTTCCGGCCACAATACCAGTGCAAGGTCCTCGGACTGGTAGGCTGCCAACCCCACCTTGGCCACTCGATAGCTCAATACGCGGAACCGCGCCTTTATCGGATCGCCGCGCCCAGCAGCGCACGTCCGCATGCCGGTACGAATCAAGCCCCTGCAACACATCCGCCACCGCGAATGTCATGCGGCGAAAACTCGTTGGAACAGCGGCTCGGGCTCAGCCCCTATGACCGCATTGCTTGTAGCGGAATACAACCGCATCAACGGCATAACCCATGGTCCGCGAGGACGACGAGGTTGGGTGAAACACAGCGCAATTGGGCCGTGGGCCTTAGCAGAGGGCAAGTGGGTGGTGAATGCCGTTCAGCCCGCGACAAATTCACCTGCCAACGATGCGCAATCTGTTCGTCAAGGGGAATTCTCGCAAGAACCGCGCATGCAATACATCCGGCGTTGTTGAACAAATATCCATAGCGCCGCGCCGTGCCTCATCAAATGGATTCACGGCATCGTTACATAAGCCTGCTGTCGCTCACATCCAGTTGCCCCGATTCAGGCAGTTCTCCGACGCCCGAGTTCAGCCTGCAAATGCCTCCAGCCGGCCCTGGTTCACATCAAAAGCGCCAACGAACCAGCCCTGGCTGTTGAAACAGCCGCGCCGTTTCCCGGCAGCCGGACCGCGGCACAGTGATAAAGATCGATTGAACGAGCTGCGCTGCGAGTGACATGTCGGGCTCCTTGTTGGATGAATGGGTGGGAAGAAAAAATAAACGTTATCACCCGCGCCCGCCTTGGGAGCCAAGAGGTAGTTGGATTGATTGCGCACAGTTGGCTTGGGATGTTGGGAGATGCGTGGGGATTGATGGCCTTCGGCGCAAGAATGTGTCAGAGGTTCAGTTTTGGTCAGCGCATTGCCCCATTAACTGTGCCGCCGTATGATGGTGCACCCTATCATCTTGCTCGCTGAAAAATGTATTTGGTTAAGGGAGGTTTGCATAAATGCTTAGCATAGGATCGGCTCCTATGACGTGACGGCGGCGTAGTCATCGAGGTAAATGCTGCGATTGGAATGTCTGACGGTCCTGGTCGCGAGTTCGTGGCCACAAGGCCAACCTGCCCAGCCGATGCAAACAAGGCGTAGGCAAAATGTTGCGGTAGGCGGGCTACACGTTCTTGCCGCTCGTCCTGCTGCCAGAGCGGGCGATTTGTTGCCTGTGGTCTTGCCTGCGGGCTTCTTAACACGTATTGGCAGGCACGATAGACGTGGGGGCCTAGTTTGCGTAACGGTGTTGGCAGCATTAATTCAAGTTTGCGGAGTTTACAGAGCGTTCTTGTCGATGCTTATCTTGTTAGCGCCGACGAGGCTTACTGCCGAAGGCCGCTCAGGCAACTTCATGGAAATGGAGCCGGTGACATTTTGTTTTTTTTTTTTTTATTTTTCATCCCCGCGGCGCCGGCCTTACAGTGTGGACAGCCCCGAAACCGTGAATCGTCGGAGAACACGCCGCTCAGTCTATCAATTGGAGTCTCCCGAGTTTAATCTGCGACAAGTCGCATTTTACCTGCGGAAGGCGTCCGGCGTAACGGCACATTCTTCATCAAAGCGCATGAAGTTTCTGAATGGACGGAGTATTTTTTTCGGCCATGGGTTCATCCGCGCAGCAAATCAACAGGGTACCCGTACTTTCCCAAGCTGCCGCACAGGTGTTGGTAGATGGGGCCAAATTTTATCGTTCCATTAGTGATGGAATAGAAATGAGGCGGGCTCTGGCGAATGACCAATACGGCCTATAAGGGTCTACCTTTGCTCAAACATTACCCGCCTCCTGACTTGGTTAGCGCGGTTCACATCGTCGTTAGCGGTGGCACAATTTACAGTGTTCCAGAAGGAAGAGCAGTACTATAACTCCGTACCAGTGCGGTGACGATTCCACTGCTCATAGTGAAAACCAAATGGAAACTTATCATTCTTTCTTCTCTGCCTTTGTCGTACCTGGTTTGCACGTGGAGCAGGACAACGAAAGGCAACAGCGAAAGGGTTCGTTCAGCGCAAACGAAACTTCACACCGATAAAGTCCGCGACCTCTGAGCTGAATGTCCTCAGTTAATGTCCTATTCAGAATCAGCAAGTACCTAAGCGCTTAGCTGCTGCTGAACGCAAAGGCTTAAGCCTAGCTCCCGATCACTGCCGAGAATGTTTTAATTGCACATGCTCCGAGAGCGTGCGGAATGACAGTCTTTTTTCGCGGATCTACCGAGTGCTATGTCACGGTGTCAAAGAGCTATCCACACGCTGGCGACACTCGCTGCGAAAGCAAAATCTACAACTGCCGTAGTGGCTGACTTGAATGGCAGAGGGTGACCATGCTTTTGGAGCGGAAGGAGCAATTTCTGAGCTTGCCTGCTTCTGAGGTCGAGTCGAAGTGCAATACCATTTTCTATTTGGGATGAATTTGAGCGAGGCCGGTATTTGCGTACGATCTTGCCCTAGCAATCAGGTTGCAATTCTCCGGTTTACGATAAAGTACTCTGGTTACCCCGCTAAAAACTGTTATATACCAAGAGTGATCACAGTGACCAACCCCAGCTTGATCAGTCATGACGCCTAGACGACTGGCGTTGTACCTCAAAAATCCCCAAATCGACCCTCTACAAGCTGGTCCAGAAGCCGTACTACCCGGCCAGAACTGCAACAATGGCGCTTGGCAGAGCGGCGATTGAATCAGTTGGCTGGAGGCCGAACAGAACGGCGGTGAGGGGCGCAAAATGACAGCTTCACCCCGCATTCAAGCGCCTATTTTGCTCCACTGGCTGATCCGAGTGGCCGTATCGCAGAACGCCAATCTCACGACATGGCCTCGGCACGGGTGGACATGAACCTCCGCATCAGATCTGAGATGCGGCGCGCCATTGTCGGTCGCGCTCAAAGTGCGCCACTGGCCAACGGGTGGTGATGCTGGCGTGATCGAAGTGGGTTTGGGTAAACAACCATGAGGCAGTCTGGTCATGGTGCGCAGAAGTGGGGTCCGAAAGGAGGAAAATAAAGCATTCTGCTGTCACCCCTGCGATCCGCATGCGCAAGCAGATGGAACCCAGAGCCCTGCCGACAAGTTCAGCTGCCTCGATCATTATCGACAGCAAGATTGGCCGCGACGCAGCGCCCAGACTGGCTGAAATATCCCTTGGACCAAATCCAGCAATATTGTTTTTTTTGTGCCTACGAATATTGTAGGCGGCGCAGAAGTGGACAGAAGGTACGCCTGATTGAACTGGCAATCTGTCGTGTTCGACGAAGCGCACAAGCTGAGGAATACTCCTACCAGCCCAAGAGCAACAAACGCGCCAGGGATGGTGTGACAGGCGACCAGGCGGGCGAGTCCGCGTGTAACGCTCTCCTGCACGCCTATCCAGAACAACTGAAATGGAGCTTTTATGGGCTGGCCAGTGTGATCGACGTAACATTATTTTGGTGACGGCCAGAATCATTCCGCACCTGTAACCGTCAACCGCCAGAAAAACAATGCGGCCATCGTGGATGATCTGAAACAGCCGCATACAGCCCCTGTGCACCCGCACGCTGCGCAAACAGGTGCAGCAGGAAGGCGGTATAAACTTTACCAATTCCCCTACGCCACACCCAGGACTATCACCGCTCGACGAGATGAATTGGAGCTGAAAACCAAAAGTTTATCCAGTTTCTTGCAGGCGCCCGGACTTGCAGGCCATATCGCATCAGGCCCGGCACTTGTTCAGTATTGGCCTGCGAAGATCCTGGCATCCTCCCAGTTTGGCCATCGCCGACACCCTCAGAAGGAATGGTCCAAGCGCCTGCGCGCCGGAGCAAGTTGTTATCCAAGAGGAGTTGAGTGATCTGAAGAGGCCGGGGAACGACTGCTGGATCAGTTCGGACGAGTCCGACGCGGACTCAGCAAGAGCTGACCCCGAGACAAACAAGCCCAGACTGGCTGAAGAAATTGCCCTGCTCGTTCCGAGTAATCAAGCAGCCTCGCGGCAAACAAATTACGCAGACAATGCCAAGGGCAATGCCACTGTGCAAGGTACTTGAATCGCGACCCCTGCATAGTGACCGAAAGCCTGGGCGGCCAGCGCAAGGCCGTAGTCTTTACCCGAGTCCTGCCGTACCCCGAACCCAGCAATACCCTTCGACAAGTTACTGCAGACAAGTCGCTACAAAGGCCGCACTGTGCTTGCTTAACGGGCATAGCAAATACCGGACAGCAGTCAAAGCAGATTTTACGGTCCGGAACTGTAGGCAGCGCTGGCTTTGCGCGCTAGATCGTCACTCTAAGGTAGGCGGGCGGGTCAGCGGGTCGCGCACGGCGGATAAATATAAGTGAGCCGCGCTGGTAGACGCTGGTCTAGATATTAGCAGATCACGTATTAACAGCGGAACAGTAGGGCGGTATGTCTATCGTTCTTAATGGCTCGGAGGAAGCCGGTGGTGAGGGTATCAACCTGCAATTCTGCCGTACTGAACAAAAAGATTGGAGACGACCTAACCCGATGAGGACCGGCACAAAAAGGTCGGAAGGCATCGATTGGCGCTACGCAGTACGTATAAGTTGGGATGAGCATGCGAGGGACCCGTGGAGTAATGCAGCGAGACCGTTACTGGCGCAGAAAAAACGACAGTGGTGGTGGTCAACCTCCGATGCGTGAACGAGATGGTGGCGAGCAAGTAATTGACGGGTTGGATGGTGGGTGTCCCGCGATCAGCGGGTTCTTTCAGCCTGTTCTTTGAGTGAAAAGCTCAGCTGTTTTCGAGGGGTATTTGGTGCTTGGATGACATACCTGGGTGCGATAAAGAAGGCAATATGAGATTCGAGGCGGCCATCTACGAGATTTATCAAACTGCCGAAGCGCAAGCAAGGAAATTGAGCCCCAGTCGAACCAATTGACAGACAGAATTGAAGAGCTGTGTCCAGTTCAGTGGATGAGGCAAGGCCCGGCAGCATCCTGCTCAGCAACTTGACCAGCGACGATAGGTCAGGCGTGGCGGCTGAAAACCCTCGGACCACAGCCAGGAGTTGGATTGTCTCAGCGAGAGCACTATGAAACAGGATTGCTGGACCTGCCCGTGGCTCGAGTAATTGGCACCGTGGGTGGTGGGTCGGTCGAAGGACGCGCCACTTCGTTTGTATCGCAAGGACCAGCGCTACGACCTTAGCTGGGGCCGCTGAGGTGCAAAGGAGCTACGATTCTCGAGTTTTCTGATCTGCAAGCCACATGGATTAACTGGCGTGGGATTCGTGCGTGGCTCACGTGCCAAAGCTGCGACGAATTTGCCCGATGCCGTCTCATCTTCAATTTGACTACGGCGTGTTGGAAGCTGCAGGTCATGGTGGTATGGCGGCCCCTGAGGCCAACTGGAACGCCTAGAGTGGCAACGTTGCAATCTGGCCGCAGTTGAGCCTTTAACTAGCGCTAAAAGACGCGTGCGCAGCATTTACTCGTGGTGTGCCATGTCATACCGGACAATTGAAGAGGTGCGCAGTCAGGCAATGCCGAGCATTGCCTCCGCATCCCCGCCAGGGTACTGCAAGAACCGCATGGTGCTGATACTACGTCCGCTACAACCTTGCTCGAGAGGCGGTAGCTAACTAAGAGCTGGGAACCGAACAGCAACTGAGTCCTACTTCGCAGAGGAAAACCGAAAAGCTGAGCGCTGGCAGCAGGATCGTCGCCAGGCCTGTTTATCACCCTGTCGAATACTGAGTGAAGAGATCAAGAACCTGAAAAAAACAGGCTCGACAACTGGCCTCAACGCAGAAAAATAGCGGCCAAAAAAAAGACTGCGCAAACTCGACGCGTCAACGTGACGATGCCGAGCGAATAATCACCAAGGACAAATGAAAGAGATTGAACAGCAAGAAATGTCCTGCTCGATGAGATAAGCGCCAAGCTGGAGCTTGATACCCAGTTGCAAACCCTGTTCAGCATCCGTGACACTGATTGATTCCTCGCAGGAGCCCGTCATGAAACAGAAAAAACTGCGCGCAGGAGCTGATGTTCCATATTCGTCTGGGTGAAGACGTCCAGCATTGAATAAGGCCGTGGTTTCCAGAACAGCGCGTTGCCAGTCCAGACAAAACAGATGGCCCATGAAAATTGCTGCCTTTGCAACACCAGGGCGGTCGCATTTGTTGCTCTGGCGTAGAGGACCGTACTCGCAACGTCATACGGTATATGCAGATGAGATGGTGGGGCAAGTTGAGGAATGGATGTTTACCATCAGCCAACAGGCCGATCAACCGCGGTCAATCTGGAAAACGCCGCCTGCTGCAATTGCCCGATTCAGCGGCAACTGAAAACCGTGGGTTGTGGAGATTCCGCGCAGCAATCATGGTGCATGCAGTAAAGGTCGCTATTTGACCAGCGCGTAGGTCGCGCACCAGCAGGAAATGAACCTGTAAGTATTTATCGCGTCTGTTCCAGGCCAGCCGCAGCCAGTCCGCGGTTGATTCGCTTTGATGTAAATCCGCTGGTGCCCGGCACTACCGCATCGTGCGATACTCGACCGTTGGAGCCTGGGTCAAACGCTTCCTGCGCCACGACAACACCCGAAAGCGACCAACTGCGGCAAGCCTGCATCTCAGTGGCAACGGAAGGACGGCGAACTGGCCTCTCGCTTTCTCCGGCACCTCTGCTTATGAGCAAAACGGCACCCAGTGCTGGGCAATGCTAATATTCAATGCGTCTATTTACAAGCGGACCGCTGAACGGGACGCCAATGACCAGCTGGACGCCTGCCGCTTCAACTGGCCCGCTGATAGCAGATCAACGATGCGATTCGAGTTGTGCGCAAGAAATGCGTAATCGGCGCGGTCAAAGAAAAGTCGCAGGCAAGACTACCCGCAATACCGATCTGGGTCGCCGTGTTCGAGGCCATTGTCAATTGCGTAGCGCAAACCGAGGACTACTCATGACTGTCGCCGCATTCGCCCTGCATATGTTTTTTTTGACCGTTTGGAGTCTATACCAGGCCCGGCGCCCTGCCAAACAGCCGAGCCTGGACGGCCTGAGGAAAACAACCGTTACCGCGTAATGAAACATCGTCAACCTGCTGAGGTCAGCCTGAGCGTGTACTTAACAATGAGCGCCGCGAAGAGGAGCCGGACGCCAGGCCCCTGAATAAGAGCGCCGTGGTGAAGGCGTGCCCAGATCATCAAGAGGCAGCGAAGCAACTTAGCGGCAAGCGGCAAGAGTATCGGTTGATAGACGACGATGAGCTACTGCCTGACTATTTATGCCGCCACAAGAAGCGCTGGGCAGATAGCGTAATCAAACACCTGCGCGGCTTGCCAGAAAACACACGCTGATTGCTCTGATCGATGACCTGTATGGCGCTATGGCGATTAGACGGAGATATCGAGAGTCATGTGGAGCAGCAGAGCGAAGAACACTGAGTCGGAGTCGAATCGCTAACCGAATCTGCTGCCTGCTATTTGCAAAGGCAGGGTCAAGTCAACTGTCACCTGCAGCCAGCCTATAATTGATTACCGCAGCGCCCAAGGCTTTTCCGAAACGGCTTGAGCAACTGCTGGTGATATCTGTGACCTTGCCGGAAGCGGATGCCGCGCCAGGCGCTGGCATTGCCTTGATCGTCTTGCTTGAGCACTCCGAACGGCGATATGCCCTTGAGCGGCGTCATTTGATCCGACGGATACCTTGCGTGCGCTGGCGCTGCGGGTGGAGGCTCTGGCTAGACGTTGCCAGCACCGCTCGCTGCGGAACAGCCGGAAGGCCCGGGAACTGGCCGATGTCTGCGCGCTAATGACAACAATGATATAGGTGCGTATTGTGACTAAGTACATTGGCTGAGTCTGCAGCCCAAGCCTGCTGACTGGTGCAAGGGAGCTGCGCACATTGGCGGCAAACTTCGCCACAGGCCGCCCGCAGTGCAAATCGCCACTCATAGCGGTGACGCTACAAACACCAGGCGCCGACGCCCGTGCATCGGTTGCGCGCGGTGGCTGAAGCCTGAGTGATATCGAACTCTATGAGCAAGGCCACCCTGCTCACCAGCCTCAGCCAACCCGCTGCAACTGCAGCAGCTGATCGAGTAACGCCTTGCGCATCGACGGCCCTGGAGCCGGTGCGCTCTGTTGCACAGCCGCAGTGGCGGCCTGACCCAGCGTCTCCATGCCACAACTGCAACACCAACTGCTCAACACCAGGGTAATCTGGGCCACGCTCAGAGCACAACCTGTGCAGGCCTACCAGCAATAAGCCCAGCCTGTTTAACCTGAAGCTATTTGGAATAGCGCCCAGCCGAGCCGGCAAGGCCGTAAGCCAGCAGATCAAGCAGCATTCAACGCCGACAGCGACACCGCAGTTGAACCCATCAGCTTACTGCTGTTTATCAGATGAGCGTGGACCAGGCGCCGAGATATCTGATTGAGCACCTACCGCGCTGCAACGGCCGTCTTGGTACGGCACCCTGCTCACTGGCTGGAGCACTTTGAGCCGCCGGGGCAGACCCTGGCCAGCAATTCTCTGCTATCGCCTGCTGCTCAACGGACCTGCTCGAGACCGTGCTCAGCCGGGCCTGACCCGACGGAGCTCGCTATTAACACAAGCTATTGCAACTGGACGCAAACCACAGACTACGTGGCTGGATAACGCCGAGCTATATAGTCACCTACAAAACAAGCACTGGGCAAGCGGTCTTCTGAACGACGCTGGATAAACCCGAAAACAAAGGCGTTGCCGCGCTGAGTGCAGCCCAAACATGGAAATACCCGCAATTACCTATGGACAAGCCACTCCAACACTCTGAAAGAGCGCCTCCATGAACTATCAGCGAGCCACGCAAGCAGGAGCCAAACAGCTGTTCTCCGGCGGTTTCACAGATAACCCGCAATGACGCTGGTGAGCTTGGTGAAACCATAGACCTTCGGAGCGCTGAAGGCCGAGCTTGGGCAGTTCGTGGAGACCAACGATTAAACCGCCGCGAGCGCTACGGTATGGATTGGGCCGGCAAGCGCGAAAATGCCTGCGTCTGATCCAGCAGCCCAGCTATGCCACCCTCAAGCCGTGCCGCGAAGAGTCGGTGGATTTTGACACTAACCGAAAACTGTTATAGAAGGCGACAACCGGAAGTGCTCAAGCTGGCTGCAAAAAAAGCTACTACGGCCAGGTGAAAATGATCTATATCGACCCGCCTTTAACTAACACCGGCAAGGAGTTTATCTACCGGTATAATTTTTGCCGAAAGCCTGGATACCTATTTGCAGTATGAGGTCTGAAAGATAGCCAGGGCGCACTTTTCCACCATACGCCAACGAAGGCCGCTTTCATACCAAGGTGGTTGAATATGAATGTTTCCGCGCCTCTATCTGGCCGCGAATCTGCTGCCGTGAAGACCGGTGTGATTTTTTATCTCCATAGATGACAATGAAAGTGAAGAACTTGCGGCGTAATGTGTGATGAGATTTTTCGGGGAAGGATAATTTTTATTGCCCATATGTTTGGCAAAAACGAACTCTCAGACTCTAGAGGCAAACTTAGTTCAGGGCATGACTTACTTGCTGGTCTAATGGAGAAACGGAGAGATTGCTCGAAGCTCATTACATAAACTTCTTTGATAGGAGTCCGCGCGGCAAGGCGTATAAAACCCAGAATAACGATCCTCGTGGAGTCCTGGGTCCTCTGAAAATCTCCGAGTCAAACTGGTCACGCGACCGCTAGCCAGTTCTTTACGAAGTAGTTACGCCCTCCTGGGGAAAAATATCTTCCACCCGACGGGCGTGCTGCTTTGGCTGAGCGCGACATTTCTAAGGCTTGTTCAGGAAAATGAAGTTTTGGTTGGAGAACACGGGGGATAGACCAAATAGGCTCAAACGTTTTCTGGCAAGAATCGGACGGTATGATGGCATGCTTGTGGCCCAATAACGAGGTTGGTCCAATCAAGAGGGAACAAAAGAAGTAAAAGAGCTCTGAGGTTTCGGGAGACATATTCAAACAATCCTAAGCCAAACCAAACTTTTGAAAGCGTCTTCTGCAGTTGGTTGGCAAATGAAAAGAAGATTGGTGGTTGATTTTCCTTTGAGGGTCGGTTTCTTGCTCATGCCGTTACGAATACAATAAGGCGCATAAGAACATATAAACTTCATTCTAGTTCAGTTGCCTGAAATTTGTTTGGCAGATAGCGGGCGGCCAGGCGGGCTTACAAAACTGTGGCCGAATATCTAAAAAAAGAATTGGAGTGATGCTCAAAAATCCGATCTTCTCAGACAGATACGCAATTGCAGTTTTCCTTGGGAGAAAAGGTGATTTTTGATTCAAAGTCTTTAAATTGGATCAGAGGCAATTTTAAGCCTTGGCAATTACTGGACAAATCCATTCCGATGCCCGAGCTGATAGCATGTTGGAGCATCGGTCGATCACCTCGACCCCAATGCCAGGCAGGAAGACCTACTCTAATGATAGCTGCTGCTCAAGGCTGGAGTCACCGACGGGAAAAGATTGAGCTTGTCAGCCTGGCTGGCCAACAGCTGTTTGGCGGTGGGAGAAGGCATTGCTGGTATCACCTGGATAACCAGAATTGAAGCAGGGGGTGATCGATGCCTGTGCTAAGCAGCCAGCCCCAGCCCAGTTAATCTGCCTGGACCATAAGCCCTTCCACGGTAACAGTATCAACTGAAAACCAATGCGGTGGCGGACCTTTGCCAACTTTCAATGATGCAAGGTGGGCATAGATTCGTCAATTGGATTTCAAAACGTTTAACCGCCAGGGCGATCCCATTGAAGCTCAAGTTCACCCCATCTGGATTACAAGCAGGATGCCATGTGAATCCACCTCTGGCTGTGTTTTGATGGGCCGTCCAGGATGCGAAGCCTACGCGAGAGAAAGGCATGCACATTCCTGGACTGAATCATCGAAGCTCTGGGCAACCCTGCAGCAGGTGCAGGAACGTCACTTTATTCGAGAAACGTCCGCAGCCTGTTTTGCGAGGAACGACGCTACCCTTTCCAAATTTCTCGTGGGAAATGGAAACCGGTCCGGCAAGACTATGTCTACCTGCGCACCATCTTTGAATTGCACGGCAACTTGGGGCTGGCGCAAGTTCGTCATCGTTGTGCCTTCCGGTGCTTTCCGTGAGGGCGTGTGTCCAGTCTGGAATGATGAAAGAGCATTTCACAAGGCTCTATAGACAATACGCCCTTTGACCAATGTCACCTGTACGAAGACTCCAAGGGATCTGTCCGCGGTACGGCAGTTTTGCTCCCCCGCAATGACTGCAGATCTCATGATTTCAATATCCAGGCTTTTTACAGCGCGATGCCGGTGATGTTGGAGAACTTATGCCGCGCTGACGGCCACAGGAGTTGAAAAAGCTCTCGGTCATTCACCGCGAGCAGGACCGTTATCCGGTGCCGGCCGATTGAGTTTATTCAGATGTGGCGGCCCGGTGCTGATCATCGATGAACGCAAATCGGAGGACAATACCGCAAAGGCCGCGCGCCATCAATCGATCCAAGCCGCTGTTTGCCTTGCGGTACTCGGCCATGCACCAAGAAACTCCCTACAACTGATTTACTCAGTTTTGGGCCCGGTCAGGGCCTATGAGTGAAGCTGGTCAAAGCAGATTTCGGTTGAGTCCATTCAGTCGCAGCAGAATATCAACTCACCTATATCACACTGGTGAAGATCGGCATGAAGCAAAGGCGAAAACCCTCGTCGGCCACGGTGACATTTTTGAAGACACCGCATGGCAACCAAAGAGAAAACGTCAAGCTCAGCAGGGGCTGGACCTGGCGGAGCCAACACCAACCGCTCGGGCCTACAGCGGCTATGGTGGTGGATGAAATCTATGCGAGCCAGGGCGCCGAATATGTGGCGGTTTTTGCCCAACAATGTGATCATGGAGCCCGAGCAGGAACGGGCGCCATTCACGACGAGGTGCTCAAGGAGCAGATTCGACCAGACGGTGAAGAACACTTCAAGAAGGCGCGCAATCTGCATAAGCAGGTCTGCGATCAAGGTCGTCGGCTTGTTCTTTATCGACAAGGTGGCCAACTACCGCTACTTGTACGAGAACAAGGCAACCGCAGAACGGCAAGTTGGCCCAGTGGTTTGAAGAGGCTTACCGGAGTTTATCCAGTCGCCGGCTGTTCAGCCAGTTGCCTCAGTGAAGGCCGTAGAGCTGGTGCATAACGGTTAGACTTCGCCGAGGTGAGAAAAGGGCAATCGAGGTTCAACGGAGCTGAAAGACAGCACGGGCGAACAGCGCGCAGCGTATGCGAGTCTCCTTACGAGTTGATCATGGCGGCGAGCAAGGACGGCTCTGGATTGGAGCCTGAGCCGCTGCGCTTTTCTGTCAGTGTACTCCGCTTTGAATAGAGGGCTGGGACAAACGCCAACTGTGTTCACCAGATTTGCACCTGCGCGAGGTTTTGGCAACCGGCGCGAAGCGCGCTCAGACCCTAGGCGTGCTTGCGCCTGGCAGTCGATGGCCAATGGTGAGCCGGGTCTATGACCAAGGTCCAATCGTTGACCGTGGTGGCTCAGTCGAGTCCTTTGAGGACCTGTGCGAAAAACCTGCAGAGCGAGATGGAAAAATAGGACAATTGGCGGCGGCTTCAAGTTTTGCCGCGTTACCCGCCTGCCTTGCGCCGTAACCGTCACCTCGATGCGGTGCAGAGCAGGCGCGAGCACTGGGGCAGGAGGCTCGCGGCCAGTTGTGGCAAGCGCTGAAAGCGAGGCTGATCTGGATGCCAAGCGGCGACATTACAGCCCGTTTCCAGCCGGTACGATCTGTACTTTAGTTGCAGTACCAGTGGGCAATACCTAAACCGCTGGAAAACGAGATCATCGCCAAGCTGCGCAGCTTTAATGTTTTGCCGGCGGATCAAGGATGAGCGCAATCCCCCCCCGCTGCATGATCGGTGACCTCCAACAGAGCGCGTGGAGCTGAACCCGGGATTCCTGACCCGTGGGACAAGATCAGTCAGAACCCTTACGCCCATCGCCTTTGATACGCAAAAAGCTGGATTGATCTGGCCAGATCACAAGGCTGCAACCATGGCCCTTTGTGCAGCGGTGAGTCTGGTGGTGACCACACCCAGGCAGCCTGACCCAAGGCCGGTGGTTGGGTGGTTGATCGCAAAGATTCAGGCGCCCAATGCCGCGTTATGTCATCTAATCTCAGTCGGAATTTGCCGGAACTTGTTGGGGTTGCGCCCTAACAGAGCAAGACTCGAAATCTGACCGTGCGACGTGTGCGATCATCAAGCGCCTGTGGCCGATTGGCAGGAGTTCAAGAACAACCTCGCAAGGTTTTTATCAGCGAAGCTTGCACGTATAATCTACAAGGGCGCTGGATGAATTACTTGGTTGATGCATTCCGCTGACGTAAGAAGCTGGTGGAGAGCCTACCGTAATTGCGCTGTTCACCGAACCGGCAGGAACTGCAAACTATCTTGACCTGGGCCTAACCAGGTGCAAGCAAATGCAGAGCGTAGACCGAGCATGTGCAAGACGCCCTATGACTTTATAGAGTACGACCTCGCACATTTGCAACACACAACCGCCCGCGGCTGGATGGTGTCCGAGAATGTTGGCGGTTTTTCTGCAAGCTACCGGGCGCTGGTTCACCATCCGTACCAGCCCGTGGGGCATATAACCCGGACGTGGGCGTGTACTGGAAGAAGACCTGCAAGTTCCCTAGTCTGATTCGCGAAACCAAATCACCCACGATGCCGACAACGTCGGCTGAAGAGGAACCTGAAATCCTGCCTGTGGGAGGCGCATTTCAAGGCGCTGGGCGAAGGATGGACTATCGAGTAGCGATCTCGGTGGCGGAAGTGGTGTCATTCAGGTCTAGCCTGATGTGTTTGGAGTAAAGCTGAGTACAGCAAGCAGCATAATTCCTGAGGAATAATTGCGCCATGCGCAGCTGAAAAACATATGCAGGACACTAATAGAGCATGAGGTCAGCATTGCACGCCTTGTTTGAGCTAATGGATGCCGATCCGCTAGGAGCAATTCTCGGGGAGGCTGAGTTGGGGAAACGCTAGCCCTGGCTCATAGAGCATAATGAAAAACAGTAGTTTCCATCGATTGCCGGAAGAAATTCTATAAGGAGCAAATCCGTGAGCTTTCTCAAGGCTCTTGGCATAGCTCAATTCCGCCGTCTTCCATGCTGACAGTTGCTGGCAGTGGAAACTTGCTGCGGGCGGATACGCCGCCCTACATTCTGGCTTTTATTCCGATGTGTTGCCGAACGAGGGCGAAAGACCCTTCAGCGTGCCCGGTGCGACTGATTGCGGAAATTGAGGCGGTTGCGGGCTTGGGCATGCTGGGAAACCGGAGAACCTGGCCTGTGCCACTTATTCCTGAACAGTGATCAGTGCCGTTGGTTTGCGTGAACTGGACGACAAGACTGAGTAAAACAGATGCCCTGCGAGCGGCGTCGCTGCGCTTCTGTCGCGCGCTGGATGAGTCACAGTCACCGCCAACCACGGCGTCACACTTGGCGCAATCGTTGCAAGGAAGCGTGCGTGATCTGGCCGTGGCCATCAAAGGCCGAAATGTGGATGGAGCGGCGTCACCGCTGGAATAACCGCAAGGGCCGAGTTTGCAACGCGAGATTGAACGAGCTCAAGGCTGGGGAGTCAGGGAGCTGGGGAGCAGCAGCACGCGAGCGGATACGCGAGTCTAGTCAGCTTTGCCTCGGTGCTGACCGGAGACTTCGACGGTGGGAGATGAGATCCGCCAGTTGGACAAGGACCTGCGCGTAGGCAGCTGATCGAAGGCGGTAACACCCGCGTGGAGAAGTACTGCTTGTCGGTCATGCAGCGCGAAGGCGATTCCTGGCCTCAACCGATGCGGCAGCGCCTTTGAAGGCTTTTTCCAGTTGCTTTGTGATCAGATCGCTATACGGAATGAGCGATCAGTTGCGCAGTATCCTGCAGTCGCCACTCGCCCAGCAACTGACGACCGCTGCAGTCAAGTCAGTTTCTGGCGCAATATGCTGCGCCGAATTGGCCCGTGTAAGCGAGCCGGGGTATTCCAGGTCCGGCCGCCGCAACTGAAGAGGGCCCTGCGCGCCCCTATATTGAAAGCGGCGCGGCGAACGAGAAACCGTGCGGGGATCAGCTTCTCGCCAAGCTGAAAAGGTCGAAATCGCCCCTGCGTGGATGGGGGCTGCGATTTGCGTGCGGAAAACCGGCCTGGATCCTGCGGTCGGGCCGCTGGCTGTCTCCAGAAAGCATGCGGTTTGAAAAGCCCGGACGTAAAAAACATCGATACCCGGGGTGTTTCAGCAACAGGAAAATGCCCGCGGGGAACCCGCGAGGTCAGAAATACTGCA
>Ga0163217_1018230_pt1 | contig 17611 bp, 27 predicted proteins | sample SynspAceP_FD_185933 | JGI IMG/M metagenome (GOLD analysis project Ga0163217, IMG submission 185933) | Saline lake microbial communities from Ace Lake in Antarctica - Synechococcus sp. Ace-P (PacBio error correction) | ecosystem: Environmental > Aquatic > Non-marine Saline and Alkaline > Saline ...
AAAGTTGAGAGGATTTCCCCAGGCCCCCAGCCGCGATTTTTTCCCCCCAGCCCCGCCCAAGGGGCTTCGCTAAGAGCCGCCCCGGCGCTTTGCCAACACGGCAATCGAAATTTTTCGGGGTCCCTGGCCCTCAAGGCAGCCCCTTGGTTTTTTTCCCGAAACCTCCTCGTTTTGAGGGCCCCAAGGTCGGGCGGACTTGAGCGCGTTTTCAAAGAAAAAGCGAATTCGAAGCGCGGCTCTCGGCCCTCCTGGACAAAAAATGCAGCTTTGCCCGCTGCTTCGGCATCGAAGGGGCCTACGTCCCCTGGCGATTCCGGGGCCCGATTCCGCAGGGTCGGACTCCAAGCCGGGCCATCAGAGTCCCTCAGGGTCCCTGAAATCGAGGCCCTGAGTCGGATAGGAGGTTGGAGTCCCCTGCGTTGGCGTTGTAAGTTTGGAGTTTTTTTGGCGTTGGCGTTGGTAGGGCAGAAAAAGTCAAGCGCGTGCGCATCCCCCATCTGCTCCCGCAAACTCATCCAGTTGTTGACGAATGGAAGGCCGGATCTCTGCACCGGCGCTTGCTTCCAGCAGCCGTTTCCCGCCTCCCACCCAGCAAGGTCGCTGGCGAACGCCCCGCTTTCCGCTGTGGCGGGCGGCAATCCCACGGAAGTCCCGAGCTGCCAGCGCGCCAGCTCCTTGCTGAGGGCGGCCTCACTCGCCTCCAGCTGCTGCTTGGGGCCTTCGGCGGCCGTTGTTCCTCCTCCCGGGACCAAGCCGCAGCTCGACGTTGTCGCCCACCTCAAAGAACGGCGGCTGGCAGAGAGCGTCCTGGTGCCGCCACTACTCGCCAACGGTCCCCTTGATCCCGCAACCGGTTGGCCCGGCGCGAATCCACACCTCGAAATGCCGGCGGCCATCGCCTCGGCCCTGACCCGGCAGCCTGCAGCGCCTGCCTGCCGCTGGCGCAGACGATCCACCGCCTGTCATCGATTCCCGGGAGCAGAGCGAAGTCCTTCTCCAGCGACGCCAGATTCCGCCTGAAGCTGCTCGCCAAGCCCCGCAAGACCGGCTGGCAATTGCTGCCGGCGCTGCTCGAAGGGCGGACCAAGCAGCCCGTTGCTCGAATCCCCTCTGCCCAAAGCCGTGCGCTCTGCAAACTGGCCTGCCCGGCAGGCCTTTCGAGCCTGGCCGGCGGGCCAACTGACGCTGCTGCTCCACGGCTCGGTGCCGGCTGTTGAGATCAACCTGCTGCCGTGTCCTTCGGAGCCAGAGCAGCTTCGAGCGCTGCGGCCTGCTTGCGGCTGGTGTCCCCGCTGGTCCCTGTCGGCCACGCCGATCGTCAAACTCCTTTGCGCAGAACCCGTTAGCACAGGGCGGCTCCTGGTCACACGGGTGATCAGTTCCCGGCTGCGCGCGCCAGCGGCCTTCAAAAGGGCCTGGCGCTCTTCGCTGCAGCGGGGCACTCAAACATGCGTACCTGAATGTCGACAGCCTGATCAAACGCCTGCCCTGGAAACCCCTGCTGCTGCTGCAGGCTGTCCTCGATGTCCCTTGAGATCATTGCGGCTGCAGCGGCGGCGGCCGGCGGTCGTTGCAGGGCTGAATCCCTTGCGCACCTGGGTGTGCCGTTTGCTGCCTCCCGCTGTGAACACCTCAGAGCCCAGCGCCTTCTGGATGTCGCCGAGCACGGCCAGATCAAGGGGCGATTGCACCTCCCAGGTCGGCTACCGGCCTGCAGCCGCTCGACCAAGCGGTCATGTCGTAGCTGAACTGGGCAGGCCCGAGAGGGGTTGTCGGCCCTGGAGGATCCCTGCCACAACCCACAAATGCCCCCAACGTTTCCTTGAGCTGCTCAGCCGCCGCACGGGTGGCGGGCCCACAGCTGCCGTAAACAAATCAGCTGGGCCAGCCGTTCTCTGCTGCCGCCTCTCCCTGCAGGCTCCGGCCTCCGGAATCCTGCAAGCGAAACGCTGCCCGGGTGCCGGCAAAGCGTTTTGCCGCAAGGACCCGCCAGCTGTCAACCGGCGCAGCTGAAAGGCCAATTCCACCTCGGGCATCGGCTGAAAGGGTCCGCTCCTTTTCATCGCATCAAGCACGCTGCCGGCCGGTCTTGACCCGGCAAAGAAACAGGGCGCGGTGAGGGCTTTCGGCTGATGTGCTCTGCCGACTGGTTCGGGGCCAGCAATCACCGTGAATCGGGATCGAACGCCAACGCCCAGATCCGGTGGAGGCGGTAAGTCCCGCGGACTCGAGCGAAGAAGCAGGCGCATGGGGTTGGTTCTCTCCGGTCTGAGCCGTGAGGCGTGGTGGGGTGATGGTGCGGGTCTAAGGAGCCCACCCGTTTTCGGCATGGCCACTTAGGCAAGCGCGGTGCAACTCACGCAAGACCCATGCGGGGCCAGCTCCATCAGCAGCAAGGCGGAATCGCCCAACCGCCCTCGCCGGGCTTCAATCAGTTGCTGCAGCCGCTGGGCCACCCGAGCCGGACCAGTGGATCACCGGCGCGTCTCGTGAGCTGGCGCAACTCCGGCTTGGATCGGGGGCAACGCTGGTGCGATCACGCCGTTTGAGCCCGCAGCAGCCGGGCCTCCAGGCCTCCAGCAGATCCTGCAACCGGGTTGCCATCGCCATGCTGAGGCTGCCGCGAGTTCGAGCAGCAGTAAGATCTTCAATTGCGCGCGAACCGAATCGCCCTCGGGCGCAGCAACTGATCCAGAACGCCCGAGATCGTCCGTCACTGTTGAAGCCGATGGTGGAGATGGTGCCAACGCAGGCCGCCCGTGGGGCAGCGGAACAACATCAGGGAGGGCGCCATGGGGGGGGCGGCGCAACGCTCACCACCAGCACCTGACCGTAAGCAGTATGCGGCGGAGCGGGGGAAGCGGTCATCTCGTGACAGCCTGTGCCGTAACCAAGCCGCGGCCCCACCTGCTTGAAGCCCATGCAATCGCCGAGGGCGATGTAGTCGATCTCGCGGCGGAAGGGAGGACAGATCGATGCGGTTTGGTGGCACCGGTGGGTTCTCGTCCCGTCGGTTGGTCGGAAGCTTCTCGATGGCCACCAAAGCCCTGGAATCGAACCATGGCGATGGCGAATGCGTGGTTGATCGACCCAGGGCGAAAAGTCGAGATGTCGCAAAACCGAGGCCAGTGGGGATCTCAGGGGCTCGGCTTTGCGCAGCAGCGGACAGGGCAAGCACTACGACACCTGCCAGCCCCCAATCTGCCCAAATGCAAAGGCTGGCGGTCCAGCAGAACCTGCAGGTTTGGGAGCCAGCTGGCTCGCCTCCTCCTTGAAATAGGCCTCCCTGCCACAACTGCCCGGCACCGCCATGGTCGTGGGTTGCCAGGGATCACCAGAACCGGAAAGTTTTTCAGGGCTCAATGGCAACTGCAGGCCGCCGACACGTCTGCGCGGGTGGGCTGGGGAGAATCGAAGAGATGCCCAGCCACCACAATAAAGGCCGCCCCCTGCTGGCGCGCCACAGACGCCAAGCCGGGTAATGGGCAGTCAGCCGCTCCTGCCTGAGAACGGGCCCCCGCCTTGTCAGCATCGCTGACGCGGCATAGGGCTTGCCAAGCTGCCAGTCAGCCGTGTTGGAGGAAAGGGAGCATGGAACGGCCCAAAGTCAAGGGTGTGAGTCAACGAGAAACCGTTCTGGCGCTTAACGCCTTCATTAGTACTGGCCTTAAGATCCATCGCGTCTAAGCCATGCCAACAGATCCATAGGAAGTTTGCCTTCCAACAGAACCATCACCCACGGAAAAGAGGCATCAAGCCTAGAAAGCTGGGGTACTGTCCCTCATTTGGTACTGGTCTCACTAATGACCGGCCTGATCAGGAGCAGGCCAAGCAATTTACTATTGGAATTGGAATCGGTTTCGCCAAGATCCAATAACAAGCCAATAAGCAGACGCAGACCTTTCAGACTGACTTCGAAAGCTGTGATCTGCCCATATCCCAGCCTGCCAGCCTATCGCTGAAGAAATTCTGCAGAGAGTTTTGCGTCATCAAAAGAAGAAGCGATCATTGACTTGTTCGCTATGCTTTGAATAGTCGCCAGTTCAACCTTATTTTTTCTAATTTTTAACTTTTGAGTGACGCTCCACCTCAAATAAGAATCGGGACGGATGTTGCAAGGCAAATCAACCGGATTTCCAGCAGCTGCAAATGGTCCATGCTCAACTACCCAGATAACATCGATCCATGCCCGTGGCAAGGCGGAGCGGGCGCCTGAACCTGCAAGTTTCGCAGACCGGAAAGGTTGATTCGCCCGCAGGGCCTTGGCGGCTGTGGTGCGCAGCTTGGGCGCTGATCGCTTCGGCAAGGGAACCTGGGCCAGCAGGTCGACGGTGCGGCGCAGGAATCGCACCACATCGCCCCAATCCAAGGATGGTAATTTGGCGATCAAGGTCGCCTCAGCTGGTGCCGGTGGGCCAGGCCCATGACCCGACCATCAACTCCGTTCCCACCAAGGCCCGGCCACACCACCCCGGCCTTCTCGCTGCTGGCCGCAGCAGCCGCGGCGCAGACGCCGAGATCGTGCAGGCCTCTTTCCGCCAGGGGCCGGTGAGAGGAAGCCGCTCAAATCCGGCCGGTTCACTTCGACGTGCTGATCGCCTCGAACACCGCGGCCAAGCCGGCGGGTTGAGGGCTCGAGGTGGGCCGCTCAATCAGGCAGGCCCACCAGAAGCTGCGTTATCACCAACGCAGGGGAGCCCGCCACGGTGCGGCCCACTTCGGTGGGCTCGAAGGCCATCGGGGCCATCGAAGCGCACCGAAGAAGGCAAGGATCTCGATCAAGGAAGAGAAACGTGTCCCAATGGCGATGGAGCGATTGTTTGCAGCAGGCGCTGGCGTTCCTCGATCTCCAGACCAAGCTCCTCCATGCGCCGCCGTTGCTTCTTGAGCTTGGCGGCGGGTCTCCCCAGCGTGGGCGGGGTTTGCAGCTCGAGTTTCCCTCTCCTGTTCCGGCACCAGCTCGCCTGGCTGCGCAACCTCACTCAGCCAGGTCGTACTGGGGGTGACCATGGTCCGTGGCGGCTGGCCATCGAGCCCACCGCCAGGCCCAGGCCGCCACTGGCCTGATCGCCGTGCGCAACTCACCGGCATGGCGCAGCTCGGGCGCCGCAGCCTGGCCCACCTGCAGGCAACTCAGCTCGGCCATGCAGGCTCACCACGCCTGGCAGGGGCACCAAAGGATCCAGACCGTTCTCGTCGGTGAGGCAGAGCCAACAGGGGGAATTGGCCCGGACCCTGGCAGCTTCTCAACCGATGCACCGCCGGGTTGACCCCGCCCTTGAGCCTGGGGTTGCCTTTGAGGCTCACCAGGGTTCCTTCGCTGGCGAACTGCAGGGGCCAAAGTGAGTTCGGTTGGCCAGGGGTCCTCCTCGGCCTGCTGCTGCAGGATGCGCTAAGCAAAGGCGACGCTCCTCCCTCCAGCCGCCCGCGCTGTTTTCTCATAAACCTCAAAGGCTTTCCAGGCAATCGCTGACCGGCCCACTGAGCGTGTCGAGTTGCTGGCGCAGTTCCAGGATGCGGGGCTTCGTCGTCGAGCAGAATCGAGGGTGGCCAAGGTAGCGCCGAAGCTGCCGTCCCACCAGTTTGCTTGGCCTGGCCAGCTCATAAGCGCTGCAGCATAGTTTGAAAGCACCTGCCGTAAGCTGGGCGTGAACTGGCCTCACTGGAGCGGATCAGCCGGGCTGGTGGCCAGCGTTCCCAGGCTTCATAACGCACTCCCTTCGAACGGCTCTGCAACCGGTGACGAACATAGCCCCTGCACGTACTAGGGCCACGCGCCCGCCGGCCCGCCATCTGCAGGAAATCTCACTGCCGCACATCAGCGGCCGGTGGCCCCCGCTCGGTTCGCTTCGAGAGGGCTCGAGATCAACCGTGGTGCGCGCCGGCATGTTGAAATGCCGGCCGCCAGGGTTTCGGTGCAAACACCACCTTGACCAACCACTGCTGGAAGAGTTTCCTCGATCAGTTCCTTCCAGGCCGGCAGCACCCCCGGCGTGTGTGAGTCCAATCCCACCGCCTGAGCGCGTCGGCTGGCCGCCCTCCCGCACCGCCTCAGGCGGTGGCCGCCACGAAAGGCGTCAAGGCGGCGGTCGATCAACCGCCTGCTCCGCCTGCGCCTGACCAAGGCAGATTCCGCCGAAGGGTCGCGCAAACGTACGCCTTGTCGCAGGCGCGGCGGCTGAAGATGAAATAGTGATGGCCGGCAGCAATGTCGCGCTCGCCAATCTGGGCCACCACGAAGGCAGGGGGGGGGCGGCCTCGCGCTGGGGTGGTCCCCTCGAACTCTTTGCCCTTGCGACGCTCGCCTTTGGAGCGCGCCGAACACCTGCAGTTGGGATGCAGGGCCCCGTCTTCTCGTCGTTGAGCAGGGGAATGCAGCCCCTGGCACTGCAGAAGCTGAAGGCCAGGGGCACCGGCCGTGAATCACTCATCACCAGGGGGTGGGCCATGCACCCGCTCGAATCCAGTCCCGGTGAGCTGGCCGGCCACGTTTTTGGCAACGGTGGCCGAGAGCGCCACCAAGCTCACGCCGGTGGGCAATGAATGATCGATTCTTCCCAGACTGTGCGCGCTGGGAGTCCCGTTCATGTAGTGGCAACCTCATCGAGCGACCACCGCCTCCACATCGGCGAGGGGGTCGTCGCCGCGAATCCAGCCTCCGCGTAAAGCATGTTGCGGAAGAATCTCGTGGTCAATTACCACGATCGGAGCCTCCCGGTTCGTGCTCAGATCACCGGTTCATCAAGGCCGACTTGAATCGGCAGACCCGAACCTGCTCGCGAAATCGGCGCAGGTTTCTGGTTGGAAGAGGCCCTTCAGCGCCGTGGTGTAAGAACACCTTCTGGCCGTGGCCCAGGGCCCGGTGGATGGCGTATTCGCCCACAAGGGTTTTGCCGGAACCCCCGTGGGGAAGCGCTGACACCACCGAATGCCGCCTGGTTTGAGGGCATCGAATTCGCCTCGTGCTGAAAGGGATCGGCGGAAACGAAAGAGCTGCTCAAAGGGCCAGGCACCTCAGCCGAGGAATCCCAGGCGCAAGGGGGGCAGGTGAAATCGCGCCCCGCCTCGGGGCGTGGGCCGTCGGAGCCGACAGTGAGCAATGAACAAACTCTATGTGGGCAGCGGCCGATGGGCAGACTGCAAGGCCCCTGCCGATGCCCCGGTTCTGGCCGCTCGCCGCTGGTTTGTCGACCCCCTCTCTCCCCCTGAGCGAAGCCCCCTGGAGAGGCTTCCGCCGATCAGCCGCCGCCAGTTGCGAAGCTTTCAGCCCCGCTGGATGCTGGCCTGCTTCAGGCCCGACCAGCCCCAGGCTTCCCCTGCTGCTGACCTGGCCAGTAACGACCACCTGGGCCTCAGCGCCCATGCCGCGACCTACGGGCGGCGGCCCACGCCGCCATCGATGCTCAAGGCATCGGGGCGGAAGCGTTACGCCTGATCAGCTGGCCAGCCGGCCCGTCCACAGCCGCCTGGAGAGAGCGGCTGGCCGGCTGGCTCGGTAGGGAGCGGGTTTTGGCTGTTCCCAGCGGCTTTCAGGCAATCTGGGCGGCAGTGATCGCCCTGGCTGATCGCCAACGCCTGTGCTGGCGACCGGCTGCCTCCACCATTCGCTCTTGGTTGGGGTGCGCGCCAGCGGCGCCAGGTTGCCGGCGTTTTCGCACAACGACAGCGGCCCGCGCTGGAGGCCCTGCTCAACAGCAGCCGCCGTGAGGATCCCGCAGCGGCGGCTACTCGTGCTCACAGAAAGCCTGTTCAGCATGGAGGGGACCGAGTCCTGAGCTGGCCGTCACGCCAGGCCCTCTGCCAGAGACTTAAACGGGGCTCTGCCTGCTGGGTTTGATGAGGCCACGCCCTTGGGGTGCTCGATCCCGGTGGCGCGGCCTGGCCCATTGGCCTGGCGGGGGTCAGCCTCGATCAGCGGCACCTTCGGAGGCCTTCGGAAGTGGCGGGGGCGCTTTCCTGGCCGGCGATGGTCCCGATCGGTGAGTGGTTGCTGCAGACCTCCGCGCCTTCCGCTACTGCAACGGCCCTGGCCCCGCCCTGGCCGCCGCCGCCCTGGCGGCCCCTGGAACTGCTGGAGGGGAAGCCCTTCGATGGGCCGCCAGCTTTCAAGGCGCGCGCCCGCCACTGGCGGCGGGCCCTGGAGCAGGCCGGGCCTGGGGGCGGCTCGAGCCGGGGAAGGCGAATCCTGCCACTGCCGGTTGGGCCCAGCCCATGGGGCCCTGGTCCCTGCAACAGTAGTCGAGCGCGGCGGCCTGTTGAGGCGTGGGCCATCCCGGCCGCCCACCGTGGCCCGACGGGCAGCTCCAGGCTGCGGCTGGTGCTGCGCCGGATCTTCCTCCGAAGCCTGGAAGCGGGTTGCGCTGGCCCTGGGCGCACCCAACCCCAGCGAGGCGGGCCATGAGTGCCGGTGCTGCCGAGAAATCATGGTCAAGAATCATGGCCAGGAACCTGCGCCCATGGCAGCTGATACGCCAATGCACGCTGGGCCGGCGACAGCCGGGCCTGGCAACCCTGGCAGGCCGTGCCGAACGGGCGCGGCTGGGCCCTGGGGCAGCGGGGAGCGGCGGTTATGGCCCCCTGACGCCACGGGCTCCTGAGTGGCCCTCCCCGGCCAGGAAGGAGCTGGTGGCGGGGCCCGTGATGGTGCACTCGCTCGGCCGCACCGTTGTCGGCAGCGGTGCTGCAGACAGGCCGATGCGGTGGTTTGCTGCTGGCCCAGCTTCGGGCGCTTTGTGCCGGAAGGTCCAGTGGGCGGCGTTGGCCGCACGGCCTGCCAGGGCATGGGCCGCACCGGCTGGGCCGGTGACGCCCAGCCCATGGCTGCGCGATTTCTCACCAAGGCGGCGGGCACCGGAGTCAGCTGCCCTGCTGCCGCTCGGCCCGGGGCTCGACCTCCAGCGAAGCGATCAAACCGCGCTCCAGCGGCTGCCTCCATGACCTGCGCCGCATGGAAACCCTCAGCGGCCCTACCAACACGATTTCCCGCCAAGGCCCGGGTGCTGATCGCGAAGCCGGTCAGGATGGGGTCCGTGCACCCGATCAGCCGCCCTGCTGTTGCGCCAAGTCGCTGCCCCTTGGCCGAGCGCTGGCTGATCGAGACGGCAGGCCACAGCCTGCTGGGCGCCGACCCTGTGGAGCCGGTTCTTCGATTGCTGGAGAAGGCCCCTGATGACACGCCGGGCGCAGCCAGCCTAACCCTTCGCCTGCTTCGAATTTCGCCACGCGGGTGGAGGGACGGCTTCCGAGCGCCAAGGCAGGCCGCTTGAAACGCGGAGCAAGCTGCAACGGGCCGTGGCATGGCGCCTGGCCCACCACTGCCGCGGCCCTGCCCTCCGGCAGGCCCCTGCGTCGATCTGGTGGGCCGGGAAAACGGGCCTGCTTGGCCTTCGGGCCGATCGAACAGCAGCGTCCCGGCCTGGCCCTGCTGCGACTGGAACAACTGCGCCGCCCTGTCGGCTTGGATCAGGCCCGCCGACCGGCTCACCATGGGGACCTCAACCTGGGGCTGCCCGCCAACTGCAGGGCGCCTCGCTCTGGTGTCCAGCTTTGGCCCTCCAACTGCTGGAGCATGCCCGAGCGCCACCTGGAGCGGTGGTGCCATCTTTGGGGCCCGGCCAGGCTTGGCTGGCCCTGGCGGTTCCCCACGGCCGGCAGTTTTGCCATGGCGCCAGCCGCCGCAGGCCGGCTGGCCTGCCCCTGCAGCGCCTTGCCTTGCCCGTGGCCAGCCCGCCTGGTGGGCTGGCCAGCCCGGCAACCCTGCGGATCGAACGGTCGACACCTGCGCTTCAGCGCCAGGCTCCGAGCGCCCTGACCTTCTGCCCAGATCCGAAGCCTTGGGGCCGGCACCAGCCCTGTGGCCCCCGTTGCAGCCCCGGGGAGTGGCGCCCGGATCGAAGGCCATTGGGCCCGCCCGTCCCCGCTGGCAAGAGGGTGGCGCAAGCGCCTGAGCCTGGGAGATGCCTGAAATGCTTGGTGGGGCAAGAAACACGCGCCATGAACCTCCCTCTTTCCTGCCCATGAAACCCAGCGGGCTGATCGTCTGCGGCACCGACACGAATGTGGGCAAGACGGGGGGTGGGTGAGCGCCCTGCTGGTTCAGGGCCTGAAAAGCCCGCTACTGAAGCCGGTTGGCAAGTGCGGCCCTCGAAGAACGGCGGCGACAGCAGCGGTCAGCGCCTGCTGGGCCTCAGTGAGGCCGAGGCGGAAGGGCGATTCCTGCCGGAGGCCTACGCGCTACAGCCATCCGGTCTCCCCCCACTGGGCCGCGAGCTGAGCAACGACCTGCTGCGACCCAAGCCGCCTGGAGTTGCCGATCGTGACGGCCCCCCTGGGGTGAGAACGCCCGCGGACTGTTTGGTGCCGTTGCGCCGTGACCACTGCTTCAGAACGACCAGGTGCGCCATGGGGACTGCGGTGCGCTGGGCCCGCAGCGGCCTGGGCCACCTTGAAACCCACCACCTGCTGTCGGTGGAGGCCCTGGCCCAGCGGGGGGATCCCGCTGCTGGGCCTGGTGTTCAACGGACCCATCCATGCCGACCAACCCCAGCACCCTGGCGGCCCCTGACGGGTGCCCCCGTGCTTCGGCTGTCCCTGCCGCCGCCTGGCCCTCGCTCACAGCCCAGACCCTGGCTGCGCCTGGCAACGAACTCCGGCCTGGCGCGAAGCCTCACTTGTAACGTAGCCACCAATGACACGCACCAACCTGCCTGGTCATGCACGGCTGTCGTCCTCCCTCTGCGGTGGGATCCTGGTGCTGTTCACCGCTAATCGAAATGGCAAGAGGTTGGTGGGTCAACTGCTCCCTGGATGCGAGGGCCGCCAAGGCTCCGATACCCCCGCTGCCGTTGACCCTTTCCTCAAACCTGCACACCCAACGCTCTGGCATCCCGAACCACCCAGGTGGCGAGCAGTGAGCCGCACGCTGCGCGTAATCGCGGCAGTGCGCCCCTGCTGGAACTCGCCGTGGCCGCCGCCTGATCGATGCGATCAGCAAGCTGGTGGGTCACCCTGCACGGCCAATGCGGAGCCCAGCATCCGCCGCGGCCATCGCCGCCCAGGCCCTGGAGCTTGAGGCAGGTGATTTCGCCAACTTCGCCACCCCCAGGCCGAGGTCTGTCGATCGGCTGAGCGCCGCCAGCGGCCTGGAGCGTCCTGTTTGCTTCTCCGACCAACGGCTCCACCGCCGTGAGGTGGGCCCCTCAAATCGCCTTGGCAGTGTGGCGGAACCAGGCAGCCCTCGGCGCCAGCTGATCGCTTTTGAGGGGGCTTATCACGTGACCCTTCGGGCCAATGGCCCTGGGCGAGCGGTCGCTGTTCTCCGCCCCGGTTCGTAGCCCCCTGCTCTGCCCGTTTCGCCCGGCCCCCTGGCCCCGGCCAGGCTGGTGGGAGACGAAAGCGTGATGGCCAAGGAAAGCGGCGGCCCTGGCCAGACTGGTAAAGAGTTGCTGGCGGTACCCACCGCTGCGGTGATCCTCGAGCCGCTTGTGCAGGGGCCAGTGGCAATCGGCGATTGGTGCGGCCCGAGTTTCTGCGGGGCGTGCCAGGAGCGCGTACGCCCAGGCTGGGGCCCTGTTTGATCAACCGATGAGGTGATTGACGCGGCTTCGGCCGCACCGGCTCCCTGTTCGCCGCCCAGGCCGCCCGGCCTCCCACCTGACCTGTAAGCTCTCTCCAGGGGTTTCACACGGTGGCTTCCTGCCGATGGGGGTTTGACCTGGCCCGTGAAGCCCTCTATCAGGGCCTTCATCAGCGACAAAACCCGCCCACACCCTGTAAATCACGGCCATAGCTTCACCGCCAACCCGCCTGGCTGCGCCGCCGGCCAATGCCAGCCTGAGCCTCCTGGAAAGCAACGCCCCAGGCTCTTTCGGCAAGCTTCCGAAGCGCGCCATCAGCCGCTGCCTTCTGCGCCTGGCGCGCCACCCGCGGGTCTTGCCGCCCGCGCCTGCGCGGCACGAATCGCCCGCCTTCGATCTGAAGGTGGAGAATCCCGGCTATCTCAACGGGGCACTGGGCCGCCCTAGATCCAGCGGCCTTGCCCTCGGCCAAATGCGTCTTCCTGCGCCCTTGGCTATGTGGTGTACCTACTTGCCGCCGCTCTGCCTCGATGACGCCCAGGCTGGAGCGGTGCTACGCCGCCATCGAAAGACAGCCTCGACGCAGCTCTGATCCGGCGCGCAGGTCGGGTATCGGGCTTGAGCTTCGCTTGGGATCAGGCCCAGCCAGGATGGCTGATTCCACGTCGGCATGCGGAGAGGCCAGTAGGAGAACAAGCGCAAGTGGTTGCGGCCCCTGCTGCTGCCAAGCCTCACCTTGAGTTCAATCCGATCCTCCAGTTCAATCAAGGCACTCCAGAGGGTTGGGGCCGGTCCCGCCAGCTGCTGGGATCCGCCTGGCTTCCGGGGCCGCACCCAGCTCCACCAACCAGCGCTCAAGGGCCGCAAAGGATGGCTGTAGAGGGGGGGGGTGTGGCGTAGGCAAGCGCGGTCATCCCGATGTCTCTGTTTGGCGGAAGGCAGTCCTGCACCGCGGGGGCCTCCAGCCCACTGATGGAGGGGTGACCAGCTCCATGCCCCCGCCACCAGGCCCAGGCTGATGCCAAGCACCAAGGCCAGCAGCAGGGCCCCCGCCAGCAGACCAGGGCAACCACTCGCCGCCCGAGAGGGCCCCGGCGCACCGACTGGACTCTCTCGCACCGCCCGCACCAAGCACTGGCTGGGGAGCTACCACCTGCAACTGGTTGTCATAGGCCCGGCGTTGATTGGGATCGCTCAAGGTGAGATAGGCCAGCTGCAGAAAAGCCGAATCTGTTTCTCCGCATCAGTCGGCCGGCAGGCTGTGGCTATCGGGGTGGATAAACTTGCTGAGAGAACGGAAAGCTCGCCGCAGATCCTGGGGCGTGGCGCTCTGGGAGCTGCAGCAATTGGTAGTGATTTGGGGCCGACGAGGCGTTTCGCTAACCTGCCACCTAACCAACGCCCGCAGAACTGCGCCAATCCTAGAGAAAAACCTTCCCTGATTGATGCGTGGATGGCTGCTGAGCAAGGCGACGCGGTGTGGTCTCGCTCTGGCCTGGCAGCCATCGGCAACGCAACGCGAACAGTTCCTGCCTGCAGCAGGTCCTGCGCCACTGGAACAGCCGCCCTCAACCTCACCTCAACCCGGCTTGTCGAGGGCGACGACTACTGATTTCCCAAGCTCTATAACGAACAGCCTCTGGCCCCTGGCAACAGCTGCTGCGTGCAACCGCCCCACCGCACTCTCGAATGATCGATGTCGGCAACCGGGCGGCGGTTTTCCAAGGACTAAGCCCTGGCGATCGCCCCTACCTCCAGGCCCAGTCACCCTGGTCGATTCGGTGGCCGCAAAGCGGAAGCCGTAACGGGCCATGGCCCATAGCTGGGTTTGAAAGCCAGCGGTCAAGTGGTGCGCTGGGAGCGGGCGGAGACCACCGGCCAAGACCCTGATTGCCGTGGCCGCTTCGACTGGGCCCTGGCCCGGGCCGTGGCGGCGGCGCCAGTGGTCGCGGAATATCTGGTGCCCTTGCTGGCTCCCACTGTCCAAACGCCCCTGCTGTATCGCGCCCAGTGGGAGCCAGCCGATCAGCAAAGCCTTGGAAGCGGGCGCTGCAGCCACTGTTGGGCGGCCGCCGCACGGGTTGGAAGCGGCTGCGGACCTCCATCGGCTCGGTGCGTGCGCCACGACCCGTGGTGCACCGGCCCCTGGCCCCCCTGCCCGGCCACTATCCCAGGCCGGTTGGGCGTACCGGCCAAAGTTGCCCTAACGCGTCCTCTGACCCCCACACAACCAGGGAAGCCCTGAGGATCGTCTTGGGAGATCGTCAGTCGCGCCGTGAATCAGAAGTGGCTGGGCTGCCCCCCAGCGCTGGCGCAGGCGGCGCAGGAGGTCTGGATCTGCTCGGCCCAGGGCATATCGCCCAGCACCGCAAGCAGCTCGCCCTTTCGAAACGCCGCTGAAAATCGAGCGGCATCGGCATTGGCGCCGGGGAAACCAAGTGGTCACCCCTGGCCCAACAGGCCAATAGCGGGGCCCGCCCGTAGCTCTCCAGATCCCAGGCCTCCAGCCAAGATTGTGGAGCCAGAGCAGCACCGGCAGGTTGATGCCTGCCGGGCGTGTCGGGCCACTCCCGGCAGCCCCCTGGGACCAAACTCTCCAGCCTAGGCGGCGCCGAGGTCTCTGCCCGGGCGTTCTCGCAGGCCTTCCAGGATCGCGCACAGCGAGGAGCCTGGGGCAGCATACGCCAACGGCTTCGAGGTGAAGTTCGAGAATCCGGCGCGGACCGGCCGCACCCCACACTGATCGTGTGGATTCCTGGAGCCGAGAGGCAAGAACAGATCGTTTGAACACGATGGTGCAACGGCGCAACAGAGTTCGTTAAAAACGCGGGCGAAGGGCTATGCAGGTGGGCCCCTTTGTCGGTGGGGCTGATGCACGAAGAGGCCCATGTCGTGGCACGGGCGGCATCAATCGCCGGGCCGTTCTGCTGGGCGATGAAATACCAGTGCAGAATTTGATGTAAATCGAAGCATCCGATTCGATCGCCTCAAGAATCAGGGCAGTGGCGCAATGGGTGAGAAACCGATCGAAAAACCGATGCCGGGCCCTGCTGCTGCCAACGCCCTGGGCCACCCCAGGCAACCACCGGGAGCAGGGTCCCCCTGCTCCAGGTGCTCGGAAGGTTAGGCTCAATGAATGGCCAGCAAATGTGCAGGTGCTGAGCTCCAGCCGCGATCGAAACATGCGCTTCCAGTTCGGGCCTCGAACTACGGGCCGGTCTGGTTGGGTGAACCTTCGTCTGCGGAGGGCGCTGGGGGTCTGGCACCTCGGGGGCAAGACCACCCCAGATTGTCTCGTCTGAGTGCCGTAATGGCGTGCCGTTCGAATGTGGTGGCATCCCCAACGCCGCCACGGCGCGCTCGACGGGTGGCCCGAAACCTGGTCCTGGCTGTGCAGTGATCTGAATCAGCGGGCAGATCACTCCAGCTCTGCTTGGTACGCAAATGCAGCCCAGAGAAAGCAGCGGCATGGCCAATTCGGTGCGCCCGAACCGCCGGGTGGCACACTCCAATGGCGGGAGCGGTGCTGCTTCATGCGGGAGGAGAACGGCAACCCAAGCGGCTGGATTTCCTGATTCTGCCAAATGCTCGTCGAGGGCCGCCACCTCCCTCATAGGCCAACCCAGTGAATGCAGTCCGACCGGCAGTATCGATCGCCTCCTGGATCTTTTCGGTGCTGTTGCCGCCTGGCGGATGGCGCGGGAGCGGCCCCAGAGGGGTTCCACCAAAAAGGTGTTTCCAGCCACATGGCGCGCAGTAAGCGACACTGCCGATACATAGACGGCTTTTCATCCACCCAGACGGCTTTTGCCGAGCGAACCACCCAGAAGCGGGCTCCTCGCCGCTGCACTGGCCGGACCTGGGCCGGTGCGTGAAGGCGAGCGACCGGATCCATCACAAACTTCAGCTGTCCCAGCGGGTCACCCACCAGTTCAATGCCTGGCCGTCGGTGTGCTGCGACTGTTCACTACCTGAAAACCTTCCCTGAGTGGAGGCCGCCAGGATCGTGCGCAGGGCGTAGCGCTGGGTGAGCTGGCCAGGAAACGCTCCCACCGTCTACTCTGGCTGCTATCCAGGGTCCAGGTCAGTCACCACTCATAGCTGCCGGATTGCTGGTTCCAGCGGAAACCCGATGTCACCGCCTTCGCCCCTGGGGCAAGGCCAATTCCGGCGAGCACGGTCTGCCGCGTAACCCGCACCGGACGCTCACTCCAGTTCAGGCTCAATGGCCCAGGTCACGGAGGGCCTCAAGGAGGGCGTCGCGACATCCTTGAGTTCCGTTTTGACGGTTGCTGAAGTGGGAAACATCGGAATCGGCTGGCGAACGAAGGAAAGGGAAACAGCCTGAGTCAGGAGCGAACTGCTGGAGGGCAGGCTGGGGGTCAGGGTCTGGGCTGGGCTTTGGAACGCTCGGAGGTGCTGCGGCCTGCTGAACAGTGCCAAGCCTGGCCTCGATCCGCCGGTGAGCTGTTCACAGCCGGCCCCCAACACTCCTCCACCACCTCTTCCACCCCGGCCCGTCGGGCCAGAATTGCGAAAACGAATGGTGTTGTTGAGACATCACGAGGTCAGTCCCGTGGCTCTCACCATTAACCGGGTTCCAGCTCAGCTGAGAAGATGCGAGAACCCAAGCGGTGATTTAACAGCCCGCATCCATTCAGCTGAGCAGGCCCTCTTCCACCAGCGTCTGAATCCTTCTCACAGAACGGCGGGGCTTTCGAGTTGCTCCAACGCCACCCTGGCCCAATCGCGCACGGTCGCGTCGATGTTCCTTGAGCATCCCAGCACCAGCGCCTCCGACCAAAGTACCTGCGACGGGCTCAAACGAGATGGTCGTAAAGACGCCCGAGCGACGCAGGCGCCTGTTGCTTGCGAACGGCAGGCTCACTGTCGATCCGCAGGCTCTGAGCAACAGCTGACTCCGGGCCTGGGGTCGGCCTGGCCGCGCGCGTGTGCTGCCGGGCATCGGGCGAAGGGACCCGGCGGCCGCCAGAGCCGCACGGCCGCTACGTCCCACCTGCAGGGCCCGGATCAACGGCAGCAAACACCGGGGGCCTCGGGGTAAGTTTGCCCAGGCCCAGGCCAACCGGCCTTGCGCCACATAACCGTTGCTGTCGTTCTGCAGCAGGCTGAGCAGGGGCTCCACAGCCCCTGCCGATCGGTTTACGCCCAGTGCATAGACGGCGCTCATCCGCAAATCGGAACAAGCTCGCCTCCAAGCAGGGGCCAGCAGCCTTGAATGGCGCGGGGGTCGCGGTGTTCGAAGAAGATTTCGCAACCCTGCATGCGGTCCTTCGTGGCGGCCAAGGGCGAACGCTCACAGGACCGGATCGCACTCGGCGGCCGATGTCCGGAGCTGGAGAGCTCAATCCGTGTCGAGAGCATCGAAGCGGATCGAACGGCCCAGCTCTTCGGCCAGCTCCCCGGCCCAGCAGTTTCCGGATCGAAAGCCCAAGCTCAGCGGGGCTGGTGGAAAACGGCGGCACAGATTCCGGCATGGGCTTTCTCTGCTCCCCGCTCCATCCCGCCAGAAGCCGGGGCCCATCATGTCGCCGGGCAGCCAAAGCGGGCACTCAAACAACGAAACAGGGCCAGGCCGAAAACAGCACGATCGCGCCGGCAGCAAAGTGAGCGGATGAAGGGACACAGGCCGTTGATCGGGTTTCTCTCGCATTCTGAACGCATACAGGGTTCGCCCCGTTTTGCCTGGTCTGTGCACCCTGAAACTCTCCCCCTGACTCGACATCGGGTGCATTCAGGAGGCGACGCCCCGCTCGCGGCCTGGTGGCCGTGGCCGCCCAGGGATGGCCCAGCGCACCCCTACCATGGTGGGCAGCAGGCTGCTGCCAGGGTTGGCTGGCTGCCCAGCAACGTGCCCCCTCACCCTGATCGGCCTGCTTGGCCTGCGGAGCTGCCCTAACACGCTCAAAATGTTCTGGGCGCCCGTTGCTGGATCGCTGGCTTTGCAAATGGCCAGACCGGCGTCGGGCTGGTTGCTGGTGCTGCAGCTCACCCTGGTGATGTGATTCGGGGCC
>Ga0163217_1009358_pt1 | contig 17609 bp, 23 predicted proteins | sample SynspAceP_FD_185933 | JGI IMG/M metagenome (GOLD analysis project Ga0163217, IMG submission 185933) | Saline lake microbial communities from Ace Lake in Antarctica - Synechococcus sp. Ace-P (PacBio error correction) | ecosystem: Environmental > Aquatic > Non-marine Saline and Alkaline > Saline ...
CAGAGAGAAGATTTTTTCCCCGCCCCCCCCCCCTCGGCGAAAATTCAAAACCGGGTTTTTTTTTTTTTCCCCCCCCCCCCCTTTTGGGCCCCCCCTTCGTGGGGCCCAAATGTGGCAAAAAGCCCCCCCGTGGAAAAAATCTGGCCGCCCAACCAAAGAAAAAATTTTCAAACAGGCGCCGCGGGCAATGGGCCCCCCTATAATCGCCCCGGCGGGCCCCGTAAGATGATTGATTGGGGCCGCCGTGTGTGGCCATTGGGCAAAAAAAAAAAAAAGCGACGGGGGCCAAGCGAATTTGCCGTTTTTCGATCACCGTCGGCTCCGCGATTGGACACCCGTTATTTTTGTGCCACAGGGCAAGATCTTGTCGGCTGATAATTATCGGCGAACGGAAAAATACGGATTACCCGGACCGAGGCCTGACAAACTGGCCGTGCAATCCAAACAACGGTTCAAGAAAGCCATGGGACCGAAACGGCCGCTTTTGCAAAATCCCCCGTGATCGACATCAAAAAGACCGAAGAACGGTTTTTGTCCCGATCCTCAGCCATGACGAATACATGCGCCCGCAGCCCGAATAGCCAATCGCTCGGCGCGCTGAAACCCGCATTCCAGCAGATGGGCGGCGAGGTCATGCCGGCTTTGATAAGGTCGCGCTGATGAAAATCCCCGCACCTCAAAAGATCAACCACATTCACCACGCCGGGACTTCTCCGGTAATCGTGATGTGCCGCGGGCTGTGCTGATCGGCAACAAGGAATTTTTGGCGAGAAATAAGCGTGCCTCAGAGCCGCGCGGCGGCGCAATCTCGGGCGACGGCCAAATCCGCACCGACGCGACCAATCCATGCTCACCGCGCCCCGTTCCCGTGACCGAAAAAGATTCTTGCCGACAATGCATGAAGCATCAACGACAATCGATCTGTTCGAGGTCCAACGAGCCTTCGCGTCCGTGGTCATGCGCTTTAAATGCAGCGTTCGTGTTGATGAGAAGCAAGGTCAACGTTAACGGCGATCGATCGCTATGGTCACCCTCTGCGGCGCGGACCGCGCGAATGATATTCATCGAAACCCTGCTGGACGAGCTGGAGCGGCTCGATAAAGAAGTTGCATATGCCCACACTTGTGCATTGCCCTCCGGCATGTCCGCAACCATCATCGAGCGCGTCTAATGGTAATGAATCCCACCCGTTCTTGCCGTTTCTGAAATGGCCCCAAAAGGGCCCTGAAAGATCTTAAGTCCAAAGTCGAGCGGGGCGGTACCTATGTGCCGTCTTGTACCAAGAATGGACCCGCCGCTGTTTTTCTTTAAGCACCGCAATGATCCAAGCGCACAGTTCCGACCGCGAGAATTTCAATGACTTCAAGAGCGGTCTTGCCTGAGCGAAAAAGATTGCGACCAAGGCCCCCAAACGACAATCGAAGTGATCAGATCGCTGCTTGAAAAATTCGCTGATTACAACGCCTCAGCGCTCGTAACACACTCCAAATCAGGGAGACGAATATAAAATACCGATTTTTCACCATGAAGACAGACGCCGACGCTGTCGCCATCATCACCTGGGACGTACCCGGAAAATCCATGAAACCGTCAATGTCGATCGAGGGGCTGTTCGGAACTGGACACGCATCATCGACACGGTACTTCAAGAACGACACCATTAAGGGTGCCGTGATCAACCTCTGCAAAGACGGTCCTTTGCCGCGATGACCTAAACTCTGGCCAAGATGCGGCCGAAGATGCGGGCGACGACCCCGCACAGGGGCTTTCGACGGCACAAGAAAAGCACGCCCTGCTGCGCAAGATCGAACGCGCCGGCATGGATGCAAGACTCAACAAGGGCGGTAAGTCCTATTCGCGTCCTGCCCCTGCCCGGAACCGCCGCTGGGCATCCGGGCATTGAACTGCTGCTGCCACACAACCTTGCAATCTTTGGGGTCGCCGACAACCCCAAGGCCCCGTATCGGCCTCCCGAGAATCATGGTCGGCATCTTTCCCGGCGCGTGGCGGCACAACACTGGGCCTCCTGACACGCAAACCTGGCCGCGATTGGCGGCGTCACCTTTCCTGCTGGAAGGCAAGATGTCGCTCCTGCTTGCTGTCGAAATCTGCCGCTTGATTGACGAAGTCGTCGCCGATCCGGTGGCCGCGGCAAAAGGATGGTTGCTGAACGCAAGTGATGCGCATCCTGAGCCCCTGGGATGCGCAAAGGCTATAATATGGCCTCGCGGCGCGCCCTATCACGCCTGGCGGGTTTCTGACCTTTGGTCGGTGCAACGCGATGGCAAACGGCAAAAGAGACAAAGGCGCATTCCTGCGGCCAAAAAAGCTTGCTGAAGCGGCCGTGCTACGAATGGTCCGCTTGGTGCCGTTCGATATACCGCGCTGCAAAGTCGAGGACGCCGCTGGTTCACAATATGCCTTTGAACCCCGTCGCTCTTGCCATGATCCGTCGCTGTTTCTGAACAAGGAACCTTGGAAAAGCCAGTGCGGCCCGAAGGTGTCGCCGATCAGCGCGTCAAGAAGCTGGGCGTGTGGGCTGGCAATATGATGGTCGCCGGGCATCACGCTTGTGTCCGTACAGGCCGGCATTCGAGGTCGTGTTGATCGACCCAGACGCCAAGAAGCAAGCGGACAAGGGCAAAAGCCTATTCCGCGAGCTTCTTTGATAGGGCATCGCGCGCTAAGAAATCCACCGAGGAAAAGAAACCGCCGCGCTGACCTGATCTATGCGAACCACCGATCCTAGATGCGCTGAAAAAGGCCCTGCGAACCTGATCATCGAACCGTAATTCGAAGACCCTAATCCCGTGCCAAGGCGATATGACCAAACGCGTCGAACCGTGGATCCCCAGGATTTGCATCTTGCCTCCAACAACGTCGACCCTGCCGAGCACCGCAGCGGCCAACAGCGTCGTCGCGTGCGGAACATTTCATCGCTCCCAACTTGCTTCTCGCCGGGTCGAGAAAATGGCACTGGTCGAGATCATCAAAGGGTTGCCGAAACAGGCGACCGTGCGGTTTGCCAAATCGCTCGATATGTGCGCCTAGATCGCAAAAGCCCATCGGGTAAAATGACGCGCGGCTTCTTCTACTTCCAACCGCTGCATCATCCCTATCTCCAACGAAGGCGCGCGATTGATACCCGAGGGTAATCAGCAACCTGCAGCTGGTAGATTCCCGCGCACAGGCTGTTGGGCTTTCCCTGTGGGCCGGCAGCGACCGATGAAACCTCTATCGATCTGGGGGCCAAGCCTGCTCCGCAGCGACCAATGCCGCTATGGGCAATGCTATCCTGCGTCGCCAAGCCGATGACCCTTGATCTTTTGATGGAAGATCTGGGCCGTCTAGGTCGCAAGGCAAAACGCGGGCTTTTTTCGACTATGATGAAAAGGGCAAGCGGTCAGGGCTATTGAAGGTGCAAATGCACGACAAGTTCCCGTAGCCCGACCGAACAGCCCCAGACCCTGCGCGTGTGCAGGACCGTTCTGAGTTCGTTTCCAAGTGCTGGCAAGCTGTACGCCGCGTTGGAAAGAAGCGGTGCCTGGAAAGACATCCGCCGCAGGCGACGTGGCGCGATCCTTTGGCTGGCGGCTTTGCGCCTTTGGGTTCCCGGTGGCCCGTTCAGACTTGTGCTCTGGACATCATCGGCCACCCTAATGCGGCAGAACGCCCTGTGACCAGCCTGAAGCGCAATTCCGGCGAACGTTTCAAAATGCCCCGAAGTTGCTGCGTGAAATGGCAAGAGAAAGAACCAGAAGCTTCTTATGTGTCCTTCGGCCATCGAACGCCAAGCTGCCTGAGTTTCAGGCGACACCATATAAAAGGAAAAAACGGCCAGCCTTTTGTGCTGGCCGTTTTGCGTTGCGGTGATCGATGGGGTGCCTGATCTCAGCCGTCCGAAACGAATACCCGAAACGTGTGATAATCTCGCGCAGGCCGCAGCAATCAGGTCGCGTGTCTTTGCGTATAATATCCCCTGATAGCCCGCAGCGCGGTTCCAGAGTATGTTTTTCGCGGGGCAATGTCAATCGAATACCCCAGATGAATCGAACAATGGCTGCGCACCTGCGAGAAATATGCCTCGATCGGACGAAACAGGTTGCTTTGATCTACACCTGCCCCGTCTCGCAGATAGGACCCATCATAAGGGACGCAGCAAAGACTACCGTCTCAACGGTAAGGTGACTGAACGAACGCGCCGAACTCTCATGCGACTGGCCAGCCCCACTGCCGGAATGTCGAACCCTTGTTCCGCGCAGCCAGTTGTAAATTAGCTGACCATCCGGTCCACGGGTTTCTGACTCAAGCGCAAAGGTGACACATCTGTGACATTCTCCTCGCGGGTCAGCGGCACGCCTTCGATATCTGCAAGCGTCGAATGTTTCCATAGCTCCCCGCCGCCGCTGACCCCCTGCAGACGCTTGCGCCGGTTTTGCTTGGCTTTGGGCGTATCCCCCAAGACAGCAAATACATCTTTCATCGCCCGCGCCTCAAGCGCAATGCCAGCGGATGCTGCCCCCGGCTTTTGGAATAGCACAAAGATTATAGCTGCGCCCACGGCTGACAATCATTGCCGCCTGCCGTCTACGCGAACGGTCCGGTCGTTTTTGCAGCTTTGGCCCAAATTCCCCACTAGCCTGCTTTGATCATCCTTTCCCCAAAACGGGGATGCTGCGCAATAGTAAACGAACCAGGAAACGAACGACTAGGTGCGCTACATGGGCTTGATGACAAAACGAAGACCGGGTTGACAAATGCGCGGCGAACTATGTTCGCTGACACCGCTGTCGCATTCTGAAAACGTGCGGCGCATGTCCTTTTTGCCATGGCCGACGGCGTGACTATCGGCGCGGCACCGGTGACCTATGCGCAGTAATCAGCGCGCGCTGCTCTCAGCTGGCCTCTGCCCTATCGGGGCGGGATCGAGCGGGCCAGGTGGTTGCTACCCCTTGCTCCGCAACATTCCCACGCAGGCCCGAACGCGCATTCGGCGCGCCACCGCCCTTGCGGTGCCGTGCTACACCATTACACGCGCTGGATTGTTGGCGACCGGCGCCTATATCCTGACCCACGGCGAAGCGCGGTGCTTCGCGGATACCCAGTTCATCGATCTGGCCGAAGCCGCCTGTGCCGAAACTGGACGGGCCTCGCCCTTGCTCATCGAATGCCCGCATGCCGGTTTTGCCGCGACAAGGCGTCATCCGACCTATGAAGATTCCAATCGCGCAAGGCGGACCCTGCCTTCCGTATGCAATTGCCAACGACGAATGGAAGAGCCTTGGCGGCTGAACTATACCTCTGGCACCAACGGGCGCCCAAAGGCGTGTCTATCATCCATCGCGGGGGCACTATCTGATGACTAGGCACAGTGGGTGAGCTGCGCATGTGATGCGGCCTTGTTTCATGCCAGATCCGTTGCCGCTGTTTCATTTGCAACGGCTGGACCATACGTGGATTGATGCCCACCTGCTCGCGCACGCTGGTCTGCCCTGCGCGACATTACCGCATGCGCAACTATGACGCCATCGCAGACGAAGGCGTGCCACACTCGGCGTGTGCGCCTATTTGTCCTACATGAATGTGAACGCCTGCCGAAGCAGAAACGCCGCACGTTCAAGGCATCAGGAAAGGTGTTCACCGCCGGCACCCCTGCCTCCCTGCCACCCTGTTCCAAAACGAAGCCCTGGGGTTCAACGTCACGCAGGTCTACGGGCTGACCCGAAAACCTATGCCATGTGACAGAATGCCTTGTGACCCCGCGTGGAACAACACTCAAGGCCGTAACTCGCCATGCGATTAAAGCCCGCCATGCGTCGCCCATGGCCCATGATGGAGGATATCACCGTGATGGACACTCAAATGTCCCCAAAGTCCCGCTGGACGGCAACCACCCAAGCGAGATCATGATCCCGCGGCAATTCGGTATTGAAGGGCATTTTAAACCCCGCGCCACGTTATGGCGTTTGCGGGCGGTATTCTCCATTCCCGGCGAATCTGGCGGTGCAAGCACCCCAAGGCCACAGCAGATTGCGGACCGCGCCAAGGAACATCCATTAGTTTCGGGCGCGAAAAACAAATTCTTCATCGAAGGTAGAGCGTGTTTGATGGGCCACCGAATGTTGGAACCTTGCTGCTGTGCGCAGCCGATGATAAAATGGGGCAAAGTGCCCTGCGCCTTTATCGAGCTTAACCCGGTGCAACGACGACGAAAGCTCCACAATGATCGCCTTTGTCCCGCCAGAACCCTTGCAAGGGTTCAAAATCGCCCAAACGGGTTATCTTCAGGAGCTCCAAAAACCTCGACCCGCAAGGGTACAAAAATTCGATACTGCGCGCCGAGCTGCGAATTCATTAGGTAATGCTATCATTCACGTTTGAAAGAGATGAAATCGGAATCGGCCAACGACATCGTCTCTGCCTGATTGACCGCCCCGATCCGTTTTTCATACCGCCAGACGTCGATTTGTAGCGGCCCTGTCGCCGGTTTTCGACCTCGTAGGGATTGCGCCCCTCGCCCCGCCTGCACCCAACCGCAGCCCGTAAACCGGCGCGCGCGCGATGTGCCGACGTAAACAGGCCAGCCATTTCAGCCCATGCCCATGCTCTGGCACTCTGCGCCGCCATCATCTGCTGCGCCACCAGAGCCTTTGAAAGGCCGCGTGATGTAGAACTGATAGATCTCGTCATGATCCACCATAAAAAACCCGCGATCTGCCCGTCAACCCAAGCCACCTTGGATGTTGAGATGCACGCGCATCCCATGCGTGATTCATCGGTGTGCGCAGGGTCGTCATGCTGTAGGGACAACGCTGGCTGAGCCTGAATGCCATCCTGATACCACAAGTCTCGGCCATCTGGCGGCATCATCGGAATGTGCGGGCTTGATCTGCATGGGGAACACTCCTTTAGAATTCTCCTATGCTGTCGTAAGTCCACCCATTGCTCAACCCCGTTCAGGTGTAAACTATCCAAAACTTAGGCACTATAACTGTCAGAATATGACAGCCCCTTTCCAAAATACGTGCTCGGTTGGAAGCAACCGGACCTCTGCCGTTCTGGCCCCGGATGCCGCAACGTCGCGAGTCATCGTGTCGAATCGCGATGCGACGCTGGTAATCTCTGAACCTTAGGAACAGGCGTTTTGCCCATGGTCTTCGGCGCTTTGGCACGTCGAACCCCGGCATCCGTCCTGCATTTACCACCCCGATGCGACCCAGTGAAACGCTGAAATCTCCGACAACGAGGAGAGATGATCGACGCCATCGAAACAATTGCGCCGTGTCGTCCGAACGCCACCGCTCCCCGTCCCGCCGTTTTGCGCTTTTGCCGTGGTGCTGACCTCTGCCTGGTGGTGGCCGGCCGTGGCGCTGTTCTTGCTGCCCGTTGCCTACAAGAATCACACCTCAAGGTTCGTCCCAAGGTCAAACGCACCTCTTATCGGACGTGTTATTGAAAAAGATGAACGGTGTCGGGTGCGCTTGGCACCAATGCGCGGCTCGGACTTGCGCTGGCAAAAATTCGGGCGCGCCGTCGTCGGACCGATGGTTTGCTGGCCGGCCATGACCCCGTCCCACCTGCAAATGCCAAGCGGTCCTGATTGTGCTGACTAAACCCTGTTCGAAGACTACGAATCCCCCGATATCGCGGGCGCCTAAATATTTCTGGCAGAGCAAGCCAAACGCGCGATCTACCAGATGCCTCTGCAAACAGTATGCTGGCACCATCAGTATCCGCGAACTTCGCGTTGCTGACTACCGGCGATTGTGTCTGACGCGGCCCTGTCGCGGTATGCGGACACCTGAATGCCGAACCCGTCCCCCGAACCTCCGTGGCGGCCCTGCTTTCACGGTTCCGAAAAAGCTACGGCTGCAACAGCAACTCCCTATGCGCAGCGCTGCGACATCACCGGCCGAAACGGTCCTAGCCATGATCGAGGCGATCCATGAACGGCAAGAAACCGACCCTCTGCTCTAGCGACACGGCGGACTGGCTGCGGTTACACAAAACATCTGCGGCGGTAACGCGTAACTCGCGTTTCGTCGGGGCCTGAACGAAAAAGGCCACCGATCGCTCCGTTCTGGCCTTTTGTCTGTGTGATCGCATTTGAACCTGTCACGGATATAATATCGAGCCATAGCCAGCAACCGCGCAGCTTGCCAATGCCGCGGGCCGAGGACGCCCAAAAAGTCCGGCCCTGCACCGAAACAGATAGGGTTCTTACCGCCGCGGGTGGATTTACCGATCCGCCCCCCCATCCCATACGAGCCCGATACGTTGCGCGGCGCGTTTGTGCGTTTGCACTATCGCCCATATGACACCGATTGCACATAACTGTTCTGACGCAACGCGGTCGCGGGTCATGCCACCGGCTTGGGCGCAGACGGCTGTGAATAGACCGGCTTGCTTTTAGCTGGGCAGCGTTTTTGTTGCGTACAATGCCTTGCCATTGCCATGCGCTTGGCAAGGTCAGACGTCCGCCCACTCGCGGCGCTGCTGTCCAACGATGTATAAGGATAAACCATCGGCCAGACGCCTCGTAACATCCGACCGGTATTCCGGTTCGATCATAACGCGCACGGTGTTGGTTCCAGATCAACAGCAATAATTGGACCGCCCAGCCAGGTTTGCTCTGCCCGTTTCCGGGTTCCAGCGGTCCGTCTTCCCACACGGGACGATGCCTTTTGGCAACGGCCACATTGGCATAGGTTCTGCGGTATCGCGACGTGTTTTTTGCACAATGACCGGGTATTACGCAGTGCAGGCGCGGTTTCCGCATGGGCGGTCACACGGCGCCGTGCCAACGCGACGGCGCGGTTCCCGTCACAGCAAGCCACTGCGCTGTGGATGCAGATTGCGCGGATTGCGGACCGCAACCACAACAACCCTTTGGCCGCGAAACCGGGAATATGCTGCTGATCGCCGACCGCCCTGCACACGTCGGGGACCTGCCGCAACCGCACCGACCTCGTATAGGGCTGATGGCACATCGAACAGAAGCGCGGCACTCGCTGGCCGCACGACTTTGGGTGCTTTCTTCTGCGTACAACAACCGGCTTTGGCCTGCGCTGTGGCAAGGGCCGTGCCGGCAACCGTGGGCTGCCTTGGCCGTCGACGGCGCGCTGTTCACGGTGATCTGTACCGGCGCGTCAGCAGCACCGGCAGGTGCGCTGGCAAGCTGTCGCACATTGGTCGGTTTGCAACCGCGCAACACCCGCCTGACCCTTGCGCAGACCGCGCGCACCGCGTCACATTGCCGTTCGAAACCGGCCCGAATGTACACACAGCCTTTGCTGCGACATATTGCTTGCCCTTTATACCGACGCCGACGGAATTCCGCGGCTGTCGCAAAGCTTTGCGCTTGTGCAATTCTGCCTTCCAAGTGCGCTCATCAACGCCGCTACAGCACACAATACTATAACATTCATCTGCGCCCTCCCACCAATGTATCAAACAAACCATTGCCCGATCTCCTGTTTTTCAGCACGTAAAAGCCACCCTGATCACTCGATCGCCCAATTTCGCCTCATTGTCCGAACATCCGTCACCGCGTCAACCAAGCCCGGAATGAACTTATCCCAAGCCTCGTTCAGTACTCTCAATCGACATCCGCGGTCACAATCCGGTACATCGTATGGGCCTTATTTCATCACGCGCCACACCTTCGGGCGGCCAGCAGACCCAGGACCGATATGGTCCGCGCCCGCCTTCTTCAGCAATGTCCGATACGCCGCCACAGACGAATTGCCCGTTGCCACATCGGTCCACGGCAATACCAGACGGTCATCCAGCCCTCTGCACCTTAAAAAGAGTAGTATTCGACGGGCTGCAAAGGGTTTTCCTCGTCGCGGTAAAGGCCGTACAAAACCGACCCGCGCTGACGGATCAGCTCTAGCACCCCATCCATCAACGACGTTTGCCCCGCCGCGCAGATCGAAAATCAGCGCCAGTTCTTGCCACCATCGTCGGCGCGTCCATCGGCTTGCATTGCGTGTCGATCCGCTTGTCGTCATCGGCAGCCGCGCGTCACCCGCCCCCGACCTTCGTATTCCAAAAGGCTGCTGATCTCTGCGCAGCAACTGCGGAACGCCCGCTGTGGACGTCGATTTATTCCCGCATATTTGTCAGCTTGTGCTGCACCATGGATTATTAACGACGGTCAGGTGTCAAGATATCGTACATCGGTGCGCCTCTCCATATTACTTGGCTGAACTCATGCCCCCGAAAAGCGTGCTTCCCCGCAACCCACCGCTCCGGGCAGGCTTCAATTTTGCAAGCAAAAACTCCGGTGGAATCGTGGCGTTGCCCGCGGTGGGGCTGGCCCCCTCGCCCTCTTCGCCCCCTCGCACATCCGGGCTCAATCAGGAACAACGACCCCTAGATCCCGCAATCAATCGACGCCACATCGCAAAGCCGATCTGGCCAACGTGCCCGAACCCTTCACCGCCCACCAGTACGCACCCGCTCGCGCGTGTGGTCCGTTTGCCGAACCCATCGTTCGGGTCCCATTGCCATGATCCGCGTTAAAACCAGCATATCGCCCCCCCCAGTCCGCCCTAGCAGTTTTACCGATTTCCGTCATCGAACCATTCAAGCGCACGGCATAGCCCGACACATCGCGCCGGGTTCCCCTAAAGACTGGTCAAATTTCGACCGAAATTCCGCAAGGTCTCAGCTCTGGCGCAGTCCGTAGTTCTGCTCTGATGATATTACGGCCCATCGATCACATATCTGATATAGCGCGCGCGCGAGTCACGCTACAGAGAGCCGGGAACGCCGACGTTATATATCTATAGACTGGTGAGATAGAGTAATATCACGCCGCTCCCATAACACGCCAGGGGTACAGGGAGGGAGGTGGAGTGACTACAGAAAGTAAATGAAGAGGAATGAGAGCCTGAGCCCTGTGTGATTAACGATAGGCCGGGTTTTGACGAGGCGTAAAGGGTCGACTCGCGCTGATGGGACATCTGCATTTGAATGCGACACCGCGAAGACGGCAAGCCTGACCTTGCGATTTCGTTCGAATTTGACAGTCTTTACGGCACCGGCCGCGGATGTTGTCGGCTATGCCCCGTGCGCTTGAATGGTTTCGATGACAAATCGGTAAACTGCTAGGGCGACTGCGGGCGGCGATATGCTGGTTCTAACCGCAGATCATGGCAATACCCGACATGGTCGGCACCGACCAACACGCGCGAGCGGGTGCCCGTACTGGTGCGGTCAGGGTTCGGGCCCGTGGGCCAGATTCGGCTTTCCGATGTGGCGTCGAGATTGCGGCGCATCTAGGGTTCGTTGTTCCTGATTGACCCGATATTCGAAGGGGCGAGAGGGCCCGAGGGGCCAACCCCCACGCGGGCAACGCCACAATTCCCCCCGATTTTTGCTGCAAAATGAACCTGCCCGACCTGTGGTTGCGGAGCCGCTTTCGGGCATGAGTTCAGCCAGTAATATGAGAGGCCCCGATCCGATATCATTGACACCTGACCGTCGTAATCCATCCACTGGTGCAGCACAAGCTGACAATCAGTGCGGATAAATCGAACGTCCACCGGCGTTCCGCCATTTTTGCGCGCGAGATCAGCCAGCCTTTTGGCAACGAGTTGACGCGCGGCCTGCCGATGCAGACCAAGCGGATCGACACGCCAATGCCAGCCGATTGGAGCGGCCCGACGCTGATGGCAAGAAACGGCGCTGATTTTCGATCCTGCGCGCGGGCAAACGTGTTTGATGGATGGGGTCTAGACGCGATTCCGTCGCCGCGGGTCGGTTTTGCGGCCTTTACCGCGACGAGAAACCTGCAGCCCTCGAATACTACTTTAAAGGTCCAAAGGGCTGAATGAACCGTCTGGTTCATTGGCCGTGACCCGATGCTAGGCAACGGGCAAATTCGTCTGTGGCGCGATCGACATGCTGAAGAAGGCGGCGCCGACCAATATTCCGTTTTCTTTCTGCTGGCCGCCCCGAAGGTGTGGCGCTGCATGAAAGAGGGCCACACCGCATTGTCCGATGTGACCGCGCTGCGATGAGAAGCTGACGAGCTGGATATATCATTCCCGGCTTGTGACGCCGTGACCGATGTTCGGACCAAATGAGGCGCAAATGGCGATCCGGTGATCAGGTGCTTTACTCTGAACCGGATCGCGATGTTTGTTAACCTACATTGTGTGGGGGCGCAAGATTAAATTACTAGTATTGTGCTGTAGCGCGTTGATGAGCGCACTTGGAGCAGAAATTGCACAAGCGCAAAGCTTTTCGCGACCAGCCGGCGGAATTTCGTCGCGTCGTATAAGGCCAAGCATATGTCGACAGCAAGCTTGTGTACATTCGGCCCCGGTATCGACGGCAATGTGACCCTGGGTCGCGCGTCTCGCGCAAGCGTCAGGGTTCGGGTCAACCGACCAATGTCAGACAGCTGCCCCAGCGCACTGCCGTGCTGCTGACGCGCGCGTACAGATCACCGTAACAGCGCGCCCGTCGCGGCCAGCAGCCAACCAGGTTGGGCACGGCCCTTGCCACAGCGCAAGGCCAAGCCGGGTTGTTGTACCCAAGAAAGCACACCAAAGTCGTGCGCCAGCCGGTGCCGCGCTCTGTCGATGTGCCATCAGCCTATAACGCAGCTCCGTTCCTGTTGCGCAGGTCCCCAGCACGTGTGTCAGGCGTCGCGATCAGCCACAATATTCCGGTCGCGACCAAAAAGGGGTTGTTGTCGTTGCCTGTCCGCAATCCGCGCCAATCCTGCCATCCCACAGCGCAGCTGCCTGCTGAACGGAACCGCGCCGTCGCTGGCACGACGCGCCCGTGTGAACCGCCCCCTCCGAAACCTCGCGCCTGCCATGCCGTATACCCGCATTGTTGCCAAAACACTCGCGAATCAACCGCCCAGAATACCTATGCCAATTGGCCGTGCCAAAAGGCCTATCGTCCCGTGTGGGAAGACCGACCGTCTGAACCCGAAAACGGCAAGAGCAACCTGGCTGGCGGTCCCAGATGCTGTTGATCTTGGACAACACCCGTGCCGCGCCGTTGATCAACCAGAATACCGTCAGATGTTTACGCGCGTCTGCCGCTGGTTATCCTATAACATCGGTGGACAGCAGCGCCGCGAGTTTTGGCCGACGTGACCTTGCCAAGCGCAATGGCAACTGTCCAACCGCATTGTAACGCAACAAAAACGCTGCCCCAGCTAAACGCAAGCCGGTCTATTCCACCGCTCCTGCGCCCAAGCCGGTGGGCAACTGCACCCGCGACCCCCCGCGTGCGTCAGCCAACAGTTTAATGTCAAATCGGTATCTATGGCGATAGTGCAAACCGCATCAACGCGCCGCGCAAACGTATCGCTCGTAATGGGGATTGGGGCGCGACGGAATCCACCCGCGGCGGTAAGACCCTATCTGTCGGTGCAGCGCCGACCTTTTGGCGCGTCTCGCCCCTGCGCAATTGGCAACTGTCGCGGTGCTGCTATGCGATTGCTTGATATCCGCGACAGTCCAAATGCGATGTCACACCAGACAAAAGCCACCGAGCACGATCCTTGCTGGCCTTTTTCGTTTCACCCGAAACGCGAGAACCGTTACCCGCGAGATTTTTTGAACCGCAGCCATCCGCGTCGCTGAGCAGCGGTCGGTTTCCTTGCGTTCATCGGATCGCCCTCGATCAGGCCTAGGAACCGTTCCCGGTTGATGTCGCGCCCTGCCCATGGGAAGTGGCTTGCAGCCGCTGCTTTTCGAACCGTGCAAGCAAGCCTCCCACTGGAAGGTTTCGGGGGACGGTTTCGCCATCGGGTCTCCGCATAACCGCGACAGGCCGCGTCAGACCAACATCGCGTCGTCAGCAACCGAAGTTTCGCGATACTGATGGTCGCCAGCCATGTTGCAGCGGATCTGTGATCGCGCGTTTGCTTGCTCTGCGAAATATAGCCGCCCGCGATTATCGGGATTCGCAGTCTTCGAACAGGTTTGTTCAGCACAATCAGACCCCCTGGCAGTGCAGCTGGACGGTCCATGGCCGGCAGCAACAAACCATCCTCGGGGGTTTTTTCCGACGACAGCGCGGCCCGAGTTTTGCCAGCGCAGTCCGACCCCGCGCTTGGTGCAAGCAGCCACCCGACACCTTCGATCTTTTTCAATAACACGTCCGATAGACGGTGCGTTTTGACCTTTGGGGACGACCTTGAGGGTGTGAACTTGTAAGGCACCGGGCACCAGACAGCGCCACGGCTCGCCACGCAACCATCGGCCAGAGGTCAGCACCCCGCAAAAGCGCACCGGCCGGACGGCGGTGGCGTTCGACGACAAACTGCGCATGTTCGATGGCGTCTATCAATCTCCCTCGTGTCGGAGCATTTCCAGCGTTCACTGGGGTTCGCCAATCCGGGGTGTAATAGCAGGACGATGCCGGGTTCACCGTGCCAAAGCCGCCAAGGACCAATGGGCCAACGCCTGAATCCCTAAGGTCAGAGATACCAGCGTCGCAATCGCCGATCGACACGATGACCTCGCGACGTTGCTCATCGGGGCCGAACGCCAGAGTCGGTTGCTTCCAATCCCCGAGCGTAATTTGAAGTGCTTGTCATATCTGAAGTATAGTGCCCTACTGTTTGGATAGTTTACCACCTGACACGGGTTGAGCAATTGTGGGACTTACGACACATAAGGAAATTCTAAAGGAATGTCCCCAATTCAGATCAAGCCGCACATCCCGATGACTGCCGGGCCAGACTGCCGAGATTGGTATCAAGATGGCCAATCAGCTCATGCCAGCGTTGTCCCTACAGCATGACGACCCTGCGCCAAAACAAAAAACCCCCCGGATTTGAAGAAATTTTTTTTTTTTTCCCCCCGCCCAAAACGATGGCGAATGCCGTCATCTCAAACATCACCAAGGTGGCTTGGTTGACGGCAGATCGCGGTTTTTTATGGTGGATCATGACGAGGATCTATCGTTCTACACAACGCCGCCTTTCAAGCTCTGGTCTGCGCAAGCAATATGATGCGTGCGCAGAGCAGAGCTGCCATGGATGAAATGGCTGGCCGTACGGTCGGCAATCACCGCGCCGCGCGGTTTTTACGAGGCCTGCGTTGTTGCAGGCGGCGCAACCCCTACGATGAAACCGGCGAAGGGCCGCTACAAATCGACGTCTGGCGGTAATGAAAAACGGCTCGGCCCGTCAATCAGCAGAGACGATGATCGTTGGCCGATCGATATCTCTAAAACGTGATAGTAGCATTACCTATGACTTCCGCAAGCCTCGCGCGCAGTTCGAATTTTGTACTGCCTCGAGTTTTGGCAGCTCTGAAAGATCACCCCGTTTGGGCGTTTTGGAACCCTGCAAGGTTTGGGCAAAGGCGATATGCTGCTTTCGTCGCTCGTTCACCGTTTTAAGCTCGATTAAAGGCCATGGGCACTCGCCCATTTTCATCCGGCTTCGCCACCAACTGCAGCAAGGTTCACATCGGTGCCATCAACACGCCCCTCCACCTCGAGGAAGAAATTTTCCCGCCCGAAAATAATGATGTCCTGGCGCGTCCGCAATCTGCATTTGCCATTGGTTTCCACGCAGATCGCCGGAATGGAAATACCCGCCCGCAAACGCCTCATACGTGGCGGCGGTTCTTAAATAGCCCTTCATTACCTAATTGCCGCGGATCATGATCCCGCCTTGGGTGGTGCCGTCTCAGCGGACTTGGAATTTGGCTGTCATCACGGTTGATATCCTCCATCATGGCATGGCGGACGCCTTGCGGCTTTTTGATCGCAGCGCGTCCGCCCCCTGATGTTCTCCACGCGGGGTCCCAACAGCTCTGTCACATGGCCCATGTTTTCGTCCACCCGTAACCTGCGTGACGTTGAACCCCCAGTCTTCGTTGGACAGGGTGCGGGGCAGGGGTGCACCGCGGTGAACACTCTACCTGATGGTTGAACGTGCGCGTTCTGCTCGGCGTTCACCCCTCATGTTCAGACAATATGGCGCAACGCCGAAGTGCTCACCGCTCGTCTGCGATGCGTCATAGATTGCGGCTGCGTAATTCGCGCAGCAACCAGCTTGCCCGCCGAGCAGGGGCAATCATCCACGTATGTTCCAGCGTTGCAATGAACACAGCGCAAACATCTGGCATGAACACAGGCCGCATCAACATGCGCCACTCACCACTGTGCCCATAGTCATCAGAATAGGCCCCCGCGATGATGATAGACCACCGCCTTTGGCCGCCCCTGGTGGCCATAGTATAGTATCACGCAAGTTTCCCATCGTCGCTTTGGCAAATGCCATACGACAGGCAGGGTCTCCTGCGCGATGAAAATCTTCATAGGTCGGATGACGCCCTGACGCGGGGCAAACCGCATCGGCACTTCGATGAGCAAGGGCGGCAGGCCCCGTCCAGTTCGCAACAGGCGCTTCGCCAATCGATGAACTGGGTATCCGCCAAATCACCCGCGCTTCGCCGTGGGTCAGGCATTATAGGCACGTCGCCACAATCCAGCCGCGTGTTAATTGTGTTGAGCAGGGGGGGGGGGGGGGGGGGGGGGGGGGGGGGGGGGGGGGGGGGGGGGGGGGGGTGGGGGGCACCGCAGCGGCGCGCCGAAATGCGCTTCGTCTGCGCGGAATGTTGGGAGCAGGGTACAACCACCCTGGCCCGCCTCGACCCCCGCCCCCGATAGGCAGAGCCACCTGAGAGCCGCGCGTGATTACTCGCTAGGTCCACGTGCGCGCCGTAGATCACCGCCGGTCGCATCGTCAAAGACATGCCGCCGCACGCTTCAGATCGACAGCGTGTCAGCGGCAACATAAGTTCCCGCGCATTTGCCAAACCGTCTTCGTTTTTCATCCAGTCCCATGGCGCTACCTATAGTCGTTCGTTTTCTGTTCTGGTTACATGCGCAGCTATCCCCCGTTTTTGGAAGGATTGAATCACAGCAGCTAGGGAGAATTATGGGCAAAGCGCAAAACGACCGACCGCGCGTAGAGGCATGCGCAATGATTTGCAGCCGTGGGGCGCAGCTATATCTTGTGCATATCCAAGAAACGGGGGCACATCGCTGCATGCTGCTTGAGGCGCGGCGATGAAAGATATTTGCTTGTTGGGGATACGCCCCTAAAAGCCAGCAAACGGCGCAAGCGTCTGCAGGGTCACGCGCGGGCGGCTTATGAAACATTCCGACGCTTTGCCGATATCGAAGGCCGTCGTGACCGCGAGAGATGTCACAGATTTCACCTTTGCGCGGTCAGAACCCCGTGGGACGCCGGATGGTCAGCTATTACCACTGCTGCGCGAACAAGGTCGATCATCCGCAGTGGGCTTTGGCCAAGTCGCTGAGTTCGCGCGTTCGTCAAAGTCACTACCGTGCCAGGGTAAGTCTTGCTGCGTCCCCCTATGTCCTATCTGCCGAACGGGGCAGGTGTAGATCAAAGCAACTGTTCGTCCCGATCGAGCATTTCTCGCAGGATTCCGCAGCCATTGTCGATCATCTGGGGTTCGAATTCTGCATTGCCCCGCGAAAACCACCTCTGACCGCGCTGCGGCTATCAGGGGTATTATACCGCAAAGACAACGCGACCTGAATTGCTGCGGCCTGCGCGAGAATATCACACCGTTCGGTATCGTTTC
>Ga0163217_1024483_pt1 | contig 17609 bp, 22 predicted proteins | sample SynspAceP_FD_185933 | JGI IMG/M metagenome (GOLD analysis project Ga0163217, IMG submission 185933) | Saline lake microbial communities from Ace Lake in Antarctica - Synechococcus sp. Ace-P (PacBio error correction) | ecosystem: Environmental > Aquatic > Non-marine Saline and Alkaline > Saline ...
ATGGACCGCCGGTGATCGAGGCCTGCCAAAACGACCAGCAGCACGGACCACCGCAGGTTGGGCTCACATGCAGGGCCGCGGAAGCGCAGGCGGAGGAAGGCGAACGATCTCCGCCCCGCCGCGATCGGAAAACATCAACAGGCCTCAGCCAACATGCCGCTCCAGGTAAGTGGGAACTCCAGAAGCCCGCGCTGACGTTTGTTCGCTGGCGCAGACCTCGCTGGCTGCCCAGGCAGCAAGGCACCGGTCCCCAGGTGAGAAGGAGCGCGTAAGCTGCCCGCAGCGCGCCCAACCCCCTGCACCCTCCAGAAGCCGCCAGCAAGAACCTCGCGAAGGGTCCGCACAGACTCACAGCAACAAAGCGCCGCGAAGGCGGCGAAAACCTGACGGCACTGCTGAGGGCAGGTGCCGACAGAGAAACGAATGAATCAGGGGATCAAACACGGCCACCCCTCGCAACCGGCAGCCAACACCAGCGGCCGTGGTCGGCATGCTCCACCCCGACGCTGGCGGGCAGGGGGTTTTGATCCTCAAGCCGCCACGCTCCCGCGCCATGGATTGCCCACGACCGGATCGTGCCCCCCCACGGATAGACAAGCAGATCATCAGCCCGGATGGAGCAGAGGGAGAACTCATCTCGATCGGGTCATGGCGGCGGCTGGCGATGGGGAAGGATGAGAAAAGCCCATATCGCGTGCCATCAGGGGAGCACCTCTGCCAGCCAGGCCGGATCTAGCAACAGGAGAAGTAGGGCTTGCTCTGGCGGCCGGCACCTGCTCGATCTCCGCTCCACACTCATCGGCCAAGCCGAGGGCGCTGGGGCCCCATATGCTGGAGCAACCGCCCACAGACATGGCGCCGGGCCAAGCAGCGGCCCTCACCCACGACCAAGCAGCCGGGCCGAGCTTGAGCAGCCAAACCAAAGGATTGCGCGCTGGCTCCGGCGGTGGCTCCCCTTGCAGCACTGGATTCGAATGCAGGGCTTCTTATAGCCTCCGGGCTGCGTATACCGGTGTGTTCGCACCAGCAAAATGCCCTGCACTGCTGCAGGGCCAGGGGCCCAAATGGCCGCCGCCGCCGCCCGCCGCCCCAGTCGCGGTGATACGCCCGGGATCAGCCGCAGCGGACCAAGTTGGGTGACGCTCCGCCAGGGCCACAGGGCATCACCAGGAGGCGCTGGCAAACAGCGAGACAGCATCGCCGCCTCAACAGAGGCAAACACACCACCCGCACGCCGCGCCCCATCCGACGCAAGAATGCGCCGCCGCTCAGCCAGGCCAGACGCGCGCGCATCCTCGGCGGCCACAGTCAGGGAAAAGCTAACGGCAACAGGCCTGCTGCGCGCGTCAGCCAGGGCGGCGCGATCCGACGCCGCGCCATTTCCGGTCGGCCGCCTGCTTTCGCCCCAACCGGATGGCGACCACCTCCGCAGCCCGGATCGCGCGCACCGCCGCCACGGTGACAGGTCGGATCGCCGGGGCCTCCACCCCCACCAGCAACCAGCCGGCTGAGTGGATCCAGTAGCAGATCCAGCGACCGATCACCAGTGGCGACTCAGGCCAATCCGCTGCCTCGAAGCTTCGCTTCGACGCCTTGTTTTCCATCGCGATTTCTAAACTTGCTGATATTGTCCTGCCAACCCGGGTTCACAGCCCGCTGACCCCTTGAGCCGGTATTGCAGATCCTACGGCCGCAGCTTTGCCCGCTGGGAAATGGCAATGGCCTGGCGGTGGCCCCCGCCCAACTGGAGAGGCGACGACGGGGCCGTCGATCGCCGGCTGAACTGGCAGTCCCGCGGCATTACGCTTGAGCGCTGGCTGGGCCACAGTCGAGCTGGCGGCCGATGCCGATTGCACAGCGATCTCTTGGCGGCCTATGCCACGGAGGTTGCCTTGCCGCTGCAGCCCCAAGGGCGACACCGCCAGGTTGGAACGCGAATCCGCCCTGTCCCCACACCCGGGAACGCGCGGCCCTGCGCGCCAGAAGTTCCTCCGCCGAGCACAACACCACAGCGCACGACGAGGTTGCGCTTTTTCCGTGGAAGGCGCTGGGCTGATTCTGCCTGCATGGCTGGGAGGAGGTGCTGCTGGTGCTTCTGCGAGCGGGCGACGCACCTGATCGACGTGCGGCCGGGCAGCCGCCACTGGTGACATGGGCAGTTTCCCCCCGCTTCACACCGCCTGCGTCTTCAACAACCCCCGCCGTGCTGGGTGCCAACTTTCATCCGGCGACCCGATCGCCGAGCGCTTTCCGCTGCTCCGCTGAACTGAGCTGTTCAATCTCGAGCAAAATTCACTTGTCGCGCAGGCCGCGCCCTGGGGTGCAGATCCACCAAGAGCGCCGACTCCTCATGCCGCCAGCTGCTCGATAGCCGCTTCGCGATCACGGCCGATCGCAGCCTAGCGAGCGCTCGCCAGCAACGCCAATAGAGCCCGAAGTGACGAGCCTCCTAGCCAGCAGGCTACGCCCGTACGAGCGCGGCCAGTTCGACGTCGAGGCAATGGGCGCCAGCAGGGCCGAGGCGCACGTGGCTGGCGGCCCGATCAGCCGACCACTCACAAAGCTGTCGAGCTATAAATCGCCACGCCCCGGCATCTGCGGCGCACACAACTGGTGGCCAAAGCGGCGCCTAGGGCGGGCGGCGCTCCAGCCGGACCCGAGGGAATGAGCCACGCGCGCTGCAATCAGTGGCCTAGCAACCCGCTCGAAATGCTCCAGCTTCCCGCGCGGGCCATGGGACTAGAGCACACCGCGCCAAAGGGGCCGTGATCGCAGGTAAGCGGAAACATCAGCTGCAGGGCCACACCAACCGCCTTGCCTCGCAGTTGCCGTGACTCGATCGCAGCAGATCAGGCGGGATCGGGTCCAGGGCCCTGCCTGCACCAGGCGCCGCTGCTGTTCAGCAACCAGCGCACGCCTCAACCCCCGAAGAGCTAGACACCATTTCAACAGTTAGCTTCAGTTCCTCACAGTGGCTTTACGAGAGTTCATCACACTGCGCGCCAGGTGGTCGACCAAGCGTCTTAGGCGAGGCGGTAGCTGTGGGACCCAAAGACCGCAGAATCACACAACCGCCAACAAGCCGCCTAGGGTGGACGTGTGGCGGAACGGCTCCCGGCATGGGTGTTTGCTGAGGTGCAAGTTCAACGAAGGGCAGCGGAGACCCGCCAGCCAGCATCACGAGAGCGATGCGACGTGTGGGTGTAGGCCGCCCGGCATTGATCAAAGATGCGGCCGTCTGACCAGCGGCCTGCTGGATCCGTCCACAGTATTTTCGCACCTCATAGGTTATTTTGCTCTGAAAGCAGCTGAGTGTGACCCCGAACAGCCGCCGCCGCCCAGCTCCGCCAAGGCCCTGATTGATCTGACTCTAAGCTGCGTGGTGCCATAAAGGACTCGGCAGCTTCAACGCGGCCCAGCAGGTTGAAGATTGGGGCCCAGTGCAGCACGAGACAAATCATGGGGAGGTTGCTTGAAAGTTGACGAGGTGTGGTGCGGGTGGGCCCGAGTGTTATGGGTGGCCCGGAACTGTAAATCCGCATGGCTCGCACTACGTTGGTTCAAATCAACCCGCCCACTCCACATGCCCTTGTACTCAGCGGTACGAGACTCCCTTGTAAGGGAAGGTAGAGTTCAATTCCTCGTCAAGGCCTTTCAACGTTGCAAAGGGCGCTTATCCAGGATCACAACTATGTTAGGCACAGTCTGTCTGGCAGCTGAATACAGGCCAAAACAACTATCTACAGAAAAACGCAATTCAGCCGCGCTGCTGGCCAGCGCGCATGGGCGGGGTGCCAAACAGAAAACTGAGGCACGGAACCGGCCGGTCCTGGTGTGAGCACGGATGCAGCGGCGGTGTGAGGCATCCCATCACCAGGTAGCCCTCCAGTCAGATGCCCACGAGGCGTCGAGAGCAATCGACCGAGCCCACGCAATCCAGACCATGCGGTCAAAACGATCGGTGACAGGTGACTGTACGCCCACCGGCGTGAGCGAAGCAATGGCCAACACAGGATGATGCACAACGGTCGTCAGACCGGCGACGGCTAAGGACCCGTAACCGAGACAGCAAAGGTAATAGAAGCACGCCGGTATGAAGCCGATACGACGGGTGGGTAGAGCAAAAACAAAACAGGATCAGGTCGCGGCGGAACACCATCAGCAAACCACCAGCACCACCCGCGCTGATCAAGCCACCGTCTGACTTGGATGTCGAGTCACTTGATTTCACAGCAACATTAGCCGAAGAGATATGGGTGAGATCATATGTTTGTCTGCGTAAATTTTTTATTGACACCAGGACCTAAGCCAAGGCAAAGAAGCCGGTGGAACCCCAGGCGATCACCGTGTCTTCCTTTAATCCGGGTCTCTGTATTGACAAAAAACCGATCAACTGCCACCGACCCAACAACCCGAACACGAAAGCACCGAGAGCGCGCAAAGGAAGATTTGAGGGCATATGGCGATCACCACGCCGGGCATCACGGCGTGGGAAAGGCATGCCCCCAATCAGGGCCTCAACTCCTTAGCGGGTCATGAGCGGAGAGCAGCCCAACAGACCGCGCCACCCACGCGCTCACCCAACAGCGCCCGCAACCCATAAGTCATGGCGTCGGTTTCGAGCAAGCAGGGCGGCGATGTTTACAGCTGTCTACAGTCCCCCCAACCTGATTCCCATCCCTTGAGCGGCAGGAGCAGGTCCTGAGAGCGGTGGTGCTATGAAGGTGCGCGCCCAGGTTCTCCTCGGTGAACACTTCGAGGTTTCCGGGCCCATAGGCCATCACGGTCTGTTGATGCAGCACCACCTGAATCACAGAAGCCCGCGCACGAATGCGAGAAATCATGGGTGGAAGATCAGCAAGGTGCGGCCCTTTCAGCCGCGAGAAAACTGCTCAAACAGTTGATATCAGTTTTTTTCTCGAGTGCGCAGATTACGACTGCCCGCGAAAGGGTCTCATCCGAGCAGCTCGAGCCGCAAGCCCTTGGGCAGGCCCGGCGAGAAAGGGCACGCTTGAGCGCGCTGACACGAACACGGAGAGGTTTCTCCGAGTCTGGCGATCGCAGCAAGGGCCAAGATAACCCGCTCCAGGCTCTCGCGCACAGAGCCCTGTGTCGCTATGCCGGGGAGTGCGCAGCAGGTTCATACCGCCATAGCGGAGCGCATATACAATCACTCACGTTGCCCAGACAGTTCACTACCCGGGAAGCTTTCCAATCCACCGCTCTCCATCTGAGGGCACGTAGCGAACGGCCTGGCTGCGGGCGCGCCTGCCCGCAGCCCGGCCATTGTGGTGATATCTAGCCTTGAGGGGTGCACAAAACACTCAACACGCCTTGAACCAGCGTCGATTTTGCACGCCGTTCCTCGCCCACCCACCGCAGAGCTGCTAGGGCCGAAACCTGCAGGGAGACTCTTCGGGGAGCGGCGACGATGCCGTGATAGTCGACGCTGAGGTTGCGGACGCTGATCGCGACGCTGGCTGGGGCAGGTTTCGCCTCAAGATCGCCTTCATCGCGGATCAACTCCCCCAAGGGCGTCAGGCAGCGTCTTCGCTTGTGACGCTGCATCCCAGCAAGGGATGGGCCGGGCATTCGAGGCGGGCCGAAAACGCGAATCTCCGAAGAACACCCCCGAAACGGGCGCCGCTTTCCTAGCTACCACCTGGGCCTAGGGCTCCGTAAGCTCCACCGTGCTCTCACAGAACACCGCCGCACTTCACGCCTCGCGCAAACCAGGGCGATCAACCCGGCCAATGCGTATTGGAGGTTCACCTGGGATTCGCATTGACCGGCCAGAGGTTAGGCCTCCTCCCAGCGTAATCCCGGGCCAGATAGGAAGAAAGGCCCCCTCGGAGGTCAGGTGGCAGCATCCGCTGCGCGGGGGATCGCCGACAGGCTGGCCGTGGAGTTCTGCGACGAAGGCTGCGCAACTGGGCGCGGTAGGCCTCGCAATGGGCGGCGCTAAGCCTCGGCGTTGGCGGGATCTATCGAAGCCTTGGTGAAGGCCTTGCGGAATGTTCTCGCACATAGAGTCTCAGCCGAGCTTCGGGGAATCAATCCAGGATGGGATTGGGCTTGCCCTTGTAGGCATCCTCAGCGATCAGGCATCGGCGTCGATCCCCTCGCTTCAAGGCTGGAACCCGGCTGACTCGGGCAGACGTGCGTGGAAAGCGGGCCCACGAGTTCGAGACTCAGGCCTTTTCAAGCACAATCGCGCCGCTGGCCCGCTCCAGAATCGTGGGGGTGGGCTCGTAACACATCCGGATTTCAGTGCCCCAGCTTGGTGTTCGATTCATCCGGAGGTGCCTCCCCTGCCACCGCTGCAGACCATGTCCGCGAGCACGGTGAAGGTGGTGAGCACAAGGGGGCGGGCGGTCCCCACAAGCCTGCTGGGCCTCCCAGGGCCCTGCTCGAGCGCGGCTGCCGGCAGGCGCTGCTCAGCCAAGCAACAGCGGCACCAGGCCTTGCCTGCACCAGGCAAGGAAGCAAGCCGATTTTCGGTGTGCTATCAGGCAAGCAAGGCCAACCCGACCAACGTTTGGTAGAATGCTGGAGCTGAGCCCAGGAACACTCTGACTGCCTGACGGACCAACCGCCAGCAGCGTCCATCGCGGTTTGGCTGGGCGCAGAGACACACTGAAGGTTCGAGCTTGCGTCCCCGCTGAGCGATGGACCCTCCTCCAGCAACACGCCAGCCCCAGCACCATCGCCGTTGCTGCTCTGCGCCGCTGGTCGCTGGAGCGCTTGCGCGGAACCGGTTGCGCCAGGCCCACAGCTGCCGCTGAGCCCTGGCGCCTTCCGCAACTTTGAGGGGATGGCCGAGTCTGACGCCTGCAACCAGTCAATGAGCAGGCGGTGCTCGACGCCTTCGAGCCGCCGATCCTGGGCAAGCCGCCCGGTGGAGAAGCGTACTTCGAGGCTGGTGCGGGTGCGGCAAGGAGCTGAGCTGGCCCACCGAGGCGGCTGCGAGCGAACTTGGACGGCGCCGCATCCGCAAACGGGTCGTTGCCGCTCTCCCAACGCCCCGGCCGGCCCAAAGCTGATTCTGGGCCGACGCCCTGGGGCTGAGTGCTGGTAACTCATCGGGCCCTGAACTATCCCGTTCCGCTCTCGAGTGTCAGCCTCCCTCGGTGAGTTGCGCTGGGCGGCGGGAACCAAGCGCCTGCTCAAGCCCTCCGAACACGGCCCCCCCGCACCTCGGCCCTGATCGCTCGAGCGCCTGGCCGGTCGCCATCCTCGATCCAGCTGCCGTGGCGGGTGGTTTTGGGAAAGGGCCCCCCCCCCCCCCGGGGGGAAAAAGAAAAAATAAACACCCCCCCGGGCGACACCGCCCCGGCAGCTCTGAAGATGGACACTTGACCACATCTTCTTACGAGCCGAGCGGCGGCCGGTCCGGTCTCCTGTGATGCCGGCCGCCGCCGCCAATCATCACCCCGTAGCTGGAACTGAGGTGGCAAGAGCGCCGGCGTGGTGCTTCAGCGAAGCCGATCTGGGCCGTGACCGGCCCGGCGCATCGCCCCTGGGGGAAGGGCCCTACAATGCCGCCAGACCTGCATCGCCCCCCGACACCTGTTGGTGAAGAAATCTGTGCGAGCCCGCCCCTGATCAGCGCCCTGGGAGGCCCAGAGAGTCCTCTAGCGGGCCTTGGCCCATCCGCTACGTTCGCACGAGATCTGCCAGGATCTGTAACCGGGCAGTTCGAGCGGACTCTCGGGCCCTGCTGAGGGGCCAGCCAACGGCGATGTCAGATCTGGCCGGCGAGCCAGAGCGATCCCACCGAGAGCCTGCCGCCGCCCCACCCCTAGCCCTGCGTCGGATCCGGCCGACGACCCGCTGATGGCCGGACGAACTGTTCGGGCCCTTACTGCCCGTGCTGAAGTGTCCCCGAACGCTGCCGCGCGATCGACCGCACAATTACCGGTCTCCGCCAAATCCTCTGCTTATCTGTTCAGCCAAAGCCTCTCGCCGCCAGAGACCCTGTTAGTCCCGCCCACGAGCTCGGCAGGGCGTGTCTCTCAACGACGTGTGATGCAGGGGGTGTGCTCCGGAACTGCACTGCTTTCGATAGGCGTGGGCGCCAGCGCCATGGCACTACTCCACTTGCAAAGCGCCTTCGCCACCTTCCTCGCACCAACGCAGCGTGCTCAGACGTCTTCCGTTCGATCTGAGCCGGAGTCCCGTCTACCGCCCTACGGCGACCGCCTAGCCTGATCAGCGCGTCTGGGATGAACTCTGCCAGGGGTTGGCCGCCAATGGTGCGTATCTTCAGAATTCCTGCCCAAGATTTATACCGTCAAAGAGACTAATGATAAATACAGGATACTGCGCTCAGACATCGTTGCTGCTTCTGAACCCTGTCCCATGCGACAGTTCGTCGCGGCCTGGTCCTCTCGCCTGCTGTTGCCACTGCCGCCATGCGCCGAAAGGCATGATGTGAACCGGCGAAACCCTCTCCCAGATTGCGAGACGCTTACGGGCGTGTCCACTCCAGGCTGGATTGCAGCTCAAACAGCATCAAGCGCCCGATCGATCCAAGACGGCACCACCTGCGCCTGCCCGGGCGACCCGCCGCGCAGCGCAGCGTCTGGTGACTGCGGCTCTACAGCGTTAGAACCGGGTGAAAACCTCCTCAGAGATCGCCGGGGGAACAGATGGCATCTCGTAACGGCCGCCTGAATGGATCCACAACCTCCCAGCGGGCCCCGGACCATCGTGAAATCGGCCGTCCCCTGAGGTGTGGCGTGGAGCTCCCTGCACCTGGGCTGCTGCTCTCCAGGCAGCAGGGGTGAACAAAGCGCCAGCAACGCGCATGTGGTGCGGCCCGCGAAACCCTCTCGACTTGGGGGGGGGGCCGGGATCTATTCGTGGGGGTCCAGGCAGGCTGGTGTCGGCGCTCAAGACGCCATCTCAGGCGGACAAGGTGAGGCGGCAACCCCGCCTTGGCCCTACTTGGGCGTTCACCAGCTGCGAGTCGGCGAAACCTGCTCCAGCCAACCGGCCACCCCCGCGAAGGCAAGCCCAGAAACCCGCCAAGCAGCAAAAACGGCAACCACCGCGGCCGGGCCCCAGCACTCGGGCCGACCGAGCCGACCCAGCAACACAGCCCGCAGCAACCACAGGCGCGCTGGCCCCGCTGACTGCCAGCCTATGGCTGGAGCAGGTGATTCCAAACCACGCTGGCAGCCCTGGAGGGCACCCTAGTCCTCCGGCGCAAATAACAGCAGGCAGCTTTTCTGCGGTGAAATTTTCTGTCTTCTGGGTCTTTCCAAGAGATCAACACCATACAACCACCGGTAGGGCGCGTCCTTGAAGACTATGCGGCCGCACCACAGGCCGACTTTGAAGAACGCTGATCGTTTGATTATGCCTGCTGAGCTCGGCGACCATCTCAGCGGCCACGGCTGCTGCAGATAGCGGACGGCGGCCGACGCACCCGACAGGCGCTGGCTGCGTCAATGGGCTCTCACTGATCGAGCTCTTCTGTGACCAAGCGCGCGAGCTCGCGAGCCCACCACAACGATCCTTTCTGATTCGACTGCCAGAGGCATCGAGCCAGCGGCGAGGATCAAAGCGCCTGCGCTGCTCACCTGGGGAGAAAGCAAACTGGGCCTCAGCGACACCAATCGGAATGGGACGGCTTGCCGGCGTGCAGTTGTCACAGGCGACCGAGAGGGGCACGAGCTCACCGACCCGCCAGCATCACGGTCCTGCTCAGCGCAGTTGACCTTCGCCACCGGCTCCATGCCGCCGGAGCTGAGCTGCGGGCAGCTCCAGCGGGGTCGATCCTGCTTCCCTTGCACGTCAGTCTGTGAGCTGCCGAGGCATCCGAGGCCGCATCGCCCAAACCCAGCTACGGATGCGATTCGGGCCGAATGAAACAAGCAACCAGGCACTGGCGGACAGCCCATCGCGTCCCGCCGGCACCGGAGACCCTCAGGATAGCCCCTCGAGCCGCTGGCCGCAGGTTTCCAGCTGCAAAGAACACAACCCACATCGAGCGTCGATCCGCCAAATGCCGAAGCGCAGAGACCAAAGGTCACAGCACGGCCGGGTGCTGTCTAGAAAAGTGCCTCCACGAGGCCACCAGTTCGGCCTACTCCCCGGATACCAAATACGGTGCGTGCATAAGCGATGGCGCCACCCAGCCATCGTCGAGAGCCGGCCGGGCACGAGGCTCCCGAGCGAACGCCGCGTAGCGCGCGTTAGAATCAGCCAGCCCGCACCCCGGCTGCGGGCGACAGGGGGAGCTCAAGCACCGCCGCATGCGGCTGCGGCCGAGGAGCCGAGGCCGGCGCATGCCGTAAGCAGAAGTTGTGAAGGGCCCGAGCGGCACCTGGATCAGGCCGGCGCAACATGCAGGCAGGGCGAATGATTGTCGACCCGCACCCAGCGGGACAAAAGCCGTGCGCTCAGGCCACAGCGTCAAAACGCCAGGGCACAGGGAGCGCAACTCCCCCTAAGCCGGCGGTAACTAGAACACGTGAGGCCGGACATCACTGGCCCAGGCCTGATGAGCAGTGGCCTCATACCAACGGCCAGAGCCACCAAAGCGCTGCCTGCTGCCCAGACGCGATCCCTCACAGAGCGGCGGGTGGCCTCAGTGCGCGCAGCCGCTCCGCGAGCGAGTAGAGCACCGCAGCGCATTGCCCTCGACTCTGGCAGGATGCAGAGGCCAGGTGAGGCGAGCCAGAGGCCGTGTGCGAGGCCGTAGTCCGTGCAAGCAGGGCCGGCCGGATCCCCCGCGGCGCGGCAATACTCGGTGCTCACCTGTACTGCAATCACGCCACCAGGGCGAGATCACCAGCAACCAGCCTCGCTGGGCGCACCAGGGGCCCGGCGAAACCTGGAAGACGAGAAGGGGAACCCTTGGACCCCGAGGTGATGGCCGGTGACCAGCACGAACGGCTTTGATCAACGGGCGCAGGCCAGTTCGACTGCGCACGCCAGCAGGGGGCCTCCTACACCGGCCGCTGGGCCCCTGTGGGAATCATCCAACGCCGAGCTGCTCTCGAGGGAACGGGTCCTCAGGGTCGCGGCGGTCCCAAACACTTGTACTCGGATGGATCCTGGAATATATTGGGTGCCAAATACCCAACCCAGATTTTGTTCCACTGGTACCCATCGCCGATGTCTCCAGCTCGCCCGAAGCCAGCACTCAGCCCGTGCTGGGGCAGCTCGCGGCGCAGCCCACCCACGATTGCGGTGCCCCAAAGCAACCGTGGTGCGCCGGCTGGGGGCCAGCCCACGGGCACGTGAACGCAGCACCATCCCGATTGATCAACCCCAGACACGGCTCCCGGCCTTCACCCGCTCAGTCATTGCAGAGATCTCGGTGGCCGGCTACCGGGTAGGAAGGCCACTCAAGATAGCGGCCAGCGCTGTGACTACGGCTCCCAAGGGCACTCAGCCCACAGCAAGCGCCGCAGCGGTGCGCGGGCGCAGGGGAAAGCGTCCCCAGGGCATGACTCTCGCAGCGCAGCCGGGATTCAGTGCACCAGCGAGCCCATCTCGGTGCCGTATAGAGGCAGGGCGCAATCCTCGGCAGCAGGAAAAGGAGCAGCAGGGCCAGGGCAGGGGCCTCCCGGTCGCCGCTGAGCACATCGCCAGGGCCGGGGGTGTCAAATGAGCTGTCAAAGCAGTTGAGCCTGGCAGCGGTTATCGCCGGCGTACCAACCCAAGCACCTCCACAAACCCTGGCGCGGAAGCACGGCCTGAATCCCAGGGGCTGCGTAGCGCGGCTCGGGCAGGGGCGGCAGCCCCGCAGCTGAGCCGTGGCACTTCCTGGCGCAGAACCGCAACCCGAGGATCGCCAAAGGCCAGCGGGTAGTCATCGGTGCGTCGATACAGGCCCGCTCTGCAGTCCAGGGGCGAGCGTCGCGGCCAGAGCTCGGCCGACGATCAGGCGTGGCACGCCTCCACGGCGCACCACCGCCCGACTACACTCCGCCGCCCAGAAGTGTCGGGTCACCATCATTCGGTCACATCACCGCCAAGCCGCCACTCCCGGCGGGCAATCACCAGTGCCGCGGCACCGCGCCAGCAATTATGCCGCACTGCCGTGTGTGGGCGTGGTGTGAAAAGCCTGGGGCAGGCGAGATGTTCCATCCAGCCAGTGGTAGCCTACAAAAGAGCCGTCCTTCTGCAGCATGGCCACCTGCCACCCTAACTCACATTGCACCCTGGCCCGTAGGGTTTTCAGGTGGCCAGTGCTCCTCAGTGACGCAGATCCACTAGGTGCAGAAGCAGCGCAGCCGCGTTTCGACAGTGATGGAAGGCCAAACAGCCGCGGCCGGGCAGAGTGGTTGAAGACGCCCCTCGGGGACGGATCCAGGCGCAATGCAGGGGGGTCGCGCATCATGCCTGCGACCCGTTCTCAAGCCGGCCAAGCAGGGCGCGTATGCCGGAGTCATTTATGGGCAAAATCACGTCCTTGGCAAATATCCTCGAATGTGATACGGGTGGTTGGGCGGCTGGAGAGGCGGAAAGACGCGGATTGAATAGAGGGCATGAGTTTGCCGTCCCAAGTTCTGGAGGATAGCGGTCGACGGGCCTCGGGATGCATCGGGCGTAAGAGATACGAGCCACGGTCGCTTGAAACCCTGGGAAACGGCCGGAATCCCCCAGGAAGCCGGGCTGGCAGACGAGCGTAACTCGCCTGGGAGCCTGCGGCCACCTTATGAGCGCGGCGCGAAAGCGGGTCGGGGGAAGATCTCACATCAGGCATCGGGACCGACCAGTACAGCGGAGGGGCGCGTTGGCGAGTGGCTGCGTGGCGGGCCTAAGCGGTCGGGCTGATACGATCGTTCGTGGATGCAACCCGCATCCCGACCCACGCCCGGAAACACCGCCCCTCCGAACACCAGCGAGTAGACGGGGACAACGGGGGAGTCCCCCATTCAACGATCGCGCCCCCCTAGTATCCATGAAACGGGCTTCGAGCCCAGGGCGACACCGAAACCGAGACCGAGCAGATACCCCCTGGGGGGAGGCTCTCTACACCAGAGCGCCGGCCGGGTCAGTCAAGGGATAGTACCAGCGGCCGCAGCGGCTCACGGGAACGTACGATACTGGCCGAACAGCAAATATTGGAATCCGCAAGACGACGGCGTGTTCGCAGCACAGGACGCGAAAGCAGATTGGGCCAGACAGCCTGCGCCTAACAAGCTGAGCAGAGCGATTCAGCGACGCCGGACAACTACGCGCGTGCGGGCTGGCGCCATCGCAACCAGCGAGACCACAGCTCGGCATCCGGCTAGCGGGCACTGCTTGGGGGCAGCGATCGTCTGGCGAACTGCCGCACAGCGCTGCTGCGCGACTGAGAAACGACTCGATGGAGACAAAGACGGGCCCTGAGCCGTGGTGCGGGACATGCACCGGCCTGCTGCTGGATTCCCTATTCCAGCGCAAGCAAGATCGTCTGCTGCTCAGCGCGAGCACAGACCGCAGGCGGCGGGCCGGCTTGCTGCGCAGGGAGCTCTGCCTTTGGCCACGCGGCGTCACACAGCTGCTCTTCTGGTCGCCATCACCGGGGGCCAAAGACCGCAAGCAACAGCAGCCCCCAGCCCGGCACACTGCTGATGGAACCTGGAGCGGTCAGTGGGATCCGGACTCTGATGACGATCCTTTCCGGGTTGCGGCCGGCCTCCTGCCGGAGCTGCGCACGCCCATCACCGTCGACTTCGGCGCAATCACTGCGAGTCTGCCTTCGCCGGGTGTGTGCCGATCAGGGCCATGCTCGCGATCCAACAAGGACCGCCACCCATACACCTGGTCAGGAACTGCCTGCAGCCTGGTGAAGCCAAAATCACTAGGCTACGGTCGCCTTTTCTGGATCCCAACACCGGGCAAGCAGCATTCGTGGCGCAGCGACGGGGGCCTGCCTGAGCACCTACGGCTGGTGCGGCGGACAGGAGTCCGCCACCCTACTCACTGGCAGCAGTGCTCAAATGCCGGCACCGAGCCATCCAAGTGGCTGCGTGACGCTGGGCCTGTATCGAGAGTTCCGCCGAGATCGAATGCGCTGTCAACAGTCGCCGCCGGCAGCGCCTAGATGCTGGTACCGCTTAACACGAGCTGGGGAACGCACCACTGGATTCCCAGCCTGCCCGGCGGACTTGCGTGATCGAGGCACTCAACACAGCGAAGCGGCGCGGCGCCATCGCGCCGGGCCAACCACTCCGAGAGCAGTCCGGCCCTGCCCGGCCACGCCTGGTGAGCTGCCCACCGAAGCCCTGGAGCTCCGCTGAAGAGCTGCACTAGCGAGATGGCGCGCCCGCCGCCATCCGAGTCTGGACTGCCTGGCAGGCCAGGCGACAGCTGCCTGGAAGTGGCGCGCGCCCAAGCCCGGGATCTCGAGAGCACCAGCCGGAGCGTGGCCCCTGCTCGCCGCCCTTCGATAGCGTTGAGTGAGCCTGCCTTGAGCCCTGGGCGACCATTCGCCCGGAAACCACCCGCCACCGCTATTCACCAAGCCCAGCGAAGACGAGATGAGACCGCCAGCAGTGGCTGAAGCGTGGGCACCAGTGCGTCGCAGTTTGTGCCTGTAATGACGCAAACCCTAGAGGAGAGGCCTCAGAGCCGCACAAGGACCCGCACGCTCCCGCAGAGATCCTTGCCCGATCGGCCACAGGAATGTCTCTCCTGCCCCAACCATTCAGAGCCCAGTCAACGTGCCCTGACCAAACCCTGGACCACGACCACGGAACAAGGTCTTCGATCTGCTGATGAATCGCGCAGGCGCCACCGGCGCCACATCGCCACTTGAGGCCGTGCGGCGCGACCTCACGTCGTGTGCTAGGAATGAAGGAGCAGTGAGACATCCAGAGCCTCGGACCAGCAGCCGCGAACAACACCAAGTTGCCTGGCATGGCGGCGGTAGCGCTACTTTGGGAAGCTGGCCGTCAAAGACTTTGGATCTGCAGCAGCTGCAGGCTCTGGTGCGCGAAGCTTCTTGGTCGGAGACGCGGCCCGGCTGCAGCGTGCCGTATCCTGCCCCAGCCACCTGAGCTCCTGCTGCCACACCGCAACACCGCGCTGCCACCGCCTTACTAGGCGCCGGCCTGGCGGTCTACGACCTGCTGCACGCCGGCGGGGCATGCAGCGGCCAGCCGCGCCTCTCAGGGCAGAGGTAGAGCCGCCAGATGCCCGAGCTGGGTCCCTGGCCAGCGGAGAGCGGCGGACTCCGCCATACGCCGATGCCCCCGCTTCGACGAACGCCGCATCACACTGCGATCGCCCCAGCGACGCCTTCGCCGAGCGCCGCTGTAGCACACTCCGCGTAGCGCCGTGGTGGAGCTGCTCGCGCGAGGAGCCAGGGCCAGCTGAATGGGGTCCGGTGATCGCAGACGCGCAGCCGGACTGGCGCCAGGCAGGCGGCTGCGCGCAGGACCGGTGGTGTGAAACCGCCAACCGGCATAGCGCCGACGACGACCTAGCGCCGCATGGCCCAGGCCATCTGCCGCCGACAGGCTGCAAAGGTGAGCACGCGGCATGACACGTGGTTGCCGACGACCGAACTCTGCCCGGCGGTCCTGGCCTGCTGGTGCCCGGCCACTCCGACGAACGGTCGGTGCTCGGTTTCATTTGAGCTGCCCGCATTCTTCGCGGCACGCACAGCATAGGTAGGGACAGCACCCACACGAGCAATACTAGAGCTGCCCTGGCCGAAGCCGACGGCTCCCCGCCGCCAACGAGAGGGCCTACCTGCTCGACTAACGGCAGACGCTGGCGTCTCCCTGCAGATACTCACGCCAGGTGAGCAGACCGCTCGGCCGGCACGCCCGCACAGCGCTGTTGCGTGCCCTGATACAGCCGGGGCGGAAGCGGCCGCCGCATCGGGCGCGGGTGGTGCGGAGCACGCCGGTGGAGGCGGCGCATCAGCCTGCGGTCTGATCATCGTGATCGGCCCGCGCACAGCTGAGACCAACCTGCCCCGCCAGCATGGCCCATCGACGCCTGGCGTGTGGCCGCGAGCAGCTCGGCCGGCCTCTTGGGACCTGCACCGGAGCGATCTGGGTGCCGCCAGCCGACCCCCGCCCGCAGCCGCCGAGTCTCACGAGCTGGCCGCCACCTGGCCACAAAGCTCAAGCAAACGAGCTGGGAAGGCCACACTGGCGGCCCACCCTGATCGCCCCAGCAAATGGCCTGGAGGCCCCCCGCGGTGCTCCCCGCCCTGCGCGCCCCGGAGTGCCCAGCGGTAGCGGCCAACCCCCTAGCGACGTGAGTCCCCCTGACCGCCTGCGGAGTGTGCGTCCACATGGCCCCCAATGAGTGGGCCACGGCAACCGAGGACTGTGCTTGGCCCGCCGCTGCCCGGCTGGCCTTTGTCGATCAGGCCGAGCCGACGGCGTTGGAATGGGCACGGTGGGCGAGCTGCTCGAGCAGTGAAAGCCGCCGCGGCCTACTCGCTCACGGCAGCCACCAGAGAAGACCCATAGGCGGGCAGGTAGACGAAACCCACTCCGGCTCGCCGGGGCAAACTCTGACAATCCCCAGAGCGTTTTCGCGCATAGCGATGGCTCCTGCATTCGGCTGAGGTCGAGCCGGGAGGCGCCCGTGGCCAGGAGAGGTGGCGCGCCACGATCACCGTCATCGCCGACAGGGTTTCCTGCCTCTGCTGCGCTCCTGGCCAGGAACGGGGACGTAGCAGAGCAGCTGGGTGGCCGCTCTCGAATCTCACCATTCGCCGTAGCGCAGTGGCCGGTAGCAACGGCGACTGGTGAGCATGGCCGTGGTGCCAGTTGAGCAGGGGCCGCAGAGCTGCTGCTGGCATCCTCCCACGTTGACCACGCGTAGCAAAACCGGGTGAGGTGATCGCGGCTCGCACCAGCAGGGTCTGGAGCGCATGGAAGAAACCAACCGTTGGGGGCCCGGCCTCCAGCCATCGGTTGTGCGTTGGGGTCTAGCGGCTGCGCAGTCCCGGCCAGCGCCCATTGCCAGTTCATCTGCCGTAGATAGAGCATGGTCAGGCCGGGCGAGGCTGTAGAATGAGTGGCCAATGTAGCAGGGTGTTGGGCTGGCACGCCATTGACCAAGGGGGGCAGCCGCCGGTTTGAATTCCCAGTTCAGACCAGTGGTCACGTGCGTCGGGAAGCCATGAGGATGGCCTCCACCATCCGCCATCGGGCACCAGGTGACCAGCCCCGAGCCAATAGCGTCATCGTGGTTGCGCAGCGGCAGGGCCCAGCGGGCAGCCGGCAATCATCTCCTGGGCCATGGGTGAGGCAAATCGCGACCAAGGCATCGCTCGCGGCCACTTGGCCACGGCCGCGAACACGAGTGGCCCGTGAGGCCCGAAGTCGAATTGCGGCATGCAGTTCATCGTATGGCCCAGGTAGGGCGCCGACTCATCGACGGACTGGTCGCCCTCGTGCAACAGCAGCCACATTAGCCCGCCCGCTGGCACCCACCCGGGACCTCAATACGCCGCAGGAAGGTGAGTTGGGCGAGCGCGCGAGCGGCGGCCTCCGCCTCGAACAGGAAAGGCACGCAATCAGAAGGGCGAAAGCCGTCGGCCCCATGTCCAGCCAGAAGTCGAACACTCTTCACATCTCCTCCTGCACCTCGGGATTGGCGTTAGTTGGAATCGGGGCTGGTGGCGCAGGAAACGG
>Ga0163217_1113989_pt1 | contig 17608 bp, 17 predicted proteins | sample SynspAceP_FD_185933 | JGI IMG/M metagenome (GOLD analysis project Ga0163217, IMG submission 185933) | Saline lake microbial communities from Ace Lake in Antarctica - Synechococcus sp. Ace-P (PacBio error correction) | ecosystem: Environmental > Aquatic > Non-marine Saline and Alkaline > Saline ...
CTGCCCAAATGTGATTCTTGATGGCGATGGTTTGCCGTTCGGGCGGCATGTCCGTGTTCCCGACGCCCTCAAGGCTACCGGGGCGACACGGGGTGTTCCGGACAATTTCTGGAAACTGGTAGAAACGCTGGAAGATCACCTTTTATCATCCACCGGTGCTACGGCGATTGCCGTCTCTTAAGATGCAGCGCCCAGTGGACGCCGACATCTCGAACGGTGAAGACAGGCTTTTTTTCCGGCTTCGGCTCCCTTGCCCAGTAGAGTTTGGTTCAGCGGTTCGAAGAAAGGCCACCAAGATCAGTCCCTGGCAGAAGGCTACGGACCTGACCGAGGCAACCTGTCCTTGTGTCGTGCAAATCCGGTGGACGGGGTGAAAAAAGATCGGGTCAGTTGGGGTTCGTTCCCTCATACCAAGTGCGAAATTCTGCGCGCTCATGGGATGCTTTGTCGAAATGCGAGGTTGATGAAGGTCGCGAGATTTGCATCGACAGTCCGGGCGTCCTTGAGGGCTCCTACCTATACCCGAGAGCGATAAGAACATCGATCTGTTCCACGATTGCAATCTTCCTGCGCCAGGTGATGCTTGGGCCGGATTTGATTGCGGATGGATACTTGTGGATCAACCGGGCGTGCCAAAGACCTGATCTTCGCTGGGGGTTCACAATTGATCCGCCCGAGATCGGAGGAGGCGTTGGCAGGTCACGAAGGCGGTTTCGTTTGTCGGCGCGATTGGCCAACCCGATGGCGGTCGCAGGCGAGTTGCCTTGCGCCTATGTTCGAACTTGGTTCGATGGCCGGGTAAAAGTGACAAACCGACGACTTAATGGCGTTCTGCCAAAGAGCATGTCCACGAGCGCGCCGCGCGCCCGAAATATATCGAGGTGCTGGGCGAGTTGCCGAAAGACCGCCGTGGGCAAGGTCTTCAAGCCTGATCTGCGCAAGCGGGCGAAATCACGGCGGGTCTATAATGCGGCTCGCTTTTGGAGGCGAATTTGGCTGCGAAGGTCGTTTCGTGTGGTCGAGGATAAGAAACTCGTCTGGTGGCTGAGGTTAACAAGACCCGGAGTTGTGCGGAGGGGGCTGTGGAGACGCTGCTGGGTAAATTACACACGGGCCGTGGCGCTGGACGACTTGAACGCTGCCTCTGGCCTAAGCCTTTCTTGGCTTTGTAGGATGCCTCCGGCGGGAGTTTTTTTCCTGGAACCTGAGGGATCGCTATGGCGCGCAGTTTGATGATCCAAGCACGGGGCTCCAAATGTCGCAGTCGATGTTGTGGCAGGCCTTATTGCCGTGCAGGCTGTGCCGGCGTGGATTGCCGGGTGCTTCCGTTTCAACGCCACAGAACATGTCCAACAACGCGGAGCTGTGACGTCCTGACGGGGGCGAGATCGGGCGCGCCCAAGCGTCCAAGCGCTTGGCCTGCGGGGTGGACAACGGGTGCAATATGACCCGGTTCTGGCTGAGCGCAGACAGATACGGGCGCGCAAGTGGTTGGTTCAAGGCAAGGCGGCTGGTGAGCTGCTGAGGCCAAAGCCTACCGCACCTGAAACCGCAAGCTGATGGAGGCGGTTCTGGCAGCTTCGGGCGCCTCAAGGCCGAGGCCGGATCTGGTGATTGTCGAAGGCGCCTGGGCAGTCCCCGAGATCAACCTGCGCGCAGGTCGACATCCGCCAATATGGGCTTTGCGCGCGCCGCAAATGGTGCCGTTGGTGCTGGCAGGCGACATCAAACCGAGGCGGCGTGGATCGCGGCACGATCGTTGTTCACCCACAGCGGTTGCTGGAGGCAGGCGATGCAGCGATGATCGCAGGCTTCCGCTCGTCAACGCGTTTCGCGGGCGATCCGAGCCTGTTTGATGATGGATATGCCCAGATTCGCCAAGCGCGACCGGCTGGCCCGGTTTTGGCGTGCTGCCGTGGTTGCAGATGCGTGGAAATTGCCCGCCAAGAAGAACGCGTCGATCTGGGCGCGCGCGCGGGGCTAGGGGGGATTCAAGAATTGTGTGGCCTTGGGCTGAGCGGATCGCGAATTTCGACGAACCTCGATCCGTTGGCGGCAAAAGAACCCGGTGTGACCTTGAAAATCCTCGGTCCCCCGGTCGCGCTTTGCCCGCGATACGATCTGGTTTGATCCTTCCGGGTAGCAAAATCTCACGCTTGCGAATCTGGCCTATCTGCGGGCACAAAGGCTTGGGAATGGTTTGATCTGGCTGCCCATGTTGCGGCGCGGCCGGTCATGTTCTGGGGTTTATTTGCGGGGGTAAATCAGATGGCTTGGCACCCGCGTTTGTGATCCTGGACGGGCTGGAAGGGGCCGCCGGGGATCAGCCGGGTCTGGGCTTTCTTGGATGTTGAGACAGTGATGACGGCCGGAACAAGCGCGACCCATATGCCCAAAGGCCGTTGCAATGTTGCGTTCGGGTCACGAACATTTGAAGCCTATGAGATCCACCATCCGCAAACACGGGATGGCCCGGTACCGCGCAGCGTCCGCTTCGCCCATATCGGCTGCGCGGCTGAGGGGGCCATGTCCGCAGATGGGCGCATCCAACTGGCAGCTAACCCTGCACGCAATGTTCACCACGATGACGCATTTCCGCAAGGCGGTGGCTTGGCAGGCTTCGCGGGTTGCGGGCGCAGGCCAGCTACAGCCGCGGGGTTGGTCCGAGAACCGCCCTAGACGGGCTTGCCGACCACATGGAGGCGCAAATCTTGGACGTGGGCTGGCCTTGGCTGGGGCTGGGCGGCCGTTAACGCCTTCTCGATTCGCAATTAAACGCAAAAAGGGCTCTAACGCGGGCCAGCAGGGCGAGGGCGACAACGGCCAGCATCGCCAGCGCCATGCCGACATTTGAACGCTCCTTTGGGTGCGACTGCGGCAGGTCGAGACGGTTGCAAGCGAGACACCTGCCCAAAGCCGCCCAGATGCAGCGGCAACCCAGATCGCGTTCTATGATCAAGAATTTCAGCGCCAGCCTTCGGCCAAAGGCGGCGTCGGGCTAATGAACTGAAACCCCGGTAAATAGGGCGGTGTTTACCGCGTAGGCCTTTTGGATTGATCGCCTGAACGCGCTCAGAACCCGCCGCCAAATGTCCGGTGGGGGGCCTTTTTCGAATAAATGCGAATTTGTGAAAGCCTGCGGTTGCGATGCGAAACGCCAGAATAGAGCAGAGTAGCTGAACCGAGACCGATATAAGAGCGCGGTGCAAATGCGCGGGTCGGCCAAAGCCGCCGCCGCAATGCCCGTGACCACCGCCATTGCAAAAGGTTTGTGGCCGATGCAAAGCCCGGTTTACGTAGCGCACGCCTGCACCATACCCAAAGCCGCGCCAATTGCAAGCGGTCGTCAACAACGCCCCGGGTCAGGGTGTGATTTTGATCAGAAAAGACGGCAGCGGCAAAGGTTAACATGAAGGCGCTGATAGCTGTGGGGCGGGGAAATGGAAAGATGGTGCTGTGAGGGAGGATTGAACTCCCGACCTCGTCATTACCAATGACGCCGCTCTATCCACTGAGGGCTACCACAGCTTAGGACGCACCGCGCAAGTTGGCGGCGGATTACGAATCATTTCGTCCGGGCGGCGCAAGCGTAAATCTGGACGCCTCCCAGGCCTGCGCTAAGGACGGGCCGCATGAGCCAGACCGCCACCCCCAACGGGCGCAATCGCCCCGCAAAGCCGAAGAACGCAAAGTTCTGCTCGGCTTTAAGGCGGCATTTGAAGGCAATTTAGGACGTCGTAAAGGCCGGGCAAACAAAAGCACGGGCGGCGGGGGTCAGACGTACCCCTCAGACACCGAGCAGAGGCAGGTAAAGGCGGAGCAGGCATGGATCAAATACTGCGTTCGCGGTGGAAAAGAACTCTCGGGGGCAAATTCCCGATTGCGGGGGCGAAAAAACGCCTGCCTCAACTTTGATGCCCGCGACCTGCTTAGTGAAAGAAACCGCTGACATTGACCAACGCGCCGGCGGTCTGTCGGACATTCGCAAGTCGAATGACGGAAACTGTCAGCTCGCTCGGTGCGGAAGTCTCTAGCCTGCAAAGACAGGCAAGGTGCTGGCGCTGTCGTCGCATGACATTTCACAAGCCACAACCGCCAGACTATGACATGTGCGCAAAATGCGTGCCTGCGGATCCCTTGTGCTGGGGCCAATGCTGGCGCGCGACGGCCTAATGCGATTGTGTCGCTGCCGCAGGTGGCTGCGCGATTGGCGCGCGCCCGGTGGAAGCCTGCAGCCTGAAAGCGCTGGAGGCGATGGGCGCAACGCTATGATCTGCGCGATGGCTTGTGCAATGCCAAAGCGCCTGCGGGCGGATGAAAGGTGCTATCGTTGAGTTCCGATCGTGTCGGGTCGGGGGCCACGGAAAACGCGCTAATGGCCGCGACTCTTGGCAAAGGGCACCACGGTTTCTGAAGAACGCCGCAACGCGAGCCTGAGATCGTGAATCTGGCCCATTTGTCTTGCAAAAGATGGGCGCGCAGATTGAGGGCGAAGGCACCTCGGACGGATCACCATCCAAGGCGTTGACCTCGCTCGGCGGCCGAACCCAGCCCGGTTTGTGACTGACCGGATGCGAGCTTGCAGCCTATAATGCTGGCCCCAGCCTCACCGGCGGCGAAGTTGAATTGCCTTGGGCGGTCGCATGGATCTTGTGGCGGCTTTTTGCCGAGAAACTGGATTGCGGCGGGGTGTGTCGGTGTGAACCGAGAACTGACAAGGGCCTGAAAGGTGTCGCGAAGAAGCGGTGCGTGCGAGGGTGGATGTCGTCAGCAGAGCCGTTTTCCCGGCTTTTCCCCACGGATTTGCAGGCCCAGTATGATGGCGCTGCTGTGCACGGCAGAGGCACCAGCGGTGCTGGAAGAACGATTTTCGATGAACCGTTTTATGGCATGCTCCGAAACTAATTCGCATGTGGTGCTTCGATTGATGTGCAAAGGCGGGACGGCGACAGTGCACGGGTCGAGCGCCCTGAAGGGTGCGCCCCGTTGGAAAAATGGCGACAGATTTGCGCGGGCAAAGCGTGTCGCCGTGATTTTGGCTGGTTTGGCGCGCGAAGGGCGAAAACCGTGGGTCCAGCCCGCGTCTACCATCTTGATCGGGCTATGCAAACGGGTTGAGGAAAAAGTTAGCGCGTGTGGTGCTTTGATTGCGGGTGAGCGCAAACCATGACGCGAGGACGTCACGGTTTGAGGAATGGTGGGCGAGAAGCCCTTCGGTTTGCGGGCGCTGGAAGGTCGATGACTTGTGCCGGTGAATGGCTAGCCTTGGTGCAAGACGCGGTGTTTCCGTCCAACGAGATGACGTTTCTGCGCGGCAAACGGCGCTTTGCGATCTGTTGCTCAATCGTTTTCGCTGGGAAGATGTGGATGCCGCAAGCAGCAAGCGCGCCCGGTAGAGCGTGGTGGCAGTCAGTGCTGGCAGTGGAAAGACGTGCTAAAGCGGTGGCCAGGCCAAGGGGTGCCAGCGGGGATTCCGATACGGTGGGCTGAAGCGTGTTGTCACTGGCGTTTGAGCCGGAGAGGACGGCGCGGGCACCGTTTTGGTTAAACGCCTGGGCGGGTGAACGGTGGCGCGCTGGCGGTTGGGGGTTGAGTGGTTGGAGTTGACGCCCTGACGGATGTGACCAAAACCCCTATGTCGCGCCCTCCTAGGCATAACGCCGCAATCCACGAGGCCCTTGAGAAAGGGTCAGATTAGGACAGGGATTCTGGCCTTAATAATTAATGATTTTGTTAACTTTATCTGGCGGAGGTGAAGTTGTCCTCAGGAATTCTCTCGGCGGCAAACTGCGGCGCGCATTGTGAGTTTTCCACATGTCCGCAGCTCAAACCAACGACCGTCCCCAATAATGTTAGGAACGGTTAGCCGCTTTGGTAACGATTTTCCGCGCCGCTTGAGGCCTCGAGCGCGCACCGCTATGTCCCATCTCACCCTGACGGAGGGCCCGGACATGCCGCCAATTTCTCAACTCGACCGATCCCGATTTCGAGGCGCTTTGCTTGCGCGCCTGCTGAAGCGCCAAGCGTGAGGACAGCCGCGGATGTGGATCAGCGTGGTCGCAAGCATCATCCCGACGTGCGTTGCGCGCGGGGAATCAGCCGTGATCGAGCTGACGCGAGCGCTTTGCGCATGACGCTAACGCTCCAAAACCCTCGCCAATCTCGCCAGAGGAGGTCGCCGAGGAAGTCGCCAAAGTTCCGGAGGCGAGCGCGAAGCCCCTCCAACATGCCGCCGCCCGCATCCGCGGCCTACACGCGCGCCTAACGCCCGCGAAGATGCGCCTGGACCGACGAGACCGGCGCGCAAAGCCTTGGCTGGCGCTGGGAACGCCCGTGTCTGGCGGCAGGGCTTTACGTGCCCGGGTGGCCTCGGCGTCCTAATCCATCCTCGGTCTTGAGAACGCGGATTCCCGGCGTCCGTGGCGGGGGTTGAGCGGCTTGTTATCACCGTGCCAAACGCCTTTGACGGCGTGGCTCAATCCATTGGTGCTGCTGGCCGCGCAGATAGTCAGGTTGGTGACCGAAGATTTACCGCATCGGCGGCGCGCAGGCGATTGCGGTGCGCTTGGCCTACGGGGACTGAACGATTGCGCCGTGATAAGATCACAGGGCCGGCAATGCGTTTTCGTGGCTGCGGCCAAGCGCCGGGTCTTCTGAACAGGTGGCATCGACATGATGCCGGGCGCGTTGAAATCTAGTGTAATTGCGGACAAGGATACGACCCCGAGCTTGATTCCGCGCTCGATCTGCTCAGCCAGGCCGAGCATGACGAGAGCGCGCAATCGATCCTGAAATCACGACGATTGACGGCCTTTGGGCCAAGCGTTGTCGCCAACGCTGTCGACAGTTAAAGCGCCTTGAAGACGCCTCGAGCGCCGCGCCATCGCTGGCCCGAGCTGGGCGTGATTTTTCGGCCGCGATCATCACCGTGCGCGATCTGGACGAGGCGGCAAGGGGGCTGACCAACCGCGTCGGCCCCCCGAACACCTAGAGTTATGTGTGGCGCGAAATCCCGTAAGCAGCCTGGCCGCGAAAAATCCCCATGCGGGCGCGATTCTTCCTTGGACAATGGACGCCTGAGGCGATTGGCGATTATGTAGGCGAGGCCGAACCATGGTGCCTGCCCAGGCCAACGCTCGCGGCGGTTTTCTCGTCGGGATTGTCGTGCTCGACTTCATGAGCGCTACGACAATGGCGCGGATGAAGCCCCGGCGCACTGGCTAACATCGCCCCCGCGCAAGAGAACATTGGCGAAATCGCGAGAGCCTCGAGGCCCCACGGGCTAACGCGTGGCGGTGTGCGGGCGGACCGATTTGAATGAAAAGGACAAGGCATGCTGAGTAAGATCAAGCACTATCAATATCGACGATTCAGCGCGCTGGCTCGGCCCACGCCCGGAGATTGAGCAGGAAGGCGTAAGGTTCGCCATTTTTGATCTGCTCGAAGACAATAACCTTTGTGCTGCCCGCGCGCGAAGGGGCCGAGATGTGCCCGCTGGTCCCCTATGCGCTGACGCTGGCCATTCGCGGACAAAGCCGGGCTTGGTGTTTGAATCTTGCCACGGAGGCGGTGGATCCGGGCGGGGCAGTTCTTGATGTCGCTGGGCCGGTTCGCCAAGTGGTTAAGGACTACTGCCAGATCTGCGCCAGCTACTATGATCGGTCAAAACCATGCCGCTCGAAAGATCGAAGGCGATTGATAGGCCCGGCGCGGCATCCCACCGAGGGTGCGCGGGTCTTGCAGGGAGCGTCTTGGGAGGGCAAGGCGGAAGGTTGATATCGACACCGCCGGCGCCTATTTACGCTGATCTGCGTCCTGCATTTCGGGGCGTGAGGGTGTCCTACTGTCATCCCGGATCGGTTGCTGTTTTGCTGGGCGATTCATAACTCTCATCCGCTCGCCAAATGGCCGAGGCCTTGATGAAGCAGCGCTACGGGCTTGCCGGCCTAATGTGCAGTCGCGGGGCGTAAAAAGTGACGGGTACGCGATATAGATGGCTTTGGGCAATCAACGGTTTTGCGCCGAGGTCGGGAATCGAGCTGTCGCGCCACCGCGTGGCGCAGCTTTGAGGAGATGGAGGCCTGGGGCGATTGACCTGTCGGGCTTTGATCTGATCGTAGGCGTTGTCGCCCTGCCAGCCAACGCCATGCGCTGGGAATTGACCCGCTATCACCAACTGAAAGTGGGAATACTGGCCAATCATGGACCCCTCGGGTCTGGGCGAGGGGCGCGGAGGCAAAGCTGCAAGCCTACCGCCAAGCGCGTGATCAGATGCACCGGGCGGATGGATGCACCGGTTTGGGCCGCCCACGATATGAAGCCTTGAGGTGAGGGCGCATTTAACGGCGGCACGCCTTGTTGGGGCGGCCTATGGGGACGCAAGTTCGTGTGGTAGGCTCGGGCGCCTGAGTGAGGCGCCAAAAGCCGCTGCAACTTTTGGATAAAGTGCTGTGATCAATGATGGTTGTAATGTAGCCTTGAAAACCGTCGCAAACAGGCGCATCTAGTGGGCGCGCCCACCAGGGGTGATTTTACAATGGAGAATACCATGGCCAAGGAAGAACTGCCATCGAATTCCCGGCGTCCGTGAAGGAATCCTGCCAATGCGAACATTTCGGGTCCGGCTGGAAAACGGCCATGGAGATCATCGCAAACATTACGGCAGGCAAGATGCGCAAGAACCGAACAAGATCGCGGGTCCTCGCAGGCGACAAAGTCCAAGTGGAAATTGAACGCCCTAGCCGATCTGCCAAAGGGTCGGATTAATATAGTATTCAAATAGCGCGAAAGCCTGGGCTTCGCGGCGGTGCGGACAAGGTCTTTGGCGGCCAGCAAGCGCGGTCGGCACACCCTATAGGGGAATAACCCGATGCGCTTGATCCTTCGGTTCAGCCAGCCCCGAAATGAGACGCGCCAGGCGGGAGCTTCTGCACAAATTGGCGTGGTCGCCGGACGAGATTCCGGGCCCGCCGATTATTGACGAGACCCCCTGGAAAGCAGAGCTGCCCCGCCCCTAATTGCCGCCGCATGGCGCGCGCGAGAAGGTGGAGGCGTTTGGCAGGTTGGTGCGGAGTGCGAAGCGGTCTCAGCGCCGAATACAACGCGTTGCGGGTCGGCGGCGTATCGTTGGGGACAAGCCTGAGGATCGCGGCGAGGCGCGAGGCGTTCTTACGGTTGAATGAAGCGGGACGCAGACACCGGGTTGTCACGAGGCAGTTTGCTTTGCGGCACGCGCAAGATAAGCTGTGGCAGCGCGACGTGGGACGGCCCTGAAGATTGAAGTGTCTGAGTGAATGCGAGATAGAGGCCTATCTGGACCACCGGCGGACTTGGCAGGGCAAGCGGGGCCGGCTACGGCATCCAAGGACCAGCGGCGGCGTTTATTCCGTGGCCTGCAAGGTTTCGTATTCGGCTGTGGGTTGGCTTGCCGCTTTGCCGAAAACCGGCGCAGCTTTTGCGCCATTGTGGGGTTGATCGATAAGGGGCGCTTGGTTGTTCTGGAACGCGGATTGAGGATCGTTGGCTGGCTGCGGCCCCTGATGCGGTCGATGGTCGTCTTGAAAAGATGTGTTGATTGAACCCGCCTGAGCAGTTTGTTCAGCCGCGGCCACTAAAAAATACTACGTGGGCGGCTAGACGGCGTCCGATGAAGGGCCAAGGCCCGGCGCGATGCTGTGGCGCTTGCCCGATGGTCAAACCGGGTTTCCTGCGTGGAAATTTTTCCCCGGGGAAAAGGGATTGGCGATGGCGGCGGCGGTGCTTGTTGCAAGTCCTCGGGCGTGGGGCCGAGCCGGCAAGGCGGTCCCGTCCACCACGCGCTCAGCTGTTCAAGAGCCGCTTATTGCGAATTGTTACGGCCGGGCGCGCCGGGGCTGAACATCGGCCAACGATCAGATCCGCGACGAGGAATTGCGCGGCGACCTGCGCATTACCATTGCCGGAAGAGGCCGATGGCGGGGGCGGCGAGGGCGTTTGCCTGATCCTACGCTCGGCCTCGGGCAGAGGTGTATTGAAGGACGCGCTGAATCGAAGACATCGCGGCGGATGCGCCACTTTGCGAAGCGGTGTTTGGCAGATGCCTCGGGTGATCCAGAGGTGCTTGTTGAATGCGGCCGATTGCCCATGAGCAAGGCGTGGCGCGATTTGACCTCGCCTGCGCCCGATGCGATTGAAGAGGGCGCGATGGCTTTGCCCATCACGGGGTTCTTTCTCGATGGCGCTAGAGCCTGCGCTGAGCGGCGGAGTGGAACTTGGGGCAGGGGGCCCTCGATGGTGATCGAGCCGACGCGCGCCTTGATTGCGGTAGACTTAATCGGGGCGATACCTCGCTGCGGCTGGCTGAAAGCGAAACTTGGCGGCGGCCCGCGCCCTGCCACGCGCTGTTTGCGCCTGTCGGGTCTTGGCGGGCAAGGTCGTTCGTGGATTTTGGCACCGATGCCGAAGAATGATCGTCGGCGCTTTGAAAGGATGCGCTGAAAGCTGCGTTTCGCAAGACGGGGCGAGACGGCCCTTGGCGGGCTGGACCCCGCTGGGCAATTTCGAGTTGCAGCGCAAGCGCGACCGCGTGCCTTTGATAGAGGTGATGTGATGGCAGCTTCTCTGCGAAATCCCCGCCTTGTCCGATTTGCAACGTGCCGTTTGGGTGGCGTCCTCGCCGAAGCCGTTTTCTCAAAGCCGCATGCGCGGATTGTTGATACTGGGCGCTTTTGGGATGAACCGGGGCCTATGCGATTCCCGCAGGGGTGTCGGCAGAAGGAATGATCCGATTGGGGGTTTTACGCCGACGACGCGGGAATGACGGCGAGGACTGATTCCGCGCCTGACCGCGCCTTTTGCAGGCGATCCTTATTATCATTGAGAAATTGGTTAACGCAGCGTGGGCGGCGACCCGTCGCCCGTCTGCGCCTCAATCATTCCTCAATTTAACAACGAACTTGCCTGCGTCTTTTCAGAAATTTTGCCCTGATTTGGGGGGATACATGTCTCATCCAAGTGAATGGATTTTAACCCAATACCAACGCGCTTGCCAATGCCGTTCCAAGTTTTAAAAAAAACGAGGGTATCCATGGTTTGAAGCAAGAAATTTACCGGCCGCCGCCCTGACCGCCGGCCATGATGGTTCACAGGTGCCGCTCTGCCGCAAGAAGTCCGACACCCTGACGGTGCGCTTGATGGGTCAGCCCAATCCCATCCCTGCTGTTGTCCACCGACAAACCAATGGAAATGACCGCCTAACGACATCAATGTCGATAACACTCGGACGTGAAGGGGGCGACGGCAAGACCCGCGCCGCAGCCGCGCTCGAGTTCCTTCGTTGCATAAGCAAACACAGGCTACAAAGCCATCAAACCTGGCAACCCGACGCAACTTGGGGCGACGCTGAGGCGCAAGGAAGGTTATGTTCGTCGGCACCCGATGACAGCGACAACTATACGCTGGCACGCTGGTCCTCGACACCGACATCTGCGTCCTTGACGAACCGCATACCGATGGCCGACGGCCGACATCGTCGTTGGGGACGCGAACCGATGGTGAGTATGCACTCCCAAATGAGACCCGCGGCGTGCGTCCGTTACGGCGTTGGCGCGATCTTCGATTTTCAAACAGACTGGAGCGGCAATGGCGACGACGATCTTGGTCGGTGCCCCAGAAGGGCGCGCTGTCCATCGCTCCACGCAGACGTCCTATGCAACGACTGTCACTAGTGACTGTCCAGCAACATCTAATCGCTTGATGAAAGCGCTGAGTTGAAAATTGGGGGAACTGGACCAGTTCCCCCTTTTTTGGTAAATAAAAAGCGCACATGCATATAATAATTAATCGAGGCAGAGCATGTTCCCCACCGCCACCCATATCCGGCCACGTCTCTAAGGTCGTGGCTTTCGCAGCCAATCACGTTGGCAGCGTCTTTTTCGCGCCAAGCGTCCAGCCCAGGCGGCAAGGGTTTTTCCCAGTCTCTCCGATCCGCGTTGAGGCCGACGTGCCCAGCGGAGCGCAGCATCGACCATTTTTTCCGTTTTTGAAGTTGTTCCAACAAGCAAGCCATCTCCAAAGCCTTCGAGATGACCATCCGTCATGTGGGATTTTTAGCTGCATAATGCGAAAGATGGCAGCTGGCAGTTTGAAGAACCGAAGAGCTTGTTTTCGACGCCAGACCGCCACAAATCCAACCGCGAGTGGTTTTCCAATTTCCAAACCAGACCGTGACCGTTGGCCCGCAGCGTCGGTTGATGTTAATTCTGTCGGCCAGTGTTCGCGCGTAACGCTCGTGGCAACCAGCCCTTTCCGCGTTTGCTTGTCAACCTCTGACGCGCAAGGCGACACGGGCGACGAATCCGTGCGCCTGCGCTTTCAGTTTCTTCCGTGCCGATTTATCCTTAAGCAATCTCAGGGGCGTCCTGCGCGCACAAGAATATCGACCTTCTTTGGTCTGGATATGCAGCTTTTTGCAGCCGAACTTGGCCTTTGGCCCCGGGTGGCTCGGCCGCGCGCAAGCATTGATGAACGTCAAGAACATGGGGCGAGACCTATCTGCGGGCGTCCCGCAAGTCCGGGTGGAGCGCGGAACGAGGCGGCAACTGGCGGTCTGGTCACAACGCCGAGATCCAGGGATCGCGGCATCATTCCGGGCAGCGATCTGATTTCTTGAGGCGAGTTGGGCCGGCAGTTTGCATTCAGGCAACTAGTTTGACGCGGCAACTTGGAGGTGGACGGGACGCCAATTGCCGCGCATGCTCGACCGAGATCGCGTTTGAGGGCGACCCTGAGTTAGACGTGGATTGCCTATGAACACCTCGATCCTTGATGCGACCTGAGGTTATCGAACGTGGAAGTGCGCCCCGGCGCGTCCGCGTTTCGCAGCGATCAAACTAACGAACCCCAGCGATGTCACGGTGGAGGTGCACTTGACGCCTGAGATCCCCGCCCGAGTTGGAGAATGTCGCCCATTGGCGATCTGCTAGCAACGGACCTGTTCCTGCGGCCGATTGGGTCGAGTTTTCGGCCGGAAGTGAGACCTTGCGGGCCCGACTCGTCCGCGCAAACGTGCGGCCCTCAGCGCTCGCTGCCCGATGGCGCGCCGAATCAATCCGTATTATTACGCCAATATCGTTGCGGAATCGTCCTATCCCGATGGCCAGACCGCTGGCACGTCCGCGCGCATCGGTCGTGGCTGGACCGTGACAGTGCTGCCGGCTTGCGCGAATGTGGTTCTGGAGGCGGCTGAAGCTACGCGGTCGGTCGACACGGCAGGCGGGAGCAATGTTTTGCGCGCGCGTGTGGTCAATGCGGGGCAACGCCCATAACGGTGCTGCGCCCCAAGCGCTCAGTTTGATTTCCCGTAGAAGGTAACAGGATCACGAACCATCTACGATGGGATGGGCGGCGGCGATCATAATGCTTGGCCTTTCTCGTGTGGGATTATGCGGGGCCGTGTTCGACCAAATCGGGGGTTTGGACGATGAGCGACTACATTTTGCGCGCCAGTTTCGAATCAATTCGGGCAAACAATCGTGCGACCCAGGATTTGATGTTGGCGATTTCTAACGGGTGATGATGGGGCTAAAACAATAACAGCTACGCGAAGGAGTGACGTAGTTTTTTGTAAGGTCGTTGCACTCTCGCAGGACGCGAACAAATGAAAGTATGTGGTTTAAAAAACGTATCCCTGATTTCTAGCGCTCGTACTGGGCCTGTTCAGCAGCCATCGGCCTCTGCCGGTCGATCTGTTGGCGAACCAGTTGTCTGTTTTTTGCGATTAGCGTCCCCCCTGAGGTCGTCCCTTATCGACTTTTCCCGATGCGGCGCGGACCGATATTGAACTGAGATTTCCCGGCGTTGCGCCACGGATTCCGGCATTTGTATGGCTGGGTGTGGGCCACCATAGATTTTCGCCTTGATCGCCAATTCGCGCGTCCAAGTGAAAGGGCGCGGCCTGACGCGGCTCACGCGCGTGCGCAACAACGAAAGCCGTCGCTTGGGCGTGTTCAACCTATGCCACTGATCCGGGTGCCGATGTCCCGCGCCGCTTTACTACGAATGTGGCGGCTTCGAGATTATTGATTGCGCCCCTCCGCGAGAAGGGCTTTGGCAATGGGCGCGGTGGAAAATCCCCGATCTGGTTATGCTCCAGCGATATCACCCAGAACCCGCAAGACTGGACGAACGGCGCGACTGCGCAATGGCAACAAGATCGGGCGGATTTATATCCAGCCGCTCTTGATGGACGGCACCTCGCTTGAAGAGTTGAATATCGGCTGTCCCGGGCCTTTACACCGCCTCGCTTGAGCTGGCTCGTGACGACCCGCTGAGGTCGTGCTAGCTAAACCACATAAAGGCCCCTTGGCTGGGCCTGAGGATGTGGAGCGCGATGCTGAGAACTTATCCGACTGCTTTGTTCCTTATGGCTGGTGTGGGGCAATACCACGCGCAATCGCAAAAAGCGGTGACGGATGTGGCTTGTGTGGCCTCCGGTTTCGTCGAGGACCCCAAAATCATCAACCAACAACGCGGATGCTGGCCCAAGCCCGGCGCAGCGTTCCTGGATAGATTTCCCGGCAATCAGGCGGCCGCGGAATGTTGGCGTAATGGAGCTGAGCGGCGGGCGCGGCTCGGCCATTGGCTTGTGGCGTCTCAGGCCAAGGCTACATCGATTTCAGCATGTGGGGCGATCGGCGGGTTGAAGTTGGCGGGTGCGTCCGGACGACCGGGTCGACAGATCAATAGACGCCGTCCTTGGCCTGTTTCGCTAGCCTGATGCCTGAAATCCCGGCGCTGATATTCCCTTGAAATTTTTTACTACACCGATGTGCGGGTCCGAAATCATCGAACGCGTCCTTGGGCCGGAGGCTTTAGCCACCCCAATGTCGTGGCACCGGGCACAGCTTGTCGATGTGGAATATACCCAAAGCCGACATGATCTGGCGACACCCACAACCAACCTGCGCCGCGGCGCGAAAATTGGCGGATCTACATCCAGCCCCCTTTGTCTCGAAAGCACCTCGACCGACATTTTTGCTCAGCACCCGGCAGCTAAAACGTGCGTCGATCAGACTTTTCAATTTCGAAGCTTGAAGTACACTAATCAAAAATAATAAGGCAGAGAGCAGTTGCCTACATGAAAATGAGCGAGTGCGCGCAACTAATTGTGTGGCCGGGAGCGTTAACTGTGTCGCCCGATGTCGGCTGCGCAGAGAACACGCCAAGTTATTGACCCAAACGTTTTCTTCCAGTCCGACTTGGCGACAGCCATAAGAGGATGGTCCGACGGGGCAGGCTTGGGGTGAAACATCATCGCCGATCCCACCGTCCAAGGTGTGGTGTCGGTCACGATTTGAAAAACTCGACCAATCGAGCGGCGCTCGACCTTGCTAATTGGCGGGCACCGAGTTTCAGGTCCAGCGCACCCTGACTACTACCTTGTCTACAGCGCGGACGCCTCGTCCGGACCTTTCTGACCGAAGTGTCCGAGAACCCGCGAAGTCAAGCCTCTTGCATGTCTCGCCCGAGGCGGCGCGCTCGTCTTGCCCGGACCCTTTGCAGCAAATATGTTGCGCTCGAGACGGGGTCGAAGCACGCGCCTTGCCGATCACCGCCCCCGCAACATCCTGTCGCGTATCCTTGCTGATTCCGAGCAAATCGATCAGGGCATGGGGGATACGAATCTTTGTGACGCTGCAACACATCGGCGGCAGAGCAGGCGCGCGGCCTGCTGCCGCGAGGAACCTGCAGGTCTTCGCCCGCGTTCGATCCGGGCCGAAAACATCATTTGCAGTCACAAGCGCCCGAGCGAGCTTCGTCCGGTGATCGTCCAGCCATCTGACCGCGTGGACACGCCCGGCCCAGCCTTTGTCGCTGGATGCGGCCCAACGTGTTCCAAACCCAGAATCGTGAAAGCATGAAACCACGTCACTTGCCGAAAGCATGCTGAACCTTCTGCCGAATTCGGTTGACAGAAATATGTGCGCGCCCGATTGCGGTAATCCAACGGCCAATATCAATCAGCGCGCCGGACCATATGCGGCCCGCATCATGTCAAAACGTGCGCACTGTGGACGTCCACGCCGCATAATCATGCTGGAGGCGCGGCATTCGTTGTGCTTGGATCCCGGTCCGCGATGTGCTTGAACTTCGTGGCGCGGTTGGCAGAACCTGGAGGGTCCGACGGTTTTGACGGCAAGGGTTTTAACAGCTCTCGACCGCAAGTGGGCGCGCATAAGACATTAGCGTGGGCTACCCTGCAAACGCGCCTTCCACCAATGCGCTGAACCTGACGCTGAAACTGCTGTCGCAGAACGACGAGGCGACGATTGTGGCCAGCCCCCAAAGTGCCTTGCCCAGATGGTATTCCGCCGGAAATAAAGGTCACGAACCGAAGGAATACATCCAGATTACGTCCGAAGACAAACGGTGTGTCGCGCCGGCGCCAGCTTGAGCAGATCGAGACCGGAACGATCTTAAGCATCACGTGATATCCGCAGGTTTGGTTTGAACGGGGCTATACGTTGGATATGAAACCCTTGAAGGTCAGCGATGTGAATCTCGCGACCGGTGCCAAGGCTTGCCGGTTGTCAGCAGACGACACGCCAAAAGCAACTGTGCAGTTGCAAAAGCGGTGGCACGGCGCTTGTGGCGGGCTTGTGGGACACACGCACGCAAGACAGGCTTCCGCAGGTTGCCCGGATGCACAGTTGCCCTTTTTGGGCCGCGCTGTGCGCACCGACAGCCCTCAAGCATAACGCGCAGTCAGGTTGGCCAATTTTTGTGACCCGCGACGTTGGTGATGCCAATGGCAAATCGCTCCGATGGGATCGCAAAGCGCGCCGTCAGGCGCGGCCAGCCAAGTGAACGAAGACGAGTACAGGGCGGAGCTTCGTTTCGCCTAAACCGAACTGGGAGTGGCTGTGGAATGAACGCGCTATATCACCGAAAACTCTAACGCACCGGCCTTTTGTGCCGGTCTGAGCTGGCCACTTGATCGGCTGTGCGAGCATAGGGACACCAATGTCGCGCGGCTTGGAAGGCAGATGTGCAAAGCATCTCTGTAGGCGAGCCCGCATGCGGTCAGCGCGCGCGATCTGGCCGCCGCAATGGTCCAGGCGGGCTTTTAGCGGGGCCGTAACATCCTGAAATACGGGCCCGAGGTGCGGCAATGCGATCGGCGTCCGCCGGGGGCGCACAGATTCAACAAGACAAGTCGCCCCGCCATTCTGACGGTTGCAGGAACGGCAAGTTATATTGTGTCGAGCCGCGAGGCGGGAACGTTCTTGCACGAGCTGTGAGGGGGTGTAATGAAATAAGGCCGGTGGCAAGTCCAGTTTTTTGCCACCGCCCTAATGGACTTGACGAGTGCGAGGTCTAGAACCGCGCAACCCAGACAAGGCAAATCGGCCGCGTCACCCGTGGCCGGGTAGCTTCCAGGGGTTAGAGCAGTGGATTGAAAATCCTCGTGTCGGTGTTCGATTCCGCCCCTGGGCACGCATTAAATCAAAGGTTTAGCGTGAAAATGTGTTTTCATTAAGGCCTCGGATAGGCTCGTAGTTTTAGCTTTGTTGCTGAACGGCTGATAAGACTAACAGCTTTTGTAATCAGTAGGTCCGCGCGTTTTCGA
>Ga0163217_1011775_pt1 | contig 17607 bp, 19 predicted proteins | sample SynspAceP_FD_185933 | JGI IMG/M metagenome (GOLD analysis project Ga0163217, IMG submission 185933) | Saline lake microbial communities from Ace Lake in Antarctica - Synechococcus sp. Ace-P (PacBio error correction) | ecosystem: Environmental > Aquatic > Non-marine Saline and Alkaline > Saline ...
ACCACAGGAGAAGAGGAAATAATAGGGCCTGGCCTTTTTCCGTGATGGGTTTGCCCCTGCGGAATCAAAATGAAAAATTCAGGTTCCCCCCTCCCCCGCTTTTTGCCACAAGCGCAAAACCTCCCTACGGCCCCCCCTAATCGCCCCGGCGGCGGATGGTGCCCCCCGGTTTAATTCCGTGCAAAGGAGGAAATCCTTTCAACCAAAGCGCCAGAAGGCTACGCACAATCATGAAAAATGAAAAAGATGGCGGGGAAAAGGGGGCCACAGACCCGCGCAGCGCAAGATGGGCGCAAAAGGAGAACGCCGTTTGAAAAATAGGTTTTTCTGGGGAACCTGCCGTTTCTTGATTGATGTTCGGCCGTCGGACGAAATTTCCGTCCATTCGGCGCAATCGATGGCGTGGAAGATCAAGATGAATCTCTCAAACGACAACGAGCTGCGTCAAGAAAGTCCCGGTCGATGAATGTGTGGCCCGCAGGCCCGAATTCTGGGCCTGATACCGTCTCAGCGACCCCGAGCTGAAAGTGGAACGAGGAAGCGCGGGCATTTAAATGGAAACTTTACCCAGCCCGATTGGGCGTAAATTCCTGTTGACGTGCCAAGGGCAATGGTCCCTTGCAAATAGCCGAACGGCCCTCGCTGGCGCGCATACAAAGCGTGGGACGCACGGCCGCCATGGGTAACGCGACGGCCCTGATGGCATATAATGCGGCGAAGAACGCGCCGCGGAAACTGGCAGCCGGAGTAGGCAAGATGAGCAGCACAACACAATGAATGGCCCCTGTTTCGAGAATTTTCCAATTCGCGGACAGCACGGCTAGCCATCGCTGTTGGGCTCTCTGCACTTGCGGCAGATGCCGAAATGGCGATCAAGAACGCCGTGATGTTTACACCCGTCGCAAACGAAGGCGTGAGTCATCTGGGTCGTCGAGCACCCATATTCGCCGCTCCCGCCCGAGAAAAGGCTCCGCTGTATGAGCCCGCAAACGACCAAAGTCTATCGCCACCCACCGTTCTTTGACATTCAGAGAAGGGGGGCGATGTGAGCAACATCCCAAACAGACCCTAACAAAGGCGATTGTTCGAGATTTCTCCCCTGTGCCGATGGGGGACAATAAACCTCATTTCCGGGCACCGCGTTCGGAATGGTCGGCACGCCCCCGTGCTGGAAGATAGACATCGCGCCGGCGAAATACCTGCGCTGGATCATTCATCGGGCAGACGATGCTGTGTGCTGATTCTCGCGGCCGAGGTAGAAGAGCGGGCCCGCGATGCCCGACCGGCTTGCCTTCATCGTGCGTTTGGGATTTCCCGCAACCTGCTGCTGTAAACAACCCAACGGTGGATTTCGGTCAGACCCTCAGCGCGCAGTTCCTGTTTGACGCATGGCATTTGTCACAGCTGACCGCGCGATGGGCAGGAATAATACCGCAGATCGCCGCCATCGCGAAAGTCGCAGCAAAGAGGTGACCTATCATCCTGGAGCGTGACGACGGACCTGTGATCGGCCTTGGTGAGGACCGAAGCAAGCGACCGCAGAATGCAAAATGCGGTGGAGCTGTTGTGTCCCTATTGTCGGGGAAATGTCTGGGCGAACGCCGTCGATGATGCCATGGTCGCTGAGGCATCGCGCCGATCCCGCGTCCACGCCCCGCCTATGATACGTTGGTGAACTGATGTCTTCACCGCAAGCCACACTGACAAACCCAAATGATTCCGGCATCGCGGCGGCAAATCAGGCAAACGCCATCGGAACATCTGGGCAATATGCTGAGCAATATGCAATGGCTTCAACGCGCCTACCCGGGAATGCGACATGGTAGTCGAAAAGCCCGCGTTAGAGACAGTGGGGCTGGCTGACGCTGTGCCCGAGACCCGAGATCCCGGCGATCTCCCTCACTGATCTGGGATCATCCGCGACGTGCAATGGTCGCCGGTGCCACACTTTGAGGTGACGTGACACCAACCTATTCCGGCTGCTGCGACGAACGATCAATCAACCTTGATATGAAACGGGCTTGCGCGGCCGCACGGGATCGAAAAACTGACCTAAATGCCGGCACGTCTCGCCTGCTTGGCCTCGCCTGGATGACCGACGCGGGGCCGCGCCAAGCTGAAGGTTAGCGGCATCGCCTACCGCCCAACACGCAAGGTGGCCCGATCGCTGCGCCCGCTGCAGTCGACGCATCTTGAAAAGATCACCAGTTCGGATCGACCCCTTGCAAAGCGCAATGGCGCTGCACCGACTGTCTGGAACCTTCGATTATAATTTTAGTGTATCTGACCCCATGAGCCATTATTCTCTTACCTTATTAGTGCTGAATTATTCACACGCACGATCCGCCGACGCCGTCGTGTTGACTCTCGCAACCCGAAGACCAAACCGGCTTTCCGCCTCAAGCAGGGGCAGTATCTGACATTCAGAGACAGATTTGGGGTACGAACTGCGCCGGCAACTATTCCATCTGCGCGGGTCTGGACAGACGTGTTTGCAAGTCGGGATCAAGCGGGTGGATGGCGCGGTTCTCTGCTTGCGAAACGAGATGTTACATGTCGGGGATACGCTGCACGCAATGCCCCTCAAGGCACTTTTCCGCCGTATTAGAGCTGATCACGCGAAGAATTACCTGTTGGATTGCGGCGGGTGGGGATGCACGCCGGTTGCTGTCGACCTCAGACCGTTCTGAAAAACGCGAGCCCAAATCAACCTTTACGCTGGTCTATGCAACGCGCGTGAACACGATGCATGTTCTCGCGAAGAGCTAGAGGACCTCAAGAATCGGTATATGGTCGTGAGCGTCATCCACATGTTGGAAAGCGGGCAGGATATAGATTGTTCACCAGGCGCCGTGTGGCCGAAAAAATGCGTCCGAGCTGTTTTCAAGACAGGATCGACGTGTCTGACATGGATATGGGCTTTATCTGCGGCCTGAAACCGATGATGCTCTGCTATTGCTGACGCACTAAAACCCACGGGTAGAGCCTGATCAAAATTAAATTGAGCTCTTTCAGCGAAAGCCAGCAAGGTCCGTCTGGCGAAACAGGAAATGGCCAAGGCAGCGAAGGTCAGGCCGAAACCGCAAGTCACCGTAAAAACGGAAACGGCGCGCAGCACAGCTTTTTACCATGGCCAAGGGTAGTCTGTGGCGTCGAACGCGGCGCTGGAAAACAGACCTTGAATGCGCCCTGTTTGCCTGCAAAGCAGGGGTTGTTCGACCTGCATGTGCCAAGGTGACCGAAGGCGAAGGTCGAGATGCTGTCGAAACGCGCTGGAAGATTACGAGTCCCCCCCCCCGAAACGCGGTTACCGCCTGAGCTGCCAAAGCTATCCGCTGAGCGACACGCTTTTTCATTGACTACGACCATCACTAAAGGGCCTGACATGCCGCGATATTCAAAGCTTTGCCCCGGGACCAATGGATAAACCCCGGTGCGGTGCAACGCCACATCGCAAGCGCGATACCGCGCGATGTTATATCGCCAAGCAGGCAATTGGACGCGCTGGCAGGTTCAGCAATGCTGGCTACGCCCGTGACATCGTGGGCCTGCCCTGCGCCAGGCTGACGTTTCATGACCGTGCCTAAGATCATCAAGGCTGTCCGCGCTATACTGAATGACCATAAACAGAGCCTATACGACTGTCGTCGACAGGCGGTACGCAAAAAAAAAAAAAAAAAAAGTGTTCCGACCACCTATCGAACGTGGATGGCGGCATCGGCCAAGATTGCAGGTTATGCCGCCAGGGCGTCGCGAGAATGCGTGATCAGGTCTATCTGACGGTCCCGTGAACAGTTGGGCCGCACCGGTCAGTTTCATGGGGCGCCACATCTGCACGCCGCTGCAAGGCGTCGCGTGCATATCAAGCGCTTCACTTCCTCCGTTTGGGCATGTTTTGAAAAGCTCGCCCGACTGCTGCTCGCCGGTGGTGCCCGCTATCGTCAACAGCCACTCGCCACCTGTCCAAGGTGACCGAAGCTCTGGTTTTCCGCCCTGATGGAATTCAGTCCGCATTCTGCCAGATGGCGCCGACCACTGGTGACGGGGGGCTTGGGCGATATGTGGACACCTCGATGTCAGGTGTGGTCAGCTTTACCGGATCAGCGAAACGCCCTGGAACTGCCAGCAACCCTGTGCCTGGTCGAACGCTCTGTCCGGTTCGCGTCTGAGCAAGAATAGTCTCAATGCTCTGTGTGGGTCTGATGCGGCCCGGCCAACGCCCGGAGTTTTTGACCTGTTCGTCAAAGAGGGTCAGCGCGAGGTGACGGCCCAAGGCGGGCAGAATTCACGCATTCCGCCGGATCATGGTCCGAACCCCAATGTGGATGCGATGATTGAGCCCTGACGAATCGCTTGGCCAAGTACCATCCGGGACCCGCGACTTGACAGGCACGAAGATGCGCGCCTTGTCTCACTTTCGCAACGTCGTGACGTGCTGCGGAAAGCCGCGCTGATCGGGTAGAGGCGAGCGTGTCCTTTGGCGACCCCGATGCCTTCGCGTTAGAGGGCGCGGATGCAACCAGAAAGGCTGGCCTTTGTCGCCGATGCTGTTCCACTGCGCCATCCCGATGCGCCACCATGTGCAACGCACACGAAGACTTTGGCCCTGTGTCCCCACATGGCCCTAACGCGATACCTGAACATGCATCGCATTGTTGAATCAAGGCAAAGGGTCGCTTGGTTGCGTCGTCATTCACCGCGACGGCCGATGTTGACGGCAAATGGCGATGGGGGGGCGCGTTTCACGGCGGCTCTATTTCAACAACCGCGACTCTATGGCGAAGCGACGGGCCATGGTTGCCCCCACTGCCCATATGGTGCACGGCGGGCCGGACGTGCCGGCGGCGGCGAGGAGCTTGGCGCGTGGCGCGCGTCATGCATAACATGAGCGTACCGCCATTCGGGCAGCCGCGAAATTCTGACTCGCCATCAGCAAGCAATGGACCGCCCCGCGCGACCGAGATTTTCGGACCGCGGCACCCTTCACCCGCCACTTTGTGCGCTTGAATCTGGGCGAGACGGTTCAATTCGGCCAGCGTGTCGTGTCGCTGGAAAGACATCGAACTTTGCGCATTTCCCGGCGATACGTTCTATGCGATATGGACGACCCGCGGCCAAGGCGACCCGTTCTTTTCCCGGTCGCGTTGCCCATGGGTTACCTGCTGCCTTCAGCTTTGCGCACGTCTGTTTTTCGTGCAACCGCCGACCCCCGGACCTGTTGCTGGGCGCACACGCGATTGGACAACCTGCCGGTCATGGCACCCCGTGCAGGCGGGCGATAGCATCAAGGTGCGCCTAAGCGTCAAGGCAAAGACGCCTCGCAAGTGATGATACGGTGAGGTACGTGGCACGTGACCTGACCAAATCAGGATGATGCGCCGTGGCCGAATATGATTGCTGACGCCATGAATGCCTATTGACGACTTTGACCTTGGCGATGCGCACCTCTTGAAAGAACTCGGCGGGCAGCGGGTCTGTCCTGATGATCAAGCCTCTTGGCCGCCTGGCTAGACAAGAGGGTCAAATTATTGGCGGCCGGTGTTTGTCGTGCCGATCAATGACGGCAACTGGATGTCCGCCCCGAAGCCGTAGGGGTCGCCTTTGCATCGCTTGCGCAAAGACAAATGGAATCGCGTCCAGTAAAGCACGGGCGGATCAGCCACCAAGCCTGAACGCCCGCAGGCCGCGCGCCAAAGTCAGGCGGCAAGTGGGCAAGATTTATGCGACCCTGCGAGCTGCCGGAACAACTGGCAGATGATCGTGACGCGGGATGCCGATAGTGATGCACCGAGAAGGCGGGGTCACTTTGCCACATGAATACGCGCCTGTAATGTCGGCAATGCGTCCCTGCCTGGTGCCAAAAGGGGCCGCCGCCCTGTCGGTGCAAGACCGCGCCTGACTGGATGAAACAGCCAGCTAAGAGTCCCGCATCGCTGGCCGAAAGCCTAATACGCACTGTCAGACGCTGCTGCACAGGGTGGCGCGCGACTCTCCGCAGCCGAGACTTGACCCCGTTGCGAAATCGCGACCCTACGCTTCTTGATTGTGCATAGACTGGCGTCGTCTCGCTCTCAAACATCCGGCGTTTGCCCGCCCCCTGATCCGCGGACGATTGGGCCGGATTAACCGGCATCAGATGGTCGCAGAGTCTTTTTGGTCAGCTATCCGCGCCCCGATCTGCCCGGAAATTCGCCATCGTCTGAAGCTGCACACCAAAGCGATGCTTTTCCCAAAGCGCACCAAGCGGGATATAGGGATAGGCATGACAAATACAGTTTTTACCAAATGAACCTGCCCGACGGGCTGAAGCTTGGCGCGTGTTCGCGATTGATGCGAAACGCATGGGGCTGCATCGCACCTCGGATCGGCTTTGGTGTCGTGCAACTCTCTGGTGCGATCGGCAACGCCCATCTGATTCCAGAATTGCCAAAGGCCAGACCGCGAGGCGCCTAAGTTTTGCGCCCTGCTCGAAGATCCCTGTGCCTCAAGTTGTTCATATGGGCGCTTTGACCTCGCGGCGCTGCTGAACACCTTTGGGGCAAAGGCCGCACGGTCTATTGCACCAAGATCGCCAGCCGGTCTGTGCGCACCTATACCGACCGCCACGGGCTTGCCAACCTTTGCCAAGAAATGCTCACGCGTCGATATCTCCAAGCAGCACAATCCAGCGATCTGGGGGGCTGAAAAGCTGAGCCAATTGGCGCAGATCGACTATGCTGCGTCCGACGTGGCTGCACCTGCACAAATCTTGCGCGACGTGCTTGAACCAGATTGTGATGCCGTCGGAAGGTCGGATCGAGCTCTGCGCAAGCTGTTTTGGAATTTTTGCCAACCCGTCGCCCAAGCTTGACTTGGACGGCTGCCCGAAACGGATATTTTTTGCACATCGCATGACGCAACATTACCTAGAATTACCGCCGCCGGCGTCATTCGCAACCGAAGCCCAAGCGCTTGAGCAATCTGCCGACAGCCTTGAATGATCGTTTTCGTCAGGCGATCGACCTGTTGGTTGCGACCGCGGGGCGCGTATTGTCACCGGCATCGCAATCCGGCCATACGCCAAAAGATCGTCGGCGACGCTGGCCGCACGGAAAACGCCCGCAGCAATTCGTCCATCCCGACCGAGGCGAGCCACGCGATTTGGGCTGATCAGCGCCGATGAGTCGTGCTTGCGATTCTGAACTCGGGCGAAGGCACCTGAACTGCCAATCTGATCGCGCTATTCGCGTCGTTTTTTCATCCCGCTGATCGTGTATCACAGCCGTCGCGACAAAGCAGACTTGGTCGCGCATTGCGACGTGGGCTTGACTGCCGCCAGCTGCCGAGGCCTGCGGGCCACCCGCGTTTGTCCGTCGACTCGAACACGATGACGCTGGCAATGGGGGATGCGTGGCGATTGCGCTGATGGAAAACCGCTGCCTTTCCACCCCGAACAGTTCCGTGAATTCCACCCCGGCGGAAACTGGGCGCAGGCTCAGCGCGTTTGCAGGACCTGATGCACACAGGCGATCGTTGCCCTTTGGTGGCAGGCGATGCCCATGTCTGATGCGCTGATTGGAATGAGCAGCAAATCTTTGTGTGGTGATCGTCACCGACGCCACGGTTGCCTTGGCAGGGATCATCACCCAGCGGCGATCTGGGGCGGCCATCTGGACGGCTGATGGAAAAAACGGCGCGCGAGGTTAACGCCAAACGCCCTGTGAAGTCCCGCCCCTGAATGCGCTGGCGGAAAAGGCCCCGTGGGCATCATGAACGCGCGCAAGATCACTTGTTTGCTGGTACTGCACCCACCCAAAGGGAACGTCCCTGCGGTCTGCTGCATTCACGATTGCCTGCGCGTCCGGTCTGGGCTAAGCCGCGATGCAACGGGACCGCTTACAGACGATCGTTTTGCTGAAGTGCTGTTCCGTTTGCAGCGCTTGGGCCTGCTGTCGAAGCTGTTCTGCTGTCGCGCGCGATTGATCCCGGGAAGGCGAAAATCCCCTTTGCTTTGAAAAGGATGTGCAGGACCGCCTGCGCGACGAGCAGATTCACCGGCCCTCTTTACTGGTGCGACGGCTGACGGTGACTGAGCTGTCCATTCTATGCTGATGTGCTGACCCGTCCCGGACGGGCAGCGCTATGAACACGCTGAACACCTGCGCGGCGACCCCATCAAAGACCCGAAGGATCGACTTTTCGCACTGCAATAGCGGCCTGGCCGATTCGACATGGCCAAAGACGTTGCGACCGCTGGGCGGGTGTGCTGACGACCTCTACGGGGTACCGCTTGCAAATGACAAAAAATCCCACTCTGACCTGTCCCGGCCTGAACATCCAATCGCCGGGGACAGGTATGGCACAGCCCCGGTGGCACCCTAAGGGCCGGTGCCGATGTCGATCACACAAACAGACGACCAAGCCTCGCCCCAATTGGTTTCACAAATCGAGTGAAGCTGAATATAACAAACCGAAACCCAAACAGAGTGACGCGCGGTGAACACCTATTAAGTCTGGTTTTTCCGCTTTTTCTGCGATGCCAAAGCCGCACAAGGGACCAACGTGGCCTTTGGGACGATCCGCAGGATACGGGCCTCCCCGTCGAGTGACCGCCCGATACCTGTTCTGTCCCGAATCAAGGGATGGGACGGCTTTTCCACCGGAAATGGTGCTGATCGTTCAGGGATGAGATGCGCTGTCCTGGCCGCAACACCGTGTTCTTAGTGTAATAACTCGCGCCGAAGCCGAGGGCATCGCCCGGCCTGGAAGCGACCGGCGGTGTGACCGCTTGTGTCGGGCAAAGACGCCGCCGAATCAGAGCGGGCGGATTACGATTATCGACACGGGCACGATCGTCATGTCGGGCAATGTGTTGCTGACCCAGGCGCAACGCGTCCAGCTCTGAAACATGAGGCGCTCAAATTAATCCGAGGGCACAGCGCAAATGTCGGCGGCGTGAAAAACCATTCTGCAACGGGCTGCAAAACTGATGTCCTGCCCCCAATTTAACGGTTACGGATGCGGCAAGCGTCTGCGCATTGAACATCTGCGTTAAATTCAAACCGAAGAAAACCGTGAAATCCGCGACTTCCTCGGGAGCTGACCCGGCGAAGTCGTTCGCCCTTTGGGCCCTTTTTTTTTATCGGGCGAACGGATCCGGTAAGACCACTACCTTTATGCGGTGGCTGGTCTGTGAGCCCCGAAGGTGGCACCGTCACCATCGATGGCAAGAACGCACCACTGCCGATGTATCGCCGCGCACAGCTGGGGTAGCGCTATCTGCCAAGAGATGAGCATCTTCGCGGGCTAAGCGTGCAGAAATATCTCGTGCCATTCTGGACATCTCGATCTCTGATGGCGCCGCGGGCGCCGCGAAGGCTCGAGGCATTGGGCTGCGGAATTTTCCATCGAACACTCTTGCGCCGCGCGCCCTGCCTTGGCGCTGTCCGGGCGGGGAACGCCCGCGGGTCGAAATGCTCCGCGTCCTGGCGCCGATCCAATACCTACTGCTGATGAACCCTTTGCCGGGGGTCGATCCGATTTCTGTGATGAGCAATCCGACAATCTAGTCGCCGACGGCTGGCAAAAACGCGGTATCGCGTGCTGAATCACGGACCATAACGTTTCGGGAACCTTGGATATTTTGGATCGCGCCTTACATTTTGCACGAAGGCAACGGTATTGATGTCAGGCACCCCCGAGAGGTCGTACAGAACGAAAACGTACGCCGCCGTCAATTACTTGGCGTAACCTTCCGCTTTCCTATCAACTTCAGAAAATATGCGCTAGTTTCATACGCACAGATTTAAGCCGGATTCAATTTGAACAGCGCAAAGCCCTTCGGGGCGGCTTCAATGGTCCCATGGCGAGAACTGCGTATCATGTTCGTGCTGCATCCCCCCTTCCCGTAAGGGTAATGCTTCACACGCTGGTCGCCATCGTCCATTCACCCGCATCTGACCCCGCCCTTTACCGCATTCATCTGCGGCCAATGGTGTTTGTCGCGGATCATTTAGAGTAAGGAGATTTTTTATTGCGGTACCCAAATCAAAGTGGCAAACAAATCGACTATCCGGCGAAGCCCTGCCAACGCATGTGAAACGGAATTGGGCGAAGCTGTCCAGAAGTTATGTCGAACGTCCGACGGACGCGAATTCACTTTTTAAAATCCGGTCACGGAATTTGGGTCTGCGAAAGCGACGGTGCAGCCTATCGACTGGCCTTACGGGCGTCAGCGGAAAGCACATGCTACTGATATTTATGGATCTTTCGTTCATGGCGGCGAGAGATGGAAAAGAACTGCGCCGCTACAAGGCGTCGTTGAAGGTCACCATCGCGAGCGTGCGCAACCGGTTGAACTTTTCCCGGTGGCGTCCTCTTATCCTTGGCTTCAGAAAAGCGATTCATGACGCGCAGTGAACCCGAAACGCCTACAATCATATATTGGCGGAAATGCAGACAAGTTGCGACCTTGTCTGCGGTGAAGGCTGTGATGCAGATGGAAATTTCGGGTACACCTGTCGTGTCTTTCCGCCAAAGACCGGCCAAGAAGGCGTGAATGTTGTCTACCGCGCGAGGATGGCAACTCGCTGATTGATCCGTCGTAAAGGAAACCGGACCCGTAGCGCCGAGACAGAGCGAGCAGAATGAATTTTGCGAAACTCCTAAAACCGGGGGCTTGTCCAAAGTCCTCACATCGGCCTCAACAAAAAACGCCTGCTCCCGATATCGGGGAGCTGGCGCATAATGCTTACGGTTAATAGGCCGCTGCGGTGGTCGATGCTTTGTGACGCGTGAATCCCTTGGCCCAACAAGGTGTGGGCCAAGGGGTTGCGCTGTCCAATGCGGCGTTCTTGAAGGACTCGAAGAAGTGTTGGGGGCCCCTTTGTGCTTCTCGACAAACCGAGTTGATTTCAACGCGGTTGAACGCCAGCCGGTTGATATTCGCTTTTTGCGCTGTTCGCCGCCCGAAAGTGCTGTGTCGAACACCTCAAGGCGCTCGCCGCTGGTGTCGCGCACCCTGCGCACGCCTCTGTCCTGCGCCCAAGCGCGGCCAATCCGGATCCTGCACGTTGTATGCGATCCTGACCGAGCACAGGCGTACACAGGCCGCCTAAGCTGGCCAGGCCAGCTGTTAAATCCGCATCATATAGTCGCCGCTGATTACGCGTCCGGACGTTGTTTCTCGATCTCGGCGTCGTAGATGTCGGCCCAGCAATAGGGATTTGGGTCACCGGGGGCGCGACGTCATCAGTGGCCGGGGCTGAACGCAACGCCTTGCGCCAGCGCTGACAGCTCTGCTGCAACATCGTCTTCGCGCGATGATCCCGTCCCGGCAGGGGCAAACTTCTCCGAAACCCTGCCATCGCTTGCGCTTGGGTGCACCCGCCTGATCCACTCGTCGCGCCGTCTGCCCCGTTTCAGGTTCCCCTTGAGAAACGTCAGAAATGCCTTGAACGCGGGCGCGATGTGCATGTAGGTCCATAGCTATTGTCCGGGCTCGCCCTGGGCAAGCGCATCTAAATAGCGTTTGATTCAAGCGTTTCGCGCAGCTGAGCGTAAGCTGCCTTTGGGCCGTGGGTCAGAATATGCCGGCAGAAAGCTTCATGGGCGGCGGGTCTAAATACGGGGTGCCGTAGCAGGTAAAGCCTGCGGTGACCGGGATGGCTTGCGCTCCAACTGGCGCAATTGCTTTTGGTTGAGCTTGGTTTGCAAGCGCCCCGCCCGACACCGTCCAGCGCCGGCCAACCGAATCCAGCACCTGCGGTCGGGCCCGCTGCGCAGTGGCAATATAGCAGCGGAGCGTTTGCGCGACAACATAGGAGGCACACTGGCCCGCGTTCGGGGGTTCCGAAATTCGGCGTTCGGGTCAAGGTGAAACGATCCATCCGGGCACGCGCGTCCAGCAATTTCAATCATATTTTGCTGACCTTGGCCGAGAATGTTGGGTTCTGCTTTTTCAGGCCTCTTGTCCAGTGCGTCGAGCTGATGATCAACCGCCCAGATACGGGCAAACCGTTCATCCCTCGACACTTTGCAGGTCTTCGTACGCCACATAGAAAGCGTCTGCCCCAGCTTTTGAAGCGGTTCAACAGCGTCAACTGAACTCTTGCAGCGCCTCAAGATGGTCCAGAGAAAATCTGCCTCGTCGGAACACCGCTTGCGCTTTTTATGCCGCCTGACGTTCAGTCCAGCTTCCATTGTCCGTGCTGCGCGGATCTTCCAGCTGAACAGTAGCTTTACCGGATTTCCGCGTCAGAATGATCTTGGCGCAGGTGTCCATCTTCCAGCAAGCGGGTTCCAGCACGACGCGGGTCGTGTTTGTGAATAGCGAAATCCGCCGATCCTGGGTCTTGTCACGGTATCGCGGCCAGCAACTGGCCGGATACATCGTCCCGCGGTTTCCTGATCCCGCTCCCAAAATCTTGCGCTTTTGGGGTAGCCGATGAAATCGGGTTGAACGCCTCCCCGTGACAGGTGATCCCGTCAAGGCGTTACAGGTGTGCTTTCCCAGAAAATTGGGAGCCTGGCGCATCTCGGCAAAGAACGACGAAGCTTTTGAATTTCCAAAGTCGATATTTTATTGCAACAAATAGGGTTTGCGCGGCGGTTCTGGGCGGCCGACATGCCACGTTCAACGGGACCAATCGCCCTTCAGATACGGGGTGCATCCCCCCTGGTTTTTGAGGTTTGCAGGAATTGCCGCAAAGCCTGTCAGATGCCCATCTTCGGCACCTCGGACAGCACGGCCCGGTTTTGACCTGAACCGATCTCGGTCGAGAATGCTTTGCAACGGTTCCATCGGGGCTTGATGAGCGCCATTGTCCAGATACGCTACCCGCGCCTTGGCATAATGCGACTCTGCAGGATCGCATATGCTCGATTTTCGAATCTTGCAGTGCGCGGCCAGCGGTACGGCGGAATATCGGCAAAAGTCCTTATTCGACCGAAACGTGGCAGCGGCCACGCGCCGGTGATTCACAACGACACCTGTGCAATATCGGGTCTTTGGCGATCTCCCCGCAGATGTCCCTGATTGTCTGCGGGCTGAAACTGAAAGCACGAGTTTCGCGTCACGGGTGTTCCAGATCAGATTGGTCAGAAACGCCTTGGGGTCATAATTGCGGCGGAATTTTGGCCGATAATGCTAAGCGCAAACATTGATTCGCATGTCTGCTCATCTGCAAATGCACGCGGCCGGTGCAAACAGATGGCCGTGGACCGCGGCCGGTGGGAATTTTGGCAGCCAAGGCCGAAATTCTCGAACAGTGCGACGAAGCTCCTGAAAGACCGAATAGGGCGCGGCGGTGACAACCGTTTCCCAACCTTCGTTCGGAAAGCGGCTTTGGCATATACAGCCCTGCGCGCCGCGCGTGCGGCGTTCAACGGCTTTGGCAACAGACGCGGTCGATCTTGGCCCGGGTTCGGCTCTGTCCGTTTCCATCGGCGCCCGCCTCAATCGGTCAGGAACGCGTCCATAAAGACGGCCGCTTGGCCAGATCTTGCGTGCGACAAACAATCGGCCGCCGTAAAGCTTGGCAGGTGATCGTCGTAAAAATATTGGCTTGCCCTGAAATCGAACTTGGAAAGGGTCAGCCGACCGGCTTTCGATCTTGGGTGGAAAGAGCCGCGCGAGCGTTGGAAATAGCTTTCAATCGGATCCAGACAGGCGGGAAATAGGCGGTCGTATCCCGGCGCGTGTCGGGTCCTGAAGGATCGCCGACAGGGTTTGGCGGGTCAGGCACCACCCATTGGGCGAGCTCCATATGCGGCACGATGCCCTTAGGGATACGCCGCTTGAGCCCGACGAAGCGCTGACAGCAACCGACTTGTCGAAAAGATACCGGTGCCGGCTTCTCACGAAAGGGGCAACGCAATGGTAAAGCGTTGTCCGACATCCAAGCCCCCCAACAGTCCAGGGACATCTGCTGTGGTCGCGCTTTCGAATGAAGTCGGTACGCGGAACGGGCGGAAGATAATCGATCAGCTCTTTCACCGGACGCAGCGGCAAGGCAATGAACCCGGACGCCATGATAGACATGGCGCACGTCGCGAAGCCATTCAACATCATTTCGGAGCGGTCCTGAGACGCGGCAACCAGCCCCCACGTCCCCCTTCGCAGCGATAGCGTTGCTGACACCAGATTTAGGGACATCAGCAGCGCTGCACAAAATCCGTCATGGGTTTTCCACCGGCAGCCGATTTGGTCGACGTGGATCACCCGACCAGCCCCGGCAGCCATGCCGCCCACTGTTCGCGCGTCCAGGGCGGATGCGACCAGCATGACAGTCCGACGCTATGCCCACTTTTGCCCTTGGACATAAGCCCAGAACTTCGAGCTGGCGCAGTTATGTATTTCTCGGACACTTCCCAAAGCTGTGTTTGTCCCGGCTATTGGCATAGGCCTTATATTCAACGGATTGGCATAATGCTGTCGCGCTCAAGCTCTTCTTCCTGCGGCCTTGGCCCCGAAGGTGTCCAGGAACTTGGCATGTAAGCAAAACGCCCGAGGCTTTCTCTCCGCCCATTCGTCATAAACACGGTTCAGCCCGCGCGCAGCAGGCGTATGGGGTCGAACTGACATACAGCATAAGCGACGTACCCAATTTAACCAAAGGCACCTTGTTTGAAAACAAAAAAAAAAAAAAAAAAAAAAAACCCCCGGGGGGGGGGGAGGGTTTTTTTTTGGGGCCCCCTGGCGGCTGTGCTTGAAGAACAGACCCGCGCAAGCGGCCAGCCCTGTATCAGAGGTTTGCCGTATTTCGCATGCGCGAATCGCGTAGTTGCCGCTATGAACCACGAGGCGATCTCATCGGGTTTTTGACCGGACTGATGGGTTCATCCGCCAGCCGCCCCTTGGGGTACAAATCCAGCGCATCGCGCCTAAAGGCTGCGGATCTCGCAGTTAATCGCAGCCAGTCGGTCAGCGCCTGAACCGGCGCGTATCAAAAGAAAGGATAGACAAAGAATTCATCCGGAATCGTACCACCAGCACCCATGGCCATGGCGCGTATTTGCGTTTTTAAATAGTTCATCCAGTCGATACGAAACCGGATCGAGATGCTGCGTCGGTGTGCCAGCAGACACGGTATCTTCAATCCCGCGCAGGTAATCGGCACTGCCGTCGTCGGACGTATCGACAAATAGGAGTGGTTGATCCCGAGCGCGCGATTAATACTCTAGAAATAGGGCAGCCGGATTTTTTCGTTCCGATTGGTGCAGACAGAGCAGACATCGTCAGGGACGGAATCGCGCGGGTATTGTCCCTGAACATTTTCAGCTCGGACGACTTGCGCAGGGCCTCGGATCAACCTCCGCTTTGCGCCGAACACGCGCATCTTTTCTGTAAAGAATCCAAAGGTTCACGTGTTCCTCCATACCCGCTCACAACGCCCGTCGCCCGTGCGTCGCCTTTATTGCATCAGGTTGGACATAATGTCAATGGCCGTCTTTATAAACAACGTAATTTGAAACAGTTACACGTCTGCAGCTGGATGGAATTAGCAGCTGGTACAGTGATAGAGCCCAAGGGCTGCGCATTCAGGTCAGCAGGCTCTTCCAGATCCGCCGGCCGCTATAGCGCCGCGCGCCCTCGTGCCACAGGATCGGGGTCGGTCGCGAATCGATCATAGACCCGTCAAACGTTCAGGCGTATGAAACTTGGCTGCCCACGCGCCTTTTCCTGAAGGGATTTCGGATGATCTCTGGCAGGAACTTACCTGTGTAGCAAACACAAACCCTGACGGGGCCTCCCTCCCGGCCCATCATAGAGCTCGTTTCAAGCGCCGGTGGCAGCAAAGAGTGGGTCGAATTGAACGTAGACATAGCGCCGGTTTCCAGGCACCAGCGGTATCCTTGTTCAGCGGTCGGCGATTGCATCGGCTGTCAGCCAAAAAACATGCGTTCACGCGCCCGGCCCTGCATCGCCAAAGGTTTTGTTCAGCGCATGACGCCAAGCGCGGTATGGTCCGGCGTCAAACCATTCAATATGCGCGACGGAATCATCCCCTCATCAGCACATAGGTCTGCGCCAGGGGCCCTTTTGGGAAAATTCCAACATCAGCGTACCGAATCCCGACGCGGCTCCCCTCTCAACTGCCCCCGCGGAGAGGCGGGCAGCTGTGCGCGTCCATCTGGTCATAGACCAGCAGCTCGTCGGCATGACGGTCAGTGCACCAGCGCCCTGCCCGTCCGCACAGGTACAGCCAGTTGAGCCAATCCAGACCGAACTGCGACTCGCGGTAGCTGCGTCGTTTGCCAAGGGTCACATCGGGGGGCTGCGCCGCAGCAAGGTCGGCGCTGCATCGTCGCTGCAATTGTCGACAATAAAAATGCGCAACGCCAAGATCGCGGTAGTGCTTGCAGAAAATACGAGCCGCGCGCCTCGTTTCCCGCAGCACGACAAAGGCAGCAACCCCGTCAGGCGGGATTGCCCCATGCCCCGAACGAGAACCCCGACTGATGCCTCGCCCGCCGATGCACGCATAGCAAGCCGCCGCCGTTTCAACGCATCCGGTAGGCCCGACAGGCGGGCCCATGGGCGCGGACCAGCGGCGGCTGTCCGTCATGCCTATAGTCCGCCGGTTTGGTGGCCATCGTCCCATGCGTCGGCGATCCATCTGCGGCAGGGTGATCGTTTGGGCAGCCAGCCCCAGTTCAAGTCTCTGCTCACGGACCGATCCTGATACCAGCTTGGTGCAATCAACCCTGTCGCCGGTCGCCTTCGTCATCGGCACGGCGCGGGTTGGTCACCTCGCGCTGTGTTCAAATCAACGCTCGCGCACTCGAAACCCTGTCCGGTGCCCAAATTGAACCGCGGCTTCTTATCCTCAAGCAGCCAGTTCAAACCCAACACTGGGCGTCGACAGATCGCATACATGGCACATAATCGCGGAAATGCAGGTGCAATCGGGTGTCCGTAATCGGTGCCAAAATCGGTCCAGCGCAATCGCGTTTCCCGCGGATGGCATCCACATCAAGCGGATCAAATGCGTCTCGGGGCGGTGGAATTCGCCCCTTCGCCCTCGGGTCGGCATCGGCCACGTTTGAATGCGAAAGATCACGCTTTGCCAGCCATAGTGCCGGCGTCGAAATCGCGCAGTGATATCTTCCGATTGCGCGCTTGGAGGCCCGTAGGCATTAATAGGGATGTTGCGCGCTGTTTTCGTCCACACGACATTATCCTGACGCCATGGTCGCACAGGTGGATGAAAAGACAACTTGTTTGCAGCCGCCGCGACCGTCGCCTCGATCAGGTTCAGCCGACCCTTCCGACTTGTTGCGCCCAGTAGGGTGCCGGGCTGCTTTCATGCTGTCTGCCCACCTGATGAGCGCGGTGCGAAATGCATTGACGGCGACCGGTTGGTACGTGTTCAAACCACGGCAATCCAATCTCTTCCCGGTTCAGCAGATCACTCCTGTAAAAGGGGCCCGAATTTCCCGCATCGCGCCAGCCGTGACAGATTGGTCAACAATGACGGGCCCGTATGGCCTGCAGAGCCAGCGCTTGCACGCAAATGCGACGCCGATGTAGCCCGCGCCGCTGTGCAAGATATTCGCCATACGCCCGTCCTTTGTGTCAGCGCTTATTGCGCCGCAGTTGCCCTGCATGATGTCCTTGCTAGATAG
>Ga0163217_1084076_pt1 | contig 17607 bp, 17 predicted proteins | sample SynspAceP_FD_185933 | JGI IMG/M metagenome (GOLD analysis project Ga0163217, IMG submission 185933) | Saline lake microbial communities from Ace Lake in Antarctica - Synechococcus sp. Ace-P (PacBio error correction) | ecosystem: Environmental > Aquatic > Non-marine Saline and Alkaline > Saline ...
ACACCAACAAAAAAAAAAAAAAAGGGGAAAGGGGAGGGGAAAAAAGATCAAACTGAAAAATGAACTTTTTCCGATCAAAAATTGCCCCCCCCCGCAAGCCACCTCTTTAATCAGACCCCTCCATAGAATTTGGAAAACTGGTAAAACCTTTAATCGAACATAAGCTTTGGGGAATTAGAAGGAAGCAAAAAGGCCGACCTACATGCCAAGAAAATGGGTCCCCCCCTGTTTTCCCTGACCTTTACCATCACTGGATTAATGGAAGCGAAGATTTATTTTGAGCTTACTGGTACCCAAAAAGCGCATGAGTCAACTTTCCCTTCTCTGGCCCACATTGCCAAGGCCTTACCGTTGCTGTGGGATTACCATACGACTTCAAGATAAGGTCTATATATGACTGTGCAGTAAATTGAAAATGCCCGAACTCAAAAGGCTTCGTAAGCAAAGCAATTCAAATGGCCATACGATGGGGTGCATTATGAATTCAGATGGTTTTTACTGCCCTGGCAGCCAAATGAATTGGTCGAATTTGGAATTTGAAGGAAAACATAATCTTTTGGGGGACCAAACTTTCTATATCAAAGACATCACTACGGTTTTGAAATTTTGCGAAGAGATGCTTGGAGAGGATCTTTTAAGACCCGGGATACCGACTTTACGAAACCGCAAAGTAAGATCTAATATTTAATCAAGTGCTAAGCCATTTGCGATGGGAAAGACCCAAAGACGAAAAAATCTGATAGAAAAATAGTTCATCCACTTTTGATTGTTTATTACTTCTATATCAATCTATTGGGTAATTGAAAAGTTGGCCGGAATGATTTTTGACGCGAAATCAATGCGTAGCCAAATCCAGGAGAGCTACTTGCCCGAAAATGGTTTCGTATCCTATCAGGATGTTCAAGTGAATGACTTTTTGAACTTAAACCTCAGATTCAGGAAAATCGCCCCAATTCAATCTAAAGAAGAGGAAATTTTGTTCCAGCTTACTTCCCTCGGGACTATTTTGATTATCTCCGAAAAGCATGAGCAGGGGGATTTTTGTTCTTTCACATCCGGCGGAGCAGATTCTTCCACCGTTTGCCATATTCAGTCTCAGACGATGGTAAGCGCGGAGTAGCTGAACTTGGAACTCGAAAATTTTTCTTGAAAAAGACAGGACTCAACTTTACAATTTCCAGTTTAGAAGCCCATAAAAAAAATATTATTGTCAGCTATTGACCACAGCCTATCAAAGCACTGGAAATTCGTCAATAGGACACGCTGAAAGCGCCAATTTCTTAGCAGAAAGTATTGGAAGCTACTTTTTATCACTGGAATATTGATGAAGAGATCGCATCTTTTATACCTGGTAAAATTGGAAAAGGCGATCGGAGAAAAGTTGACTTGGGAAAAGACGATATTCAACCCTAACGAATATTGCAGGCTCGAACCAGATCACACTATTATCTGGATGCTTGCCAACTTGAATAATGCCTTGTTGCCTTTGACTACTTCTAACCGAAGTGAAGGGGATGTTGGATATACTACTATGGATGGAGACTACGAGTGGAAAGCATCTCACCTATAGCCGCAGGGACAAAATATTTTTATTCCTTCATTGGGCTCGATGGGCTGAGAAATTTAGATCACCCGGATTAGCGCTAGTTAAATTCCTCCAGCAAGTGCAGAACTACGGCCCTTGGGAGCGTAGCCAAACAGATGAAAAAGACTTAATGCCATAATTCGGTAATCGTGGAAATTGAAAAATTAGCCATTAGAGATCGCGATCTCCACAAAGATGTCTATTTGATTCTTAGATGAACTGAATTGGAATCCTCAATTTTTGATAAGGTTAATCAAAAAATTCTACCAAACTTTCGGTACAAGAATCAACATGAAAAGAGAACGTCTCGCACCCATCATTTCAACCTCGATGAATTCAATGTAAGACCCTAAAACATGGTATGCGATTCCCGATACTATCTGGAGGCATGTCGAAGAACCTTGGAAACAATTAGACCAAGCAACTCTAATTCAGAAATGCTTGAATTTATACTAGGTTATGTAGTCTGGATCCGAATCCGGCCGTTTTGCCAATTTTTGAAGCGCCTTAGATGGTACAGTTTGTGTTTTTTGCCTTAGGCTTTTATCATATCACAGCAGTTTCAATGGTTTATTTTTTTTCGGACAAGAGGGCCAAGAATGAAATTTGTGGACAAGCTTAACGATATACTAATGGTCTTGGCCACGATTATCGAGCAAGGACTGTTGGACACGTTCTATTTTATGAACCCGAGAAATATCTTAGCAATCCAATTGATATACTAAAAGTGTGGAAGGTGGGTCTAGCCTATGTCATGGAGCACAATATCGATTTTGCTTGCGTTAATTGGATATATGCTAAAAAAAACAACCGGACAAAGCTCTCTGGTTGGTAAGAAGGATTTGTAATCGTCAACCGCTTTTTGGACTGGAAAGCTTTAATCGATTGGTAATTGATGAATTCAGAGATTGGGGGAAAAGAAACCAATTGTGACAATGGCTTCGGTATATGTTGGCATATTGAAGAAATTCCTTGCTTCCTTCGAGTATTGTGGAATCCATTGAGGCCTATAAGCCTACTGATCGAGATGGGGGAGCTTAAAAGGAAATGGATAGTTTCCGATGAATATCGTATTAGGGTTGGAAAAAGGAAGTTAGAACGTCCCGCCATTTGGAATTCTACACGAGAAGAGATGTAAAATACGCTTTGCCCACAATTCAATTCCCTCTTAAAAATTATTATGCAGAAGAAGTGGATACACCTCTTGAATCTCACGTGTAGAGAAAGCGATCATTATCTCGTCACAGTCAAAACCCTTGGCAAGGCAAAGCATCCTACACAAGATCTATGAATCGTATCGCTACTTCATTATTTTCTTGATCTTATTTGCCATTTGGAATCACTACAAGGACGAGAACACCAGAAGGTTTACTTTTGGGAGTTAATTCTTTATTAAGTGTCTTTGGCATGCGTTTTGTATGGGAATTCCTTCAAAGAAAACAAGGTGGATTTTTGAAGAGACAATGGCCTTAATAATGGGGCAATTAAAACTCAGCATACCTTTGTAATAGGTGGAATAGTTCTGGTCATCCTAGCTTTGAAAAAAAGTCCAAAGCTAAATTTGGAATTAAGGAACAGGGTCGTGGCCGTGTCCACCCCAAGGATTAACAGGCTTAGGAATACTTTGATTCCTAGCCAGCCACCCTTGAGAATCCAGTGCTTCAAGATTGCCTCTTTAGTGTATTGACTTGCAAGTCGGTGTGGTATCTACAACTGGAGGCGGAAAACGTGGCGAAATGGTAACTATTGATACAACCAAAACTGGGAAATAATTGCTATCTTTCTAAGGATGGTTTTTAAAACATATCTAAATTCCAAATATAAATTCACCTTACAACCTAAAAAGGCTTACCCCAATTCCATTTTTTGGAAGTTTAAAGGCACCAAATATCTTTTTATCCTTTGCTTTTGCTATACTATTGGCGGTTTTTCATTCCCAAAAATCAAAAAGCCTCAACGATACTTCTTTGGCACCGTCGATACTGACGTAAGGTAAAAGTGAATAATATTTTAATAATTGGAAATAACAAAACTAAAAAAGAGATTTTTCACAGAGAGTTGGACTTTCACACTGATTTTATTATAATGATTGGGAAGCATTAGTCGAAATTCTTTTATCGCAGATCAGAAAAAAATCTAACAATCTGCGCTTATTTTACATCAGTAGAAACACGCCACTGGAAATCGATGGAATGAAGTTGAAGGTATTTGATTACTGGTAAAAGAGGGTGGTACAAGTTTCTCCCACAGACTTATTTTTTCAGCTTGCTGATTCGAAAAATTTTTGCAGAGTGGTGGGACTAATCAGGGAAGAGATTTTTTTCAAGAGTCAAATTTTCGGGTCTTAGGCTAAGTCATTCTAATGTGGCCGGTCGAAATGAAAAATTGAGATTTTCAGGTCAGTTAGGTTTTAACTAGATCCTTGGATTTCCAATATAGCAAGCCTTATATCGATAAAAACAAAAGCACGTTTTAGCTTTTTCAACTCACATTTAACGAAAAAATAAATCAATTCCAATTCAATCAGCATTCAAATGCGTCAGGTATTTTTCACCGCAGAAAGATGAGCGAGTCAACTACGTCAAAAATATAGGAGCGGCTGTCCAGATACACCTACCGAAAAAGAAGTTTTTATAATTTCCATTTTTTCACTTTGGGTTATAATTTTTACTAGTAATAGATCCTGAGATACTAGTCCAAAAAATCCTGATACTTCCCGAAATGGCGGTACTAATCTTTAGATATCTTTACAGTACTTACACATTTAGACATGACCAAGCGCGATAATGTAGCCTATGCCAAGACGGCGAATTAATTAACAGCTATCCATTACCAAGTATGGGATTTTTTATGTGAATGAGTTAGACGAAAGTGGAAGTCCAGCAAATAAACAGCCAATAATATTGGAAAATCAATGAACTCGTTTAATTTCAATACTGGACTCATGCAGATTGGTTTCTCAGCGACGCACAGCCTTACCGTTAGTGGAGAGGAATCGGTTATCCAACCGGATTTCATTAAGAGGGGGTAATGAAACTGAACGTTATTGAAGGTAGCAGCTCTATGTGCATAAAAATAGTTTTCCGTTGGAAATTTTTTTGATAAGGAAATTCGATGTTTTCGAGTTTTTCAAACTGGGAGCAATTCAGCACTATCCCGATCAGATTGTATTGGAGTGCCTAATTATTGACCACGGATATGTCACTGACCGAAATAGAATCCCAGAAAATGCACGACTGGCTAATACTTATTTATTTGGCCGTATGGGACAGGAATTGATTTACGTGGGATTTTATGATTCGTACTTCGAATTTGAATACTCATTGAATAATAGCGGCGAAGGCAATTTTCTTCTCAATTTTAAAAGCCCCTTTCTCAAGAGAGATTTTTTTTAAATGAATTCTGACTATCCGCAAGGTTGCCAGTGACCTTTTTTCTCTTTACTTATCTGGTTGGAAGACCCACCGCGGCGGGGGCAGGCCAGCCCACGGCGGGCAAGGCGCGATGACGTCCCGATAGCAACCGGAGAAGTACCCGGAATGTTAAGTGTTTACAATATATAAAGTCGGCTTTGCATTTACTGATTTCAACGCGAATAAATACATAAAATAATTAGTTTGAAAACCAGAATATTTAGTTAGAGTAACTTTTTAACTACATTACTCTCATAATTTTTCTAATTAATGAAAGCTACTTTTTTTACTCAGCTTTTTTTGGGCATAATCAGTTTGACTTATTGTCAGACAGATCCCGTCACGCAGTTCATGGAGCAAGGAATCAAAGCTTGGGAAACCATTCGGATCTTTGATAATTCCAGCATTTGCACACTTTCAATAATCCGGGAGCACTAGCAAGTTATGACATCAAACCCGCTCGTAGGAGGGTAATGAATCATAGCTTTGGCTTAGCAGAACCTCAACACAAATAAATATTGCCGGAAGTCCATTTCTTTGGTCCAAGGAAATGCTTAGGATTTGGATCGCAAGGTCTGGCGGCAAACTTTTTAACCAGCAGACTTTGGGGAAGTCAGGCTATGCAAATCAGCTTGGTATCGTGGAGTAATTGGAGGTAAGGTTTGAATGGTTTTCAAACCCAATTGAAGGTTTTGGGACGGGTAATGCAGCCATTTTCACATAAGGTGGTTAATTGCTGACTTAAGCCCAACTTTTCGCTAGTGCCACTATTCAAATCTCAATCGTCGCCATAACTAGGACGGATTCACCTCAGGAAATTCCTACTGGAAATTAGTCTTGGACTCCAGCTACCACCAGCAAGCAATTGATTTTTTTTTGGGGAGGTTAGAAAGACATTCTGAAAATTCCAACAGTTTTAAAATTGGGACTCGAAATATGAAGCTTCAATGAATGGATCGAACTAAGAACGCGGGACGTGAACTCCTAATCCTGGGCGGCTGTTTTTTTGGGTCTGGGTCTGAACTATGAAAAGTTCGGTCTAGATCTGGGATATGGACAAGTAAATCCACTTTGGGGAGCACAACCAATTTCAGCCTAACCTTTCGACTTGAATCCATGAATCGGTCTCCGTCCTTTTGTTAGCTTTTTGGATTGATTGGGATCAATACTCAGCTTTTCGCTCAGAACTCCCCCACGAATCAGATTGATTTGGAAGCAAATTTATCCGAGCGCCCTATTTCCAATCCAAGATTGAGGATATGGAGACTATGAAATCGATCTATGAAGTCATGCTTCAAGGTTTATTTACATCCCATCTCAATAAATGATGCTGATGCTGAAGTTTTACAGGCCAGCTATTTCTTCTCAACCCAACCCACAAATCGCAAATCTTATTAGCTACGAACGAATTGGTCCCTTCATCTCGCTTTATGGAACTTTCAGGTCTTATCGCCCTGATTTGATCTCCAAACGATCCATATACCCCTAGTCCCTTTCTTATCCATCGGGCGAGGCGAACTTAAAGAAAACTAAAGGATTTCTTGGAAACGGGTACACTCAGAAAGAACAAGCTTATTTACTTCTAAGACGATCGGAGAACTTGGGAACAAGAAAAAGGCTTCTCTCTGCAGACACCAGCTCAACCGGAAAAATCTCCCATCTCGCTACCCGTTGGTGATCCAAATGGATCTCTACGATAGATTCGATTCAGCACAGTCGGGATTTTCAGTTTGGGATTGACCATTGGAATAAAGATGCCGGAAGACAATTCATCTTGGATTAAAAAAATGCTAGATAATGGCTTTCAATTTTCCTTTCTTTCCACTGACCCGATGTACGAAATAGGGAAATGGAAGACCGTAAGTTTAGGAGATTTTCAAGTCTCATTGCAAGGATTAGGTTATGGGCAGGTTTAATGGTTTTGGTAAAGGTCAGAGACTATTTCCTACCGTACGAAGGAGCAGCGTCGGAATCACACCTTTACACACTGCGTGCGTTGGAGTTTGGCTTTTTTAGAGGCTTAGGAGCTACTATAGCCATTAAAAACTGGCAAAACACCTGATTTTTTCTTATGCACCAGAGAATGGCCGAGTGAACGAATCGATGAACAGCGCTTGATAGATGCCGGAGAGTTTTATTTCATCCTTTTCTGAAAGTGGAAACTTCATCGCACTCTGAGTGAAACTCCTCGACAAAAGAACAGGCTCCGAGAACTTAGCTTAGGTTCCAATTTGCAATACACAAGCAGTAAATCGAAAATTTCATATCGGGGGGAATTTCCTTTTCTACCAAATTTGAATCGTCGCTTGGGCATAAGAACAGCTACACCATACAATCAGATTGAATTTAGCGGCACTCAAAAACCGCATGGAAGCTCATTTTATTCCGAGAACTAATTGGCCGAAACTTTCACCTGTTTGGAGAGGTTGCCATGTCCAAATCCGGGGGACAGGAGCAGTTTTAAAGGTTTTTAATCAGCGCAGCACTAAGCAAGCAGGTAGATATTTCCTTTCCTTTGGAGAAATTACGAACGAGATTTCCAAGCTTTTTATGGAAATGGCTTTTGCGGAGAGTTACCCGCCCTATCAATGAGCGGGGGAGACTATGTAGGAATTAAATTCGTCCTAAACTTAAAGTGGGGAAAGTCAACTCCATTGTTGACCTCTTCCGTTTTTCCTTGGCTTCGCTATCGAGCCTAATTCGCCTTCTTCCGGCAAGAATGGCTAACACTCGAATCAGCTATCAACCCGACCCGAAATCTTGCTTACCTTTTTTCCAATTCGAAATGAAAAAAACGGATCGAAACATTCAGATTCTGGTGAATCCCGGATTTGGTTAGCCGGTTTGGCCGGATGAACAAACAAATGGACTGAATAACGCTGGAATATCAAGTTTCAAAAGCGCTCCTCATTCGCTTCCACGGTTTTTTATTCAGTTCGGTAAGAATTCCGAAAGTGGAAGTGAGGACGAATGGATTTAATGATTTTGCAGGATGCCCAAAGTACAGCCTTTCAATAAGTTCAGATTTACTGGAAGAATCGCACTTTTTGATAACAGACGGATTTGAATCGAAATACATTTTCGAAACAATGTGCTCTGGACTTTTTTTTCTCTTCCTGCAAATTCCGGCCAGGGTATGCGGTATTTATTTACTTGGGCATAGTACCAGTTCAACAGTCAATTAACTGGATATTTTCGGCTTTTCTAGAACCAATTATACAGATCGAAGAATCTAATCAGTTCAAGGACTTCAGGCGAGCCCATTCCCCGCACAAACCGGAACCACTTTTTTAACTTAGATACATGCTCGCCACCGGTATTTTCCATCAAATGTAGGTTTGGACTGGTTTTTCCCTAATTTCAAACAAACCGAAGAAAATCCATGAAAAGAATACTGACCTATACCCTTTTTGCTTCTTTTAGTTTGAATTGACTTTGGCACAAAGTCTTGATCTGAGTAAAATTGACTAAGAAGGAGGCTTTGTCTGCATTCTACCTCGATGAGGGAAAAAGGGAAAATCTATCTAGAGATCTCCAAGTGGAATGAAAGTTTTAATAACGTTCAATTCTCTCACGGCCGTGTAGCTGAATGATATTGGCTCTGTCGAGGTCAGCTTGGCCCGACACTCGAATCGTAGAGTTCCGAAATACGGGCAACAAAGTTTTTTTGGTTCATAAGAATTACGATTTCAGAGCCTATTCTGACAATCCGGATGAGGTGCGGTCTTGTCAAGGATGCCTTTGCTGAATCTATTCTTTGGGGGTTTTGAGGTAGCTCAGAACTCAGCGAGAAAGTTGATTTGTGGATGCAACTACATTTTACCTGCAAGATGCTCATGGATGTCAGTGGCAAATTAGCACAGAGTCGTCAAGGCACTTTCAAAGTGGATAATAGTCCCGCTCTGGACTTTTATTATCCGATGACCAAAAACTTCCTCAAAATCAGAAGTGGACGAACAATCACGCTAAACTGGAAATGCGACTGGAGCCTATCTAAGAATCTGTACATCCTACGCCAGAATGCAGTACCGTCCGTCAGCGTCAACTCTTTTTATTCAGCTCCGGATAATGCATACACTCCGAGAGCTTTTGATCAAGAGCTGGATTGGTAGCGATCAAGCTAATATTGGGATTTCACCTCCCTATGTTCGGAGTCAATAGTGAAAACGATACATTTCCAGACATCGCTTTGTAAAAAAGAATCCTAATGCTGCAGTATCTGAAAGTGGTCGAAGCCAAGATCATTTACTATCTAGATCGAAGGAACTCCGAGCCAGTTAAGTCGGCATTTGATTGAAGGTGGAATTGGTGAATACAACCCTATGAAGCAGCTGGATTAAGGATGCGTTTCGAGTAAGAGCTCGCCCTGAAAAGGAATGGACCTGAATGGATGTTGCGATACAATGTATCCAGTGGGTTCCCGCTCGACCAGAAGGCTGTCCTATGAGCAAGTGGTACGAGATCCTCGCACAGGAGAGAATTTTAAAAGGGCATGTTTCTTTAAGGCTCTCTCCGAGTGCGGTCAAGATTACTTGATCGCTCAGGTTGATCAGCCTATGAAAATGGAGACACGCCTGATCCTAAGATGTTGGAATTGGCAGTAGCCAGATTGAGAAGCAACTTCGCCCATGAGATTGTTCATACTATTGGCTTAGCTCCACAGTTTGCTAACCTCTGCCGAAGGACGATCTTCAGTAATGGATTATCCTTATCCGGTGATTACTCAAAACCGCAAACGGAGATCTGACTTCGTAATGCCTAATGATGATAAAATAGGAGAAGGGGGAATAAGTGGGCAATCAAACGCTATGGTTATGGAAAATATGCTTGAACAAGGTCATCGAAGCGGATTTTTAGAGAAAACAACTGGAGGAAACTTATGCAGGGCAGGACAAATGAGTTTATCAGCCGAATTCCGTTCTAGAAATCCAAGTGGTGTAGCATCCAAGATCACACCTTGGGACAATGGAAGCTTTTCAGCTCCTGCGGAATTAGTAAGAATTTGCATGTCGATGAGAACAAGTAGAAATGGGAACTTTGGCTCATGCATTCGAAATGGTGCAGGCCCGAAGCAATGCTTGAAGAAGTATTTACCCCCTTTATTTAAATGCATCGGTACCAAGTAGAGTGCTACTACAAACCTTATTGGTGATTAGATATGCTTATAAAAATCAAAGGCGATTAATCCAACCCACGCATAATTGGCTAAAACGCTTAGATCAAACAGCTTTGGATGCTTTAATATGTTCACTGTCAGCCCTAGTCAATTGGAAGTCCCTGCACATGTTATTGGCACTAATTCCCTCCAAAGACCTTTTGGTTATGGAAAAACAAGAGAAACATTTTGTGTCCCGTACCTGGGCCGATGTTTGATCCAATAGCACCAGGAGAAAGTGTGGTCGATTTGACTTTTGGGCCTGCTATTCGACGGAAGGTCGACAACTCGCTGCATTACAGAACCTTGCAAAATCCAATCACTTCCAAGCTTAAACTCAGTATTGGAAGAGGTAAAACAAAAAAAATCTTCGCACTTACTTACCGGAAGGTTTGGCTGGAAGAAATCAAATTGAATGAGCTGAATCCCAAACTAGTGCTCACATGATTAATGCTAAGCAGACAACGAGGAAAGGTTATCAAATTTCAGTTCGGGCTAATCGCAAGAGGTCATCTCAAAAGTTTGAAAGACGGAAGCTAAAAGTACCGGAAAACAGGAGGGCGACACTCGATGGGAGCTTAAATCAGCTCCTTGTGGGAATGATTCCGCGCTATTTGGTCTGATAAAATTTCAAGCCTTCTAGACCTTCCTGTGACCATTCACACCACAGGATCATTAAAAGTACCTATGGTGCTCCAATAGGAATGGAAGCATTGAGCTGTGACTTCCGACTTCTAATCTGATTACCAAGGAAATTAATTATTGATAAAGCCAACTTTCGAGTTGGCTTTATCATTTATGAGAATTGAATCTCCCCAATCATAAACCTTTATACTGTTTTTTAACCCTGATTTTTAATGGAAGAAACTAAAAAAAGGTGGTTTTGTGTCATGGGTTTTGGCATCAAACCGACTATGTCAATGAAGAAAGCTTGACCTAAATAATCCTATCGGCTTTTGGATCAAACCAGTAAGTCGAAGCCTAAAGGATTGGAAGTGTTCGGGCTGATGAAATCACTCCACTCCGGAATCGGACATCGATATCCAAATGTATCGGGAGCTTCTGAAAGCCGATTTAGTGATTGCTGATTATCCACCGCTAATCCAAACGCATACTACGAACCTTGTATTCGCCATGCACTAAGACCGTTTACGACTAAATTGTGATTCTGAGGATAAAATTATCTATCATTGATTCTAAACATATTCTCATCACCAGCTATCAGCATCTTGGCGATGCAGATTGACTTTGAGGAGGTAAGAGCGGATTTCCGGGGGAGCCTAGGTATTTAATTGTACCGTAATCCCAAAACAGGAACCTGACAGCCCCGTCTACAGTACTTAAATTCTCTAATTTCCCCCAAAATTTCAGGAAGCAGATTGAAGAGACGATTGCGAAATCCAAAAACTCTTGACTCAACAATAGAAAAGGGGACTTTCTTTCTTTCCATTCCTCAATTAAGCGGCGAGGTTCCATTGAAGAAAAAGAATTTTTTGTGAAAGCAAAAGCACTATTTCAGCGGTAGAGCTATCCAGTCTCAACCAAGGTCAAAAGGACCTGTAATTTATACATCGCTTGCTTTATCTAGTATAAGGCAGCATTACCCGATTTGTCAACTTCACTTATTAGAGTCCTTGAAAACTTCTTGAATCTATTAATCTAAATGCCATACAATGATCCCAGAGACAGTCTCTTTCTGCTGGCGCATTGTAAAAAAACTAATTGAAAATGAGAAGGGGAGTCACACCTGGAGACTCATTTTTATTTCAAGCGTAGCTATTACCTATAAACAACCGATACAATGGGAAAGTTAACCTAGCGCTAACTTAATCATCGAGCTGGTTACTGATTTGTCATCGACCAATCAAGAAAAAATTCCAGAATTTGATCTTTGCTCAGCGAATCATGGAAAACGCAATCCTATATCTTTGTGATCGTGACCTCCGCTGATTTTGGAAAAGGAATCGAAAAGACAAAACCGAATAGAAGATAAAACCAAAGAAGGGCAATCCTGGCAAGAGTATAACGATGCTCAGATTTTTTGGATCGCTGTAACAAGCCTGAAGCTTACTTGGATTGGGAGATTTGAATCTTATCAAAAATATCTCAAATGCCAGAATATCCCCCGCATCACGCTGGATGTGGGAAAGCTTTTTCGGGATCAATTAGCTAATACAACTCAAATTAGGCGCTGGTGGTTGGTTTTAGTTGAACCACTTTGGGAAAAGTTTTCCCGGTTTAAAGTACAAAGTTAACTCCTTCATGCATAACGCTTATTAAGTAGAATTTGATAATCCTTTCGAAAAAGCACTTTTGATCAGATCAAACCTCTCATATACCTTCCCTGCGAGACTCAAAGCTATCCAACTGGGAAAAGCAGACATGCAAATAAAAGCCTCAGCACTTCGACTTCGAAGATAGATCGAAGCCCTCGATCAATCCGGGAAATTGCTGGTCGATCAGATGGGCAATTTTTTTTTAACCTGAATTCGGCAAGAAACTAAATGAATGAGATTTCAAAAATTAGCTCGGGAAGATTTCCCCCCTCCTCACCCTCCACGGTAATGATAATAAAATTTATTAGATCGCAGTCTTTTTGAACGGCATCGCATCAATGTTTTATAAATGTAACGGAAAGAATTAAAACTCAGGTCCAGAGCAATTGACTTTTGGTGGAAAAAACGTATAAGTCTTTTGCTCGAAATGGTGCAAAAGCTAACTGAGAGAAGAGGACTGGAAAGCTTCCCGTGAGATCGATCAGGAATGGGCAACTTCCTAAAAATTTGGGGAGAATGTCTTGGAAGAACACCAATCGCTTATTCATTTTGAATCTGAGGAGTCTACACTTGAAGGTCTTCCTGAGGAATCCACCAAAGAAGCAGCTGCCAACTGTCGGATGGAAAAAAGGCAAGCTGGTTCATGGGCTTTTTTCGGCTGGAATTAAACCGAGGCTAAATATCCCTGGCAATGACCTATGGACGAATCGGACTTTTACAAAAAACGCTATTTTATGGCAGCTGCGTCAGCAAATGTGCCAAAGGCGTGAATTAGTACAATCAGGATAACAAAAAGCTCTACAGCTTAGAAATCAACGTGGCAAAACTTTTAGGCTATGCCAGTCATGCTGTTTTGGTATTGGAAAGAGCGGATGGCCAAACGCCAAACTCGGTTTTATCCTTCTTAGATTCATTATTGGAAAAAGCAAAGCACGGCTGAACAAACTAAGAGAACTGGCTTGATTTTGGCAAAAAAATAGATGGGCTTGAAAAAAATTGAAAAATGGGATTTTTGCCTATTATTCTGATTATTGAAGAAGAGAAATATTCCTTGGATGATGAGTTGCTTCGCCCCTTTTCCCCAATTAGAAAAAGTCCCGTAGAATGGCGTTTTCTACTGCTAAAAATTTTTGGACCCAAGTTTATCCCAACAAGTCTATTTCAGTTTACCACAAAGACGTCACAGCAATACGCAAGTCAGGATGAAAGCGGAGACATTTAGCTTGTATTCTATGCGGATTTTTTCCCTAGAGCAGGTAAGCGAACTGGTGCTTGGATGCAAAAGCTAACAAAGGCCCGTGAAAACCGAACGGCCAATTGGTATCCATTGGTTTGCACTTACCAAGCCACCAAAGAGAGAGCCAAGTCTGCTTACTTTTAATGAGGTGACAACGCTTATTCATGAGTTTGGAACATGCACTAATGGAAGCTTGCAGATGGAAATTATGATCGCTTTCTTGGAACTAGTTTGTTTTTTGGACTTCGTAGAACTCCAAGTCAAATCTTTGAAACTGTGCTATGAGAAAGATTGCTTTTGGATCTGCTTTGCAACACACTATCAAGTGGTGAAAAAATCTCTGAAGGAAAGATGATCGGAAAAATTCAAGAATGCCTCAAATTTCAAGCAAAGGGTATCAGACATTAAGGCAGTTGAGTTTTTGGTTACTGGATATAGGCCTATCAGCAGTCATGATCCCACGCAACGATTTTCAAAGTATTTTTTGTTTTTGAAAAAGAAGAGGGAGCAAGACTGACCTCTTACCAAAGGTCGAGGCACTTTGATGAGTACTTCCTTCTCGCATATTTTTCCAAAAGGTGGGATATTCCTGCGGATACTACAGTTAAATGGGCAAAGAAGTACTCGAATGCAGACGCTTTTATTGACTATTTTCAAGAAAAAGGCATCTTCGATGGGAAACAGCCGATTCTTAATCAATATTTTAAGCTAGCTGGAGGAAAAATAGCATCCTGAAATTTTTATACTTTAAATTTTTCAGAGGAAGAGCAACCCAGCAAGAATGCGTTGTTGAAGCGAAGCTGGGCTAATCACAAATTCAGAAATAAATGATTCTTTTTAAATAAAGGTACTATGAACAAAAAACAGTTTATATCTCCGAACCTATTTTAAAGGCAATCTAAGTAATGGTTTTCATATTTGTTTTAGTGTTTTCTTAATAGTCGGAAAGAGTCTATTGGATAGCGTTTTTTCTTTCCGATTTTTCGCCTGTCCTTTTACGGGGGCATCATCCAATTGGGCTAGAATCAAAGGGACTTTCCAAGAGTACTTTCTAGCGCTTAATTTCCATGCTTGCTTGTAACATTTGTTCGCAGGCTGAATAATCTTTATTTCTCCACTAAATAGCCGAATTCCAGCACTGAATTTTCAGGACGTAATCAGGTAAAATATGAAATATTACATAGAGGAAATTGTTCTGGATTATAGCTCTTTTGGAGTTTAAAGCAGAAATCGGCTGAGAAAAGGCAAACGGAGAATAATCTCTTTATTCTCTACTCCAGCCAAAAACACCGAAACAGTTACCCGGACTTTGCTATGGGTGCTGTTGGTTTCTTATGCAAAGGGATTATTTAAAAATTGGTAGTGGTGTTTTATGGTTCTTCTTGCTTCTTATACGTGATCATTTTTGTGAATGTAATTCTAAAAATCTATCGAGATAGTGATGCGGGAGTTAGTCGAGTCTAGGATAGTGAATTGAAGAAAAATTAACTCATCAATTATATCGTTCGGGTGTTAAGTAATGGGTATTTTGATAATCCTGAATCTTATTGCTTTCACTTCTCTCTGGAATCAAGCACGCCATCTTCCTTTGCAGTATATGTGGTGCCAATTTTGAATATATATTCCTACGTGGGGTCCTTTTATAGGTGCTTTTATTGCAAATGGGCCTATTTCGTTTTTTGACAAAAGACAGTCTCGTTATATCCTATAAGCTGTAATAGTCTGCTACAGTATTATCCAATTTATAGAAGGAAATATTCTCAACTCCTAAGATGTCGGCGAACTGTTCAATCTCAATCCATTCATCACTAACTGTGTTTACCTTATAGGAGCATCGATCTGGAGTCCGCAGGAATGATTCTGATTATTCCAGTAAAATGGCTTTTTTGCGACAAATCTTGAAATGGAATGAAGACACAAGGCCTTTGCTATCCTACTTGGCTGAAGAAAAGTCAAATGAAAAGGAATTAAAACTAACACCAATGAAAAATAATCAGATTTGATTCTTTTATTCTTAATCTCAACTAGTTTTCAATGTGATTCATTAGAAGATAAGAAGGGAGTTTTCCCTCCTCAAGGGAATTGGAAAAATGAAGGAGAACCATTGCAAGAGGGGCTCTGGATTTTATGCTGAAGGCATTGGAGTTAGCCAGTAACTTAATGTCGACGCTTATTATTAACAAAGGTCGGCCACACATTTGCTAATTCAAAATTGAAGAGGGAATTCAGATTTCCAGTCTTGCCATTCAATACCCGGCCTGATTAGCCAATGCAATATTTTTCCAGCGCGGAGCTACTTGGATGTGGGGAGTTTTTATTAAAGCAAGAGAAGATGCCCTGGACGAAGTTTAAAATCGCTTGAACCTGAAAATTGGGAAAGCCTTTTTTTCTTTCTGGCTTGGTTGAAGAAAAAGCTAAAAAATTTTAGATCACGCTCTCGTCGAGTTTTCAGAGCACTGAATTAGATCCTGAAAATTCTACTTAATTGTCAATCAGGCCACGAAATCTTTTTTTATTTTAAAAGACTCTCGACATCCGCAAAGACCTCTAGAAAAGCCGAGGTCATTCCAATCCTTACGAGCCAAATATTTCAACATACTTATTCGATGATTTATTTCCGACGAGGAGCGAATACAAAGCTGGATTTAAGATGCGGTCGATAAAGCAATCACGCTAAATAATCGGCAGGCCTTATTACTACAATAATAAAGGACTTTACCTCTTTATTTCGGGCAATTGGAAGAAGGACTTGAGCTGATTAAATCAAGGTATAAAAATTGGTCCTAAAATCCCATTTTCCTTGAGAAATAAAGGAATCTACTTCGTTTATGAAGGCGATAAGATATCTGCTTTAAGCACTTGAATGCATTGAAATGGAAGATTATCCAGAAATGAATTTGGTTTTGAGAATATTTTTAAATAAAGCTCAAGCTCTTTTAATTCTTAACCGGAAATCAACCTCTCTATTTTCTTGAGAAGCCTCAGCTTGCAAATCAATTGGTTTGGCTACAAATCCATCGAAACACATTCATCAATTCGCCTCCACTAATTTCAAGTTTTGGCAAGCGGCGGTAAGTGCAATTTACAGGTGTGTCGAGATCTTTTAATTTCCAATCGTCGCTTTTCAAAACCATTCCATTACCGGCATCTGAAATTCCATCAACACACAATCATAGGGGATATTGTGAAAACTGATCTATCGCTTCTTGCCCTTTAAGTATACAACGATCGTAAGTAAAATCCCCATTTCCTTGATGATATTTCCCCAATACTAATGCATATGAACATTTCCTCAGCCATCAATAGGTGTAGCGTTTGTTGGCGATATAGCGTCCCATTATTGGAGTTTCCTCGCTAACAAGCGGAAGGTTATCCTTTTCAAACTCTAAGGTGATAAAAAAAGAATCTACTTCCCTTACAACTTCGATTCTAGAAGGCAATTTGTCACCCATCAGATTCAAAGCTTTCGAGTAATGAGAAAAGCCAATAGACCGTCCCTCCATATTTGTAGAGAAGTTGGTTTTTTGATCCTTGATCAAAATCATTAAAAATCTTCTCGCTGGTTTTCTTGAGCAAATACCATTCCAGTATCCTGCAAACTCAAAGTGAACTTTGAACTAAGTTCTTATCTCCCTTCAAACCAAATTGTGACCTTTAAATCCACCTCTCCTTCGCCGGTGAACTTAAGTGGGCAATTGGTAATCAAGTTGTTTAAATACTTGACACAAAGTTATCTTATCACCTTTGACCACTAATCAGTCCTTCTCTGAATTTTTCAACCCCAAGGATATTCTTTACTGTCAATTGCATGAATGACAATCCCTTCATAATTGAATTTAGGAACTCCTGAAGGTTGAATGGAATTCGCTCAATGGTTGTTTTCCAGCCTCAATCTTCTGAAATCCAGTAAATCGTTTGATCATAAGATTCAAATTATCTAC
>Ga0163217_1048988_pt1 | contig 17604 bp, 15 predicted proteins | sample SynspAceP_FD_185933 | JGI IMG/M metagenome (GOLD analysis project Ga0163217, IMG submission 185933) | Saline lake microbial communities from Ace Lake in Antarctica - Synechococcus sp. Ace-P (PacBio error correction) | ecosystem: Environmental > Aquatic > Non-marine Saline and Alkaline > Saline ...
AAGGGAAAAAGGGAAAAAAAGAAAGAAATTTTTTCCAAAAATAACCAGGAAAATGGCCGGGCCCTATAAACAAAAAATCTTTTTTTTTTTTTTTAAAATCGCTAATTACTTTTTTTTTTCCACAAACCAAAGAAAAAAAAAAATAAAAAAAGGAGTAAATAATAGACGAGCGTAATAATGGGTGGTGGTTCTGCCGGCAAAGAAAATTTTATATGATTGAATATTAATGAACGAGAGAACCTACGGATATTTTTTAACAGTAAAAACAGAAGAAACCGAACCGTGGACTTTTTCCTCCTGCAAAAGCGGGGGATTTTTGGCCCACAAAGTGATGCTCATCAACGAACGTTCTGGCTCCTGGGGGCCGATTTGGTTTGCCCTCCCTAATGGTTTCACATGAAAAAAAGTAGGTTCTTTGGTCCGGTTACACGTCTTGGGGTTGGCTTAGTAGGCACCTGGGTATACACCGGCCTTTTATAGATGGCTGGTTAGAATGGTAAAGCAACCTAGAGGTGGTTTTTTATGACATTAATGGAAGAGTGGGCAGTAAGAAGGTGATGGTGTTGCGCCAGAATATTGAAAGTTATCAAGATCCGAATCCTTGTTAGCAGGTAAGGATCCGCAAGTTAGAAAAAGGGATTAAGAAGCACTGCGAACTTTTAAAAAACTCAGAATTCATTGTCAAGCTGAAACCAGCAGCACCCCTTATTCGTTGGAAACGACCCCTGAAAGGGTATCAAGAACGAACGTTAGTAGCAAAAGTATTTAAATACCACCTACGACAACTAAAAAATAAATGGATCAAACCTATATGTTACCCTGAAGTAGGTGAAGGTTTGCTGATTTTTTTTGTTGAAAATTTATTTTTAAAAATTAAGGCTATTCTAATCAAAGAAGTTCAGATTTTTGCACATCACTAACGAACACCAATCCTCTGAATTCGGAACTTCGTATTTTCACTAAACGCCTTAAAAAAAAGGTATTTAGAGAGTCAAATATCGGAAATATGAACCGAAATTTTTATTAATTCAATAGTGATTTCCTTTGTTGCTAATCGAGTTCAAAAGAACATTCTTTAAAAACTTCGGAGGCCCAAAACGTTTTTCATTTTCCCATTTTGGAAAAGCCCAAAGGTTCCTTCGGAAATTACCCATAAATTAAGTGTCTAATTTTTTTATTGGATTTTCATCATGGAAAAACGGCTAAATCGCATAAGTTACCTGAAGGTATGTCCTCAATGCATTAAGGTAGTTTTTCCTTTAATAGCCTTGACAGCTGCCGCTTTAAAAAACTTTATTTCAAACTTTAAAAAGTCTTCTGTGTATTGTAAAAGCGCCGCTCTTATTTCACCATTAGTAATTTTTTAACATCTCGTAAATTGTGTAAAGTCACCTTGTGTTGCGCAAAAATTGTCATAAGGACAGAAAGTAATATTAAAAGAAGAAATTTTTTTCATAAGTGCTAAGTTCAAGATTTAAAATTTTAAAAACATACTACCCTCATTGGTCCTAAAAGTATTTAAATTAAAACATGAAAATCCATGCTTAATTAATAAATGTTGAAATAAATTTTTTCAATAATTCTTTGGAAACAAATTTTATTTGTTAGTCAAGTACCTTTTTCAACGCGGACCTTTTACACCAATAACAATTGCATAAATTAGTATCTTTGAATAAAAAATTATTAATGAAAGCCTTGAGTTGCCTAAATTATGTTTTTGTAGGTGTTTTTATGTTAAATGCACAATCATTGCACGATGAAAATTATCAAGCATTGCTCCAAATAAAAACACCTTATTTCAATAGAATGATTCAAACCTACGAACTATATTAATCATCGGCGGCCGGTGCCGCAGGCTTCTTTTAGAGATGCCTTTAGGAAAAAGAATGCCTTTTTTTAAGGAGAAATCTATTTTACTGCTAGATAAAGATGCAAACAAAACCAATGACAGAACTTGGTGTTTTTTGGGAAAAGGATGGAAGGCGAATTCGATGTACAATTCTTTTTAAAAACATGGCACACTATTTTCTTTCGCTGGAAAAAAAAAATTGAGACAAGATTATAGTATTGCCCCCTATAGCTATAAGAATGATTAAGGCGCAAATTTTTTATGCTAGTTATTTAAAAAATAGCGCAGCAATAAAAAATTTACTTTACCCATACAAGAACGAAGTAAATTAGCATAGAGAAATCAACTAAGGCCATCAACGTATAAAAACCCAAAGTAGTACTTATAAATGCAGCAAAAGTTTTTCAAATAGCATTTTTACAACTATAAAAGACCCTCTACTTCAAAAAAATATCCCTGTTTTACAACAGCAATTTATTAGGTTGGTTTTGGGTAAAAAACAAGAACCAAGTCGCTTTTAATGAAAAAAACAGCTACGTTTTTATGGAATTTTTCCACTAGCACATGAAAGGAAATACTCGTTTTATGTATATTTTGCATTTTCCGAAACAGAGGCACTGGTTGAAATATACCTTTATTTTTCCTGGAAAAACTGCTGAAAATCCGAATATGAAAGAGGCTATAAAAAAAAATATTTAAAAGATGATTTAGGGAATTTACCAAATTACGAAATAAACGGAAAACAGAGAAAGGGACATCCCTATGACTTTGTTTTAATTTCTCTCAAAAAACCAACAGACGATATCCTTATACACTTGGCAAACTGCTGGAGGTTTGGACAAGCGAGTACAGGCCTACACCTTTATGAATACAAATTAAAAGGTAAACCAAATTAGTAGCACATTTAAAAAACGACCCGCCTTGAGCACTTTTAATAAAAAAGATAAGTTTTTGGTTTTATGATTTGTTTATTGTTGGATGTACTTTTTGCCAATAATACCTTGGGTCAATCTATTTTTGAATTAACTTTTTAAAAAGAGAAGTCCTACTAATTTTTAATTTTAGATGAAGAAACCAGCTTTTTCAGAAAGATTTTAAGTTTTATTAGTAGCCCCTCCACCTTGGCCTTTTATGAAAAGCACTGTTTAAACAGAAATAAAAACTGGGGTTTGAGGCTGTTTGGAGTTCCAATAAGTTTAAACTCTTTAGACAATTAAGTGCAAAAACTAAACTTCCCGTTGGCCTTAAACTCTCTCCGAATTTTTTTAGGCAGCATTTTTTTTTAGCATCTGAAAATAGGTAATTTTTCTAAACTTGAAAGGCCTTTTTCCAGTATAACATGGCTATCTCTTTCTTAGTTTGTTCGCGGCACCGCTGTTTACAAAGATAGTTTTAAAACGCGTGCTAATTTATCTGTAACGTCTTTAGGCTTGATTGAAAATAAATGTTTTCTAATTCTTTAGCTTCTTGTTTGTTAGCGGATGCTAAGAAGTTAGTATAAATGTTTTTTTTATTGTTTTCAATAATATCACCCCTACCTGCTTTCCAAAGTTCTGGATCCCCAAAGGCTCTAAATAATCTCTGCAAACTGGAAAAGCATTCCTAAATTTTTTCAGAACTCATAAAATATCCTGCTGCGTAATTTTCCGAAACATTTGCCAATAATGGCGCCCATTTTCATTGCTGCCCCAACGAGCACCGCCTTGGTTTTATATTCAATCATTTTTAAATACTCCGGGATGGTTACATCGTCACGTGTTTCAAAAATCTACATCGTATTGCTTGTCCTTCGACAAACTTCGATTGCCGTTTTTTTTTTTAAACAAAAAAACAAAACAAAAAAAACTTAAAATAATTTTAGCCAAACTTCTAAAAAACTTCACCCTCCTAATTCCTCGAAAGAACTGATAGGGCATTGATTAGCATGGCAATCAACCTGAAAAGAAATCGCCCGTATTAATATCCCATTTTTTTTCATGCACAGTAAGGGCTAACTCTTCGCAAAGGCGCCATCATCCATAATATCATCAATGTACTAACGAAAACATTATGAAAATACTTCAATAGCTAAAGCAGCGTCATAGTGACTTTTTTTATAACTGTTTTTCAAAAATTTTCAAGTGGTCATAAGCGTCAACAAAAGGCCTCAATCTTTTTACCTCCTAACAGCCTATATATCAAGCTAATGGGGTTCGTAAGATTTATGGTTTTTCCTTGTTTTTACTCTAAATTAACTAATAAATTGATGTTCTGTAGGTTTCGATTAATTTGCATGCTAACAATTTTTTTCAAAAATACATTAATAAGGTGAATATTCTAAATCTTTAATGAATCCTATTGAGTTCAAGTAAGCTTAGGCCCTAAGGTAGTTCATTGCTTTTCTTATAATGCTAAAATTATAAGAAGTAACTGTTCGGGCTTCGGAATAAATTCATTTGTAATTTTAAAATAAACACTCCCTACCCAATAATTAGCAAAACTAAAGCTCGATCTCCTTTTCCTATTGCAAGGTAGCACATACCATTATATGTTAAATAAATGTAAATACTTAGGAAACTAATTTGTTTTTAAAGTTCCCATAGTTACCTTTGCGCGCCCTTATGAAAGAAAAAAGTTTTAGAAAAAGCAACAGAATTATTTTTACACTTGGTTTTAAAAGTGTTTACGAATGGACATTTAAGCCCATGAAATGGTATATCCACAAAGCCATCTAATGCACATTTTGAGAACCAAAACGCAAGATGGTAAGAAGAAAGTACTTCCTATTTATTTAACCGTATTTCAACCGGAATCGATATACCCATATGCGCTTTGCAAAAAAACCCCATTGAGGAGTTGCTAGACATCAAAAAAGTTTGTCCATGCAACATTTAAAAGATGAAAAATCATCTCCCAATATCCAAGTTGCAGAAGTACTATCCTAAAAATTTATGCTTCCATTTCGGTCAAAACAGTATGATATGATGCAAACATTGTGTTGTAAACAACATAAAAAGGAAATAGAAAATGGTATTTATCGTGAAAACTTAAAAATATAGATTTTGTTTCTAGAATTTACTTTTCAGGGGTCATCAAGCATAAAAAGATATTAAAGTTATTTCCTCCTGATCTGTTTCCCACGAACAATTGCAAGACGATTTTTTGGAATACATCCTCAGAGGTTATAATTACACCAGAATGGAAGAAAAATATTAAACAATCTCATGCAACTCAAACCACGAATAAATTGAACTTAAATTAATAGTAGTGCTTGGTATTTTTTCCATGCTTAATGGGTTTTCACAAGAAGTTCCCTAAAACTTTTACCCTAGAAGAAAGCTATCGCTTTTGGCGCTAGAAAATAATTACAATGCAAATCAATGCAGACAGAGATTTATAGATGCTCAAAAACAAAAATGGAAACTATTGCTGACGGGTTTACCTCAAGTTAATGCTGCCGTTAAGCTACCAAAACCAGCTCAAAACCAGCCCGTTAAATCGTTATTACCTGGAGAATTAGCAGGTGGGATCCAGGCATTTTATAACCCATATTTTTCGGACAGCCTCAAAACGGCAAATTTTCAGCACACATTAAATCACGCAATTTTTTGACGGCTCTTATATTGTTGCGTGCCAGGCTGCAAAACGTTCATTAGTTATAGCGGCTAACACAAGAAAAAACAGTTGTAGAAGTAAAAAAAGCTGTTGTTGAAGCTTATGGCAATGTGCTTTTAGCAGAAGAAGCGTAGGCCTATTTAAAAAAAATATTAACCACATTAGAAAAAACCTTTTTGAAACTAAGAAAAATATTTGAAATGGTTTAAGGTGATGCCAGAAAGTTGTGGGAACAATTTAAACAAATTTACTTGTCGTCTGTAGAAAATCAGTTAAAAAATGGCTACTCGGGTTGCCAAGAAATCAACTTTACAAGATGTTCAACTTAACATTGGGCAATTTGCTATCGATACTGAACGATTTTAATCTGAAAATTTAGATGACTTAACCGCTTAAGCAAACCGATTTAAGTATTCTGGAGTCTGACTTTAAATAATCAAACAATAATGTTGGATTACAATTAGCTTTAACCTAAAATGAACAACGTTTTATTTGAGTTTTAAAATTCAAAAAAGTAAGAGCCTTCCCACGTTAAACGCCTTTATAAATTACGGCAGTACTTGCCTTTTAGTGATCAATTTAATTTTTTGAGTGCCGAATCCAACAATGGTTTTCGATTCGTCTGTTTTAGGTTTGTTTGATTTAAGTATCCCATTTTTAGTTCCTTAAGAAGAAGTGCTAGTACCCAAAGAGCTAAATTGCCTTAGAAAAAGCTTAAAACACAATTAACTGGAAGCACATAAAGAACAACATACCTTGCAACTAAAACCAATCAAAAGTAATTATATTTTGGCTATTGAGCAGTATGCAACGACAAAGAAATTTAGCACTTGCTGTTAACGTTATTGAAAATAAAAATCAGATTAAATAATGCAGAAGGTATTGCCTACGAGCTTGAACTAAGACATGGCCCAAACACAAATTGTAATGATGCTCAAAACAAACATTTACAATCAATGGTCCGATGTGATCATACCTAAAACTGTCTTAGAAACAGTACTCAACGATAATTAAAGGAAACCACAAAACATAAATTAAATAAACTCTTTCAAATGAAACCACCCATTAATTCCACTTTTGGGTTTTACTTTGTCTTTCTATGTTATGATAGCTTGCGGAGATGATAAAAAACAAACGGTCGAAGATGTTATTGCTACGTCTAATGCTGAAATAATAAAAAGAAAAACGTGTTTCCTTATGGAAGAACAACAAGTTTTTTATTGATCACCAATTAAAAGCTTAGATGAAGCGCCTATCAAAATATGAACTATAAAAAAAGTTTTCCCTTAATTACTACGTTTTACCGCCCAACTGAAATTTTTTAATCACTTATGTTAGAAATTTCACAGGGGAATGTAACGACTAAAAATCTAATTGTGATACACTCCTGAAATACAATGGTATTTTTTACCAATGTTTATGTAACGGAAAGGTCAAACAGTAAGCAAGGTCAACTTTGGCAAAAAATTGATTTGACGGTGGTTTAGGGCAACAAGTAGCCCAATTACAAATTCAAACTGAATTAGCAAAAACCACTTTTCGAGCGTCAAAAACGTTTTGTGGGATCAAAATAATTGGTAGTTGAAATTCAATATTTTTACAGGCAAAATTCAACCTATGAATCTCAAGCAAGAGCATAGATCCATTACAACAACAAATAGCTAAAACTAGGGGTTACAGCACCATTTTCGGGCACTATTGACGATGTCATTTACGGATCAAGGTAAGTGTGGTAGCCGCCGGACAATCGCAATTAAATGCGTATCGTAAATTTAGACAATAATGTATACTTGAAACTGATGTTCTGAAACTATATTAAGAACACATTACAAAAGGTTAAATGTAGAAGTGAATTTTTTCCCGTACTAGGAAAAAACGCCATCGGGTTTCTACTGTTAGGCAAGCCTGGAGACTTTCATTAATCCAGCAATCGAACTTTTAGGTTGAAGTTTGTATTCAACTAGAAGAAAAAGCATAAAACCAAACTTAACGGCTAAATTAAAAATTAACGATTACACCAATGAAAAGCCCTTTTACTACCACAAAGTATTATCCTCTGAAAATGCAGAATTACATACGTATATGTTTTAAGTAAATGAAAAAGGTAGTAAGATGAGGGAATTGGCAAAAGGTAATTATTAAGACAAGGGTAGAAACACAAGGCGAACATTATTGAAAGTACTAAGAAGGTATTGAAAATGGGCGCCAGAAATTATTAAAGAGGGAAGCCGCAGCGGTTGAAGACGACAAACGATTAAAGTTAATAATTTATAACCAAAAAAAGCTCGACTAAGAAAAAGAAACAAGTCGATAAGATTTTGGTTTTTTCATCATGGGCTAATTAACAATAAAACGACCATGTAATTGTTGCTTATTTTGTGATTTTTTTATTTAGGTGTTTTGCCGCATTTTCGATATGCTAGAGAAAATTTCCCAGAAGTTAATGACAACTAAAATTTATGTAAGCTTCTATATTCCGCAGGGAATACAGCAGAAGATATTTGAAAAAACTCCAATTATTGACCCTTTAGAGGATAAATTAAAACGGTAAGTAATTGTTTATCGAAATAACCTCTACTTCTCAAGAGATTAATGGAATGGTAAGTGGTTGAGTTTGATGAAAAAATCACTGTGAACAAAGCCAAGCAAAAGTAAAAGACGAGTTGATACGGAAACTATCAAGTGAAGATTGGCTACTTTTTACGGTGCAAAGTAGAACCTGAATGTTTTTTGAATTGAGTTTTCGGAAGAAATGCCGATTCTAAATATCAACTTAACAGGTTGAATTATCCTATTTAAAAATTAAAAAGAATTTGAGAATATTTTACAGGATGAATAGAAAATCTATTAGAAATAAGAAAAGTAGATATTCCGTGGGTGCTCAAGAAAAAGAAGTAGAATGTTGCGGTTGAACATTTAAATAAATGATGGCTTCTGAGGTAACTTTAACGATATTATAGGCGCTAATTAATAAATGGTAACATGACCATGTCTTGCAGTTGTAATTGCTAGCGGGCCAACGACGTACTATCCGAAATTCTGGAGAAATTGAAAGTCCTGCTGATCTTGAAAATTTCGTGGTAAAAGGCGAAATGGGAATGCTATTTATTTTAAAAGAGTATCAATATCGCTTTTAAAGAAGAAGAAAAACTACTTACGCCCAGCGAATCTGTGCTCCTGTTGTATGCTTTCCGTGTTAAAAACGTGCAGGAAAAACATGGTAGCAGCGGTTGGGAACCAAAATTCGTGTTTATCGTGGATTAAAGCTGTCAAGAGGTATTTCCACAAGATTTAAAAAGTACAATTACGAACGACGCATCCTCTGTTACCATTGGCCAAGTTGGATGATCTGGTTCAAACAATATCATCTTTGGGAGTAATTTTATGTAGTAACGGTAATTTAATGTTTCTTTTAGGGTTTAAAAATGCCATCTTCGTTGGGTTTTGCCTATTCCAATGTCGATGTTTAATGTCGTTTTAATGAATTTTTAGAGCTTTTAGGACAAAGTTTAAATACCATGGTACTTTTTTCGGACTAATTAATGGGACTTGGGATGCTCGTTGATAACGGTATTTTGTTGAAAACGTATACCGTCCTAAGGAGGATGGAAAGGATGAGCCGTTATGAAGCTGCTAAAAAAAGGAATTTGGCGAATAGCCTTTCTATCCTTATATCACTGCGACTACAGTTGCAGCCTTTATTCCTTTAAGGCTTATGGCCAGGCATTATGGGTGAGTTTATGATGATTTTACCCATAACCCTTTCTGTTGTTTTGGGCTCTTCACTATTTGTAGCATATTTTTTTAACTCTGTACTGGTATCTCAATATATGAACTATTGAAGACAAAGCAATGCCTTTAAAACTATTATTCCGAAATACGCTATCATGGCAGGTATTGGTATTGTTGTTTTTATTTTTGGCGGCGCCCTTAGAGGTTTGGGTACGTTTAATGGTGAACATTACAGCTTTATTTATTATGGGCCTTACCGCTTTTCTTGCGTAATTGGGCTAATAATTTCCAAACAAAAACTTAGTAAAACTCGAAAAATTGGTATGGCGTCAATTGCGCAGTGCTTAACAGGTTGGAGACCCTACGCTTTAACCATTGTACTTTTTTTATTGGCTAATTTTATCTTTTGTTGCTTTTGCTAATCAGTGAATCTCAAAGAACGAAAATTGAGTTTTTTCTGACAATAAACTAACCAGATTATTGCTTACATTGAATATCCACAGGGAACGGATATTAGATAAAACTAATGCCATCACCAAGAAATTGAAAAACGGCGTTTATGATGTATTGAATGATTCGCATTATAAAGATGGTGGATTACAACTTTCTAGTGGAAAGTGCGCAGTATCGCAAGTAGTGAAGGTGGCCTCGTGAACCCACAAACCGATGGCGGTTCTGCCGCCGAGATGCCAGCATAAAGCTAAATATTTACAGCGTCTATGCGAGAGTACAAGTACCGAACGTGGGAGAAGATAGTGAGCTTTTTACGCCAAAAGTACAACCGCACTTGTGGGTATTTACCCTGGGTTTTTAATATCTGTTGAAAAGATGCTAATTGGTCCACCAACAGGTGCACCCATAATAATCGAAATACAAGGTATCATTATGATGAAATTTGATTTACAACAGCTGAAAAAATGCCGCGAATTTATCAATACTAAAAATATAGCTTGGTTAAATTGATGAGTTGAAGATCGATGTAAATAAAGATAAACCCACCATGCCGCGTGGAAATTGGATAGAAAAAAAAGCAGGAGAATTGGGCATCAGTGCCTGCGCAAAGTTGGACAACAACTACGAAATTCAAATTTTTGGCGCTAAAGCTGTGTTTCAAAGGAGACGGTGATGATTTTGATAATTTATGTGCGTTTTAACGAGGCTAACCGCTTTAATACTAGCGCCTTCAATTTAACACAGAACATTACGTTTAGAGATATCGCGGAAAATAAAAATTATTCCTTTATCTACTGTCGTTACCACCATAACCAATAATTCTGGTTTTTAAGTGCATTAAGCACAAAGAACGCAGCGTGTGGTTTACCGTATATTCGGGCTTTAATCACCGGGTTTTATTGATGCTGGGCTCTTGTTTAGCTCAAAATTCAGAACGAAATGAAAAGGTTATGAAAGCCATGCCCGTTAATGTAAAGTAGACTATACCGACAACTAGAAGAGGCAAGAAAACACAAAAACTTTTTAAATGGTGCTTTTTTTAACAGGTTTAGGACTTATCTCTTATATTAATTTTTCAGTTTAATTTCCGTTTCCAAAAACCTGCAATAATTAGATTGCCATCTTTTTAAGCTTTAATGGGCGTATTTGGTGGTTTGGTGATTAACTGGCAACTCATTTGTAATTATGATGACGAATGGTAGGGAAATTTATCACTTGCAGGTTAATTCGTCGTTAATATGGGGTGGTACTTTTAGATTATCCCAGTTAGTGACGATAGAAAAAAGAACACCTTAGATCTAGACGAGACTGATTATTTAGAAAGAAAATGATTTATTCGAAAGTATCGTTTATTGCTGGAAAAGCACGTTTACGTCCTGTATTATTAACCACGATTCCTACTATTTTTTTAGGCTTAATAACCTCCTTAGCATTGTTTAAACATTAAATTTTTTTACGCTATTGCTGGATTTTGATCCCATATTTATATGGGTGGTGATAATGTGTGTTTTGGGGGCCATTAGCTTTGGACCGTTATTTTACGTTTTAACTAATCGCGAACGTTTTTTTAACTTTTAATTCTCGTGCCAGTTTTATTCTTTTTAATTCATGAACGTTTAAAATGGTGTAAAAGCCAAGTCGACTTCCCTGAAACTATAAGCAAAAGAATTGGCAAACCCTGTAGAGTAAAGCGATGTTTAAGTAAAAAAAACAATTCATAAAAGTAAAAAGCCCCAATGACAAAATTGTCTATTGGGGCTTTTTTAGTGGCTATGCTTAAGTCTATAATTTATTTAACCAACTCAGGCCCCCCCCCCCCCGGGGGGGCCCCCCCCGGTTGGCAAAAAAAAAAAAAAAAAATCCTATTTAGTTACACTCACAATTCTGCTATCCTCAAAATCTACTTCTGAACGTTCTTCAACCTTTCCAAAAAAAAACCATTTCCCAGTTTTCTTTTCCACTAAAAGTACTCTCGCTGAGGCTTAATTTATTTCCAGCTTCATCATACATATTTCCACCTCTCCATGAAGTTTCCCTCTTAAGAACTCTCCCTGTTTGAGCGATATCTCATTTCATGAAAATAGGTTGCTATTTACTTTATCGCCTCCTTGGTAAAAGTTGCCTTTGAATTCCTGTGCTGATAAGGCCCAAGTACATTAGTGCTATAAACACGGGGATAAATCTCATGGGATAATGATTTAATTTTAAAGTGTTTTTCTTTTCCAATAACATTTTAAAATATACAATTATTATGCATTAATCTAAACATTACTTTACATTAAATTTTACATACAAAATTTAATATTGAATTAAAGGCACTTTAGCTAAAAACCTGTAAAAGCAATAGCGTACATTAAAAATAGCCTTGCTCAATGGTATTTCGCAACCAATACTAAGGGATACTCTTCTACACCTTTTTATTAGCTTTTTACCTAAATTTTCTACTGCTATAGCAATACTATGTCACTCAAAAAATGTTCAATGGAACAAAAAATAACTAATTTTCCTATTTGCGAAAAGTCCTAAAATCAGTTCATTAAATTTTTGGTGCACAAATTAAGAAAACCATGTACAGTGTCATACCTGTGGGGCGATTTAACAAAAGCACAAATTAGTGAAGAAGTTAACCCTTTCGGCTGGGTACAAGCTCGAGATAAAGGTTTTATTGATTTATATCGATCTAAGAGATCGATATGGAATTACACAATTGTATTTGACCCGGAAAACACACCAAAAGACCTTATGGAACGCAAAGCGCACCAAACCTTGGTCGAGAATATGGTAATTCAGGTAAAGGGAAATGTTGTAGAACGTGGCTTCAAAAAAACCCAAATATCCCTACAGAAGCTTATTGAAGTTTTGGTCACAGCACTTACAGTTTTAAATAAAGCATTAGTACCCCCCTTTTCCATTTGAAAGATAAACTGATGGTGGCGAAGATATTAAATGAAAAATGCTATTTGACATTCGTAGAAATCCTGTGAAAAATAATTAATGTTTCAGGCATAAAGTTGCCATGGAAGTGCGCAGTTTTTATCTGACGATGTTTTATCGAAGTAGAAACACGCATATTTAATAAAAATCTACTCCTGAAGGGGCAACGAGGTTTTTGTGGTGCCTTAGCCGTATGAACGAGGTCAAGTTTTACGCACTACCCCAGTTCCCACAAACCTTTAGCAGTTTGCTTATGGTGGGCGGAATGGATAAGTATTTCAAATTGGTAAATGTTTTTTAGAGACGAAGATTTACGTGCGATAGACAGCCCAGAATTTACCCCAAATAGATTGTGAAATGGCCTTCGTTGGAAGCAAGAAGGATATTTTAACAGTGTTTGAAAACTTAACGCAGACACCTATTAAAAGAAATTAAAGGGTTTCCAGTTGATGCTTTCCGAGAATGACCTATGATGATGCGATTGCTTAACCTATGGAACGACAAGCAGATTATTCGTTTTTGGAAATGGAGTTGGCGAAACTAAATAAGCTGCTCAGCAAGCATAAAGATTTTTGGTATTTTTAAAATGAAAGCCGATTGGTGTGGTATTGCTGTTCCGAATGGAGCTGCCTAAAACAAGAAAAGAAATAGAATGCTTTATAGATTGGGTAAGAAGACCGCAAGTTGGTGCCAAAGGAATGGTGTATGCGCGTTACAACGAAGATGGCACGTTTAAATAGTCTGTAGATAAATTTTACGATCCAAGACGATTTAGCCGAATGGGCAAAAAAGCAACAAACGCTAAACCCGGGGATTTAATTGTGTTTTTGTCTGGGCGAAACAAACAAAACAAGAACGGGCAATTAAAGTGCGCTAACGAAATGGGCTAGAACACGTTTGGGCTTGAGAAAATCCAGAGTAATTTTGCGCCACTTTGGTGGTTTTGATTTTCCCTTGTTTAGAAATTAGACGAACGAAACTGTCATTAACCAACGCCATGCACCAATCCCATTTACATTTCTCGCGGAAACCCGGGACAATTAGAATTACTAGATCGGTCCAGGGAGCTGTTAAAGCAAATGCCTATGATCTGGTGTTAAACGGCAATGAAATTGGGGTGGATTCTTTCGGATTCATGATAAGCAATGCAAGCTACCATATGCTTCAAGCTTTTAGGATTTCCCCTGAAGAAGCTAAGCACAATTTTGGTTTTTCTTGATGGATTGCTTCAATATGGGGGCGCCACAACGGCGTTTAAGCTTTTTTGTTGGAATAGGTTTTGGTTTGCTATTTAGGCGACAGAAACCATCAGAGTTTTATTTGCTTTCCTAAAATAATAGCGGTAAGAGATGTTGATGAATCGGATGCGCCCCTGCTTTTTTGATGATGCCCAATTAAAAGAAATTACATCTAAAATTAGCCTAAAAGCGTAACTTATAATCAAATCCCGAATTATTTCGGGATTCTTTCTATAATGGCAGTAAAAGAAAAAACTTGGGTTTTACTACATTTCTTGTTTGGCGTGTCAAGCATATTCTGAACGCCATTTATTTACACTTTTTTGAGTATTTTAATTGGCCTTCACCTCTGGATTTGCTGCAACTGATTTCTCAAAAATTTAAAACCCACTTTTTCAGCTTTTATTAGAAGGGAATTTAAGTACGGTATTACCACCAAGCTTTTTCTTTGTCTTCCCTATTATCGGTTTCATTTTAGTGTAATTTTGGTCATAAAATACGTGATTTCGACATAAGTGAGTCACGGCATCCCTTCTACCCTTATTTCAATTGCGAAACACAGGGTATTATGCGAAAATTATCAAATTGTTTTGGCTCATTAATCACAGCAACCAACTAACGTCGGTTTTTGGAGGATCTGTAGGGCTCGAAGGCCCTAACCGTAAGCCACTGGCGCTGCTATAAGTCTATATTTCGAGAATGGTTTCATTATGAACCAAACAACTCGAAATTTTATTGGATTTGGTTTGTGCCGACTTGCAGGAGCCATGTCATCTAATCTTTTAAAGCACCTATTGCAGCTATCATCTTTGCCTATTGAGGTGTTTAGTTTAGACTTGACAATAGCCTCAATGTTACCTTATTGCTCGCCTCAATTTCAGCCATTATTACCTCGTATTTTTTTTTTTGGGAATGATATTTTTATTGGCCTTTTAAGATAGAAGTCGTTTAAAAATTGGGTGAACCTGTTTCCATTTTTTGCCGTATTGGGATTATTGCAGGATTAACATCTATCTACTTTACGAGGTTTACGAAAAGGTTCAAAAAACCTTTTTGATACCATGGCTCACCAATAAAAAACGCTTATTACTAGGTGGTATAGGCTTGGTGTGCTTGTTTATTTTATTCGCCAACTGTACGGTGGAAGGTTTTTGATGTCAATCAACAGCTTAGTTCAAGGAAATACAGCAGAAGTTTTAGCCAATAATATTTTTTGGATTGGAAGCCACAAATATTTGGATGATTGTATTGTTGCTTATGGTCTCGTTATTTTTAACTAATTGCCAGTGCCCCTTACTTTCGGTGCTGGTGGTGTGGGAGGTTATTTTTGCCCCTACGCTGTTTTGGGAAGTATCATGGGTAATTGTGTCCGCCAAAATAAATTAATAACCTAGGTTTTTAATTTCAAAGTGTCATGAAAGTAATTTTCACTAGTTGGGATGGGCGGGGGTTTAATGGCGGGCGTATTGCACGCTCTTTAAACCGCATTTTCTTAATCGCCGAGGTTAAGGTGGTTATGAAATATTTATTCGTTGATGATTACTGCTGCCAATTTCCTAAAATGCCATTACAAAATACGCCCACACCACATTCAGTGTACAATATGGAATTAGGCCGTAAGGGCGAACTGATTTACTCCATGATAAAGATCATGCCGTGCTCACTTTAATGGATATTGTAAAGTTAATCGAAGCTAAATTTTGCGGTTGTGCATCCTACGATACCTTGGGTGAATCTGGTTAACGAAGCGGTAATTAAAATCCATCGAAATATTTTCCCCCGTCATTGACCCTGATGATCAGCAAATCTTTTTAGGTATTATTCTTCTAGATGATATTCGCTCCATTTAGTTTAATCAAAATTATATAATGAAGTTTTTTTGTGAGTGATATTAAAATGCATAAGGCCACCAGAAATCATAGAGTTAAATACGGATAAAAATGACAGACAATCATGAAAAATTTCAAGATAGTGGCGCTGGATTTGCCCCGGTTACCAAAAATAATACGTACGTTGTTTTATCTCAAAATCTAATTACTAACGGCGCTTATCGTAGAAACTTAATTATTTCAAAAATAGGTAGCCCCCTAGCCCGCAAAGGGGAAACCTTTAAAACAATGCTGGTAAAAATTAAGGCCTTTTTCAACCTTAAGACATTCGACTTTTGACTTTTTGACTTTTGACTTTTTAAAATATGAAATACATCAATCACAACTTATTTTATTAGCGTCTATTGGCAGTATTATTTAACGGGTTTTCTATTTTAGACAGCAGATGCCTTGGCCCACTAAATATATTGGTTTTGGCACTGTAGGGCATCTTTTAGTTGCATGTTGCCCTATTTTTAATCTCTGCTAGCCAAGGGAAAAACATTGAAGACTATATGTTAAATGAAGAAAAAACATTCGAAAAATGCGAAGATCAAACCTTAAAAAGACTGATAACCAGCAGTAAAGACTAATTTTTTGTGTTAATCCTGATATTTTTCTTAAAATTAATACATTTGTAGTATTATTGTATTTTAAATTTTTATTCAATGAACCGGACCAGTAAAATTTTAACAATGTATCTTAAAGGCTAACCGATTCTTACCAACGCACCAAAACAGGAAAAGACATTTTTTGTACATGCTACTTCCATTGAACCGAGCACCGGAACTTAATGAAGGTGACAAAGTAGAATATACAGAAGAAAGAGGGAAAAAAGGATTGTTGCTGCACAAGTTTTTTGGAAAGTTGGGGGGGGGGAAAAAAATTTTGGGGCCCTAAATACTTTATTTTCTAAAAAAATTAAAAAGGGCAAATTTCAAATGTAGATTTGATGTGCCCTTTTGTCTTTATTTGAATACTATTATTTTTCTTTTTTGAACTAAAGAATCGTTGTAATAATTCCGATGCTTCTTCCACGCCCAAAACGGCCCTCCTTCCATTTTTTGTTTTAGGATGTAATTTTGTTCCCATAACGGCCACATCCCGTTGCTCATCTTTTGCTGCATAAAACAATCTTGAAAATTTGGACTCCAAATACAAAGCCCTGCACAACATTGGCAAGGTTCCAGATTACATACAAGTGCATTTTTAAATATTTGCCGCCTAAAAAGTTAGCCGCCGAGGTTATCGCTTGCATTCTTGCATGTCTGTAAAACGTCGTTAATTGTTTGTTTTAATTATGCTTTTGCAATAACCCGATCTTGCAACAACAATTATAGCACCCACGGGTACTTCTGCTCTTTTTCAAAAGCAGCTTCAGCCCTCTTGTAAGGCTTTTTCATAAAATAAGTATCGGTCGAAGGGCAATAGCATATAATAATTTAAAATCTTATAAATTTTTTGGAAAATTAAACAATTTTTTTAGTCAATGTAATTGAAGATGGTCAATAAGTTTGTTTCTTTATTAAAACACTCGACATACTATCCAGCCTAGTTAATAAAGAGCTTAAGGTATTATTTTAAGAAAACAACCCTAGGTTGGTTTATGATAAACACTAAAATCAAGTACTTTTTGCAATTAATCTTTTTTGTCTTGGGTAGTTTATTAGAAAAAATACATTCGCCTATTGATCTCAGTTATTTGCTAAACCGGAAGATTTGCCCAACTTGCGCAATGAACTACGTTGACTTTTATTATTGATATAGTCGCTACCAAGAGGGCCCATTTAGGCGCCAGTTAGGTTGTTGTTATGAATTGGACTATAGCTTTACATTAATGTGGGTTTAATACCGCCCGAGGATATACTGATTTGGGATGTTGGCCCATCAAGCTCGGGCACAAAATACTAACAGGAAGAAAAGAAGTTTTGACAAC
>Ga0163217_1034599_pt1 | contig 17603 bp, 25 predicted proteins | sample SynspAceP_FD_185933 | JGI IMG/M metagenome (GOLD analysis project Ga0163217, IMG submission 185933) | Saline lake microbial communities from Ace Lake in Antarctica - Synechococcus sp. Ace-P (PacBio error correction) | ecosystem: Environmental > Aquatic > Non-marine Saline and Alkaline > Saline ...
AAAACCAGACCGCTAAAAACATGGCCCAAGGGCCAACCCGAAACAATGACCCCGGCCCCGGCAGAAAACCAGAAGGAAATCCACCCCGCAGGTTTTTTGAATGGTGCTGGAATGGGTCCAGCAAAAGGGCGCGGTTGGCCCAATTTGGAAGCCCCAAGTTTTTTTTTTGGGAACATTGCCGTGCACGGGATGAAATTGCCCCGCGGCGGCAATGGCCCAGCGCCATGGACGCCAGCAGCAAGACTCCCCGCCGATCCCGAAAATGAGGCAGTGATCGCGACAGTTGACGAGTGGAGGAGACAATCAACAGGCCTGATTCCAACACCCAGACATGGTCAAACGGGAAAATATCAGATCCAGTAACCGCCTTTGCCAATGCCGCCTGCTTCCGCGTCGAGAAAAACACTAGCCTAACGGGACCATGCCAGCTGTCACCCACCAAGGGTGGGACGTTATACTTTGAGCCCTTGCTACAAAACCTCAGGTTTGCCCCGCGCATGTTCCGGAATACCTCGGTAAAACTCTCTTTACGTTAACCACAGCAGGTGAAGCCCATGGCCCGGCCATTGTGCCATTTGTCCGATGGATGCCCCGCCGGGTAATGGCGCTCGACGTCCAGTGACTTGCAACGCCGAATCTTGATTCGCGCAAAAGCCAGGCACCAGCCGGCATAAACCAGCAGCGCCAAGGAGCCGGATGAAAGGTCGAATTCCTCACCGGGTATTCGAAGGCAAAACGACGGGTTGGTCGATTGGGCTGTTTTGATTCCGCAATACCGACCCGAAGTCCAAGATTACTCGGCGATCAAGGACAACCTTCCCGTCCGGCCCATGCGACTACACTATCATTCACAAGTACGGTGTGCGGGACTATCGCGGAGGCGGCCGCTCCGGCGCGTGAAAAAACAGCATGCCCGTCGCCGCCGGGCTTATGCGCCCAAATAACCTTGAAAGGTCAGGGCATTGTGATTCCGGCGGTTACATGAGCCAGTTTTGGGACTCTATCGATATTCCGTTCAAGAGCTGACCGGTTCTCCGAGAACGCTTTTTCAGTGCCGACCCGGCAAGGTGCCGGAACTGGAAGCCTATACTGATCAGCTGCGCGTGACCAGAACTCGTGTGCGAAAATTACTGTAGTCGCCGACGGGTGGTGCCCCTGGTCTGGCGAGCCGGTAATTTCGACCGCCTGGACGCAGAACTGGCCTACCGCGATGAGTATCAAATGCGGGTCCCAAAGGTGTCGAAGATCGGCGCTGGCTTGCTCAGTAGCCAGCTTCGCACCGAACATCGTGATGAGCCTGACGCCCCAGGGATTTTACCAAGCAATAACGCTGGCGGGTGTTGGCTGTATCTCCTCCGGACAAGCCGATCGTCGCCCATCTTGCGCTCAAGCCTACATCCAGATCACCAACGCCGGGGCGCTCGATTGAGTGCACGGCAACCCGGTGGACGTGATCACCAAGGCCGGCCCATGACCTTGCGTAAGCAATTCGCGCGACGGCCGATTTGCCGAGGCGATGATGGCCCATCGGTGCTGATCGGATCATCTATTTGCGCCACCGCGCGCAGAAACGCTGACGTCAACGTCAGCCACCGATACTCGCCCCTTGTGGACCGCCGTGCCTGCCTCAGCTGCGATGGAAGAAGCGGCCGCTGATCGCTGCCTTACTGGCGGGCTGTCCGCTTCTATTTTGCCATACTCGCCTTGCCGGCGGCGTAAGCAACCTTTTCTGCACTGTATTTTCAATCATTCTTGGCCTACAGCGCTGCGAGTCGGTGAGCTGGCTAGCCTACCCTGCTGAATCGCTGCTGGCGCCCAGTCTCTGGGGTTGGCCTGGCGACGTCACGGCCCACACGTCTGGCTATTCGTGCGTCTGGGTGCGTTATTTCACCTCATTGGCGTTCACGGCTCTTTACCGTCAGGATTATTCTCTGCTGCCATGATCATGCCTTGCCCACAGCTTCTTCCTGGATGCGGTTACTACGCATCGAGGCCATTACCCTGAGCCATCTGGGTGCGCAGTCGGTCGGTTACAGCATGATCCGGCTAATGGGGTTTTCGTCGCTTTATCGCCCACTGTGATCCGCCTGGGTCTGTGCTTGCAATTTTCCAGTCTGGACGTCTACCTGTGTGATGCTGGATCACATGCTGGGCATTTTTTTTTCTGCAGCCCTTAACGGTGCATGCCGCAACCGACATAAAGCCCCTGCGCTGCGCTACCTGGCGAAGGTTTCCTGCGCCGCTCAGGCACCCGGCCGTACTTGGCGCTTTCCTCTGCGCCTGGCCCTCCATGCAGTTCTTCATGGGCCGTATACACCTTTCTGACTTGCATCTTGAATCGCTTGGGCTACGCCGTTCGCTTTATTCGTCTGCTCTGGGCGCTGGGGGTAGATAGCGGAGATTTTGCTGTTCATGGTCATGGCCAGAGTAAACTGGCGCATGTCACCTCAAGCAGGCTTACTGTCTGTAGTCTGCTGTTGCTGCTGTGCGTTGGGTGCTGTCGGCAGCCTGCAGAACACCTGAAGCGCCCTGTTTTACTCGCCAACTGCCTGGCACGCCGCCTACCCTTCGGCTGCTTTCATGTCGCTGCGATTCATTTTTCAAGCGCAGCTTCAGCGACGCTACAGGGACCAGGGCAGGCGCCTTCCATGCCACGCTGCTCAGGCATGGGCGGTGCCATTGGGGGGGCGCTGTCCTGCCGGGTTACAGCTGGACTAGTTCTTGGCCCGTTCTGGACTTTTGCTTTGGGCGGGCTAGCGGGCATTTGCGCGGCCATGGTATTGCGCGTTGCTTACCTGCGGTACCTGCCGAAGCCGCACTCTAGTCAGACTTAAGCTGACTGTCAAGTGCCAGGGTAGGGCCTTTAATACTGCGGTACACATTCGATTCCAACAGGTGATGCCAAATGAACATCCTTGCCGTTTAAACGACACGAGCACTGAGCTGCCGAGCAAAGTGCTGAACTCACCGAAGAGGACATGATCAGTTGCTGTCCGTATTGGGGAGTCCGGCTGGAAAAGCATCGAGCCACTGCCCGTATAAACGGCCCAATCCACTGATAGCAAGATCCTTGAGGCGCCAGATCGAGCCTGCCAGCATGCCCGCAACGAGGTTATGAGAGCATATGGGCCGTGCAGCGGGTTGACGCCGCGCCCCGAATTAGCCAACCGAGCACACAACATCGCATGGAGCAGAGGTTTGCGCCAGAACGCTTCCTGCTTCTGGTACAAGGGGCGCGGGGTAATCTGCCTGCACCATCAGAACAGTTTGCTGGTAAACTGAGGCTGCCGCCGCGGCGACAAATTTGCTGTTGCGAAGCATCTGGCGCACTGTTTGTTGCGCAGTGCCCGGACAAACCCAGCCTGATAGTGCATGCGTCGAAACGCCAGGACGGCTGCTGGCCGAGCCGACGGGAATGATATTCGCGCAGCGCTTTATCAGGTGCTTGAATTGTAAACGGTGTTCCGCTGCGTTGAGCCTATAGGGCAGGCCCTCACTGTGAAAAGGAGGTATATGAAATTTGAACTCGGGAACGCTTTCTGGGTCCTAGTCATCTCTGATTCTGGACCATCTGGGCGTTAATCAATATCGTTCAGAGTAACTGCCAGTAAACATGGCAAGGTGCTTTGGGTGGTATTGGTGCTGCTGCTGCAGTGGTCCGGTCTGATCATCTGGTTCTTTGCAGGCCCCGCCGCGGTGGAAAGGTCTGAATGGAGCTGAAAGCCCTCCTGGTAGCCTGGTTTACCGGTGCCGCCAGAGGATCGGCAGAGGGGTTCGCCGCCACCTGCCTCGTGCCGGCTTGGTCGGCTGGTGCCTCACCGACGTCGACGAGCCTGCAGGCCCAGGCCCGCAGCCGAAGAAGCTTGCTCGCCTGGGGCACGGTTTGAATTTATCGTCATGGGATGTATCTGACGAGGCCAGCGTATGGCCTGCATCGAGCGTATCGAGGACGAATTTCGGTCAGCCGACGTCTGGTTCAACAATGCTGGTATCGCTGATCCTGCAGCGGCCCGATAGAGCAACTCAGCTTGACCGCCTGGAACCGCAGGCCTTCGGCACCAATCTTGACCGGCGCCTTTCCTGGTAGCCAAACACAGTATCCCATGTGCGAGAGACCGGTTTTGGGCGCGATCGTCAATATCGCCTCTACTCGGTGCTCTGCAATCCGAAGCCCATACCGAGGCGTACGCCCCCAGTAAGGTGGCCTGGTGGCGACCTGACCCCACGCTTCTGGCTGTCAGTCTCGGCCGACCATTCGAGTCAATGCGGTCAGTCCCGGCTGGATAGAATACGCTGAAAATGCCAGCAAACAAAGCGATCCCGCTGCCGCGGCAAGTGGATCACAGCAGCACGCGGTGGAGCCGAGTGGGCCAGCCGCGCGATACAGGCGCCCTGGTGGTGTTTTTTGCCTGGTCCGGCGGCAGGCTTTGTTACGGGGCAAAATCTTGTAGCAGAATGGCGGGCAAAACAATGACGCGGCAGATGATCTACGTAGAATAGAGCTTCATCTGGCCTTGGGTCGTGCCCCATGTCTACTCCGTTATTGCCTTGCAGTACTGCTGCTGACGAGCTCGGGGTGCCGACCCTGGCTGGCTGATCCACTATGGATGATTTGCGCGAGGGGGCGGGCGTGATGATTTTCTGCCGCCATGCCTCGGCGCCGGGGATTGGCGGATCCAGCAGGTTTCGAACTGGTAACTGCCGCGACCCAGCGCACACCTGACGATCTGGGGGCCGTGAGGAGGCTTCGAAGTTGGGGTGATGCGTTGCGCGCTCAGGTCTGGGCGCCGCCACTTGTGTATACCAGCCGCTGGTGCCGAGCCCAGGAAAACTGCTGAGGTTTCCGGCTGGGTAGGGTGCAGCCACAGGCCGGAAGCTGGACTCCTTTTCCAGAGTCCGCGTACACCAGTCCGCATGGGTTGGCTTTACGCGCGTTTATCGCAGATTGCCAAAGGCGAGCCGATCATCATGGTCAGTCATCGGTCAATATCACCGAGTTGACCGGCGAGTTCGCCGCCTCCCGGGAAAGCTTTCGTACTGGCGCTGCCGCTGGCAAACGCCGGTCAAATTGCCTGGCCCGGATACGGGTGCCCGAACGAGTAACTGGATCTTATGGCAAGCACGCCCAGCTTACTCTCGACGAAGGCGCGCTCGATCACGTAGTGGCCCCTGGGTCGCCGGTGGCGGCTTCCTGAACCCACGCTCATCCCAGAATGGTGCATGAAGTCCCTTGAGATGCTCGGGCTGCCGCAGAGCATGAAGCGGTCCTGCTCAGAATCGACGAGGCGGGCAGACCAAAATGTCGGAGAACAGCTTGCGCTGGTCACAAGGGTCAGTCAGGCGGCCCTGGTTACGGGAGGGCTCGCGGGTCACCGTTGGGTAAATAAATCAGTTTTTCGCGAATCTCCTCACCGAAGTAAACCTCAATGGTGGGCCAACTGCTCGGTGATCAGGTCCTGATAAGCCAGTTCCTGAAATTGTGACGGCAGCCATGGGTAACGGATGACCTTATCGTACTGCTCAAATAGGTTTCCGGGTCCTGAAATAATGCTGATAAAAGGGCGCCCAGGCCCGTAACCGGTGCTGAAGCAGATAGAGATTGCGACCAGGTAACAGATGACAAGCACAGGTGCCGGTGGGTTTCGCGCTGATCATGAAATCTGATCGCCGCAACGATATTCCTGCATCGCGAAAAGTCAACGGCCGTCAGGCACTTGATGCTGAAGACTCCAGAGTGGGTCCTCGTAGTTGGGGCTGGCAATACTGTAGCGCGCATCAGCGGGCGGCCTCCCACTTCCAGCCGATCATGATGAAGTGGCCGTCCTTGAACGCCGACAACGCCGGATCGCGCGGTGGTTCTGAAACTGAAAAGATTGTCAGTCCAGTGAATGGACGCTGAGTAACAGTTTCCGGAATTGAAAGCCTGCCATGGTGATCTCCAGATTACGGCGTGGTGGTCCTTTGATTGCGCGCAGTGTAACATCCTGGCTAACCTATCGTTAAATGATTAGTTTGAATTATGACTAACCGGAAAAACCCCGATAATGAAATATCAGCTTCAGGCAAATTGAAAGTGTTTTGGCGACCAGCCGCCATGCAAAACCTGACCGTGGCGGCCCAGAGCCTGTCATAGTCCCAATCTGCCGCCAGCCAGCGCACTGGCGCGACCCAGAGCAGCAGTTTTCTCCCGTGCGTTTTTGAAAACCGCATTGGCAAACGTTCAGTTGAAACGAGCTTGGTCAGAGCATACGGCCACGGGTTCCGAAGCCTGGCTTGAAACAAGCGCGTAGCTTGAACAGGCCTTGGCGCGGCATCAGGAGCCGGCCTATTCAAAGGGGCGCTACCTTGAGTATCGGTAATTACCTGGCAGTGGAAATCATGCCCAGTACAATGCTCGACCAGCCTGGGTGCCAAAGTACAACTCGAGGTGGCTACCACACCGCGACCATCGTGCAGAAATTGCTCAATTTCGAGTTTGACGTGGGATGATAGAAGGCCGAGACCCAGCATTCCGATTTGGAAATGCTGCCTTGGCGGGACGACGAGCTGGTGGTTCTTCTGCGCTGCCGGTCAATCCCCTGGGCGGGCAAACCCCTGGGCTGACCGAGAGGAATCTGCTGGAGCACAGTGGATTATTCGCGAACCAGCTCCCGGCACCCGCCAGCCACTTTGAATGGGCCATGCATGGGCTGTACCCGCAGCTGCAGATAAAGCTGGCAATTGCGAACATCCCGAGGCGATCCAACGCGCGGGTAAGAGGCGGGATTGGGAGTTGGTTTGGCCTCTCGGCGATTACGTGGCGGAAGCGTTTCAAGGGGGCAAGCCTGGTACCCTGTAGTAACCTGCAACGGGACCTTTTCGCCGAAGGTTCTATTTGCCCTTGCGACCGCAGCAAATTCCCCGCACGCCCGGCTGCAGACCTGGCTGGACGCTGTGGCCGGCGACTCGCGTATGACGCTGGATGCGCAAGAGCGGACTAGTCAACTTGAAAAAAAGAGCGCGCATAAAAAAAGCCTGACGGAGCAGCGTTCAGGCTGTTCTGTCAGGCTTTTGATCGCCGTGATTGTAACTGGCCGAATTACTGCTGAGAAAGAACCAGTTGCCGTCCTGCAGGGGATGCGGTTTGCCTGGGTTTGTGGTTATGCGCACGCTACCGGTTTCTCACCGATGTGTAATCGACCTGATAAGCACGACTTTGTCGTTGCTGTCATAAACGTCTCCGCACGGTTCAAGTCCGTGGGTAGGTGCTGTTGTTCTGCATGCGTTTCCCTGATCTTGTTACCGGCAATAAACCGCCGGCCGCTGCACCCGGCAACGGTGGGCAATCTTCTTGCCGCCTACCGCCAACCTACCTGATTGCCGAGCAGGGCCACCCCCACACGGCTGGCTACCTGACCTAGAACCTGGTGTTGAACTGACAGTGCCCTTCTGCCGTTAACAGCCATTCCGGCAAACCTGCCCTTTTTGGGGTTTTTCTCGTTTCCCGTGAATCTCTTTCACGTTGCCACTTGAGCGTGGGGTGGGCGCTTTATCCGAAAGGCCAGTATAACCGGCCAAATGGCACCGCCGGCGGTGGGCCCAACCGCACCGATAATGGATCCCGAACAGCATTGACTTGTTCATGGATCCACTCCAGTACATTGCATAGTTGCAATTTTTTTAGTATGGCAACCTCTAAGACAGGCACTTTTGGCATAGGTCAGACTGAAAGTATGTAACTATCGTGACGCAGTTCTTCTTTAATGGGATGAGCGCCCCGTATCGGCAGTGTTTCAGTCTGTCTAACGGCGCTGAGGGAGTTTTCAAACACCTGCCGACGGCGCAATCCGCACTTCGGCGCAGTATTTCGTGAAGTCCTGCTTCCGCTACCGGTGGGGCGTAAAGGTATCCTGAAAGTGTGGGCAGACTGAGTTTTGTTTAGAAAATCCAGTTGCTCCCTGCGTCTCAACCGCCTTCAGCAATCAACTCCGCCGAAGTTGCGTGCCATGGCAATGATAAGCGCGCACAATTTTCTGCGTGTTGAACATATCTGGTGCAGTCCGGCGAATGAAAGATTGATCAATCTTCAGAGATCCAGCGTAGCGCCGCTTGAGATAGCTAACGACGAGTATCCAGTACCAAATCATCGATCGCAAGCGTACGCGAATATCCCGTAGTTCCCTGGCATCTTGGCAATGGTATCGGGAGATGTTCTGGATAACAATATTTTCGGGTAATTTTCCCAGTTCAGCGCAGCGGGCGGGACCTTGCGGCTATCCGATGGCGTGCGGACCTGGTCCGACAAAAGCGGCTGGCGAATTGTCTGGGGCTTGATGTTCCACGCTCAGGCTGAAATCCTCCGCGTCGACTTCGTTGTTGCGCAGCAAGTTTTCAGCAATAAACTGGCAGGCCCTGCCCAAGCACCCAGGTACCCACCTCGAATCATCCCGCTCTCTTCCAGCACATGAATGAAACCGGCAGGCCGGTTGCAGACTTTGCTCGGGTGCATCCAGCGAATGAAGTGCTTCTGCGCCTGTTATGCGTTTGCTCAAGGGCGTCCAAACTGGCGGTTTGATAGAACAGCACGAAATTCGATTTGCTGACGGCCACGCGCATTCGGTTTTCGACTGAAAGGCGCTCGCTGGCTGGCGACCTGCATGCCTGTTCGAAAATGCGATGCCCGTTGCCGACCGTTTTTCCTTGACCTTGTAAGAGCCGCTATGTCTGCAACGCTTGAAAGCAAGTCCATCGGGGTTTTTACCGTGCTCTGGAGTATCGCGATCCCGGATAGCTGCAGCTCATTGCCACAACTGTGCCCCTCAATCAGCATATGGGGAGGAGAGGTCGGCAAGCACTTCTAGCGCTGTGCTCTACCTGCGAGCGCAGGGTTTCGCCACTCTCCCAATCCGCACGCCCAGTAACGACAAATTCATCGCCGCCTAAGCCTGGCAACGTATCTACCTTCCGTACCTTTGCCTAGCCAAGCGCCGGGTGAACCTCCTGCAGTACCGCGTCGCCGCAAGAGTGACCGAGGGAATCCCGTTGGAATGTGCTTGAAGTGGTTCAAGATCGAAAAACAAGCAGAGCGCTGCTTTGCCCTTGCCGCTCACAGGATGCCAGGTTCTGGATAAACGATCGGTTAGTAAGCAGCCGCAATTCGGCAGGTCGGTGAGCGCGGTCGTGATAGGCCCAGGTGCTTGACCCGCCGCTTCAATCAGTTTTTTGCTCGTGATGTCCCGGGCGGTCAATAGCCATGCATCGACAATTTTCTGATGAGCACAGGCTCTATCGAGACCGATACAACCAGCAAACCTCCTGGCCCAACTTTGCCCGTTAACACGCATTTCCTTTTGCCGGACACGGGCATAGCGCTCCCAGCTCGTCACCAATATCGCGCTCTGATATCCCCAAGATATTCATCTCCGGCCGTTTTGCAATCGCTTCGGCGGCGGTAAACACCGGTCAGCCGAAGTAAAAGCCTCATTGATTTCAAGTTGCTGGCCGGTGGAGCTTTTCGCTGAATTGCTGATGGAATGCGGGGCCTGGCCTTGAAACGCGCGCGCGAATTTGTCCTTCGGGAAGCACGCAGGTCCCTGCTTCGGCTTCTTGCCGGGCGGTAATGTTCCTTGAAACGTAGAGAGCATGCCACAGTTTGCTCGGTTTATAGTGAAGTAAAACGGCTGATGACTTTCGCAGGTTCCAGGCAGCGACCCTCGCGGTGAAGAAAGTCGATTTCCTAATCGATCCAGGCCCTTTCCCCGGTCGATCTTGCGCAACGACCTCTGCACGCATCAAATGGCTCGTTGCGCCACACCCTACCTCGAGGGCGGTCCTGCCGATAATGGTCCTGTGTGCTGTAGCCGAACACTGCTGAAAGCTCTGATTGATTTCGATGACCAACTTGCGTCGTGGCATTGACGCAGCAGGTAGGGGTTCGGGTGAGCTTCTGAAACAGGCAGAGAACTTTGCTTCGCTGCGCATCAAGCGCCCTGTTCGCTGTTGCGGGCCGTTCGGTGAATTGTCCTTTCACCGTGCCCGAACCATTCGTTGGATACTGCGTCGGGTCCGCGGTGTCAGTGAGGCGGTCACTTCCAGCCAAACGTAGCCTGCTTTGTCGCGCAAAAGCAAACTGTACGCCAGCCGTAATGGAAATTGCCGCCCGCGGCAGATGGCAACGAAGCTTGTGGCGCGCTCGCTCCGGTGCTTGACCGTAATATCCTGTAATCGACTCGTTCAAACTGGCGTTCCATTCCGCCAAAGGCCGGCCATGCAGCGCGGCTTGCCCGTGCGAACAGTGCAACACCCCATTGCTCGGCATGCCAATCCCAGATACCCATCTGCGCCGCTCTCGAGTGCCATGGTTGAGCCGTTGTTGACTCTCCTGCAGGGCAACTGTCCAGTGCTGCTTCCTGGTTCGGTATGTCATGCGCGTCATGACCAGGCACTCATTGCCGCAACCTGACCTCTTCCGGCATAAAGGGCGTCATATCGCGGTAACGAACAGCATCGCGATTGCAGAATACGCGTTTCATGGTTCCCGCGACATGCCGTCAGCCTGGCCGCCCGTGCATACAGCAACGCATGGAGGGCTATCGACGATTGCCAGCCCGGGCAACGGAATGCCAACAGCCTTCACTACTTCAATAACCGCTTGAGAGTCTGGAAACGCCTGATTTGGCTTCCAGCACACATGTCGGTTTGCAAGATCCAGAAACCAGTATCGCTTCATGGCTCGCGTTGAATGCCCTTTTGGATACTTCCTTCCTGCGAGAGCTTTGGAAGCTTCGCGTTCGGTTGGCGCAGGCCGCGCGTGATATCGGTGGGCCCATGGACAGCCGGCACTCGATACCATTGATAACGATGCTTTCCATCGAAAATAAGCGCGGTTTTCAGTTCGCTCTTACGGCAACGCAGCCCGCTTCGAATTCCCGAACAATGCGGCCGTGCTCGGCTAGTTTGATCAAGTAGCTGCCAAGACCGCTTTTCCTGCTTGCCCAAAAGGGAATTCAGAAGACGGCTGCCGGGCTATGTTCTCGGGTTGCAGCCCGAAACAGCTGTTCAAATGCCGGTTTGAACTTTTCGATCACCGGCTGGTAGATACCCTCGACAGCAAAATGCCTGGCGATCGGGCAATACGGTAGAACAGAAAAGTTTTGAACAGGCGCTTCCCGTCGTTCCGGCCTGATAAATAGTCGCGCCTGGTAAATGCCGGCCTGAGGTCCTTTCCGGCTGGTATAAAAATAATTACTAAAAAGCGAGCAGCCCCAGCAATCCATTGAAAATAGACCTAGAAGACCCGTGGCAACAAGGGGCGATTACATTTTGTTGCGGAATCCAGTCTTCTATCAAGCGCGCGCCGCATCGACAAAGTCCGGCCGGCTATGCCAGATAACCCCGAGTTGCCGCTGCAAGGCTACCCCGGCAAACCTCAATTACGGTCACCTGTTGTCCATCATGTCCTTGCAGCAACGCTCCAGGCCAGCTCCGATCCGACACCATCATCTTGATGGTTTCCAGATAATTTGTGCTCATCTTATCTGCGGGGTAAACCCGTGCTCCTGGAACAATTGACTCACGACATTGGTGAAAAGGTATTGGCCCCGGGAAAGACTGCAGGTAGGCGCCAGTTTCAGCCAGGCTGACGTTGGCAGCGCAGGCTAATGGATGCTCGGGGGCTACGACAAAATCCAGAGGTCCATTCCAGATGAGGCGCCCTACAATAGGCGGCTCAATCGCGGCGCCAGCGTAATGACCGCCAGCTCGTCTCGCCATGCATGACCTTGTTCATAAGGCGAACTTCAGAATCGAGGAAAAGTCGATATTCCAGGGCGACTTCCGGTAATTCAGGGTTAAAGTCCGCATACGCCAGGTAGCCGGGTGCAAGCCGAATACTTGATGGCTGGTTCGCGAGCTAAAGGCCCTGCACGCGGCTTGGACAGGTTGCTTAGCGCCCTATGGGTGTCGCTCAAGGCGCTGAATGATCTGCCTCCGCAACGCGGGCTTTGAGCGCGCGGCCCGCTTCGGGTAAGCGTCACATGCCGGCCAATACGATCAAAAGAGTCTGGCGCTTAGTGTGCTGTTTCCAGCGTTGCGAATGCCCTGCTGATCGCCCGGCTGGTCAAATGCAACTGGTCGCAGCACGAGAAAAGGAGGTGTGCTCGGCAACCGCGAGGAAAGGCAGAGAGGTTTGGCGTATCGATGGCCATGTATTCCAGAAATGGCTTTATGCATACATGATTAATATGAATTGGTGGTTATCGATTGCCCACTTTTATGCTCAACCAGGTGAACTACATAACAGCGCCGGGGCGGCAATGACTGAAACGCGCCCCGGGAGCACAGCCTGGTGCAAAGGAATATCAGCAATGTCCCGCCAAAACTTTACGACAAGCTTTGGGATAATCATCTGGTCAAGCAGCGCGGATCGATGGCTCCGCACGCCTTTTTATCGATCGTGCATTTGTCTGCACGAGGTGACTTCGCCCGCAGGCCTTTGAAGGTTTGCGTCTGGCGCCCGCAGCCCCTGCGGAATCGACGCGCCAACCTGGCGACGCCCGGACCATAACGTAACCCACCACTAATCGGCGTCGGCTGCGTTCGGGTATCAGGTGATCTGGTGTCGAAGTTTGCAAAGGTCACCACCTCTGGATGACAACTGTGCGGGATTTCGGCATTCTGGAATTCAAGACTGACGACCGTCGTCAGGGTTGTGCTGTGGTTTGGCCGGAGCAGGGCGCTAACCTTGCCGGGCAATGACCGTGGTCTGCCGGTGATTCGCATACCGCCACCACGGGCGCTTTTGCCGCACTGGCCCATCGGCATCGGTAACTCCGAGTCGAACATGTGGCGGCTACCGCAGTGTCTGGGTAGCAAGAAGATGAAGAACATGCTGGTCCAAGGTTGAAGTCACGTTGGGCGTTGGTGTGACCGCCAAGGCACATCGTGCTGGCCGTCAATCGCAAGATCGGTACTACAGCCGTGGTAAGTGCCCAGCGGCAATGCGATGCAGAGTTGCTGGCTCCCCAATTCTTGATTGTGTGCGACGGCGCCCATGGCAACGCAGTGCGTAGGCGAATCACTTCCTGGCTTTACTCAGGCCGGGGAGGACGGAACTCAGGCCGACAGTTTCGTCGAGGCCACTGCGGTCGGTCTTGCTGTGGCGAACGAGCCAGCCGTCAAACTTATTGCCTATGGTGGAAAGGCCGGCCTATGCACCCAAGGGCGCGGAACTGGGATATTGGCTGTTGCCGCCTGAGGATCTGACCTCCCGATGCGGGTGGCGGTATTCTGGATACCGGGTTGAACTGGACGCGGCCCAGCATCAAGCCGCAGGTGTTCCTGGGGTACTTCGCCAGAATGGTGGTCTGGCGGTGGAATCGGCTCTTTGCCGGACCCGACACTCAGGAGCTGCGATGCTGGTCCAAGCGCAATGGTTAATGAGCGGCGCACTGAATATATGGGGCTCGAGCCAATCAGCCGATTACCTCGATCAAGTTGGACCGGGTATTTATCGGCCCTCCTGTACCAATTCGCGCATCGAGGACCTGCGCGCTGCGGCGCGCGGGAGGGCAAAGGGCCGCAAGGTATCGCCGAGCGTCACAGGCGATGGTGGTCCGCAGGGGTCCGGGTTTGGTCAAAGAGGCAAGCCGAGCTGGAAAGGCCTGGACGCAGTTTCATCGCTGCAGGCTTTGAATGGCGTGATCGCAGGCCTGCTCCATGTGCCTGGCGATGGAACCCGGACCGCCTGGACATGCCGGCGGAAGCATTGGCGCTTCCACATCCAACCGCAACTTTGAAGGCGTCAGGGTAATGGCGGGCGCACGCCACTGGTCAGCCCGGCCCTAGTGCGGCAGCGCGGCGATTGCCGGCCCAATTTCGTCGATGTTCGTGACATGCTCAAATCCGGGGTCAGCGCATGGAAGCCTTTTACTCAGGCATACTGGTCGGTCGCGCCCTTGGATGTGCCAATGTGGGATACCGATCAGATCATTCCCAAGCAGTTTCTCAGTCGCTCCGCCGTAGCGGGGTTCGCAAACCTGTTCGACCGAGTGGCGTTACCTGGATGAAGTTCTGCCCGAATCAAGGATGCTTCGCACCGTCCGTTGAAATCCGATTTTGGTGCTTAAATCAGCCACGCTATCACGTGCCAGCGTACTCTTGGCGCCAAAGAATTTTGGCTGCGGCTTCCAGTCGGAGCATGCGCCCCTGGATTGGAAGAATAATGGGTTCAGGCCTTTTAGCCCCGAGCTATGCGGATATTTTCTATAACAACAGCTTTAAGAAATGGGGCCTGTTACCCCTTGTTTTAAGTGAAGAAGATATCGAACGAGTTGTTTGGCAGGCGGACAGCAGAAACCCCCGGTTCGAGTTGACCGCTTGACCTGCAGGCGCAAACCGTGACGCGGCCAGATGGCAAGCAGTACAGCTTTTGGAGGTGGATGCGTTCCGCAAAGCCATTGCCTGCCTCAACGGCCTGGATGATATCGGCCCCTGACGCTGGAAGAGCGATCGATCCGTGGCATTTGAAGTCGGTCACAAGCAACCCATAACCCCTGGCTGTTTGGCGCCCATAAAGGGCGGTCTGATACCGCCGGTAACGGTTTGCTGATTTGAAGAATGTATAGATGGACATGAAGATTCTGGTTGTTTGCCCGGCGATGGTATCGGCCGGAAATCAATGGCCGAGCATGTCAAGGTGCTGGAGCTGTCCAACGACAAGTTTCGGCCTGGGTGCGGCAGTGAAGCTACGACGACTCGCGGCGCGCCTACGCACCGTATGGCGCCCGCTGGCGGATGAAACCCTGGAGCGTGCGCGCCAAGCAGAATGCCTTTCTGGCTCGCCGGCGCGGTCGGCGGGCCCCAAGGTGGGCACACTATCGAAGACGGCGCTGCGCCCGGAACGCGGCCTGTTGAAGATCCGCTCAACAGCTGGGTCCTGTTCGGTAATTCTGCGCCCAGCGATTCTTTATCCACAGTTGGCTTGAAGCCTCACCCTGAAGCCTGAGGTGGTCTCGCGGTTGGATATTCTGATCGTCACCGCGACTGACCGGCGGCATCTATTTCGGCCAGCCGCGCGAGCGCCAGTGCTTGAGAGCGGCGAGCGTTTCGCCTTCGATACCCTGCATACAGCGAGTCGAAGTACGCCGCATCGCCAAAGGTCGCTTTGATTCGGCGCGCGTACGCGGCAAGAAGCTTTGCTCGGTGAACAAGGCCAACGTACTGGCATGCCAGCCAGTTATGGCGCCGAAGTGGTGGGGAAGAGGTCGGCATAGATTATCCCGACGTTGAGCTTGCGTTTGCAACCTGTATGTCGATAACGCAGCGATGCAACTGGTTCGCGCGCCGCCAACAGTTTGATGTGTCGTCACCGAAACCTGTTTCGGCGATATCCTTTCCGATCAGGCGTCGATGCTGACCGGCTCTATTCGGGATGCTTCCTTCGGCTCGCTGGATCCACAACAAGGGCATGTACGAGCCCTGCCACGGCAGTGCGCCGATATCGCCGGTAAAGGCATCGCCCAATCCTTTGGCAACCAATCTCTCGGTCTCGATGATGCTGCTTACAGCTTCAACAGACAGCGCCGCGGATGCTATCGAACAGGCGGTCAGTTCAGGTGCTGGATCAGAAGCTGCGTACCGGCGACATATGTCCGCTGGCTGTAACTCAGTCGGAACAGTACAGATGGGCGATGCCCGTGGCCGCAGCGGCTCAAAAACCTGTAAACTGTAGCGGCTTTGCGTTGCGCCCGCTGGTCCGGGGTAATTGTCCTTTTGAAATTTACCCCACGGGGTTGTAGTTTATGAAGCAAATAGGTCTCTGTTGGCTGGCGCGGGGATGGTTGTTCGCGTGTTGAATGCAGCGTATGCTTGAAGAAAACGACTTTGCCGGCATTGAGCCGGTATTTCTTCACCCCCTCGAATGTGGGTGGCAAAGGTCCCGGATATGGGCAAGGATTACTCCGCCTTGAAGGATGCGTTCGATCTGGAATCGCTGAAGCCTCTGGACGTGATCATCACCTGCAAGGGGGCGATTATACCCAGGCGGTTAACCCGAAACTGCGTCGAGGCTGGCAGGGCTACTGGATTGATGCCGCCTCTACTTTGCGTATGGAAATGAAAAATGCGGTCTTATTCTCGATCCGGTCATCGCAAGAGCATCGATTCAGGCTGTGGCGTGACGGCGTCAAGACTTAATTTGGCGCAAACTGACCGTCAGCCTGATGCTGATGGGTCTGGGTGCTGTTCGAGCCAGGGCCTGGTCGAGTGGATGAGTGCGATGCCTATCAGGCTCAGTGGCCGCTGTGCTGCAGAACATGCGGTGAGTTGAATCGGGCAGATGGGCGCGATCAACCCCTCTGTTGCGACAAGCTGCGATCCGCCAGTGCCAATTCTGGATATGCGACCCGGCAGGTAAAGCCGCCACCTGCGGTGATGAATGCCTTTCCCTGCCGAGCACTTTTGGCCGTGCCGCTGGCGGGCAGCCGATTCCCTGGATTGACAAGCAGTTGCCCAACGGGCAAGCGGGAAGAATGGAAAAGGCGCAGGCTGCCGACCAACCAAGATCATTGGCCGCAGTGGTCGTCCGTTCCGGTTGAATGGATTTGTGTGCGCTTGGTGCCAATGCGCTGCACAGGTCAAGGCGCTGACGCATCAAAGCTGAACAAGGATGTAACGCGGCGGATATCGAGGCCAATGCTGGCTGAGCATAATGATATGGTCCAAGGTAGTGCCTAACACAAGGAAACACCTTTGCCGTGATCTGACGCCCACGGCGTCACTGCCGCTGAGCGTACCCGGTCGGCCGTCTGCGCAGCTGACAATGGGTTCGCAGTATCTGTCTGCGTTCACTGTCGTGCTCAGTTGCTCTGGGGTGCTGCGAGCCATTGGCGCCGCATGTTGCGATCTTGCAAGAGAGGTTGACCGCTGAGCGGTTTCTTTTTCAGGGCACCCTGGCATTCGCCAGGGTGCCCTTGTTTTTTGAAGCACAGTTTTTTCAAGTTTAAGGAATATCCATGAGCAAGCCTGTAATGTAGCGATAGTCCGGCGTAAACCGGCATGATTCGGCCGACGTGCTGTCAATGTGCTGGATGACCACGAGTTCCCTATCGAAAAACTCTATCTGGTCGACGAGAAGGCCGTAGCGGTGGCCGACTGAATGTACACAGGGTCAGAGTCTGCGGTCCGACCCGCTGGAACGGTTTGTTTCAGCAGCAGTCCCGTGTTGCGATTTTCCCTCTGTGCCGAATCGGTCGCGGCGCAACATGGGTGCAGCGTGGCAACTCGCGGCGGTTTTGGCAGCGTGGATTGATGCAGTGGCCATTCTCGTGGGGACGACTTCCTTGCCCCTGGCGTCGGCTGGCGTCAAATCCACAGGTGCTGGAGGGGCTTACCTGCCGGGTGTGTTGCCTTGCCCGGATAGCCAAGGTCGTGCAAGCGGCCATTGCGTTGCAACGCATGTGCGGGCTCGGGGCTTGAAGGCCGTATCGATTGCTCACCTATCAGTCAATGTCCACTCGTGTCTGGATGCCGTCGAGGGCTGGCCTGCCAGACCGGCCCCGCCTACTGAATGGGCAAGCCTCCGGAGGCCGGCGCTCTGGAAAGCAGGCGGCTTTCAATCTGATACC
>Ga0163217_1034554_pt1 | contig 17599 bp, 25 predicted proteins | sample SynspAceP_FD_185933 | JGI IMG/M metagenome (GOLD analysis project Ga0163217, IMG submission 185933) | Saline lake microbial communities from Ace Lake in Antarctica - Synechococcus sp. Ace-P (PacBio error correction) | ecosystem: Environmental > Aquatic > Non-marine Saline and Alkaline > Saline ...
ACGAACCGCCGGCGGCACACGGACGCAAGAAAATAACAAAGGCCCCCCCCCCGCCGGAGGGAAAATCCTGCGCATTGAAGGAAGGAACATTGCCCCTCAAAATGACCACTCCGCTCGCCGAGATGGGTTGCGCCCCAGCCCGAAAATGAGGGAAAAGGTTTTTCTTGGGGCCCAAGAAACACCGAATCGCGACCTTACTTTTCCTCCAGCGCCGCCGAAGCGATTTTGGAGTAAAACGGTCCCTGATCGATCGGTCATCGCGCACCCCAAGCGAAAGCTGAGGGCCGGGATCGGCCCAACCGTAGGAATCCGCCCTCTGCCCTGCCGATCCCAAGCCGGATGGCCCAAGCCTCTTCTACGACACCGACGCCGACCTTCAGCCTTCTGAACGGCAAAAACCGTTTTGCCATCATTGGCTAAGCGGCTCCCAGGGCCACGCCCACGCCCTCAACCCTCAAAGGACAGCGGCGGTCAGGTTTTGTGGTGGGGCCTCCCTAACGAAAAGGCAGCCGCTCGGTGGGAGAAGGCCAAGGCGGATGGTCCCTGTGAGGTGCTCAGTCGTCGCCGAGGCTTGGTGCCAAGGCCCGGACTGGATCATGGTGCTGCTCCTGATGAGACCCAGAAATGCGTTGTACGCCGCCGAGATCGCGCCCACCTGAGCGCCGTGCAAGGTTGCTCAGCTTCGCCCCATGGGTTTCCAACATCCGCTTCGGCCAGATCGTTCCTTCCTGCCCCGCCGTGGTGGACTGTGGTGATGATTTGCGCGAAGGGGTTTCCCTTGGACACACGTGCGCTGGGAAAGTAATCAGAACGGCCAGGGCGTTCCAGCACTGTTTTCGCCATTTCACCAGGGACGGCCACGGGCCAGGCCCCGCGGTCTGGGCGATGGCCTATGCCAAGGCGATCGCGGCCAACCGCGCCGGCAATCTCTTGAAACCAATTTCAGGAAGAAACCGAAACCTGGATTCTCTTTGGTGAGCAGCGGTGCTCCTGCGGAGGCCTGAGTTGAAGCTTGGGTGAAAGCCGGCTTCGAACCTGGTGGAACGGGCTATCAGCCCGAGCGCCTACTTCGAATGCCTGCACGAGGTCAAGCTGATCGTTGATCTGATGGTCAAGGGCGGCCTCACCCCGCCAATGCGCGATTCGATTCCACACCGCCGAATACGGCGACTATTGTGAGTGGCCCTCGCCTGATCACGGCGGAGACAAGCGGAGATGCGGCGTGCATTCTTGTTTTGATATCCAGGACGCGCACCTTCGCGAAGAATTTCGTGGCCGAATGCGAGGCCGCAAAACCGGCGATGACCGCAGCCGCCAGCGTGACATTCCCAGCACCCCGATTGAGCATGGTCGGCAAGGGCTGCGCTCGATGTTCAGCTGGCTCAAGAACACCTGGATCGGATTCCGCGCACCCTGCCCTGCTCCCCTGGCTTGCGTCGCCGTGGCCTGCCGCTCGATCGGCTGATCGGCCGACGCCGCGGGCTGGGCTGCAATCCGTTTCAGGTGAATTGGCTGGTGATCGCCGTTTTGCGCCAACGGGCCGCAGGCCTGGGCAGTGGATCAGCCTTGGCGCCTACCGGCTCGCCGGTGGGCCTGATCACCGTGCTGCTGGTGGGCGGAAGTGGCGGCCTGGGTTGGGCCCCTGGAATCCCTGGCTCGCTCGCAGCCTCTGATCGGCCAGCCGCTGCTTTGCTGGCCCTGGCCAGTTGCCTTGCGGGTGAAAGCCTGATCGGGCCGTGCGAGCGTTCTGGCGTCTGGCTGGCGCAAGGCTGAGGCTGAACAAGGCTGGGGCTGCCAAGCCGATGGGCCAAGCGAGCATGGGCTGGAGCGGGCCGTGCCTCGCTGCCGCTCGTCGCCGCGATGTGGAGAATCTTGATGGGGGCCGGCCATTCTGCGGGCAGCGGCGGGAAACGGCCGCCGAGAACGGCGTGGATGGATTGTTCGCTTCCCTGTTCTGGGGATGCTGGTGGGGGCTGGGCTGGGGGGATTCGGCCTGTGGGGAGTTGGTCCTGTGGGGAGCAACCCAAATCCGGGCGAAGGTTCCTGCCAGGGCCAACTCACGCTGGCCTGGGCCTACAAGGCCTTCCCAGCACCTCTGATTCGAATGGCTGGGCTATCGCCGCGGAAGGTTGCAGTGGCCTCGGCACGGCCGGCGCTCGCCTCGATGACCTGCTCACCTGGTTGCCTTGCCGGTTCGTGGCCCTGAGCCTCCCCCTGGTCACGGCCGGGGCCTGCAGGCGTGGGGACAGGTGGGATGTGCGTTTCGGGAAGGGCCGCAGTGACCCTTCCCCAATGCCGGCCTTTCCAGGGCGGCCTATGCCAGGCGGCCCTAGGTCAGCTCGGAGGGGTCAAATCACTAACCGGGGGAGAACGTCGCCTCAAGCCAGCTGCTTGGCGTCGGATTCGCGCGGCGGCGATCAAGCCCGGGTTGAGAGGATGCCTGTCGTCTGAACAAGCGATCTGAAGTGGCTTTGGTTGTTTGATTGGGCACCCTGGGCCCTGGCGCTCCCGCTGACGCAGGTGTTCTGGGCTCAGTAGGCGCCCCTGTCATGGCAATCGGGATCACTCCGAGGTGCGGATGATGATCGTGAAAAGATCGGCCAGAAAGGGTCTGGCGTCTGGCGTAGCTGACACAGCCTGAACCCCGGCTTCAGGGTAGGAGAGGTTGTGCGACCGGACACCTGCCAGAGGCCCTGAGGCCAAGGCCGGACCGCCAGCACCGTAATCCATCTGGTCTCCGTAGCGTCGAGCCTCGCTCTGACGATCGCCTAGGCCCGACACACTCATTGTCCCCCCTGAGCAAGTTGACAGGAACTTGGGGAAGCTTTAATCAAGGCTGGAGCGGGCAGGAACCGGCCGATGGGCGTGATGCGCGGATCGCCTTGAAGTTTGGAAGTCTTTTCTTGAACTCGGCGGAAAGTCCGGGATTGCTTCAAAGACGCGTGCAGGATGCGATCCGGCCGTCCGGACGCAATGGGTCGGAATTTGATGCAGCCGAACTCTCTGTAACTGCGCCCGAGAGAACCCGCCGCTGGACGTTAGAACATCCGGCCCCGGTGAGCTGACCTTGACCACGTAATGGCGGCCAACAAGCAGAAACAAAGGGCTGCCCCAGCCCAAGGCACAAAACCGCCAGGGGACAACAACAGATCGCCTGTTTCGCTTGATGACCTCGAGCGCTTCGACTGCGCCTCGATCAGCGCGTGGCGCGGACAACAAGCAAACGCCTGATGGCTCGCTGCGGAAACGCCGCCTGTTGGATTCAGGGCTGGACGAACCAACGGGGTGTAAACGGGACGTTGCCAACAGGCCACCACCTCCAAGAGGCTTGCTCGCGCGGGTTCGGCCGAAGTGGGTTGGGCTGGTGAATGGTTACATAGCCTCGCCGAACATGCCTCAAACTGTAAAAATCATTTCCCGCTTCCACCACGGCGAAGGTCACTCAGGCCCGCCAGAGGCAACAGAGGCTTCAGGCCAGGGGGAAAGGGCAGGGCGGTGCGTGTGTTGCCTTGGTCCTTCACATGCTCGGTCCCCAGTACGCTCCAGCAAGGACCCTCGCCGTCGCGGAATCGCTCAGGCTTGAATTGGCGGCCCCAGCGCTGCTGCTCTTCAGCAGGCAGCCGCTTCCAGAGCTGTCCCTCTTCGAAGAAAGCAGGGCCTCGACGAGGGCCGTGCTGGTCCGCCTGGCCAACAACAGTCCGGTTCGGTTTGGCTGGCGCCGCTGGCCAGGCAGCGAACTCGCTGTCGAGCAGTCCGCCCGTCCCCCAGGGCGATGACCGGGGCACCGCGGCCATGGCTTCCACGGCGGCGTTCCGAAAATCTTCCAGCCCGCCATAGACGTAAGGCGCGGCAGCGCCCATCAGTTCGTTCACGCTGCTCGTGGAGCGATGGCCCAGAAAGGTCCAACAGTGGGGGCCAGCCATGCCTCCAAGTCCGCCGTCGCTCCGGTCCTCACCGACAACGATCAGGGAGTCCGCCTGCGGTTGAAACGCCTGCCCACCCCAGGTCACGCGCTTGTAGGGCACCAACTGCCGGCAGACCGAGAGAGGATTATACTCCTCCCGTGGGCGATCCCCAGGGAATCGCTCCACATTCACACGGGGACTGGATGAACTAACTGAGACGGGCGCCCCCAGCCAGCGCTGGATCCGCACGCGCCGTAAGGCGAGTTGGTCGATCAACCGGTTCGGGCGCCGACTCTGATCACATCCCACTGGCGCAACTGGTGCAGTTTGCCAGCGCACCCAGGGAACAAGGCGGGCCCGCGGGCGACGGCCGAACCCCGCCAGGTAGGCGTGCAGTCTGGTCCCAGGCGGTAGCGAACGCGGCGTGTGGTACATAGCTGACATGCAACTGTCCGGTGCGGTGAGGATTCCCTTGCCACCAGATGGCTGCTGTGATCACCAGGGGGTAGCCAGAGAGGTCGAGCTGCTCGATCGCCAGCGGCAAGCAAGGGCAGGTTATCTGCTGTAACATGGCTTGTCGGCCCCAGGGCAGAGGCGCTGCACGAAGGAAGTACCTGGATTCGGCGCAGCCAGCCAGCTTTCAGGCCTGCGGCTCTCCCCATCCACTCCAGAGCGACAGTGGGGGTGGAGGCAGCTGGTCCAGCTTCCCGCACGATATCCTGTTCGGGATGCCCCACCCAACCGAACGGGGCGTGAACATTCGTGCACGAGGGGCGATGGAGCTGGGCAGGGCAGGACATTTTCGTCACCGTAGACAGGGCGGCCAGAAGGGCGCGCACGGTCACGAATGCTCTCAGCTGACTTTGCGTTCCCGTGCTCTCGATCCGATGCTGAACGCAAAGCTCGTGCCCACCATGGCGATTCGCAGACTCCTGGAGGAAATGCCCTCGATGAACCACAATCGATCGGCCTGACAGCTGCTTCAGCTGGCACTGCCACCTCGTCCGGCATGCGCCGCCCTCTGGCTGGCCGGCAGGGCTCCGAAGCCCAACCTCTCCTTTGAGGAGGCCTGCAGGGAAGGCCTGCAGGTGGGCACTGGATCTCAGCCGTGAGGAAGGGAATTTTCACCGACCCAAGGGTCTGGTGCTGCTGTTCCATTCCTGAAGCCCGCCGGCCAGTAGCGGCTCGCTGCCACGGGGATGGAAGACTGAGAGCCGTCTTGAGTGGCTGCAGACGATGGCGGACCGCAACTTGAAGCCCCGGCCTGACCAACAACCCAACCGACAGCCAGCCCTGCAGTAGCCAGCCCCTGCAGCCGCGGGTCTCCCTCTTGGGCGAGTAAACCCTGGTGGTGCCAGCCTGGACGTATCCTGACCACAGGCATCGTCATCAGTGCTCAAGTTGGCTTTCTGCTCCAGCGTTGGTGGATCACACTGCCTGTTGGTGCTGGCTCGTTTGGCCTGGTGGTGGTTGTTCCTCGTCCTGGTGCCCGCAGGGGCGGAAGCAGCGGCGCCTTCAGAGCTACCGAGTGCAATTGGGTGGCCATGGCCAACACACAGCATCGAACCGATTGCTTCAGTAGGGTCAATGGGGCTACAGGACCCCTCAGGACAGCTTTGATTCGCCGTAGCCATGGTTCCCTCGCATGGCCACTGTTCCTCCACTGTTCGCCAAAGTTGTTCTTGATTTGTTTCCGAGCCGTTTCAGCCATCCTTGAGTCATGACCCAATGAGCTATGAGCCCGTACCGAGCGAGTGCGGTAATTGTTGTGCGATCAGCAAGGCCCAGATGCGAAAACGGTGCTGGCCAATCTCTCCCGATTGGAGAACACCGACCACATAGGCTGCAGTTGCTTGCCGTCTACAAACCAGCTGGAGGGGTTAGCCACGACCTCAGGCGTCCAAGCTTCCTGTGGGATCGGCTTCTTCAGGGTCGAACACGGAATGGAAACGCCTGAGGAAGGCCCCTGGGCATCGGGGCCGCCAGCGGCCAGTTTCCAGCCCGGACCCTTCCAGCTCACGCCCCCAGGCGGAAATTCTCAAGGGGGCATGTCCCATCACCCAGCCGGTAAGAACGACTCAAGTAGCGTAGTCGCACTCGGCGCAGTCCGCAGGGCGAGGGAAACCGGTGCTCCCTGGCGCTGGCAACGCAGGAGACCCCGCCACCAAGCCTGCCGCTCCGAAACGGCCATTGGCGGTCACGATCGGTTGAACGGCGGCCAGCCGCAGGGCCGCCGCAGCAGGGTAAGCCCCGTCACCGAGATAGAGAATGGAGCGGTGCCCAGTCTGGAAAAGCTCAAGAAAAGGAGAAAGACGGCAGCAGGTACCACGGCAAGCGAACAAATGTGAATCACCCCGTCAGTGGCCCCCTTGCGTATCAACGCTGGTCCTTCGTCGCTCCTGTCTTGTTCGGTGGTGGTTCGCCTGATGGCTCGCACTGTTCGCGGCCTAATGCGCGTGAGTCGGATCGGTCCGTGCCGGACCTTCGGCCAAGCCTGCTTCGGGTGGGGTCAGCCGAGTCGTTGAGCGATCGCCACCTGCGGGTCCCAAGGGCTGCGTCCCAGCGCCTTCAAGTCGTCGACCGATGCCCTCGACCGCGCCGCGTGCTGGCAACACCTGGCCAGCCTCAGCGCCTGTTCCGGCGGCGCCCCGGTCTACTGACCGCTACGCCACTACCGTCGCGGTCCAACGACCGCCGTGATGGGACTGGCTCTGAATGGGGACTTGCTTCGCCAGAGCCACTTGTTGTGATTACCTCGGACACGTCGCCCCCCCACAGAGGTTTCAGGGCATGGCCAAGGCAAGGTGGTGCGCTGGAGCAACGAGGCCCCCCAAGTGGAAGGGCGCTGGGGACTTTGCCAGCAGGAAGCCGATCAGCCGCTGCTCCCTGCGAGGACGTTGATTCCGGGTGTCTCGTTGATCCAGATGTCTCGTTGATCGATGAACTCACAGATAACGTTGCTGTCGCTGCCTTGTACCGGATGGATCTCAAGAAACGACAAGCGCGCACCGCTGGCTTCGAAACTGGCTCCTTCCTGCTGTCTTCTTTGGAGCGACTGCAATGGCGGGATTGTTGGTTTATGCAATCCGGCTGATCGACGCGTTAGGGCAGGAGTGAAGGCTTTCCAGCAGAAAGGCAGCCCCTGTCAGCAAGGAGGAACTGGCTGGGAATCGTCCCAGGGTTCATGCGCCGTTCTCGGCAGGGCCTGGGGTTAACTGACCAGGCAGCACTGAGGCCGCCTTCTGCCGGCTGAAGGCCATGGGCGGAAGCGGACTTCCACCCACTGGACAACGAATGGGAATCAGTCGCGAGGCCAGCCGCTTCACCGCGCAGGGCGTCGAAGCCTTGGTTTAGGTTCCAACTGCGGGGCTTCTGCTATGGCCGCTGACGATGTACTGACCGCGACCATCGCTGCGGAATAGAAATCGGACCAGCCGGCCCGCGCAAGCGGGGCGTGGCCGGGCATGGCGGGGCGATCCGGCCGGAATCAGAACTCGGCCATATCAGAGATAGGCCGATTGGGAACGTAAAAGATAACGCTCGTTCCCATCGGTGGCCGCCTGGTAGTCACCCCACCTCTTGCGGGCGGCAGCTCGATGGCCTCAAGGAGTCTCTTTAGGGGACATTCGCCGCAGCGTCGCGATCGCAGTTGGGAGGCGAGCTTGATCAGCATTAAGTGGACCCAACGGAGCTCGGGAAGTTGGTGTGGGCCACAACATCTTGGTCCTTGGCTTTGGAGAATTCCAAGCCAGCGATGCCCGCGTTCCAAGATCCATCGGGCTCAAACTTCCAGCGGCGGGCTGGGTCGTCGATCCGCATTGAAAAGCGACAGTTCCTGTTCTTCATCCTTAACATGAGAAACCGTATTGAGAAGAAACGAATGCTGAATCGCCAGATTCTTCTCAATTCAGGACAGGATTTCAATGCAACGCTGTTCACACCTGCTTTCTTCCGTGCAGAATCCCCATCACCCGCTCCACACCAGCGCGGTTGCTACCCAGCTTCGATCGAAGAGAACCATTTTCACCGGCTGAAGGGAAATTCCTCCGTAGCGCTTGGAAATACCATTGAGTCTTCTGCTGATCCGATGGGGTGCCAAAGGGCAACAATTTGCAGCCTGCGGGGGTTCATCGGGCGGGATCCGTTGATCGTTTTCTCCACACCTTTCCCGGCGCATGCGCCCCTCGAACAGCAGGAATCATGCGAAAAGCCGGTTGTGCTTGAATCCAGTTCTGGCATCTTCCACTAACTCGACTTGGAGACCTCGTAGTTCTTTCCATAAAAGACTTCTTGGAGAGGCTCTCCCGTGGCCGTTGGATGGTCTTCCTCGATATCATCCAGCAGGGTCGTGGTGATAGCCGTCGTTGAGAACAAGGCGCGCCAAGTGCTGCGGCGGAGCTGGATCGGCTCGTGATCCCCTTCTTCCTTCGACTTTATTGTGGATGCTTTGCCCTTCCCATCGCGTCAGGTCCCGATTGATCATCTGGCCCACCTTTAAGCGGCCTCGTTGGCCCTTGACTGAATCACTTGAATACCGATTTCAAGCCCCCTGGCGTTTTGCTGCGCGCGGGCAGCTTCGATCCGAGTTGGCCGGTGAGGCTGACAAAAGCCTGGCTCGCCCCCCAGGCACGGCACAGACGCGAGCTTCAGCTCGCCCCGTGCGCGCGGCCATCCCGTTGGCGATCGCCAGACCCCTCAATCCACAGTGACCATGGCCGCCACGGCGCACGTCAAGTAACGCTGAAAAGGCTCAGCTCCTGGGGAACGCTGGTCTTACGGCGATGCCATGGCCCCCTGTCCCAGATCTGCAAACTCGAAAGTCCAATCTTCTGCCAGGGGAGCAGGCGCAGGAGTACAGGCGGTTGGCCATAGCCGAGTTTGGCGGCCGCTACGACGGCAGCCCCTCCGAAAGTCTTGGATCTGGCCGCCGTAGACGGCCTCGATTCAAGCCGATTGCCCCTGGGCGCGGGCCGTCGCCAAAATCTCGGTCGGACAATGCCCTCTAGCTAATGGCCAACCGCCTGTACTCCCTCGCCTGCTCCCCTGGCAGAAGGTGGCTTCGAAGTTGGCAGATCTGGGACAATGGGGGCAGGCATCGCCGAAGACCAAGCGTTTCCCAAGGGCGCTGATGTTCTTCTATTTGCGTCTTGACGTGGCCTGTGGACGGCCATGGTCACTGTGGGATTGGTTCTGGCGATCGCCCTAACGGGTGGCCCGCTGCAAGCACGCGGGGCGAGCTGAAGCTGCGGCGGGTCGGTGCCCGTCTGGGGGGGCGGAGCAGGGCTGTTGCGTCAGCCCTCAACCGGCCACTCCGAAATCGACTGCCGCGCCGGCAGCAAAGCGCCAGGGGCTTGAAATCGTATCAATTGAGCAGTCAAGGGGCCACAGAGGGCCGCTTAAAAGGTGGGGCCAGACTTATCCAATCAGGACTGAGCGATTGGGAAGGCAAAGATCACAAAAAGTCGAAGGGAAAGAAGGGGGGAATTCGAAGCCGAGCCGGATCAGCTCCGCCGCAGCACTGGCGGGCTTGTTTCTCAACGACACGCTTCTATCCATCGACCCTGCGGATGATAACGAGGAAGGACCATCCAACGGCCGACGGGAGAACGCTCTCCAGAAGTTTTAAATGAGAAAGAACTCGAGCGTCTCCAAGTCGATTTAGTGAAGGATGCAGTACTCGGATCAAGCACACGGCTTTTACGCATGATCTCTGCTGTTCGAGGGGCGCGATGCCGCCGGGAAGGGGGAACGAATCAAACGGATCACCGAACCGATGAACCCCCGCGGCTGCAAAGTTGTTGCCCTTGGCACCCCATCGGGATCAGCAGAAGCTCAATGGTATTTCCCACGCTACGTGGAGAATTTCCCTTCAGCCGGTGGAAAGGTTCTCTTCGATCGAAGCTGGTACAGACCGCGCTGGGTGTGAGCGGGTGTGGGATTCTGCACGGAAGAGCAGGTGGAAACAGTTCATGAAATCCTGTCCTGAATTTGAGAGAATGCTGGATCGATTCAGGCATCGTTCTTCGTCACAAATACTTGGTTCTCTGTTAGTGATGAAGTACAGGAACTGCGTTTTTTCCAATCGCGGGATCGACGACCCCAGCCCGCCCAGGCTGGAAGTTGAGTCGATGGATCTGATCGCGGGATCGCTGCTGGAATTCTCCAAAGCCAAGACCAGATGTTTGCCCCACAACCAACATTCCGAAGCTCCTGGTTCGACCGTTGAAGCTGATGACCAAGCGTCGCGCCGCCTCAACTGCAATTCGGCCACCTGCCTCTCAGCAAGGTCCCTGAGAGATGAAGATGACTACCGCTGAGCCAATGCAGCTGCCGTCGGCAAGAGTGGGGTGGACTACCAAGCGGCCACGAGATGAAAGAGCAGTTCTACGTTCCCCAACGCCTATCTCTGTATGGGCCGAGATCTGATTCCGCGATCGCCCGCCATCCCGCGAGCACGTGCGACCCGGCTGCGCGGGCCGGCTGGTTCCTTGATCTATTCCGGCAGCGACTGGTCGTTCAGATACATTCGTCAGCGAGGGAGAAAGCCCCGGCCAGTTGTGAACTAACCAAGGCTTTCGACGCCCTGCGCGGTGAAGCGGCTGGCCTTCGCGACTGATCCATCCGGTGGTCGGCATGTGGGCGCGCAAGCCCCGCCTCCGCCTCATGGGCCTCTAGCCGGCCAGATGGCGGCGCTGGTGGCTGCTGGGTCAGTTTAACCCAGGCCCTGGAGAACGGCGAACATGACCTGGGTCGATCCACAAGGTTGCGCTCCTGGTGGCGCTGAGCAGGCTGCCTTTCTGCTCGAAAGCCTTCACTCCTGCTAAAGCGTCGATCAGCCGAGGTATGCTGAAACCTAAATCCGCCAATTGCCCCAGCTGCTCCAAGAGTACAGATCAGACAAGGAAAGATGCCATTCAGCCAGGTGGCAGCTTGTCCCGTTCTGAGATCTCATCCGGCTAAAGGGCAGCGACAGACCACGTTATCTGTGAGGTCAATCGATCAACGAGAACCATCATGGTTGCCAACGAGACAACCGGTACAAACCGTCCCTCGCAGGGCAGCAGCGCTGATACGGCTATCCTGCTGGCAAGTCCCAAGCGCCTCCTGGGGGCCTTCGTTGCTGGAGGAACCAGTACGCACCACCTTGGCCTTTGGGCATGCCTGAAACTCTGTGGCCGTGTCCCGAGTAATCACAACAAGGTTGGCTCTGACGAGCAAGTACCATCAGAGCCAGTCCCATGCACGGCGTCCGTTGGGACCGCGGTAGGTCGTAGCGGCAGTAGAACGGGGCGGCCGAGAGAGCTGAGGATGGCGGCAGGGTGTTGCCAGCAGCGCTTCGCGGTCGAGGGAGCAATCGGGTGACGCTGAGGCTGCTTGGAACGCCAGCCCTTGGAGCCCGCAGGATGGTCGATCGGCCCTCATAACAGATGGTCGGCTGACTCCAGCCTCGTAAGCAGGCTGCCGAGGTCGCCACGGACCGAGCGAGAGAGCGAAACAGTGCAGTCTCCATAGGCGAGCCACCACGTATATAAGACAGGAGCGACGGAGAGGACAGTGATACGCAGGGGGCACTGACGGGGTGAAGATAGACTCACCATTTGTTCGCTGCCGTGGCTACCTGTGCCGTCTTCTCCTTTCTTGGCTTTCCAACGACTGGGCACCGGCTTCCATCTCTATCTGCGGTGACGGGGGCGTAACCCGGCTGCGGCGGGCCCTGCGGATGGCCGCCGCTTCAACCGATCGTCGACGCCATGGCCTTCGGAGCGGCAGTGCTTGGTGCGGGGTTCTGGCGCTGCAGCGCCAGGGAGAACCGGTTGCCCTCGCCTGCGGACTGCGCCGAGTGCGAACTACCGCTAGCTTGATGCGTCTACCGGCTGGGAGGCGACATGCCCCCTGAGATATTTCCGTCCTGGGCGTGAGCTGGAAGGTCCGGGCCTGGAACGGCGCTGCGGCCGATGGCCCATTGGAGGCCTTCCCTCAGGCGTTTCCATCCGTGTCGACCCTGAAGAAGCCGATCCACAAGGAAGCTATGGAGCGCTGAGTCGTGCACCCTCGCAGCTTGGTTGTAGACGGCAGCAACTGCAGCCTGATGTGGTCGGTGTTCTCCATCGGGAGAGATTGGCCAGCACCGTTTTCGATGCTGGGCCTGCTGTCCGATCAACAACCGGCACTCGCTGGTACGGGCCTTCATAGCTCATGGGTCATTGACTCAAGGATGGCTGAAACGGCTCGGACAACTCAATGAACAATTGCGAAAAGTGAGGACAGTGGCCATGCGAGGGAAACATGGCTACGCGAATCAAAAGCTGGTCCTGAGGGGTCCTGTAGCCCATTGAACCCTACTGAAGCGAATCGGTCGACTGCTGTGGTGGTTGGCATGGCCACCAATTCACTCGGTCAGCTCTGAAGGCGCCGCTGGCTTCCGCCCTCGCGGGCACCCAGGACGGGAGGAACACGCACCACCAGGCCAGAAACGTTGCCAGCACCACAGCACAAGTGTGATCCACCAACGCTGGAGCAGAAGCCAACTGAGCCACTGATGACGATGCCTGTGGTCTAGGATCGTCCAGGGCTGGCACCACCAGGGTTTACTCGCCCAGAAGGGAGACCCGGGCTGCAGGGCTGGCTACTGCAGGCTGGCCTGGTCGTTGGGGTGGGTTTGTCAGGTGCCGGGGCTCAAGTTGCGGTCCGCCATCGTCTGCAGCCCTCAAGACGGCTCAGTCCTTCCGCATTCCGCGTGCAGCGAGGCCGTACTGGCCGCGGGGCTTCAGGAATGGAACAGACAGCACCAGACCCTTGGGATGCTGGTGAAATTCCCGTTCCTCACGGCTGAGATCCAGGCCCACCGTGCAGGCCTTCCTGGCAGGGCTCCTCAAAAGGGAAGGTTGGCCGGAGGCCTTGCCGGCCAGCCAGAGGGCGGCGATGCCGACCGAGGTGGCATCAGCTGAAGAAGCTGGTTCAGGCGATCGATGGGTTCATCGAGGGCATCCTCCAGGAGTATCGCGAATCGCCATGGTGGGCACGAGCTGGCGTTCAGCATCCGATCAGAGAGCAGGAACGGCAATTCAGCGAGAGGATTCGTGAACGTGCGCGCTTCTGGGCGCCCTCTACGGTGCCGAAATGCCATGCCCTGCGCCAGCTCCATCGCCCTCGTGCACGAATGGTTCACGCCCCGTTCGTGGGTGGGGCCGAAACAGGTTGTGGCGGGAGCTGGGACAGCTGCCTCCACCCCCAGCTGTTGCGCTCTGGTGGATGGGAGAGCCGCAGGCGCTGAAAGCTGGCTGGCTGGCCGCCGAATCCAGCTTCCTTCGTGCAGGCGCTGCCCCTGGGGCCGCAGCCATGTACAGCAGTAACCTGCCTGCTGCCCGGCTGCGATCGAGCAGCTCGACCTCTTGCTACCCCCTGGTGATCAGCAGCAGCCATCTGTGGGCCAGGGATTTCCTCGATGCTATTTCACCGCAGCCCGGACCAGTTGCATGTAGACTTGTACACACGCCGGTTCGCTATCGCCTGGGACGCAGATGCAGCGCCCTACCTGGCGGGTTTCGGGCGGTCGCCCGCGGCCCGCCTTGGTCCCTGGTGCGCTGGCAACTGCACCAGTTTGCGCCAGTGGGAATGTGATCAGCAGTCGCCGCCGAACCTGGTTGATCGCCAACTCGCGCTTCACGGCGCGGCGGATCCAGCGCTGGCTGGGGGCGCCCGTCTCAAGGTTCTTCGCATGCCCCCGGTGAATGTGGGAACGATTTCGCTGGGATCTGCACGGGAGGAGTTGATCTCAGTATGCCGGTTGTGCCCTACAAGCGCGTGACCTGGTGGTAGGCAGGCGTTCAACCGCAGCGGACCTTTCCCTTGATCGTTGTCGGTGAGGGACCGGAAGCGACGCGACTTGAGGCCATGGTTTTTTCTGCCCCACTGTGAACCTTTCTGGCCATCGCTCCACGAGCAGGTGAGCGAACCTGATGGGTCGCTGCCGCGCTACGTCTATGGCGGGCTGGAAGATTTCGGAATCGCCGCCGTGGAAGCCATTGGCCGCCGGTGCCCCGGTTCATCGCCCCTGGGACAGGGCGGACTGCTCGACAGCGTTCGCTGCCTGCAGCGCGCCATGCCAACCGACCGGAACTGTTGTTTGCAGCAGACCAGCACGGCCCTCGTCGAGGCCCTGTCTTTCCTTCGAAGATGTGGACAAGCTCTGGAAGCGGCTGCCCCTCTGAAGAGCAGCAGTCGCTGGCGGCCCCAATATCCAGCCCTGAGCGCGATTCGCGCGACCGGCTGAGGGGTCCTCTGAGCGTTTACTGGGACCAGCAATGTTGAAGACCAAGGGCAACAACCGCACCCGCCCCTGCCTTCCCCCTGGCCTGAAGCTGCTGTGCCTCTGGCCTGAGTGACCTTCCGCCGCTGGTGGAAGCGGGAAATGATTTTTACAGTTTGAAGCAATGTCGGCGAGCTTGTAACCAGTCACCAGCCTCCAACCACTTCGGCCGAACCGCGAGCGCGAGAAGCTCTGGGGAGTGGTGGCCCTGTTGGGCAACGTCCAACCGTTTACCACACCGTTGGTTTGTCAGCCTGAATCCACGGCGGCGTTTTCGCCAGCGAGCCATCAGGCCGTGCTGTGTCCCGGCCCCGCGCTGATCGAGGCCGCAGTCGAAGCGCTCGAGGTCATTCAAGCGAACAAGGCGATCTGTTGTTGTCCTGGCGGTGCTTGGGCTGTGCAAGCCCTTTGTTTCTGCTGTTGGCCATTTCTGGTCAATGTTCAGCTCACCGGGGCCGGTGGTTCTACGTCCAGCGGCGGGTCGGGCGGCAGTTACAGAGAGTGTCGGCTGCATCAAATTCCGAACATGCGTCCGGACGCCGATCGCCATCCTGCACGCGCTTCTGGGCAATCCCCGGACTTTCCCGCGACAGTTCAAGAAAGACTTCAAACTCAAGGCCGAAATCGCGCCGATCAACCGCCATCGGGCCGGTTCCTGCGGCCGCTCACGCCTTTGGTATGAACTTCCGCCAGTCCTCAACGTGCTGGGACAAATGAAGTGTGGTCGGGCCTAGGCCGGATCCGTCAGAGCCGAGCTCGAACGCTTACGGAGACCAGATGGATACGGTGCTTGGCGTGTCCGCGCCTGGCCTCCAGCCGGCCTGCTGGCAGGTGTCCGGTCCAGCAACACCTCTCCTAACCGCGAAAGCGAGGTCAGGCTTGATGTCAGCTACGGCCAGACGCCAGACCTTCTGGCTTCGATCATCACGATCATCATGCCGCACCAATCGGAAGGTGATCCTGTTGGCCCATGGACAGAGGGGCGCCTACTGAGGCCAGAACCCTGTCAGCGAGGAGCGCCAGGGCCAAGGGCCATCAACAACCAAGCCACTTCCAGTCGCTTGTTCAACGACAGGATCCTCTCAACCCCGGCTTGATCGACCGCCGCGAATCCGATCGCCAAGCAGCGGCTTGAGGCGACCGTTCTTCCCGGTAGTGATTTGACCCCTCCGAGCTTGCCACCTGGCCGCCTGGGGCATAGGCCCGCTGGGAAGGCCGGCATTGGGGAGGGTCACTGCGGCCCTCCGAATACTGCACATTCCACCTGTCCACGCCTGCAAGGCCCGGCCGCTGACCAAGGGGGAGGCCTCGGGGCACGAACCGCAGGGCAACCCGGTGAAGCAGGTCATCGGGCGAGCGCGCGGGCCGTGCGGCGCCACTGCAGACTTCCGCGGCGATAGCCAGCATCGAATCGAGGGTGCTGGAGGCCTTGTAGGCCCAGGCCAGCGTGAGTGGCCCTGGCAAGGAAAACTTCGCCCGGATTTGGGGTTGCTCCCCACAGACCACTCCCCACAGGCCGAATCCCCCCGCCCAAGCCCCACCAGCATCCGAACAGGGGAGGCGAACAAATCGCATCCACGCCGTTCTCGGCGGCCGTTTGTCCGCCCGCTGCCGAGAATGCGGCCCCACTCAAGATTCTCCACATCGCGCCGACGATCCACCAGGCAGCGAGCACGGGCCCCGCTCCAGCCCATGCTCGCTGGCCCATCGCTTGGCAGCCCAGCCTTGTAGCCCAGCCTTGCGGCCAGCCAGACCCGCCAAACGCTCCTCCACGGCCCGATCCAGTGCTTTCACCCGCCAGGCTTATACTGGCCAGGGCCAGCAACAGCAGCGGCTGCGCGATCAGAGGCTGCGAGCGAGCCAGGGAATTCCAGGGCCAACCCAGGCCGCCACTCTCCCGCCCACCAGCAGCACGGGTGGATCCGGCACCGGCGAAGCCGTAGGCGTCCAAGGCTGATCACCTGCCCAGGCTCGGCCCGTTGGCGCAAAACGGTCGAATCCACCAGGCGCCATCACCTTGAACCGGATGCAGCCAGCGCGGCGGGTCGCCGATCAGCGATCGAGCAGGCAGGCCACGGCGACGGCAAGCCAGGGGAGCAGGGCAGGGTTGCGCGGATCCGATCAGGTGGTCTTGAAGCCAGCTATCATCGAGCGCAGCCCCTTGCCCGACATGCTCGAATCGGGTTGCTGGAATCACGCTGGCGGGCTGCGGTCCATCGCGGTTTGCCGGCCTCAGCATCGGCGCACGAAAAATTCTTACGCGCAAAGGTGCCGTCCTGGATATCAACAAAGAATGGCGCCGGCATCTTCCGCCTTGGTCTCCGCGTGATCAAGGCGAGGGCCATCTCACATGTCGCCGTATTCGGCGGTGTTGGAGATCGAATCGCGCATGGCGGTGAGGCCCGCCCTTGACCATCAGATCAACGTCAGCTTGACCTCGTGCAGGCATTTCGAAGTAGGCCAGCTCGGGGCCTGATAGGCCCGCTTCCACCAAGGTTTCGAAGCCGGGCTTTCACCAGCTCACTCAGGCCTCCGCAGAGCACCGCCTGCTCACCAAGCAGAATCGGTTGTTTCGGTTCTTCTTTGAAAATTGTTTTCAGTGCCGGCGCGGGTGCCGCCGATCGCCTTGGCATAGGCCATCCGCCAGAGACCGCGGGCCCTGGCCCGTGGCGTCCTGGTGAATGGCGAACAGTGGCTGGAACGCCCTGGCCCGTTCTGATCCTCCCAGCGCACGGTGTGTCAGGACCTTCGCGCAATTCACCACGTCCACATCGCGGGAGGAAGCGATCTGGCCCGAAGCGGATGTTGAAACGCATGGGCGAAGCTGAGCACCTTGCCGGCAGTCAGGTGGCGGCGCGATTCTCGGCGGCGTACACCGATTTCTGGTCCTCCATCAGGGAGCAGCACCATGATCAGTCGCCTTGGCACAAGCCCTCGGCGACGCTGAGCACTCTCAAGACGCATCCGCCTTTGGCCTTCTCCACGAGCGGCTGCCCTTTCGTAAATAGAAGGAGGCCCCACCACAACGCTGACGCCGCTGTCTTGATGGTTGAAGGGCGTGGGCGTGGCCCTGGGGAGCCGTAGCATGAATGGCAAACGGTTTTGCGTCAGAAGGGCTGAGGTCGCGTCGGTGTCGTAGAAGAGCTGGCCATCCGGCTGGATCGGCAGGGCAAGAGGCGGATCCTACGGTTGGGCGAATTCCCGCCCTCAGGCTTCGCTGGGTGCGGCGATGCCCGATCGATCAGGCCGTACTTCCATCGCTCGGCGGCGTCTGGAGGACGTAGTCGCGATCGGTGTCCTTGTGCGCACTTCTCATCGGGCCTGGCCGCACATCTCGGCGAGCGAGTGGTTGAGCATGTCCTTCATGCGCAGGATCTCGCGGCTT
>Ga0163217_1002115_pt1 | contig 17598 bp, 22 predicted proteins | sample SynspAceP_FD_185933 | JGI IMG/M metagenome (GOLD analysis project Ga0163217, IMG submission 185933) | Saline lake microbial communities from Ace Lake in Antarctica - Synechococcus sp. Ace-P (PacBio error correction) | ecosystem: Environmental > Aquatic > Non-marine Saline and Alkaline > Saline ...
CACAGGCCAGGGGGAGCCAGTTGAGCGTAGGAGAAGCCTTTAACACCTACGCGTAGCCCCGAGAAGAAGGGCGGAAGAAAATAATGCTCTCGGAGACCAATAAAATGATGAATCCCCAGTCAAGGCTGGTGGTTGGGGGCATGGCCTTTGCATGTGAAAACCGGACGGCTTGGCCGTAACCAGTCGGGCCGAGCGTTCTGAATCAAGTGCCTGAGTAGGGGATCTGGGCTGGCGGGAGGTTGATGGGTCATCGCTATACAGGCCTCCCAAGTGGCGAGGAAAAATCAGATGGCGCGGGGATAGCGCTCCTCCTGGTGTTCCACCAGGGGAAGGCCGAGTGCCGTAGCCGTAGGGGCCCGCTGATCAATGAGGGGGGGAACGGTGGGTACGTTTCTCCTCGACGTTTCTACAGGCGAGTGTGGCGAGGGCAGCAGCCACTTCCCAGGCCGCATACGCGTTCCAGGGTTGCACGGCGCCTGCTTGCCGCGCACCAGTGAAGCTGCACCATGATTGGAAGGCAGGATGATCGAAGACCCCCAGCCAGAAAGGTCACCACAAAGGCTGGCAAAGGCACTATTCCAGAAGGGGCGAATTCGATGTCGTAAGAACGACACCACGGCGGGGCATGCCCAATCTAGCCGCTGAGCGCGTGCAATCGGGAAGAAATTCAGGTTGGGCCGATGAAATGGTGAAGCCAGGAAATGGAGCATGCCCAAGCGGAAGGCCCGGGTCATACATCTTGGCCGGTGAAATTTTTAGGGAACCAGTGAATAGATCCGCGGCAATACACGGAATATGACCCCATGGATGCAGCGCCATAAATGCTACGTAGTGAAATAGTTGCCTCCACCACAAATAAGGGTTGTTGTTCACATGGATGTCCACTCGGCACCGTGGCACAGATGCCGAGTGACGCCCGGCAAAACACGACAGTTTGAACAGGGCGCCGAGGGCAACAGCATCGGCGATATTATCAAGCCGTAACTTTGCCCGCCCCAGAGTGTGGCGAGCCAGGCGAACACACTTGAATGGCCGTGTGGGCCACTGGCGATCAGCATGGTTTGGTGACCATTGAACAGATTCCACGCACATCCACTGAGGTGTCACGCCGCTGGGGAACATGTGGTGCAACCCAAGACCACCAGGCTCAGCGCCACAATCACCAACAGAGGCCCATCAGCCACAAAGAACGAATAGCCGAAGAGAAGGCTTGAGAGGACCTGGAAACACTTCGGAGAACACCCCTCGAACACCGGCAGTATGATCACATAGACGGCTGGGTGGGAATAAAACCAGAAGAAGTGGTTGGATAGAGCAACCGGACACCGGGCCGCCCTCCGGCCTGTAAACGAGGTGACCCCAAGGGTTTCAAACAACACATCAAGGGCGCCACCGTGAGGGCGCAGGCCGATCAATTGAATGATCTGGGCGGAGAGCACGCGTCCAGCAGAAAATCGGCAAATCCGAACAGGGTCTCACCGGCGCCCGAGCAATTGCGCAGGATCGTGGGTACAACAAAAGTTGATCGCCCACCCATGACGAGGACATCACCACGAGAGGGCCCACGGCCACAATCCAGAGCGAGCCTCGGCCGTTTGATTCAACGAAGCCCAGCCGGTGTTCTGCAAGGCTCACCGGCGATAGGACCACCAGCCGGAAGCGGCCGGACCACTCCGGCACCAGGAAGCTGGCCATCTCAGGATCACACCGAAGACGGGCACAAGCCAGAAAAGGCCCGCCGCATTCAGTCCGCGGAAAGGAGACCATGTCCGGGGCGCCCGATCATAGCAGTGGGATCAGGAGGTGGTGTGGCCATTGAGTAACTGAGAGGGAACATGAACAGAGAACACAAAGATGTGGCCATGCATGTGTAGAGGCCGTTTGTACACCGTTTCGGAGTCAACAAAGATCGGGAGCCTCAGGGTGACATCGCCGCGCATGATCATGGCCAGCAGCCGCCGAAATTCCACAGAAAGATCGAGCGTGGCGATGTTTGAAGAGTGCGCGGAGTCGAGCTTGGCAACGGTGAGAGCTGAAGTAACGCACTTTCCAGCTGTTCGGAGCCTTGGCGCGGCGTAGGGGGCGGCGGCTAGAGGCCCCAGGATCGAAAGGGGTGATGTCATGGAGCGATCAAACCATCGTCGTGGGAAGGGTGTTGAGCCGGGGGACATTCACCATCGGCGGCGCACGAACCACAGTGGCGTATCCCGACGCGCCGCGAGTGCCGGCTTCTGGCGCAAGGGCGTACTCCTGGAGCCAATCCGAGTCCGGGCTGCAGGGCTAGGCCGGCTTGGCCGCGGCGCAGGCCAAGTACCTGGTAGTCGGGTTTCGCTCTCTGGACCAACCACATCCATTCTGGTTTTGGCGGCGAGCCAGTGCCGTCTGTAATTCCGATCCGCGCAGCCGGTATATCCTCCAGGGTGGTGTGTGTAGGAAACAAGGCGATCGAGCGGGACCCGGATCACCTGCTTGCATTGAGCCATGGCACGCCGGCAACGTAGAAGCATGGATCACGTTATAAATTGTTTCCTCGCTGCGGCGAGCTGCAATCCACCCGGCGATCCAACGGCAGGGTGCAGTCGGTGCGCTGACTAGCCGCACCGAGGGTAGCGGAACAACCCACGACCACCTTGCGAGGCAGATCACTCGATCTCGGCTGCGGGGGCCAACGGGCGGCACCGCTGGCGGGACTGCTGAATCACTGAGCCAGCCGATCGAGCGCCGTGCACAGTCCATCGGTCGATCAGACCGATCTGGCGGTTCACAATCGATCGTGTAATAGGCTCCCCTATGACCACAAGCAGTGGAATCACCGTCCAGATGAATCTCGAGCTTGGGTGTTGCCTTCCCTCGTATCGACTCTGACGTTCACTTGATGTCGTACTAAGTAGCCGCCACGGTTTGAACAGCAATCACCAGGCCATCACCGACACCACACCCGGCGAAGACGAAGGTGCAACGGGCTTGTCTGAAGCTGAACAGGCCATCACACAAGGGTGCGTGCGCTGGAGGCCCTGCGACCGGCAAGCCAGACCGAAGGCTGCTGGCCCATCCAGTAAGTCTTGAACCAGACCAGCAGCCCGATCCAGAAGACCACCCAGCGATGGCTGGCAGGTTGGGGCGGCGAACGGCGTGCTGGTCAAATCGGCAGGGCCTCGGTTGATGAATCGGCACCGAGGCCGCCAGCAAGCTGGTTGGCCGTCACATGCACCGCGCGAACCCAACCAAGCCAGCTGGGCTGGCACAGAAAGGGTGCCATGCCCAGGACCAATGGCGCCAGACATGCAGAACGCCGAGGTGAGCGTACGCCTCTGCAAAACCTGACGGCCCCTTCGCTCCACGCGAAGCTATATATATCTTCGCCAGACGCGTCCATCGCCACACGATCTGCGAACAAGAGGGCCACGCCGCGAGCGCTCATGCCAGAGCAATGGTGGCCGGTGCTGCCCATGCCGAGAAGCTGCTGACGGACGCCCGGCAAACGGCATACACCAGCACTGCAATCCCACACGAAGCCTATGCGGCCAACGGTGAAGAAGCTGATCAGACAGCAGCAGGCCAACAGGTTGTACCCAGCCCACATCGAAAGCCGGCGCGAGGTCACCGGGCAGAGGCAGAAAAGGAACATCCCGTTTCTCACAGGAGAAACACCAGCCGCCGGCGAGTCGAAGGCAATGCGATCAACGACAGGCCGATGCTGAGAATGACAGCCAGGTTCGGATGGATCGGCTAACAGGTAGGTGTCGTGTGTTGGCACCCAGGCTCCAGCAGGTGCAGGTGGCTTATGGATCCATCACACCTGTCCTGCCCCGCATCGCACCCCACCCTGAACGGTGGTCAGCCCCGATAAAGAAAAAACACCCAGATCAGCATGGATTTGCCCAGTAATCAAAACAAAAAAAATGAGCGGACACACCAGGGCAACTGAGCAGACTCGCGGCCGGCCACACAGGAAGGCACCAGGGGCAGCTATGAGCGGGTATCACGGCTGAGGATCACATAACGCCAACACGGTGAGCAACCGAGAGCACTGCCGGCTAGCACCCAGTCACCCAGGTCTGTGCCAGGTTTGAGGATGTCGCGATCGAGGCGCCAGTAGGGGTAGTGCCAGTCCCCGGCCCTCCACCTGGCCGAGAGATAGATCTGAGAGGCGATGAAGATCGCCGCAGTGGCGTACAGTCAAGATTCCAGAAAGCTGACCTCAGAACACGGGCCGCCGCATTATGGGCCCAGACAGACCTGATCATATCAAAGACAGAGGCGATCAGGGCCATTTGACGATCACAAAGTGCACCACGATCGGATGGATACGTGTCCATCCAGGCAGGTTTTTGCGATCGTTGAGCTGGGGCAACAAGCTCGAACATGGGCGGGGATTGAAGCTGTCCCGCTCCATTCCAAGCCTTGCGAGGGGCCTTTCTGCGATCCTGCTCGCTTAACCAAAACGTCTCGCTTGAGCTTGTTGAAATCAGACCCACCTTAAGCCTGAACGCAAACTCGTTTTTTCGCTTTGACTGCATCCCCTGCCATCCCGCCCCGCTGCGCTGGGCCTCAATCCGAGCCGGGTTTTTTGCCCTGGTTCGCCGCCGCAGGCCTTTCAATCGCCTTCCCTATTTCGTCTCGGCCAATCCCTGCTGACCCATCGGCAGGGTCGGTGGGATAGGCGATCGCCGCCCGGGGAGGCCCAGCTGATCGCGACTGACCGGTAGCGCAGCCTCGCGACAGGGTGTTTTCGCGGCTTCTCTGCCACCGCTACTACATCGGGACCGGCGTTTGGATTCTTGCTCAATCCGGTGGGCAGTCGAGGGTGAGCCTCAACGCACTCTTCGGTTGGCACTGCTGGTGGACTTCACGAGGGGGTGATGGAACTGGCCGCGCCGCTGCCAGCGCCGTTCCGGCTCGGGGTCTGGTTCTTTATTGTAGGGCTGATCACCATTACCTTGACTCGGGGTACTGCTGGTTGCCCAGATGGGCCCAGCGAAGCCTCTGGGCCTCTCGGCAACGCTGTTTTTCGGATGGTGGCCCTGGCGCTTCTCAGGCAGTGAATCTGGTTTAACGGCGCCAGCTTCGGCTGCAAGAAGGCCGCTTCTACCCAGCTGAAAGGTTCGTTCTGTCCAGCAGCTCATTTTTTTTTTATATCTTCCTTACGGCGTCCACCTGTAAGCCAGAAGGGCACCGAGCTACGAGCAAAGGAGCAGGGCAATTTGGATCAGACCCCCCGCTCCACGATCCCATGAGGTCATACGTCGCGAAACAGGGCCCAAGAGTGGCCAAGGAAGCAGCAAGGAGATCCAGCTGACAAAGGGCGAAACAGTACAGACTCGATGGGCCAGGGTACCGGAGCGGACGGGGTCAGCCGGCCTTCCGGGCGGACTACCGATGGGCAGAGCCCATCGCCCGTGATTATGCTTTGCACTGTGGCCCAGAGCAAGCCGCAGGCTGTCGGAGCCAGGAGGCTGCTCGTCGCTTGAAGCTGATCGGCCAGAGCTGGCTGTGGATCCGGTCTGAGTGCCGCCAGGCTCGGAGCGCAGAGGCCGTGGTGGCTCGAGTCTAAGCAGCGACCTCGCAGCACCGATGGTGATGGATTGGACGGCTGCCACCACGAGGCTGGCACAGTGGCCAGGAGTGCCCGCCACGAGTGTATCCGGTCCGAGCCCAGCGTGGCAGCCATCTGAGGAAAGAGTCGTGCTGTTGTGCCCGGCGCTATCAGCGTTGGCCTCCTCCTTGCACCAGGTCCGAAGGTCGCCACGCCGCACTCGCGCCGCTCGCCCACCGTCGATTCCCATGCTCGTTTGTTTGAGCAGGAAACCGGCTCCGGGACACTCACCCATTGCCTGAAGGCGAAGTTGAGTTGTGGTGTTGGACACCAAGACATGCCGTCACGAGTCCGATCACCGAGAGGTTGGGTTAGAGTGTTGGGAGCCTTCCTGAGAGGCCAGGTGCCCTGTGGCGAGGCTGCGAGGGAAGGGCGTAATGGGCGGTTGAGCTGGGATGGACGGGCCGTTGGCGGAGGCGTAGGCCGGAGCTGAGCAGCTTCTCACAGGGCATCGCCACGAAGCGGGGGTCACCGAGAGCAGGGCGTTGCGATCAGGTAGATGCCAGGTTCATCGCCCTCCACCATCAAAAAGGCTGCAAGGCTGGGCGGAGCGCTGTTGAAAGCCCATGAGCGCTAAGTATCGAGCCCTCGAGCATGCGCAGTCAGCTTGGAATCAAGGTGACGCCCCCAGAGCTGGTGGCGGCATGGCGATGGACGGGACATTGCCGGCCAATCATTCCCGATCAGTCGGAGCCCAAACGTTCCTCCCCTGGCGCGGTAAGTTCGCTTAGATCGGCGGCAAGTGATCAAACCCGCCTTGCTCAACAGCATCAGGGACCACCCAGCTGGTCCGCCCCCCAGGCCCCGGCACGTATAAAACCCTCTATCCCCTTCACGCAGGGCGATGCGGCGAGGGTGCGGCCAGCAAGGGGCTGGCGCAGCCGATCACCGGGCGCATAGGCCAGACCGCCGGCTTGACCGAACAAGCTGGGCTGTAGGTGGGGTCGGCCTTGAGCCCGTGGGAGGCCGACGCCTTCAAGGAGCCCGCTAGCTCGTGGCTGACCAACGAATTCCATCTTTGGCCAGGGCTGATCGTAGGGGCGATCACGGGTGCGGCGTAGCAGGCAGGCGTCCGTAGCCGCGCGCTTGGGTCCAGCATGCCACGCCCGGTCCACTGGTGACCTAAGGACACGATCAGGAGGCCCCGGCCTCAGCAGGCTGCGGAGGTGCCTTGAGGCGATCGCGAGCCGACGGCGAGGCAGCGAGAAGAGATCGGTCCCGGGGCAGCCAGGGGAGAGGCACTTCTCCCAGGAAATTGAATCGTCACGCCCGCCCCGTTCCACCTCGGTCTCCACCCTCCAGCCAGGGGCGCTCCTGCGTTGCGATGTCGGGGCCGCCACAGCACCAAAAGAAAGAACCGGACCGCGCCGATGGTTTGCCAGGCCTGGGGCAGCGTCACGCCAGGGCGAAGGAGGTTGGCCACCGGCGGCGTCCACGGCATTGACACCCCGGCGCAGGAATGTCACGCCCTAAGCCCGCGAACGCTTCAGCTTCCCTGGCTCGCCACACCATAGCCGTGCCACTGAGGCGCAACCGGCCGAAAAAGCGCTCTCCCGCCCTTCCTGCAAGCACGTTGGCGCTTGGCCAGATGTGTCAGCAGCAGGCCGCCCTCCCCAGAAAAGACACTTCGTCCTGCAGGACCCCTAACATCAGAAAGTGCCCATCGCTGTTCAGAAGCTTGCCATAGCCACAGTCCACGGAGTTTTCGAAGATCAAGTCCTGGTCGCTCGGCCCTCCACGGCCAGCTCAATGCATGGCCACACCTTAACGCTCCTGCTTCGCGGCATATCGGGCAGCACGTATACAGCGAGTCGGCTTGGCCAGTGACCACCGCCGGCGAGGCCGAAAGGCGCCCAACCCATGGCGCGAATCCGGAGAGGGATGCGAACAGACGGCATCGGCTCCGAGAGAGAAAGCGGATCTCCCCGCCCACCTACTAAATTAACCAGTCGCCCACCGGGCCAAAAGGCCGCTGCCACCGCTTGCCTTCCGACCGCAGGGCGAACGAGATTTCTCAGGCGCACCGAAAAGCGTTCCTCAAGGATTCGGTGATCGGTGAGCGAGAGTTGGTCAGATGGCTTCTGCACGGTCCGATGGCGCCGGCAGACCCCACTCCCATCCTAGCTGGCGGCCGGCGCCAGAGCAACCACCAGCAGATCGTCCTCGTAGTACTTGGTGGCGGCACTAGTCCCGCCGAAAGCTGAGGTTGTTCATCGTGCCTGGGCCTGGCGGGCCATCACGTGCCAGAAGCGCTCCTATAACAGGGCGTTGCGATCAGCCTGGGAGGTTTTCGACGTTGACCGGCCACCACCAGCGGCTCTGGCCCTCGGTACCAGGCAGGGAGCTGGTGCGGCAACGAATTACAAGACTGCAGAGAACCATGTAAAGCAGCCGGCGTTTAGAGTGAGCAACCTATCTTTCCTCCCCACCCAGGGAACAAGCGAAAACACGTAGAATGTCACCACTGCCTGGGTGATCGCACGGGGGCGTTGAGACGGAAGATTCCGCCATCCTGTGCCGGATGTGCCGCTGAAGTCGTTAATCACGGACCGGCGGCCGGGCGATCGATGCGCACCGCCATCCTCCAAATCATCAGGCCGCCATCGAGGGGCAGGCCGGAACTAGACCGAAGTGAAGGCGAATCGATCACCTTTCTGCCGTACCGCTCGGCCGCCGTTGTCCTGAACGTGGCATGTTAGGCCCGTCACCACCCCAAGGGCCCACCCCTCCCTCGGCGCTCAGAAACAGGGCTTCGCAGTCAGCCCGCGCCCAGCTTGGTTGGTCGGCCACCTGGCCTGCAGGATCGCCAGAGAGCTGCTCGGTATGAATTCGCAAACTGGCCAGAGGGCCAGCCCGCCAGCCAGCACGAGCCGGCCAGTCATCGGCCAGGAGATTTGCCTGAGCGCAACAGCGCCATTGTCGAGCAGCAGGCTTCCCTCCTGCTCAAGCGTTTGGCATGAAGGAGGGCATCGAACCTGTGGGTGAATCCCGCCTCCACAATCCGTGGTGGCCGCGAGAGGGACCAAGGAAGAAATCAGGGAAGTGGAAAGGGGCTGCTCGTTGCCGTTGCCCACCCACCCCCCAAACACACTATTGCCATTGCCCATTGCCAGTGCCCGTCCTTGTGAACACAGGTTGTGATCACGGTGAGATCGGGCAGGTTGGTACGCAGCCGGGTCGGGTGGTTGGAGACGATCCATCGCCGGGCCAGCAGCGCTGGATGGTCGCCGTGCGGCTGCCAGCCGCCGCCAGCAGGCCGAGCGGACGGCTTGGCCCCTCATCTGAGCAGATGCACGTGATGTGTGGTGCATTGGCCACAGCTCGCCGGCCGCGTCAAAGTACGAATCTGCAGAGAAATCGAGAACTCGCCTTGTCGGAAATCTCACCACTCGCGCGCGCCACGCGCCACGCACGCCTGCAAGCCGTAACGATTGGTAAACCCATCTACTGCTCGGATACAACCGCGGCTGAAGAGCTGATGGTTGAACAGCTCCAGGCTGACCGATAGACGACGCACCAGCTTATCTCTATCGACCAGGGCGCTTTTCGGTGTGGTCAGCAGCCATGGATCTCGCAGGCCTGCAGTTCCGCCTCACACACCCAAGGCTGCCGTTGCCTCAGTCACCAAACCAGCGCTCGGCCCGCTCAGCCGCTGCTGCGGCGGCAGATCCTATCCGCGACCACACGAAGTGAGCAGGGGGAAACGTCGTGCCCACTCGCCTCCCCAGTAGGAGCCGGATGGGTTGGTCCTTGCCCCCCTGCGGCGTAGGAGAGAGGGCAGACAAGCTTTCCGTTCGGGCCACGGGTCCACCAGGTCCACCAGCAGCCCACTCCACCACTAAGATCCGGAACCATTCATTGGCCCGTCGAGACCCTCGGGGCAATGCCCGAAGCGCTGGCGATGGGCCCGGCGTCGAACGCCTCGCGCAGGGCCGGCGCCGCACCCAGGGCATACGGCAGGGTCAGCTTCACTGGCGGCGAGCCGCACCCCAACACTGAAACTCGGCTCTGGTGGAGCGGGATTCGCTTCAACCAGCTGCGGCGCCCGCTTGCCGCAGCCTGTGCACACCAGCGCCGCATCGAGGGTTCACGCAAAACCCCATCCATCCTCGTGGCACAGCCGCTGGTCGGCCAGGCCGATGCCAATAGGCCTGAGAGCACTCACGAGGCCAGGGGATGGAGCAGCAAGCCGACGGATGCCACAGACCGCTCGGCGGGGCTGCAGGCTGTGCTGGCCCCGCCGGCTTTGCCGGTATAGCGGCCGCCGTAAGCAAACCACCAAGGTGCTATCCAAAAGCGGATGTCATGGCCGCGGCTGGAAATAGAAATCCGCGCTGAATCGCTTCGGCCAATCCGGGTCGTTTGGTCGATCGCCAGGGCTCCATTCGGTCCAGGGCTTTTCAGGCGTGCTCGCCCGTTCCCGTCGCCGAAGGCGACCCGCTTCGGCCATGCTCCTCGAACAGCTGGCATCATACAGCTCCGGATCGAGGGCACACCCTGATCTCCGCGGGGGCCTGAACACCGCCGGTAAAGGCCCGAGTCCGGCTGCAAGGCGGCCCTCAAGCAACAGGGAGTGAAGCGGCCCCGCCGCGGCGGTATGCAAAGCCGGGCCTGGTATTCGCCCCTGGCCGAAAGGCCGGCCCGCACACTGCAAATCGCATGGCCATCGAAAGTGAGGCCGCGAGCCACCCCGGCCGGCCACGGTGTGGGATCGGCGTCGTTCCGTTCCTTGCAGGCGGAGACCGGCGATCTCTCCTCCCGTCTCCTCCAGACACGCTCCAAGCCACTTCCCTCTCAAACGCCATCGCCACGTCCATTTCCACTTCCGCCGGCGGCCTCGGCTAGTGGAACCAACATCGGTTGGATGGTGCCGCCCCATGTCGAGAATACGACGATGTACGGCGTGGACCCGCCGGCCACTTGACGGCGGCCACCAGGCCACCGGTCGGGGCCGGAGAGGATCGTGTCCTTGGTCCAGCAAGCAGTTTTCCGGGGAGATCAATCCCCGCTCGGCACCTGAGCAATTACCGCAGACGGCAATGCGGCGCCAGCTCGCGTAGCGAGTCCAGATAGTCGCCAGCAACCGGGGGCGACCGACAATGGCCCTCGACGTAGAGAAGGTCTGGGCGGCGGGGCAGCAGGCGGGGGCGCAGCCCCACCCGGTGGGGAGCATCCACCTGGTGAAAAGTCGAAGCGACAGCAGCCAGTCGCTGCCAGCTTGCCGCTCGTCTGGCGGGGATGGCGGCAGCTGGGCAGCAGGGCAACGGCGCAGCTGACACTGCTTTCCGCCGGTTCCGGGTCCTGGCTTGATTCGCCTTCCTTCCAGTTCGGCATACGAGCGCAAGGGGCCAGTTTCCATGGCCATCGGCCGCCAATATCTCGCCAGCGCCCCTCCACCTCCAGCATCCTGCGGAGATACAGGAGGAGCCGGACGCGTCTGAATGCCAAGGGCAAACAGATCGGGGCGGATGGCTGATCCGCCCGATCAGAAGCGTGATCGGCGAATCCGTCGCGTGAAATTCACAGCAGCGACGGGCGCCCTGGGCCCCTCCAGCAGGGCGTTGGTGGGCCCACCGTGGTTGCCAGTCCGCACCTTCCTCCACCGCCCCTGGCGGGTCAGCGGCAGAGAGCCAGCGCCCACCACCCCCAGCAGCGTTTGCGCATGGCGCGCCCAACGGCGGATCTCCCGGCTGCCCGGGTTGCTCGGAGAGCTACCCTTTGCGCACCAACCAGCTCGCCGCTGTGGGGCGCGACCAGACCAGATCGGTGAAGGAGTGCCGAGCCTCCGGTCGATCCAGAACGCCACCGGAACCCGGTAGCACACAGCTTTCAGGGAGCTGGAGCTTCATGCGATGTTTCTCGAACTGCTAGCTGGCAGCTTCCAGGTCCTCGGCGCGCAGCAGCTTGGATACACCTGCTGCAGGTCGTCCTTGTTTTTTTAGCCGGTGACCCCGCAGTGCTCTCGCCCTGGAATGGCCATCGGTCACCTTCTTGATCTGGTCGCTGCACGGTTTTTCGAGAGAGCTTCTTGGGACCAGTCCTGGCTTGAGGCCCCTTATGCGCAGCTTACCACTGCTGGTATCGCGGTTGCCGCCCATTCGGGCTCGGCGGTTTTGAAAAATCGATAGATCTTCAAGGACGCTCCCGGTTTGGTGCCTTTACTGGACGCAGCACGTCGGTGACGGCCTCAGGGTCATGTCGCTGGCGGTGGTAGATCGTCAGGCTGGCTTCCTCCAGCTGATCATTTCGGTATTTTGGAATCCTTGAGGTCGTAGCGCTGGCCCCTTCGGGGCAGAGAGCGCCTGTATTCAATGGCGTTCAATCACTCTGCCGAATGCGAAATCCGAAACCAACGTCAAAGAGTAGCTGTTCGAGCCAATGCGCAAGGGAGCAGCGGCGAAAGAGGGGCAGCCCAGCTTTAGAAAAAAGAGGCCTCCGACCCTCGCAGACCCGCCCCCCCCCAAAAATAATGTTCGCGACCCTATTTCGCCACTCGTCTCCTTGGGCAGGCACCCTGGCAGAGCAGCTCCGGCCTGGTCGTTGCTGCTCAAGCTGGCGCCGTGGTGTCTTCAGCCTGGTTTCGCTCGAAGCGACTGGGGCCGCGCCAAAAGGCACCGATTTTCACCCCCGTATCCGATCTGGCTGCCCCGCGGGCGATGTTCGAGCGGCCTTGCCGGCCCGGGAGGCAAGCGGGCCAGCTTGGGCCCATCAGAACTGCTTCGAAGCGTTCAGCCTGCATGCGCCGTGCCCTGCCTGCTGGCGCTGCCCTGGCCGAGTCCGATGCCATCGCTGGAGGAGCGAGATTGCGGCGAGAGCCTTGGCTGCATCCGCCTGCCCACTGCGTGTTCGCCGTACATCGCGCCTTATGGTGGGCAAATTGCCGCCCTCCTGCAGCGGGAGAGCTCTGTCTGGCTGGGTCCAGAAGTCTGCTCTGCAGCGCCGTATGCACTCTACGGCGCGGATGCCTGAAAGCGGGTTGGTGGCGGGCTGAAGCTGCTGAACCTGGCGGGCCTGGTGCTTGCCGTCACCCCTGCTAAGCAAGTCCGCGCAGAGCGGTGATGCAGCGAGGCTCCGGCTCTGGGGATCCACATCAAGCCAACCTGCCGCGCTTTGAGCGTTGCTGAGCTCTTCTCTCCGATGGGATCCACGTCGCGGGGGCTCAGCAACAAGACGCAGGGCTTTCGGAGCTGGACGGGCTCGAAATCGATCAAGAGCGGGCCAGTTTCGCCGCCGCCAGGGCCTCGGCATTGAGGCCAGCATCTCCTGCTGCTTGGCCATGGGCTTCGTCATGCGAGCCAGCACGCCCTCGGCCACGGCCTTTGGAGCAGGCATTCACCTCGCCTCACCGCAGCACTTCAGAGCCAGCACGTCCGACCCTTCTTCGCGCTCGGCGCTCATCTGCACTTCCATCGCTGCTGAACGCACAAGGCGAGGGCAATGAATGTCGCAGCAGCTACCACCCGGAGTCACCTTGACCCCCCGGGATCGGTGGCTCCGCGTCGATTTCGCGCAGCAGCATATCGTTGACGGTCCTGGCGGGTGTGAAGAGTCTGGTCAAGAGGTCGAGCTTCCCCATACTCGGCCCGGATCTGGGTGAGAACCAGATCACTCAATCGCCGCCCTAAAAGCAGTTAAATCGACGAGGCGTAGTGGGCCCCTTGGCATGCTCCAGCAAACTGCAATACACCACCGCATCCCACCCGTGATCGAAGACGTTGTTCGCGGGTGATGCCTTGCTGGGGGGGCGATGTCGAAGCACGCCGTTCCATGCAGAGCGACTTGGGTTGCTGAACCCACTCCGCTCAGGCCCGGCAAGCACGAAACGAGAGGCAGGCTGCCAAGCTGGCGGTCGTAGCGGCCCAGTCACCAGCTCACCCTAGCAGCGAAAGCGGAACCTGCCCGCTGGTCACCTTGAGGGTACCGCATTGGCACCGTAGACGGTCGATCACCAGCCAGGGCGGGAATCGGAAAGCAGACCCTCCATGGTGTGTCCAGTGCGCAGGACAAACTCCCCTCAATCGAGGAGTCCGAACCAGGTAGGGGACGGCGCGTCTCGCCCCGGAGAGTGCAGTTGAATACTCCAGACTGGATTCGCCCTGTTTCGATGAGGCCCTGCCTGATGATCCCCCTGATCTGGCTGGTGGCTCGGAAGTTGGGCTTGTATTTGTTGCTGGATATGGATCTTTTCCCAGCATTCGATGGCCTGCTGATGCTGTGCGCTGAGTCCGACGCCCCTGTTGCTTCTCGGCGCTGACCGCCCTGTGGCACGGGCCTGGCCGCCGGATTTTGCAGCTTGGCGGGATTCCTGTGTTCCTGTTCTGGCGGGGCTACTGGCGAGTTTCTGCGCCGCTGGTCCGTTGCGGGGTCCGGCCTCCAGCCCCGACGCACTCAGACAGGCCCGGCAGCAGAACGGGCTGAAGATGATCCATGGCCTTCATAAAACCATCTCGGCAAGGGCCGGTGCGCTATGGCAGGGCCAGAGCTGGCGGCCGAACTGCTTGAGGCAGCGGCAGCCAGCCTGGCTGCGGGCGATGAGGTGGTCGTGCTGCGATTTCCGGGTCGGCAACCCGATCTGGAAAGGTGCTGCCGCACCCTGACCTCCCTGATCGGGGTATTGGATTCAATCGAAGAACAACAGGTCTGACCATGACCTTGCGCCATTGTCCTCGGCGGTGCGGCAGCTGGAGAGCAGGGTTTCGCTGTCGTGGAAGGCAGACAGCAGATTCAGCTGTCGGAGCGGCGATAGAATCTCCTGGTTTGCAAGAGGCTGCTGGCCATTCGCAGGGGCAGGTCGTCGTGCTCAGGGCTTCTCACACCATATAAGAGGTGGCTACCTTTCGAGCTGGTCGGCGGGATTCGCCTGGCCTGGCGATCGAGGCGTCTGGGGCAGCAGCAACCGTAGACGGAGAGGGCCGGTCGACGCTGAAAGCACGCCTGCGGATTGACCGGCCGGCATTCCCAGCTGGCCTGGAGCCTGAGGTCACGAGGTTGAGTGCCCTCCTGCCAGGATCCGGACATCCAGCTCCACCAGGTTAGGATCGACACCACAGGCACGGTGACGACTGCCGAGGTATGGCGATCCGAGTCGCTGTGCCGTTCCCTTGAAGCAGGGCCAGCTCCTGAGGGCGAGAGGGTATCCACTCCGGTCAGCAGAGGAGCAGATTCAAGAGACCGTGTTCACCGAGATGCAGTACTGCAATCGACCGTCCAAGAAACTAGCAAGCGCCTTGCGGGGCAAGCCCATTCGCCAAGCTGCAGCGCTCGAGCAGGGCGTTACGAAGCGGACAGTGCTCCTCCCCAGAACGTCATCGCGTAGCTGGCCTTGGACGGACTCAATGCAGGCCACATGGCCGAACGCCCGCGTCGATCACCTTCCACGGGTGGTGAGGGTGTCGTGTTCCACTCCTTTCAACAAAACCGGAACGTCCCAGTTATCTCCGCCCGCTGATCAGCTGGGCCATCGTTTCACCGACACCGGTTGAGGATGCAAGGCCACTGGGTGGACCTTCTTAAGGCCGCTCGCCCTTGGATGTCGTGGAATACTAGCTTGAGCCGAGGTGACGACGGCCAATAGTTGCGGCGACGGCGGAAGAAGCGTTTACCATGGGGAGTTGAACGTTCATTAGCCCCGATCGCAGAGGTTTTCCACCAGCAGATCGAGCCGCTCGGTGGCAACACAGAACCCGGGCGCTCGAGGCGCGTCGCATTCCTCGACCAGTAGACGTCTGCGCAGCACAACGGACCTGCGCGGCATCACACCGAACACCGGCAGCCCGAGCCGTTTTCGATCGCTTGGCACCACCAATCGGCGTTTCATCCCTCGACGTCCCTCAGGGTGACCGCATTGAGCAACGAACCCGCCGCAGCCGCATCACCCAGCTGGGAGCGGGCCTGCAGTCAAGGGCTCCACGCTGCGCTGTCGGCTCATGAGTTTTGGACCAGCACACACAGCGCATCAAGGCCTTGGGCCCAATTGGGGAGGAGGCTGAGCCCGTAAAGCAATGCCTTCAACAAGAGGCTGCCTGGCGGCTTTCCAGCCAGGTTGATACCCATCGGGGTACTGAGCTGCAGCTGACTGCTGAGCAAGCTGGGTAAACGATCACCGGCGCTCAATGACCTCCGCCAAGCTTCAAGCGATCAGCGTGGCGGTGTCCCGGGTTGCTGCAGATCCAGGGACACGGCAGCAACAATATTGGCCGCGGCCCGAGGCGCCAGCATTAGCTGCCGATGAAGGCAACTGTCATCGTCCCGTCAGGCGTTGTCTCGCCTCGTCTATGGCCGGAGCCGACCACCGAGGCGAAGGCTGAAGTGCGCAGACAGGCTATGCCGAAGCGCAACGGGCCACGCCGCTGGCGGTGAGCATGCGCGCCAGACCGTAGCGACAAGGCCGAACTTGCCGCTGAAGGATGCAGGAAAACCCCGATCAGCAGGGTGCTGCTTCATGAATGATCTTGGCGGCCAGGGAGAACCCAATCATAAGGTGGGGGCCGCTCAGCCCGATGGCCAACCGGCCAACCGACACTTGGGTGGCCGTGTGATTCCCTGCCGGCTGTTCCGCCCACTTCTTCCCTGGCGCGTCGAGAACGCGAGGCGGTACAGTGGCCACCGCGGTTCTCCCTGGTCAGGATCCCTGCTTGAGCGACCGGCTTCGATGGCCAGGGAGCACGGCTGATCCGGCCCTGACCAGCCAGACCGCCTTCAAAGCATCGCGGGCAGCTCCGGTGCGCGCGATCCCGCTGCCGTTTCGGTTCAGTGGCTGCGGAGGAGTCAAAGGCTGGGCGCGTTGCTCCGAGCAGGTGGACATTTCTGGTGATCAACACGGGCCGTTGTAAAATTTTTTTTAAAGACTTTGGGTGACCGCAGTGCTGGAGCGGTTGAGCGCACCTGGAGGTATGAACGCGTCGTCAGCGGCCTGGCGGCTGTGGTACTGTTCCTCTCCTGCCGGAGCGCCCGGCCGGTAAGCCACGGCCCCGGGAGCTTGTGGGGTGAAACACACTCAGAGGCGAAAGACCCTGCCCGGCTAGTGAGCCCCGCTGTTGATGAGCAGCAAGCGGCTGCTGGGACAGCTTGCTGTGAAGCCGCTAACGGGGCCCTCGATATTGCAGCGGCCCAACAACCCTGCCGCACCGCCGCCTGGTGCTTAGGGCCGTTCCCACCCCCCACCCTCCGGAGTCCCGGCCCTCATCCCTACGGCGGCTGATGGGCGCCGACTTTGTGGCCGGCCAGTGTGAATCGCCCAGGCACGCCGCCATCTGAGGCGTATCATCGTGACTCCCAACCCGCTTCACCTATGCGCTGATGCCGCTGGTCGACGCCCTGCGCCACGGCTAACTTCCGCTTGTGAACCAGTCGGGCTTAGAAAGTCCGCGGTCGGTGTAGGTATCTCGCAGCCGTCACTGAGCTGTAACCAACAATCGGTGTGCTCCCACTGGGCGAGAGGCTGCCATCGGCGGTGACACGGTCCAGCGGTCGCCAGGGTGCGGCGACCCTTTGCTGGCCTGGCGTTTGAGGAATCGGCTACCACCGCCGGGTCATGTCTCCGGACAGCAGCTTGACGTTTGGGCAGTCGTTGGGGCGGAAGTTGAAATCACCGAAGTGCTCTTCGTGCAAGGTTTGCGGCAGAGCCCAAATGGCCGGTTGTATGTCCCTCCATCGACGCAATAGCCGTGGGCAATTCGACCGTGGTCTTGAACAGATGCCAGCGTATGTCGAGCAAGGTGTTGCCGGCCTTGACCTGGGCCAGGCCCTTCATCAGCGACTCTGGCCCCCGACTACAGCCGGCGCCGCCTCCTCCGGAGCTCTCAACCAAACACGCCAGACGACACGCATTGCTGTCGCCGAGTGAATACCACCATCGTAGTAGGGTCGCTACCGTGTCGATCTTTGAGCAGGTCGCACTGCGGCAGGATCACCTGTTTTTTTGGAGCTGGAGGGATGCCTGTGCACCCATGAGTTGTTGATGCTTGGCGCAGATGCTGGCCCGGGAAGCCGTGGAATAAGCC